>Ga0116116_1000388_pt1 | contig 49909 bp, 45 predicted proteins | sample June2015DPH_10_1_FD_89722 | JGI IMG/M metagenome (GOLD analysis project Ga0116116, IMG submission 89722) | Peatland microbial communities from SPRUCE experiment site at the Marcell Experimental Forest, Minnesota, USA - June2015DPH_10_150 | ecosystem: Environmental > Terrestrial > Soil > Wetlands... | reverse complement strand
GAGACCCAAACGAACCTCGCAGATCCCTGCGGATCAGCCCAAAACGGCCAGCGATCAGCTCGCCAGAGAACCGGAAAGCAAAAAACCAGCGTTTTTCCGCAGCCTGTAAAGCCCCGCCCTTCCCATCACTGGTGAGAAATCCGGGCTACTTCCCCGCGATGCGGCTCAAGTAGAACTCGAAGAATGTGGCGGGATTTGTGTGCATGCCCACGGTGGCGTTCGCGGGCCTGCCTGGCGCGACGCGCGTCAACCCCTGGTCGTCCACTTCCACGGCCAGCTCTTGCGTCTGGCAGAGATTCGGGTCGATCAAGAGCGCCACGGCCATGGGGTCGAAAAGAGTTGGCGTGTCGCTGTTCCAGAGATGATAGAGGGCGGCCAGGGCGCTCGCGACCGCGGTGCCGTGATCGAAGATGCGGCGCCGCGCCGCCGCGTCGAGCTGCAACATAGCGGTCACATCGAGCGGCGCCATCAGAATGGGAATGCCGAATGTGAACACGGCACGGGCGGCCGCGGGGTTTGATTTGATGTTCCATTCCGGTTCGGGGTTCGAGCCGGGCTCATAGCCGCGCGCGATGGACCCGCCCATCAAAACGATGCGCTTAATCTTCTTCGCCACTAGGGGGTCAGCTTTGAGCAACGCGGCCACGTTGGTGAGCTCGCCGATGGCGATCAGCGTAATCTCCCCCGGCCGGCGGTGGAACTGACCGCGCAGGAAATCGACTGCGCTTTCCTTGAGGATCTGCGGGCCGGCGAAGTCATCTGCCCAACGGGTCTGCTCGATATGCTGCGCTAACCCCGGCACGCCTGCCGCCACCGGGACCTGCCGCCATTTCCCCCCCGCTTCCCAGAGAAACTTGGCCGCCAGGCGCGCCCGCGCCGCGGTGTCGCCCGAAACGGTGGTCACTCCCAACAGTTGGAGCTCGGGGCTGTTGATGATGAGCGCCAGGGCAAAGGCATCGTCGATATCCGTGCCGATGTCGGTGTCGAGAATGATCGGGATTTTCGTATCCGCTGCGCCAGCAAAGCACGCTGCCAGAAGGATGGTGGCGAAGGCCGCTAATATTTTCCCCATGCGAATTCCTTTGATGCGTTCAGCTTTTGACTGTCGACTTTCGACTTCTCTTCCTACTTCACCACCGGCGCCAGCGCCACCGAGAAGAGTCCAACGATGAAGAACACGAACATCAAGGCCAGGAGCCGCCTCGTGCTCGCGCCCGCCCCGGCGAATTCCTTCCACACGAAAACGCCCCAAATCGCCCCCACCATCGTCGCACCCTGGCCCAGCGCATAGGAGGTGGCCGGGCCGACCATCTGCGCGTAAGACGCCGCGAAGTTGGAAATCGTCCCCACGGCCCAGAACGCGCCGCCCATGATCCCCCAGAAATGCAAGCGGCCGGCGCCCGCACAGTAGTCGGCAAAACTGACCGGCGGGCCCATCACCGGGCGGCGCATGACGATGTAGTTGCCGGGGATATTGCTGGCCAGGATTCCCAACGCGAACACGAACGCCACGGTATAAGGTCCCAGGTGGTTCGCGCCGCTGATCCCCTTGGCCACGAAGGGATAGAAAAGGCCCATACCGAAACCGCCCAGCAAGCTCAAGACGATTCCCTTTCTCGAAACCTTGGTGTCCGGTGAAAGCTGGCGGTAAGCCAGCGCGTCGAGGACAATCGCCACGCACACCAGCCCGATGCCGCCGAAGAGCAGGAGGGGATTTCCCTTGGGCGTGATGAGGTAGTTGAGCACGGAACCGATCACCAGCGCCAGCCCGATGCCCACCGGAAACGCCACTGCCATGCCCGCGATGGCAATCGCGCCCACAATTAGAATGTTGGCGATATTGAAGACGACTCCACCCAAAAAGGCGTACGTGAGGTGCACGGCGTCCGCCGCGGCCAGGTTCCGGAAGAAACTGTCAGGGCTCGCAGCGTCGGTGCGACCGAGGGTCAGGCCGATCAACACGGCGCAGAGGAGAATGCCCCAAACGTAATCCCAGTAGAAGAGTTCGAATCGCCAGCTTCCCGTGACCTTTTGCGTATTGGCCCAGCTTCCCCAGCAGATCATGCTGATCAGCATCATGGCGAGTGCAACGGCATAAACCTGCGGAATAAACATAAGGCGCTCCTGCTCGACGCGGACCCGCGAAAACGAGTCTGGCCGCTCGCTCTCCTCGCGCGCAAGGGCGTGCCCTTCACGACGAGGTTCGGCGCGAGGGGAATCCTATGCGGGGACCGGGAAGATTACAAGGAGCGAATGCGTGCCGCCCGCCACCAAAAAAAAGACTCTCAGCCCTCTCCCTGAGGGAGAGGGCTGAGAGTTTTCTGGCGAAGCCCGGGTGGCGCGTGCCTTCGGTTGTCACCCCCGCGCAGGCGGGGGTCCAGCGGCAGCCTGGGACGATGGTGCGCTACTCTTCCTCCTCTTCCTCGGCGGAGGGCTTGTGCGCGGCGACGATCTTATCGGCGATCATTTGCGGCACGATGTCGTAGTGTGACATCTCCATGGAGTAGGTTCCGCGGCCCTGCGTCATGGAGGTGAGGTCGGAAGCGTAAGTGAGCATTTCCGCCAGCGGCACCTGGGCCTTCACAGTCGTGGAACCGCCTTTCGGTTCCATGCCCTGAATGCGGCCGCGGCGGCCATTCAGGTTGCCCATAATATCTCCAGAATAGTTTTCCGGAACGGTAATCTCCACGTGCATAATGGGCTCGAGCAAGCAGGGCTTGGCTTGCTCCATGCACTTCTTGAACCCCTTGGAGCCCGCCAGCTTGAAGGCGATTTCCGAAGAATCAACATCGTGGTAGGATCCATCGTAGAGGATCACCCGGAAGTCCACCACCGGGTAGCCGGCCAGAAACCCCTTGGCAGCCGCCTCGATAATACCTTTCTCGACCGCCGGGATAAAGTTGCGGGGAATGGCGCCGCCGAAGATGTCGTTCACGAACTCGAACCCGCTGCCGCGCACCAGGGGCTCCACCTTGATCCAGCAGTCACCGTACTGGCCGTGGCCGCCGGTCTGCTTCTTGTGCTTGCCCTGCGCATCGCCCTTGGCCCGAATCGTCTCACGGTAGGGGATCTTCGGCGCTTTCAGCGTGACTTCGATGTTGAAGCGCCGCTTGAGCTTCGAGACGGCGACTTCCACGTGCTGCTGGCCCGCGCCCGAGAGCAGGAACTCCTTGGTCTGCGGATCTCGCGAGAAGCGCAGCAGCAGGTCTTCTTCCAGCATGCGGTGAATGGCGGAGGAAAGCTTGTCCTCGTCGCCGCGTGACTTGGGCTCGATGGCGAAGGAAATGGCGGGTTCGGCAAGCTTCAACCGGGGGTAAACGATGGGAGCACCCTTGTCGCCCAGCGTGTCGCCGGTCACCACATCTTTCAGCTTGGCCACCGCGCCGAGGTCGCCCGCATGCAATTCGGCCACGGCGCTCTGCGTCTTCCCCTGCACCACGCTGATGTGGGAAAGGCGCTCCGCCGAGCCGCGATTGAAGTTTGTCAGGTTGGCTTCGTTCTTCACCACGCCCGACATGACCTTGAAATAGCTGACGCGGCCGGCGAAGGGATCGGCGACGGTCTTGAACACATAGGCCGAAACCGGTTGGCTGTCGGCGATGGGGCGCTTCACGGGCTGGCCGTCCTCGCGGTCCAGGCCCTCGACTGCGCCGCGCTCCAGGGGCGACGGAAGGTAATCCGCCAGGAAATTCAGCAAGGTCTCGCTGCCGATGTTCAGCAGCGCGGCGGAGACCACCACCGGGTAGAGGCGCTTCTCGACAATGGCCTGCTTCAGGCCGGGCACCAAATCTTCAACGGGGATCGTGCCCTTGTCGAAGAACTCTTCCAGGAGCTTGTCGTTGCCTTCCGCCACCATCTCGACGAGGGCCTCGTGAGCCTTGCTGGCGGCGTCCTGGAGGTCGGCGGGAATCTCCGCTTCCCGGGCCTTGCCCGAGCCGTCGGGGTCGTACAGATAGGCTTTCATGCACACCAGGTCGACGAGGCCGCGGAAATTCTTCTCCTCGCCCACGGGCAGATGCACGGGAATCACCGCGCGCCCGTATGCGGCACGCAGGGCTTCGAGCGTGCGCTCAAAGCTCGAGCGGTCGCGGTCCAACTGGTTGATGACCAGCACGCGCGGCAAACCGTACTTTTCGCAGAATCCCCAGACCTTCTCCGTCTGCACCTCGATGCCGGCCACGCCGTGAACCAGCAGCAGGGCGGAATCCGCGGCCACCAGGGCCGCCTCGGTTTCGTGCATAAAGATGTTGTAGCCGGGCGTGTCGATAAAATTGATTTTCGTCTTGCCCCACTCCGCATAAGCGAGCGAGGCGCTGATGGAAAACTTGCGCTGGATTTCTTCCTCGTCGTAGTCCGTAACGGAGGTGCCTTCGTCCACCTTACCCAGACGATTCACCATGCTCGCCGTGAAAAGCAGGGCGGAAACGAGCTGGGTCTTTCCCGTGTCGCCGTGACCTACCAGTGCAACATTGCGAATGTTTTCGCCTTCGTAGATTTTCACCAGAAACTCCTTCAAACCATGGCACTGAGCTAAGAGCGATGAGGCTGCGGGTGAAGCAAACCTCCATCCTAGCATAGGTTTTCGGGCGGCTTCAACGCAGGTTGTCGAGCCCCCAATCCGTTGGTAGCGGCGTTGAGGGTTGGAGAGACCTCACCGCCAGTTTGGAGTTGAGGGCTGGACGGCCCTGGCAAGCGGGTGAAGAAGAGTGATTGGTCCTTGAAACACCTGCGTAGCCTCGCGCAGGCGCGTTCAGTGTGCGCTCGGGGCGCGGTTCACCCTCCCCCATCAGGCTCGGTCAAAAAACGCCTTGCAAATCCGTCGCTAAGGAATCCCCCTTCAGGCGGGTGCCGGCACTAACACCACCCTCCTTGCTTCCATCCATTCTGCCCGGCGCTCGCGCCTCGCCCCCCGCCGCGTTCAGGATCACGCAGCTCTCCACCCTCGTCGGTTCGTCATAACCGCCTTGGCGCTGCTTGCTCCGCACCTGACGTTTCACGCTGCCCGGCACCCCCAGGGAGCGAAGCGCTTGCCCCAGCAGCGGTATCCCGCCCAGCGCCGTCAGCGTTTCCGTCGCCGGTTCAGGATCGATTTCAAACAGCATCGGGGATTCGGTCGGCCAAGGCTTGTCGAGTTTGCGCAGGCCGCCAGTCTAACCGGCTTCCCCACCTCCCAGGTGCAATCCCTTCGACTCTAGCCAAATTTCCTTCACCCCCTCAACCTGCTCCATCCCCAAACCTTGCCCATACCCATCACGCCGTGCCCTCACTCCTTTCCTGCCTTATCGACGAATCAAAGACTTCCGGCATACTGTACAACCAAGCCTCCGAGTTGGATGGTTAACTCATCGGTGACGTTCACAGTTCTGTATTAGGCTTAATTCCGTGCGTCCGCATCCTTCGCAATGACAAATAACTTACATGAAATCAGATTGTTATGGGGAAAGGCCGGGCACGAACAGGGCACCCTTTCCCTTGACACCCCCGAACCTGCGTGCTACATTTTCCAGTCTTTGTATTGCTGGAAACGTCCACCTCTGAGGGGTGGCCTTCCCCATGGGTGACATCTTTCGCCAGCTCGGGCACCTGTTCCTCCAAGCCATACCTACCGTCATTTTCGTTTTCGTGCTTTTTGTAGTTCTCGACCGGCTCTTTTTTCGTCCTCTGATTGCCGTCCTGAAGAAACGCGCAGATGCGACGCTGGGTGCGCTGGCGCGGGCCCGCGAACAGGCTACGGCAGCGGAGTCGAAGACGAAAGAGTACGAGGAAAGGTTCCAGGCGGCGCGCCAGGACGTATACCGCCAGCGCGAAGCGGAGCGTCGCGTGAGCTTGGCGGAGCGCGAAGCGGCCTTGCAGAAAGCTCGCCAACAGACTGAAGTGATGGTCCAGGAAGCTCAGGCCAGACTGGCAAAGGAAGTGGCTGGGGTGAGGGCGGAACTCGAAAGTGCCTGCCGTCCCCTGGCAGAGATGATTTCACAGAGCTTGGTGGGCCCCGAGTCGACCACCGGCGGGGGAGGAGGGGCGCGACTTTGATCCAATTGCTCCGCCAAGCCGCACGGTTGGGTTGCTTCGGGATTTGCCTGGTGGGATTTGCCCACCCCGGCATCGCACGCTCACCGGCGGTTGAGCCGGCGGCGGAGGAGAAAGGTCAAGAACCAGCCCGCGAACTCCTTTACAAGGTAATCAACTTCGCCTTGCTCGCGGGAGGACTGGGGTACGTCCTGCGCAAACCGGCCGCGGATTTCTTCCGCTCGCGCTCGGCCTCCATCCAGAAGAGTTTGGAAGAAGGTCGCAAGGTGCTGGAAACATCCGAAGCCCAGCTTCATGCAGTGGAAGAGAAACTGGTGCACCTGGAAGAGGAAATAGCTGCTTTTAAAGCGTCAGCCGACCGCGAAATGGCAGCCGAGCTCCGGCGCCTCGAGCAGGCAACAGCGGAGGAAGCAGCCCGGATTCTGGAGGCCGCGCACGCCCAGTTGGATACCGCCGTGCGCGGAGCCAAGCTGGAACTGAAGAACTACGCCGCGCAGCAAGCAGTTACACTGGCGGAAGGATTGATCCGCGAGCGCCTGGATGAGCCCGGGCGCCGCCGACTGGTGAACCAGTTTGTGGCGACGCTCGAGGCCAAGGAAAGAAAGAACTAGCCATGCCGACGGTTATCGCCAATCGATACGCGCGCGCCCTTGCAGACGTTGTGGCAAGCACGGGCAATTATCGCCAGGTGCTGGGCGAACTGGAAGATTTCGGCGCGGCCTATCGCGAGAGCGTCGAGCTGCGGGTGGTTTGCGAAACGCCGGCTCTCGCGCTGGTGCGGAAGTTGGGCGTGCTCGCAGCCGTCGCGCAGCGCCTGGGCACTTCACCCGTGACTTTAAATTTCCTGCGGGTGCTGCTGAGCCACTACCGCCTGACGCTCCTGGGAGAAGTCACCCAGGCGTTCCGCAACGTCTCCTATGCCCGGCTGGGAATCGTGCGGGTGAAGATTTCTTCCGCCGCCGGCCTCACGGACGAGGAGCGCGAGCTCCTGCGGGCACGTTTTAACGAGCTAATGCGCCAGCAGCCGGAATTGGAATTCCATCTTGACCGCGACTTGATTGGCGGCGTCGTGGCGCAGATCGGGAGCACCGTCTACGACGGCTCCATCCGCGGCCACTTGGACCGCATCCGGGACCAATTACTGGCGCGCTAAGGAAGCTGTCAGCTATCAGCTCTCAGCTTTCAGCTAACGCCTTAGCTCATAGCCGAAGTTGAGAGATGATGGCTGATCGCAGAAAGCTTAGAAAGGAACCGGTCAGCACCCAGCCGTCAGCTCATGCAGTAGCTGATAGCTGATCGCTGACAGCTAGGACCGAAGCAATGCCACAAATCAAAGCTGACGAAATCACCAAAATCATCCGCGAGCAGATCGAGAATTTCGATCGCAGCGTGACGGTGGCGGAAGTGGGCTCCGTCATTTCGGTGGGAGACGGCGTGGCCCGCATTCACGGTCTCGACAATGCCATGGCGGGTGAACTGCTCGCGTTGCCACATGAAGTGGCGGGGCTGGCGCTGAACTTGGAAGAAGACCAGGTGAGCGCCGTGCTGCTCGGTGACTACACCAAGATTCAGGAAGGTGACATCGTCAAGCGCACCAAGCGCATCATGTCGGTGCCGGTCGGGGAGGCCCTGGTCGGCCGCGTGGTCGACGCGCTGGGCCGGCCCACCGATGGCAAGGGCCCCATCCTCACCGATCAGTACAACACCGTTGAGCGCATCGCCCCGGGCGTGGTTGATCGCCAGCCGGTGCGCGAGCCCCTGCAGACCGGCCTGAAGGCTATCGACTCGATGATCCCCATCGGGCGCGGCCAGCGCGAGCTGATCATCGGCGACCGTCAGACGGGGAAAACGGCCGTGGCGCTCGACACCATCCTGAACCAGCGCGGTGGCGATGTGATCTGTATTTACGTGGCCATCGGGCAGAAGCGTTCGACCATCGCCCAGGTGATCAAGACCCTGGAAGAGTTCGATGCGATGAAGTACAGCATCGTGGTCGAAGCGAGTGCTTCCGACCCCGCGCCCATGCAGTACATTTCCCCTTATGCCGGTTGCGCGATGGGCGAGTATTTCCGCGACCACGGCCGCCACGCGCTGTGCATCTACGACGATCTCTCCAAGCACGCCGTGGCGTATCGCGAAATTTCGCTGCTGCTGCGGCGTCCGCCCGGGCGCGAAGCTTATCCCGGCGACGTTTTCTACCTGCACTCGCGGCTGCTCGAGCGCGCGGCCAAGCTCAACAAGGAAGGCGGCGGTGGCTCGCTCACGGCCCTGCCCATCATCGAGACGCAGGCAAGCGACGTTTCCGCCTATATTCCCACCAACGTTATTTCCATCACCGACGGCCAGATTTATCTGGAAACCGACCTGTTCAACAGCGGCATTCGTCCTGCGGTGAACGCCGGCATCTCCGTCTCGCGCGTCGGGGGCAACGCACAAATCAAAGCCATGAAGCAGGTGGCGGGCATGCTGCGCCTGGAAATGGCCCAGTTCCGTGAACTGGCGGCTTTCGCGCAATTCGGCAGCGACCTCGACAAAGCCACGCTGGCGCAACTGAATCGCGGACGACGCTTGGTGGAAATTCTGAAGCAGGACCAGTACAAGCCCTTGGCCGTGGAGAAGCAGATCGCCATAGTCTTCGCGGGCACGGGCGGGTACCTTGACGACTTGCCGATCGAACAATGCCTGCCTTTTGAACAAGCGCTTTACGATTTCATGGATACGTCGTATCCGGCGGTGGGGAAGCAGATCGTCGCGAAGAGGGAAATTGACGAACCCCTGCGCGCCGAAATAACCAAGATGCTCGACGAATTCAAGGCGAAGTTTGTAGCGGAGAACAAGGCAAAAGCATAATGAAGGAGTCAGGAGCCAGAAGTCAGGAGGCAGGAGATCGCTAACTCCATTCTGGCTCCTGACTCCTGACTCCCCGAGATTTTAATGGCAGCCCTTCTCGATATTCGACGCCGTATCCGCTCGGTAAAGAGCACGCAGCAAATCACCCGGGCGATGAAGATGGTGGCGGCGGCACGCCTGCGGCGCGCGCAGGACCACATCTTCAGAGCGCGGCCCTACGCGAACCAAATGCTGACTCTGCTCTCGAGCCTGGCGGCGCGCACCGCGCAGCGCGCGCATCCGCTGCTCGCCGAGCGGCCCATTGAACGCCAGCTTCTGGTGCTCGTCACCGCCGACCGCGGCCTGTGCGGGGCGTTCAACACCAACCTGATTCGCGCTGCGCACCACTATTTGGATGAGCATCGCGACAAGGATATTTCCGTTGTCGCGGTTGGGCGCAAGGGGCGCGACTACTTTCAACGCCGGCCGGTCAAGCTGATTGGCGAGCACATCAATCTCTTTGGCCGCCTGAAATTCGCCCAGGCGCAGCCCATCTCGAAGCAGATCATCGATCTTTACACCGAAGGGAAAGTGGATGCGGTGGATTTCCTCTACAACGAGTTCAAGTCCATCATGACGCAGCGGTTGATGGTGGAGCGTTACCTGCCCATCAAGCCCATCGAGCCGGCCACCGGCGAGTCGCTGATCGATTACCTGTACGAGCAACCGGCGGAGGAGATCTTCGCCGTCTTGCTGCCGCGCTATGTGGAGAGCGAAGTCTATCGCGCCCTGCTCGAGTCGCAGGCGGCGGAACTTGCCGCGAAGATGACGGCTATGGACGCCGCCACGAACAACGCCGCGGACATCATTGACTCGCTCACCCTCCACATGAACCGCGTCCGGCAGGCGGCAATCACGCGCGAGATTATCGAAGTGGTGAGCGGCGCAGCGGCAACGTAACAGGGACAGGAGTCAGAAGACAGGAGTCAGGAGTCAGAATGCAGTACACAACCTTCTGGCTTCTGACTCCTGGCTCCTGACTACTTCCCGATAGAAAGGATTCACGATGGCAGAGGCGCTCGTTGGCAAGGTGGTGGAAGTGATTGGGCCGGTCGTGGTGGTGGCCTTTGAAGGCGGCCATCTTCCTCCGATTTACAACGCGTTGCGGATCTCTTCCGAAGGCTTCGAGGTGACGAACCCCATCGATGTCATTGCGGAAGTTGAGCAGCACCTGGGTGAAGGCCGGGTGAAGTGCGTGGCGATGAAGGCGACCGATGGCATGGTACGAGGCATGAAGGTGACGGACCAGCAAGGTCCCATCACCACGCCCGTGGGTAAGGCCACGCTCGGCCGCGTGATGAACGTCATCGGCGAGCCCGTGGATCGGCTGGGTCCGGTGGAAACCCAGGTCCGGTGGCCCATTCATCGACATCCGCCCTCTCTGGAAGATCAGAACACCCGGCTGGAGGCGTTTGAGACCGGGGTCAAGGTGATCGACCTGCTCGAGCCCTATTTGAAGGGCGGCAAGACGGGCCTGTTCGGCGGCGCTGGCGTGGGCAAGACCGTCATCGTCATGGAAATGATCCACAACGTGGCCATGAAGCACGGCGGGGTTTCGGTGTTTTCCGGCGTGGGCGAGCGCACACGCGAAGGCAACGACCTGTGGCTGGAAATGCAGGAAGGCGGCGTGATGGTGGCCGGCGATCCGGAGAAGTCCAAAGTCGCCCTGATTTATGGCCAGATGACTGAGCCGCCCGGCGCGCGCCTGCGCGTGGGCCTGACGGGCCTTACCGTGGCAGAGTATTTCCGCGACGAGGGCGGCCAGGACGTGCTGCTCTTCATCGACAACATTTTCCGCTTCACCCAGGCAGGTGCGGAGGTCTCGGCGTTGCTGGGCCGCATGCCCTCCGCCGTCGGCTACCAACCCAACCTCTCAACGGAAATGGGCGAACTCCAGGAGCGCATCACTTCCACGAAGCGGGGGTCGATTACCTCCGTGCAGGCCATCTACGTGCCCGCAGACGACCTCACTGACCCGGCGCCTGCCACGGCCTTCTCGCACCTGGACGCCACGACCGTGCTCAGCCGCGGGCTCGTCGAAATCGGCATCTACCCCGCCGTCGATCCCCTGGCCTCCACTTCGCGGGTTTTGGATCCGCGCATTGTGGGACACGAGCATTACGACGTCGCACGCGGCGTGAAGGTCATTCTGCAAAAGTACAAGGACCTGCAGGACATCATCGCCATCCTGGGGATGGACGAGCTTTCGGAAGAAGACAAAGTCACGGTAGCGCGGGCCCGCAAGATTCAGCGCTTCCTTTCGCAGCCCTTCTTTGTGACCAAGCAGTTCACGGGCATGGAAGGCCGCTACGTGAAACTCGAAGACAGCATTAAGGGCTTCAAGGAGCTTGTGGATGGCAAGCACGACGACATCCCCGAGCAGGCGTTCTACATGGTGGGCACCATCGAGGAGGCCATCGAGAAAGCAGAGAAACTCAAGGCGGCCGCCTGAGGGAATCGGGCCATTGATTCATCGGGTCATCGGGAGATTGAAGAACGGACCCTGAAAAGCAGTCCTTGCTGGGCCGATGGAACGATGGAACGATGAACCGATCGACAAGAGCCATGGCAGAGATCACTCTTCCAACTGAGATACATCTCGACATCGTGACGCCGGACCGGCTGGTGGCGCACGATTCGGTAAGCTCCGTGACGATCCCCGGCAAGAACGGCTATTTGGGGATCCTGCCCGGACACGCGCCGTTGCTGACCGAACTTGCCCCAGGTGAACTTGTCTACACGCGCGCCGGCGCGAAGCATGCCATCGCTGTGAACTGGGGATTCGCCGAGGTGTTGCCGGATCGCGTGATTGTGCTGGCGGAATCTGCCGAGCGCGCCGAGGAAATCAACCTGGAGCGCGCCGAGAAAGCCAAGGCCCGCGCCGAGGACCGCCTGAAGCGATTCGACGATCCGGAAGTGGATATGGAGCGCGCCCGCGAGGCGCTACGCCGCGCCATGGCTCGACTTGAAACCGCCCAAGGCCTCAAAGGGTGATGGTCCGCCCTCACCCATTTCTACAATTCATGTCGCTCTGTATAGTTCTCTCCCAGCCTCATGGCGCTTGAAAATCGTTGCGGACCGAGGTATTGTACTGTCCGTTACCAAGCCCGTGATCTGGCTTTCAGGATGACCGACTTTTTTTGCCCGGAGGTACCCCTTTAAGTTGAGGTTTTAGGAAAGGGATGACCTTTCCCCAACCAGCTACTCTGCCGTCCGGGGGAGAACGAGCTTGGCTCGAGGCTAAGGACGGATCTACATTTATCATCCAGGAGGATACTCGCGATGTCACAACGTACTGGAAGGATCCTTGTGGCGCTCATTGTTGTGAGTGCGTGTTTGGTTTTCATGACTCCACAAATCGGTAGTTCGACCGAGTACGGGCACGTGACGGAGATGACCCTGCACCCGTCGCCGTTCAATTACCATGGAGCGTGCCCGGTGACGATCAATTTCTATGGTCTTATCAAAGTTGACGGACCCAACACCGTCACCTACGGCATCACCCGGTCCGACGGGGGAAGTGGCGAAGGAAAACAAACACTCCACTTCGCTGGCGCCGGACAGAAATCGGTGCATTTCACCTGGAGGCTTGGCAAGGACTACGATGGATGGGCGCAGATCGGTAGCGGCAACACGCGATCTAACAAAGCCGAGTTCCACATCCATTGCAAGTAAACTGCGACCCCAATTGGAATAACCCCACCCCGAGTCAACAACCCGGGGTGGGGTGTGGGCATGCTGCTTCCTGACCAATAGGCGGGGGAGACTTCGTGTCGTGAGGTCTGAGTGCCGGCCTGCAAAGCCACGTGCGGGCCGTACAGCCGCTGGTTCTTTGCGTTGAGCTTCTCTATTTCATCGCAGATATGCGAACTTCTGTATGTCTGGGCCGCCGCACCTATCTTTTGCCGTGACGAATTCGGACGACGCGGCTGCAGTTCATCGCTCGGCGACCTCGCCGCAACCGTGGAAGGCGACATGAGAGAAGGAGCGACCGAGGTTGTCCAGGGCGACATCACGAAGCAGAAGATGGACGCCATCGTGAACGCAGCGAACACCTCCCTGCTGGGTGGCGGTGGGGTGGACGGCGCGATCCATCGGGCGGCAGGGCCCGAGCTCGTGGCGGAATGCCGTACGCTGGGTGGCTGCCCGACGGGCGAGGCCAAGATCACCCGCGGTTATCGCCTGCCCGCCCGGTGGGTCATCCACACGGTGGGGCCGGTGTGGCAAGGCGGCAAACGCCGCGAGGATGAACTGCTGGCGAGGTGCTATCGTCGGTCGCTTGAGGTGGCCGTCAGCAACGGCGTCCGCAGCGTGGCCTTCCCCGCCATCAGCGCCGGCATCTATGGGTTTCCCCTGGAGCGCGCCACGCGCATCGCCGTTGGGGAAGTGCGCGCATTCCTCGAAAAGAATCCAGCCGTTGAAAAGGTGATCTTCGTCTGCTTTGATCGGCACACGTACGACTGCTACACGAGGGTGCTGGCGGAAATCTCGTAGGGGCGCATGGCCATGCGCCCCTGCATTTGTTCACTTTCCCAACAGGATCTTGGCAATCGTTTGAAGCTGCATAAACGACGTGCCCTCGTAGATCTTGCCTATTTTCGAGTCTCGCAGGTACTTCTCCGCGGGGTAGTCGCGGGTGAACCCATAGCCGCCATAAACCTCCAGGCATTCGGAGGCGACCCGCTCCGCCACCTGCGAGCAGAAATACTTGGCCATGGCGGCTGACGTCAGGAAGGGCTGGCCTGCATCCTTAAGGCGCGCGGCGTTATAGGCCATCAGGCGCGCCGCCTCGACCTCCGTGGCCAGACGCGCCAATTGGAACTGGATGGCCTGGAACTCGGCGATGGGCTTGCCGAATTGCTGGCGCTCCTGCGCGTAGCGGACCGCGTGCTCCAGCGCGCCGCGCGCCACGCCCACCATCTGCGCCGCAATGCCGATGCGGCCTTCATTCAGCGTCTCCATCGCCAGCTTGTAGCCCTTGCCGACCTCACCCAGCACATTTTCCTTGGGCACGCGGCAGTCTTCGAGGATCAGCTCGCACGTGGAGGAGGCGCGGATGCCGAGCTTGTCCTCCTTCTTGCCGACCGTGAAGCCGGGCGTATGGCGCTCGATGAGGAAAGCCGTGATGCCGCGATAACCTGCCGCCGGGTGGGCGTTCGCAAAGACGATGTAGAGGCCCGCCTCCTGGGCATTGGTAATCCAGAGTTTGCGGCCGTTCAGTAGAAAGTGGTCGCCTTCCTCGCGGGCGCGCGCCGCCAGCGCGAAAGCGTCGCTGCCGGCGTTGGGCTCGGAAAGCGCGTAGGCGCCCACCGTCTCGCGCACCAGGCGAGGGAGAAACTTCTGCTTCTGCGCCTCGGTTCCCCATTTCTGCAGCGCGTTGTTGACTAGCGTGTTTTGAACGTCGATCACCACGCCCGCCGAGGCGTCAACCGACGAGAACTCCTCGATGGCCAGGATCGCCTGGAAGAACGTGCCCCCGCTGCCGCCGTAAGCTTCCGGAGCCTCAATCCCCATGAAGCCCTGGGCGAAGAATTTCTCGAGCAGCGCGGGATTGAAGACGCCCTCGCGATCCATCTCCGCGACGTGGGGAAGGATCTCCTTCCGGGCGAATTCACGCGCCACGGCCTGGAACATGCGTTCTTCTTCGGCCAACATGGTCAGAGGCCCATAGGTGGTAACCGCGCCGGATTCGGCCATCTCCGCCTCCCTGGTTCACCTCTGCGGGCGCCCGGGCCTGAGCGAACTGGCTCTCTAGCTGCGGCCGGGGCGAGGGAGGTCTTCACCCTCGCGCTGCCCGTCGCGCTGGCGCACCACAATCAAATAATGAACTCCGGAAACCAGCGTCAGTGCTGCTGTAAGATAGACAAAGACCCTGACCAGTTCCGCCGTGATGAGAGGAACGTGAGCTTGGTGACAAACCGCCGCGAAGATCGTCGCCACCTGCACCGCCGTGGAAGCCTTCCCCAGCGGCGTGGGATAGAAGGGACGGTACCCCGCCACGAGGCTGATGAGCAGCGCGGTCATGATGATGCCCACATCCCGGGTGAGCACCAGGATCGTGAGCCACCACGGCAGAGCGCCGCGAAACGCCAGCGTCAGATAGCCGGTCGTCATGAGGATCTTGTCCGCGATCGGATCAAGCGCCACTCCCAGCGGGCTTACCTGTTTTAGCAACCGGGCCAGCGTGCCATCCAGAACATCGGAGATTGCCGCTACCGTCAAAACCACGAGTGCGGCGCGATAGCTCCGGTCCATGACCAGGATCGCGAACACCGGGACGAACGCCAGCCGTAGCAGCGTGATCTGATTCGAGGCCGTTAGAAGTCGGGAGGTCATCACCTTTCAGTCAATATAACCAGTCTTATGAAGGGATGTCAATCAAGGTCGCGGCCGCGTCGCTTTCCGCATCGCCAGTCTTCGTTGCACCGCCGGGCTTTCGAGCTCACGCAGCGCGTCGGAGGCAATCCAGCGGGCAGCCCGCGAATCGAGGCGGTGAATTTCCCGAGCTGCGGCGATCGCGGCACGGTTCAGCCGCCTGTTCCGTTTTCCAATCTGGCGCAGCGCCCAGTTCACGGCCTTCTTCACGAAGTTTCTCTCGTCCACGGCTGCGAGTTTGATCAGGGGCAGGAACTTCAGGAAGGCTTCGTCGCTCGCGGCTTTGTCCGCCACGGCCAATCCCGCCATCAGTGCAAATGCCGCCCTCTTGACGAATTCCTCTTGCCGGGAGTTCCACTCCACACACTTTGCCCAGGCGAACCGCGTGTAGCGAAACAGATTGAGGCATGCGCCGTCACACAACGCCCAGTTGTCGAAGTTCTTTGTCCACTCTTCCATTTGCCGCGGCGTGACCTTCTCTGGCTCGTCAATCAGCGTGGCCAGAGCGCGCGCCTCGAATATTTCTGAAGCCCACAATTCCTGCGCCAGCGCGTGGTTTCGGCCGATTTCCCGCGCCAGCCTTTTCAGGTCCGGAGTTCGCCAACCTCCGTAGACTTTCTGCGCGGTGATTCCGTACCGCGCCATCCCTTCCACCGCCCGGGAATCGTATCGCAACGCGAGTTCTTGCAGAATCTCTTTGCCATTCACCGAAATTCCCACTCCTACGCTGTCGCCTCGACGGACCTGCCAGGCCGATTCGGAAGATAGGAAAAAGAGTCGTCTGAACCTAAGCCCGAGGCACCTGGATTCCGAGATATTCCTGGATGGTTATGCCGGCTCTGGAATGAAATCGCTCGGCCAGCGAAGGGATCGGACCGCTGGGCTCGTCGATAGCGATTCGCTCCACCCGATGCATGGGGAAGAAGACCGTTTCCAGGCCCACGGCGGTTTCCTCCTGCTTGCTGACCTGCCGGACGAAATCGTCAAAGGCCTCGATCCGCACTCCGCGTACCGTGACGCCCTGCGATTCCAGCCGCAATAGTTGCCCCCAAATTTTCTCCTTGGGTGAGATGAGGCTGGCGATAACGATGGTGTTGATCTCCATATGTGCCCCCTCGCGAGTACGGACACGCGCACCGGCCGGTGGGAGCTTACGCGCCGCCTTTCGGCTTGGGGAGCATCGCCGTTGCCGCCGTGAACCGGTCTGCGAGCTTAGGGCGTGCGGAGTCATCCCAGTGCTGGTCGGCTGCCAATTTCTGGAGGCGCGAATTGCGATCGTTGACGGGCGGATGCGTGCGAGTCCAAAAGGAGTTGGCTCCCTGGTTGGTTGCCTGATCTAACCTGGTCAAGAACCCCTGCAGGCCGCCCCCGGGATAGCCTGCATCGTGAGCATACCGCGCCCCACGAGCGTCGGCGTCGAATTCATCGCCGGGCGCCAGGCCTTGGTCGAAGAGTTTGACCAGGATGTTCTTCGACACACGCTGCATGTAATCGCTGCCCGGCACGTAGGCGGACGCCTCATTCATCCCCGCGCTTAGCGTCTTGTCGCGCTCCACCACGTGCAGCACATGTTTTCCCGCCACATGACCGACCTCGTGAGCAAGCACGCCGGCAAGTTCGGACTCGTCTTCACAGAGCGCCACGGCGCCTCGCGTAATGAAGACGTACCCGCCGGGAGCGGAGAACGCGTTGATTGCATCGGAGTCCAGCACCGCAAAGTGGTAGCTGATGTCGTGCCGTTCTGACTGCGCTGCTACTGTGCCACCGACCAGGTTGACGTAACGGGTGAGCATTTCGTTGGGATAGATCTTGAAGAAGGCAACGACCTTCGCGGCAACTTCCCGGCCCACTTCGCGCTCCTCATCCACGGTCATGGGCCGCGTGGCTTCGTGAACCTTCTGGGCCTTGTCCTGAACCGTCCCGGCGTGCCGCTGAATGCTGTCCCAGATCTGGGCTTTCAGGCCGTGGCCCTGGCCCAGGGCCATAACGAACGCCGCGGCAATCATCACCCGAAGGGAGCGTTGCAGAGTCCTGCCCCTCATGCTTGCCTCCTCACTGTTTCGGCACAAGCTTTCCGTCCTCCTGGAACTTTTTCAAGTCTTTTTCCGGAACGGAATAGTTTTCCATGGCGGTGACTTTGCCCCGCGCTTGTGCCGTCGGCGTGACGGCCGCGATCTGGGCGCCTTCTCCCACCGATTTGCTTCCGGCCGCCGCGGTGTCTTCGGTCTGTTCGGAGCTTTCGCCGGTGACCGCCTTCAATCCTTTAAAGAATCCGCCCTTCTTCTTGGGTTGTGGCTGGTCCTTTTGAGGCTGGTTTTGGTCTTCCTGTGGCTGGGGCTGTGACTGTGACTGGTCTTGAGCCCTGGCGCCCGGTCCGGCCAAGAAGGCAAGGACGACGAACAGCATCGTGCCTGCGAAAAGGGTTCTCGCTCGCCTCATGACGTGGCCTCTTTTCGAGGAATGGCGGCGGCCATTCCCAGCAGCTCGTAGACGGTGATCTTTTCCTCTTTGCCTTTCACCGAGATCTCTCCCAGGGGGCGGACCCGCGCTTGGGAGCGGATCTGCTGGTAAGTCGCGTCACTGATCACAATGGAAGCGTGGAGTTCCTTCGTGGCGCTTTCCAGGCGTGCTCCCAAGTTGACGCTGTCGCCAATCACCGTGAAATCCATGCGCTGCTCGGAACCAATATTTCCGAAAAGCATTTCGCCCGTGTTGATCCCGACGCCGATTTTGAGTGTAGGGCGTCCTTCACTCTGCCATTTTTCGTTGAGTTTTTCCAGCCCTTCGATCATGGCGAGCGCCGCTCGCGCCGCCAGTTCCGCCTGGTTCGGTTGCGGAATGGGCGCTCCCCAGAATGCCATCACGCAGTCACCCACAAACTTGTCGAGCGTGCCCTGGTAATTGAAGATGACGGAAACCATCATATTCAAGTGCTCGTTCAGCGTGGCAATGACCGTTTCGGGGGGGTATTTTTCGGAGAAGGTCGTGAAGCCGCGCACGTCGCTGAAGAGCACAGTGAGGGTGCGCTTTTCCGCCCGCAAGCTGGCCCAGTTGAAATCCTGCATGATGGTCTCAACGAGTTGAGGTGAGAGGTATCTCATCAGGGTTTTGCGATACTTGCGTTTTTCGCGGCCTTCGGTCGCGTAGCGGGTGAGTGTGGAACCTGCAAAGGCGGTCGTCCCTGCCACCAGGGGACCCACCAGCGGCGCCCACAAACTCTGGCTGCGAAATAGCCAGCAGACCACGGCACCGTAGGCGAGTGTTCCAAGAAGCGCCAGCAGCGTGTAAATCAGCGCGGAGTCAAACAGGTAAACGACTCCGGCCATCAGGAGCGCCATCCCGCATATTCCCATGACTTCAACGCTCGGCGGCGTCTGGCGCAGGAAATCACCGCGGAGGAGATTATCGATGACCGTGGCATGAATCTCCACGCCGGCGTAATTCTCCGAGAAGGGATTGGGGTGCAAGTCCGACGTGCCCACAGCCGTCGGGCCAATTAAGACAATCTTCCCTTTGAATGTTTCCGGAGGAAGCATCGGCTTCTGATCTTGGTCATAGGCCACCACCGAATTGAAGACTTCCCAAACCGAGTAACGCTTGTAAGCGTAGGCTGGACCATACCACCGGATCAGCATGCGTCCTTCGGGGTCGAGGGGGATGGGGCGCCCGGCAAAAATCAGGGAGGGGCCCCCCCCGAATTCTACACTCGGCCGCAGCGGTTGGCCGGTCGCGAGTCCCGCCACGGCCAGCGGAAACGACGGATAAAGGTTGCCTTGAAACTGGAAGAGGGGCGTCACGCGGCGGAACAAGCCGTCCGAATCCGCCTGGATTGTGACGCAGCCGAGCCTCGTCTGGGGGCCGACCAAGTCTCCCAGCGGAAGGTCGATTCCTGTGAAGCTGGGAAGAAGGATCTTGCCGGTCCGGCCGCCGGGGAGGGCGTAGCGAGCCAACAGTTGCTTCATTCCTTCCCGCGTCGCGGGATCCTTCTCACGAAAGCGCCCCTCGTTCAGGGTGAAAGCCAGCACGACGTGGGAAGAGTCCTTTAGCACCTGGGAGAATTGCGCGTCATCGCCGGCGTGAGGGTCTGCACCCTGGAAGACCAGGTCGAGCGCCACGGCGCGCGCGCCTGAGTTCAGCAGGTAGAAGACGAGGCCGGCGTAAAGCTGTCGCCGCCAGGGCCATCGTCCGAAATTGTCGAGCATCTCTTGCGAGTCAAAGCTGGTGTCATCCAGCGCGACGATGACAATGTCCCGGCTGGCCTGCCCCGGCTGCAGAAAGTTTCGAAAGCGCCAATCAAGCGAGCGGTTTTCCGCCGTGCGCAGCCATCCCAACTGGTCAGCCCCGAGAACGAGCATGGCGCTGATGACGCCCAAGGCGAGGGCCCGTGCCGTCTTGGATTTTGCCCAGCGGCGGAAGGAGTTCATAGGAAAGGACAGCCTGCGCGCAGACGATCGCCTTAGCTGATCTCGCGCAACTTGTCGCGAAGGCGCGACGCCTGCTGGAACTCGCGCTCCAGCTCGCGGTCGGCCAAATGCAGCTTCATCGACTCCAGTTTCTGAATCAGTGCTTCCAACGCGGACTGGATATTTTCGCTATTGGTCAGGCAAATGTCGCGCCAGATGGAGTAGGGGCTGTCGGCGAGGCGGGTTACATCACGGAATCCCGAGGCCGCGAGTTCCAGGGGCAGCCGCTCCTCGGCGGCCCGCTCCGCAATCAGGCTGGCCAGGCTCGTGGACAGCAGTTGAGGCAAGTGACTCAGCAAGGCAACGGCACGATCATGACTCGCCGCGTCGGTCCAGTAAGGCTGCGCTCCCAGGGTGGTGAGGAGAGCCGCGAAGCGTTGCGCCCGCGGGTCCGACTGGTGCGCAGGCGCGAGAGGAGTCAGCACGTAGCGGCTCCGTTCAAATAGCTTGGCATCGGCGTTCTCAAGGCCGGAACGTTCTTTGCCGGCCAGGGGGTGCCCGCCCAAAAACAAGGGCTCCGTGCCGAGCAACTCGTGGGCCCGCCGGCAGATAAGCCGCTTCGTGCTGCCCACATCGGTCACGAGTGCGTTATAGGCGCAAGCTTTCTTCAATTTGGGCAGCACATCCAGAATCGATCCGACCGGCGTTGCCAGGATAATAAGATCCGCCTCGCGAACGGCCTCGACAGGGTCCGTGCTCCCCTCATCAATCACTTCCCGGCGCATGGCGCGGTCCACGATCTCGCGACGGTCGCAACCGACACGCCGACCCCCGAAGCCCGCTTTCTCAAGCGCCAGCCCCCACGATCCACCCATCAGCCCCAAGCCGATAATCGCGACGCGGCGAAAGATTGGTTCTGAAATCGCTGTTCCCTCGGAGTCAACTCGCGGGCGGCCCTTCCCAGGTCACTGCCCCGCCGCTCGACACGCTCTCGGAGTCTGATGATAGGCCTTCAACTTTCAACCCTTAACTGCCCTTATAGCTTTCTATCCACAGCCGGCGCAATCATTCGCAATTCCTTCATCAGTTGCTGGAACTGCTCAGGGTATAGTGACTGCGCGCCGTCGCTCAGCGCCTTTTCGGGGTCGTGGTGGACTTCGATCAGCAGACCGTCCGCCCCCGCAGCCAGAGCCGCGCGCGCCATGGGCGCAACCTTATCCCGCCGGCCCGTCCCGTGTGAGGGGTCAACCACGATGGGCAGATGGGAGAGTTTTTTGATAACCGGGATGGCGGAGATATCCAGCGTGTTGCGCGTATAACTTTCGAAGGTCCGGATGCCGCGTTCGCACAGCACCACGTTGTAGTTCCCACCGGCCATGATGTATTCGGCGGAAAGCAGCAACTCTTCAATGGTGGCGGAAATACCGCGCTTCAGCAGGACGGGCTTGGAAACCTTACCAAGCTCTTTAAGAAGGTTGTAGTTTTGCATGTTCCGCGCGCCGACTTGCAGCATGTCCACGTAGTCGAGCATCATCGCAATTTGGGTCTGGTCCATGACCTCGGAAACGACCAGCAGGTTGTGCTTGTCCGCGGCCCGGCGCATAAGTTCCAACCCTTGGCGGCCGATCCCCTGGAAACTATACGGGGAACTACGTGGTTTGAAGGCGCCCCCCCGCAACACCCGTGCCCCCTGCTGCGCCACGTAGGCGGCGATGGTTTCGATCTGCTCGGCGTTTTCCACGCTGCAGGGGCCGGCCATCACCACCACCTCTTCGCCCCCGATGGCGACGTCCCGGCCGATTTGCACGAGGGATCCTTCCGGGCGGAAATGCCGGCTGGCGAGCTTGTAAGGGGCCGTAATCCTCAAAACTTCCTCGACCCCTTCGAGCAGCTCGATGTCTCGGGTGTCGAAATCCACCTTGGCTCCCACCGCTCCCAGCACGGTGTGGCGCGCTCCCGTGGAACGGTGGATATCGAATCCCATATTCATCAACTTATTAATAACGCCCTGAATCGCCTCTTCCGTTGCGGCTTCCTGCATCACCACGACCATAGGGTTTCACTCCTTCCGAAAGGAAGTCCCGGATTCCATGGAATGCCGCTCGAGCGAACGTGCCTCGTCGATGATGCGCTCAAACAGGCGGCGGATGGCGGCGTCATCCAGAGGTCCCGCGTTTGACTTCACGACATTGCGCAAGATCTCGGCCTCACGCTGGGGTTGCCAAGCCGGGAGACCGAGTTGCTTCTTCAGATGGCCGATCTCAACGGCGCATTGCGAGCGCTCGTTCAAGAGTTTCACGAGTTCCTGGTCGATCTCGTCGATTCGCTTGCGCCACCCATCGAAGTCATTCATTCGGGTCTACCCCCCTGCCCCGGCTTTGAGCCCCCGCACGAATTGTTCAATTGCCGCCGGTCCTGCCCGGGAATAACGTTCTTCAATGGCGTGGACCACCGCGCTCCCCACCACGGCAGCGTCCGCATGTCCCTGGACTTCGCGAACCTGCGCCGGAGTCGAAATTCCAAACCCTACAGCCAGGGGCAGGGAGGTGACGCGGCGCACGCGCTCCACCAGCGGCTGCACGCCGGAAGCAATCTCGCCTCGTTCGCCCGTCACGCCGGTGCGCGAAATAAGATACAAGAATCCCGTCGAGAATTCCGCCGCCTGCTTGAGGCGCGCGTCCGGTGACGTGGGTGAGGCCAGAAAAACCGTGTCGAGATTCTGCGCCCGCATGGCGCGGACATAATTCTCCGCCTCTTCGGGGCTCAAGTCCACCACCAGCGCGCCATCGACTCCGGCTTCTGCAGCGGTGGCAGCGAAATTCTCCAAGCCATATTGCAGAATCGGATTGTAGTAGCTGAACAGGATCATCGGCACGCGTACAGCCTGGCGCCAGTCTGGAAACCGCTCCAGGATTCTGCGCAGCGTCGTGCCAGAGCGCAGGGCGCGCTCCGAGGCGCGCTGGATCACCGGGCCATCAGCCAACGGGTCGGAGAAAGGCACGCCCAGCTCGATCACATCCACTCCGGCGCGATCGAGCGCCACTAGTAATTCTCCGGTGGCGTCCAAAGTGGGATCGCCCGCGGTCAGATAGACGATCAGGCCCTTGGCGTGCCTCGCGCGCAAGTCATCAAACCGGGCCGTGATGCGAGTTGTCGAAAGTTCGGGCATCTTTTGAGTTCCAGCTCCTCCCCAAGCCCACCACCCTCTCCCTTGGGGTCAGAGACCCGCCGGGGCGGGAGCGCCGGTCCGCCGCCGGCGGACGGCTGAGGGGTCTTTTCCACTACCGCGCTCCGTATCGCGCGGATCGGACCATCGTTTTGCCCAAGGCATTCAGAGTATTCCTGAGGCTTGGAAGATTCCCAAATCCTTGTCGCCGCGGCCCGAGAGGTTCACCACGATGATCTGGTCACGCGGCATTACCGGCGCGCGCTTAACAATCTCGGCGAGCGCGTGCGCGGATTCAAGCGCCGGGATGATTCCCTCCACCTGCGAGAGCAATTGCGCTGCTTCCAGGGCTTCCGGGTCGCTCACGTGCGTGTACTCAACGCGACTTTGGCGAAACAGCGCGGCATGCTCAGGCCCCACGGCGGGATAGTCGAGACCCGCGGAGACCGAGTGGGTGCTCGCGATCAGCCCGTCTTCCGTCTGCAACACATAGGTGTACGAGCCGTGGAGCACGCCCGGCTTGCCACCCGCGAACCGCGCCGCGTGCTCGCCCAGGGTCGGCCCTCGCCCGCCGGCCTCCACGCCCAACATCTTCACGCTCGCGTCCGGAATGAAATCGTAAAACAGGCCGATGGAATTACTCCCCCCGCCCACGCAGGCGCAGAGCAGGTCCGGCAGTCTCCCTACCTTCTCCAGAACCTGCTGACGCGCTTCCTGGCCGATGATCCTTTGAAAATCGCGCACCATCATCGGGTAGGGGTGCGGTCCCAGGACCGACCCCATCAGGTAATGAGTGTTCTGAACGTTGGTCACCCAGTCGCGCATCCCCTCGTTGATTGCATCCTTGAGCGTTTTTGCCCCCGAGGATACAGAAACCACCTGCGCGCCCAGCAGCCGCATGCGGAAGACGTTGGGAGCCTGGCGTGCCATGTCTTCCGCACCCATGTACACCACGCATTCCAGGCCCAGCAGGGCCGCCACCGTGGCTGTCGCCACGCCGTGCTGCCCCGCGCCGGTCTCCGCCACGAGGCGAGTCTTGCCCATCCTCTTCGCGAGCAATCCTTGTCCCAGGCAGTTGTTGATTTTGTGCGCGCCAGTGTGGAGCAGGTCTTCGCGCTTCAGATAAATCTGCGCGCCGCCCAGGCGTTCCGAGAGCCGCTGGGCGTGGAAGAGCGGCGTCGGCCGGCCCGCAAAGTCTTTCAGGAGATGCGCGAGCTCCGCCTGGAACGCCGGATCGCGGCGGGCCGCCTGGTAAGCCGCTTCCAGCTCTTCGACGGGGTGCATTAGTGTTTCCGGCACGAAGCGGCCGCCAAATTCGCCGAACCACCCGCGTGCGTTCGGCCCGGTGTCGGGTTCAGATCGTATGGTCGATAGCTCGATCGGCACGTTCAACCTCTCGGAAAAAGGCCCGCAGTTTGTCCGCGTCCTTGACGCCGGGCGCGGATTCGACGCCGCTGGCCACGTCCACGGCAAAAGGGCGAACTTCTCGTATCGCCTCTGCCACGTTCTCAGGTGTCAACCCTCCGGCCAGGATGATGGTCCCGAACCGGTTTGCATCGCGAGCCAGTGTCCAGTTGAAGGGCTTGCCCGTCCCGCCGGGAAGCCTGGGGTCAAAGGCGTCCAGCAAGAACGCGGCGGCGCGCAACTCGCGTAGGATTTCAGCTCGGAATCCGGCGCTAACGGCCACGGCTCGAATCAAGGTGAACTTGGCCAAGGCTCGATCCAGCGGCGGAAATTGCGGGCCGTGCAACTGCACCGCCGTGACCCCGGCCTCGGCCGCCACGCCTGCCACGCGCTCCTCCTCAGCCTCATTGGCGAAAATTCCGATGGGCGTGACCAGGGGTGGCAGCGTCAGGATAACCTTCCGCGCTGAAGCCGGCGGAATGTACCGCGGCGAGGGTGGGTAGAAATTGAAGCCCAAGCCTGCGGCTCCCAGTTCGACAGCCCGGTGCGCGTCTTCCAGCCGGGTGATCCCGCAAACCTTTACGCGTGTCGGCATCGCATCTCTTCATCACAGGCAGCAGGGCCAACCACCAGCACGGCCTTCAATTTGCGCGAGACTCATGGACGGCCGACGATTGCAATCCTGTCAGCAGATCCCGCAGCGCCTGGCCTGGGTCCGCCTGCGTCATCAGGCGTTCGCCGATGAGGGCTGCGTCGAAGCCTGCTTCCGCAACGCGCCGCAGGTCCGCAACCGTCTTGAGGCCGCTCTCGCTGACCGAGATGCAGCCGGGCGGTATCTTTTCCCGCAACCGGAACGAGGTCTCCAGATTAACTTCCAGAGTTTTCAGATCGCGGTTGTTCACTCCGATTATGCGAGCTCCGGCGGCGAGCGCCTGGTCCAGTTCTTGTTCCACGTGGACTTCGACGAGGGCGGCGATGCGCAACTGCGCGCACAGATCGAGCATGCTTCGCAGGTCGCGATCCGGCAATGCAGCCACAATCAGCAGCAGGGCATCGGCGCCCGCCGCCACGGACTCATAGATCTGGTAACTTTCCAGGATAAAATCTTTGCGCAACACCGGCAGCTTCACGGCTTGGCGGGTCTCCGCCAGATCCTGGAGCGATCCGAGGAAGTATTGCTCCTCGGTCAGGACGGAAAGGGCCGCCGCCCCTCCCCGGGCATATCCTTCCGCAATCTCCCGGCGGCGGTACTCCTTCCGCAGCAGCCCGCGCGAGGGCGACGCTCGCTTAAGCTCTGCAATCACGCGGAACCCGGGCGGTGTTGCAGAGTCACCACCGGAGCTAATGGCCGCAGCGAAATCCCGGCGTTCCTCGCGTGCCTCCGCCGCTTGCTGCACGCGCTCCAGGGGAATGCCCAAGCGCGTTCCCTCCAGCGCGCGCCGCCGGGCCGCGACGATGTTGTCAAGGATCGTCCTTGCCATCTCACCCGTCATGCGGGTTCATACTCCCTAGACTAGATGCGGGCCCACGTCAGAGAGATAATCCCTCAATGTATGCTGTAGCAAAGTGCAAAGTCAAGAACGCCCGCGGGCGCGACGGAGGAACTGCCGGCGCGGAAGAAAACCCCTATCGTGCGGGTCCGGGTTGCACCGGGGCCCCATTTCCCTTACCATCCGGGGCTGGGCTCCAAGGTCTGGAGGCGGTGATGCGATGCAGAGCAACCCTAATCGGCGAGAGTTTCTTCAAGGTTTGGGCGCTGCGGCGGCGGGATTCTATCTGGCGCCAACCCGGCTGCTGGCCAGCGCCGCGCCCACGGCTCCTGTGGCTGTCGCCCGGTGCCCCGCGTACGGTCCGGAAGTGATAACCACGCTGGCCCGCATGTTCGACCAATTGGGCGGATTCGAGAAGCTCGTCAGCGGCAAGACCGTGGCCGTGAAGCTCAACGTGACCGGGAGCGCCCGGGAACGCTTGCATGGGATGCCGCAGGGGCGGACCTATTGGGTCCATCCCCAGGTCGTGAGCGCCACGGTTCACTTGCTCGGCAAAGCGGGAGCGCGCCGCATCCGCTTGCTGGAAAGTCCGACCGTATCAAAAGCCAGGACCCTGGAGGAGTTTCTGCACCAGGCCAAATGGCACCCCTCGGACTTCACCCGTGCCGCCTCGGGCGTGGAGCTTGAGAACACGAACTTTCCGGGGCCGACCAATAAGTACACGCGCCTGTGGGTCCCGGGCGGAGGCCTTTTGTTCAAAGCCTACGACGTGAATCGTTCCTATGAAGACTGCGATGTCTTCATCTCTCTCGCCAAGCTCAAAGAGCACTCGACCACCGGGATTACCGGTGCGATGAAGAACTCCTTCGGCATCCCGCCCACCACGATTTATGGCGAGGGAGCCGGCCGGGACGAGCCGAGCCGAGAGGCCGGGGGGCCCCGGGACGTGCTGCTGCACGAGGGCAAACGCCAACCTCCCCAAAGCGCGCTGCCTGAACTCGATCCGCACTCGCCGCGCGACCCCGGCTACCGCGTCCCGCGTGTCACCGTCGACCTGGCGGCCGCGCGGCCCATCCATTTAGCCGTTATTGATGGCATCGAAACCGTGGCGGGTGGCGAGGGTCCCTGGGTCAAACATATGCGGCCAGTTCGCCCGGGCCTGCTGATCGCGGGCACAAATTGTGTAACGACAGACGCTGTGGCCACGGCTCTGATGGGCTTTGACCCCATGGCCGACCGCGGCACGGCTCCCTTTGAGACCTGCGACAGCACCCTGCGGCTGGCGGAACAACTGGGCCTCGGCACACGCGACCTGCGACGGATTGAAGTACTCGGACTGCCGATCAAAAGAGCCACCATCGACTTCCGGCGCGTGTAGCCCCGGCGAGACAGCTCCTTCCAACCCTCCACGCGTCTCGCGCGCGACCGCGACGTGAGATAATTCTCGACCGCCTGCAGCAGGGGTGAAGGCTCGAGACCCATCGCTTCTATTCCAATGCGGCCCCATGGCTCGTGGGAGGGAACGATTCCGCAGAGGAACAGCACGCGGCGCGAACGAGGACGCGGGGGGAATTGGTCGGGGCGCTGGCGCCATGGAAAGGCGAAGCCTTTTCGCACAGCAGGCGGCTGAGTCGCCGGTCTCGACCCTCAGGATCGACCACAATTTGGACAAGTCTGATTCCTGAATTGCCCCTGCCCGCACCCTTGCGCGGGCGCGGGAACGGTGCCAGAGTGGGGGCCATGCCCGCGCTGCCTCAGCACCTCATCATCGACGCCGACGATACGCTTTGGGAGGACGGCGTCTACTTCGAGCGGGCCATCGAGGAATTCATCACCTTCCTCGATCACGGTTCGCTCTCACGGCAGCAGGTACGCACGATTCTGGACGAAATTGAGCTTGCCCATAGCGGCCTGCATCCCTTCGGCTCGCGCGCGTTCGCGGAAAATCTGGCCGAGTGTTATCGCCGCCTGGCGGGACCTGCCGGCGAAGACAGAGGCGCCAGCGATCGTCGGGATCTGATTCACGCCCTGGAGCTCGGCAGGCGCCTGCTGCATCAGCCCCGGCAACTCATCGCAGGAGTGCCCGAAACACTCCATTACCTCGCGCCGCGACACGATCTGATTCTCTTCACCAAGGGCCACCCCGTCGAGCAGAGCCTGAAGGTGAAAGCTTCCGGCCTGGCGATCTTCTTCCGTCACATCGAAATTGCCCGCACCAAGGACATGACCACGTTTTCCGCTTTTGCCACCCGGCTCGGCCTGGACCGAGCGCGCACCTGGATGATCGGCAACTCCCCCAAGTCCGACATCAACCCGGCGCTCGCGGCGGGATTGAATGCAGCCTACATTCCGCACGCGCAAACCTGGAGCCTGGAGCATGAAGAAATCGGGCGCGGCCCCGGCCGCCTGCTCGTCCTGGAGCGATTCAGCGAGCTGGCGCGGCATTTTTGAAGAACGGTTGAAAATTGAAAGCTCGAGATCGAAGGTCGAAGGTTCCGGGCGCTAGGTTTTTCTCCGCGGGTAACGAGCTTCCACCATAGTTCGCATCCCGCCGCGCGTCGTGAACTCGCCTTTCACCACCGCCCACTTGGGCTGCGTGGCGCGCGCCACATCATCCAGGATTCGATTGACCGCGTTTTCGTAAAAGATTCCAAGATTGCGGTAGGCGAGGATGTAATACTTCAGCGACTTCAACTCCAGGCAGAGCTTGTCAGGAAGGTAATGGATGGTGATCGTCCCGAAATCCGGCAGCCCGGTGCGCGGGCAAATCGACGTATATTCAGGGATGGTGATCGTGATCTCGTAGCCCCGGTACTGGTTGGGCCAGGTTTCGATCACGGGGAGTTCCGCGCGGACACCCCCGCGGGCGTGCTCGGCAGTGTATTCGGGTTTCTTCGGCATGGTCTCCTCCGGATTCCCCTAGCATAATCGAAAACCTCGGGTCGCGCCTAGAGTGCCTTTCTCACAAGGTGTCCGCTTACGGCGGAGCTCTGCACGCGGGGGTGAGAACAGAATAGGCAGGATTCCTCCGGTGACCACCCCGTACCCCCTGGGCCGGAGGGGAGCCATGACCAACTCCCGTCCCGCCGCGGCGGGAGGGGATACAGGGGTGGTGAAAGAGGCTGCGGGAAAACGCTTCCCTGCTGTCATTCTGAGCATGGATAGCCGCTTCCGGCTATCCATGCTCAGAATGACAGCGCCTACAAGTTTTTCCGCAGCCTGTGTAGCGCCCACGCCGCATGTTCGCGCACCACGGGATCCGAACGTCCCGCCGCGCTTTCCAACCAGGGAGTGAACTGGCAGTCGACAGAATTCCCCATCACCACGCACAAATTGCGCAACCAGCCGATGTACTTCGCGCGCTTGAGGGGTGACCGCGCAAAGAGCCGGCGAAAATCTTCCTCCGTGAATGCCGCCAGCGCCTGCAAAGAAGGATCGAACAGCGATGCCTCGTTTTCAATCCCTGTTTCCGCCCCGGACACGGGTTCGCGCGACGTTGCTTGAGGAAGTGAAAGCGGCTGGAACTCCGGCAAGCTGCTCACCGCCGCACGCTGCGGTGAGTTCCAAGGACAAACATCTTGGCAAATGTCGCAACCGAAGAGGTTGCTGCCCATCGCTGCCCGGAATTGCTCCGGAATGCTGCCTTTGAGCTCGATATTGAAATAGGCAATACACCGTGAGGCGTCCATTACGTAGGGCTCAACCAGCGCTCCGGTTGGGCAGGCTTCCAGGCAGAGGGTGCAGGTGCCGCATCGATCCGGCGCGGGAAGGTCCAGTTCCAACTCGAGATTGGTCAGAATCACCCCCAGGAAAAACCATGACCCCTTACGTTCATTGATCAGGCAGGTGTTCTTGCCCATCCATCCGATCCCGGAAAGGCGTGCGAAAGCCCGCTCCAAAATGGGCCCCGTGTCCACGTAAACTCGCGTCTCGACACCGGGCGCCAACTCCTCGCCCGTCGCACGCAGTTGTTCGAGCTTCCCGCGCAGCACGTCGTGATAGTCCCTTCCCCACGCATAACGTGAAATCCAGGCTCGCGGACGCACTTCGCGGGTTGCCGCGGGAGGAGCGGCCGAGTTTCGCTCGCCCTCGCTCGGGCCACCAACCTGCGTAGAATAAGGGTGGGGGGTGTTGTAGATAAGTCCGACGGAGATTACGGATTTCACCGAGGGCAGGACTCGGTGCGGGTCCTCGCGCCTGGGATCGGCAAGGTAACGCATTTCCCCGCCGAATCCCTTCTTGACCCACTGCGAGAGGAACTCGGAATCCTTCCGCGCGGCGGGCGGTGCAATCCCCACCAGATCGAAACCGGCCTCGAGGGCGCGCCGTTTGATGATGCTCGCCCAACCCATGGAGGGAATGTTAACCCGGGCAGAGGGCTGGAGAGGAGAACTTATTTGGCCCAGGTGCGATGGAACGGTAACTGCCGTCCGTACCTTCGCTCTACTGCCACCAATTGAATTTCCCGCTGCCCTCCGAGTCGATTTCGAGCACCAGAACCTTCTCGGGTTTGTCGCACTTGCAATCCACCTGGCCGGCGTATAAGGGCTGCACCTGGCTGTCCGCCGGTGCGTCCTTGACCTTCACCTGCATGACGAACTGCGCGGCAGGATTGCCAATCAGCAGAACACCGTCTTTGACTTGTCCGGAAAGATCCTGCCCTGCGACCGCGGCCGTGTACTGTTTGAGCGGGGTCATGCTTGAGCTCAGCATCACGCGGAAGACGATGTGACATGCCGAGGAGGCCGCCGCGCCCCCCGCGGGGGCCTGACTGTCAGGATTCGGGGGGGCGGCGCCGGAATCCGGTTTGAAGTCCTGCGCCGTGGCGGCCAGCTTCGAGACCAAATCGGTAAGAGCATTCTGGGTGGCTTTGCCCAAGGCGGTCTTCTGGAAGTTCGCCCCACCCATGTCCATGGAGCCGTAGCCCGTGCTGATACTGGGAGAGATTTTCCCTTCGTGGTCCTTTCCCGTGACCCGTAGCGAGCTGAGTTTTTCCCCGCGCGCGACGTCGATGATGTCGGCCTGCAGCACCACGGTGGCATCCTGGCTGCTGCTCCGGCTGCTTAAGCTGATGCCCCCAATGCTCGGACCGCTCATTCCCCCGCTTTTCTGTTCCACGTCGGCCTGTAGGAGCGACCCCATCACGACCAGGTCGCTCTTATAAAACTTGCCAAGTTTGACGGCGTAGGGAATATCCACATCGGTCCGTTCAGCGTTTTCACCCCCCACCTTCATCATGCGGGGCATGAGGGTGCTGCCGTGCAGCAGGGCAGCCTGGAGTTGCTTGGCCAAAACCTCTTTCAATTGCCCCCCATACTCGCCGCCGCTCATATCCTGGAAAGGCAGGATGCCGATGGTGTAGCTGGGCGATTGGGCACTTTCCTTCGCGGTGGGTTTCTTGTCCGTGGCCGCGAGCGTCGCCGCCAGCAGCATGACGATAACCGTGAGACTCACTGCACGAATATTCTTGTGCATTTCATCCTCCTCGCCTTGAAGAGTCCTCACTTGCCCGGGCCGGCTCGCGGGGTTCGGGCCGGTGGTTTGACGATGGCCAGCGGCACACGCGCGAACGCCACGCGCTCGAGCGCCGGGGCAAGCACATTCACCTGAATGGTGTAGCGGCCGGTGGGGAATTTTTCAAGCGGAATCTGGATGAAGTACGTCGCCTTCTGGTCAGAGGTTTCTTCCTGTTTCCCGGGGAACGGGCCGGCTTCCGCGAATTTCCTTCCATTGCGGAAGAACACCAACGCCGCAGAGGGCGGCGCGGCGGTCGCGGGCGCCGGGGGTTGCCCACTCGGGGGCGCAGCAGCTTTGCCAGCGTATGATTCCAGATAAATCGAGAGCACCTGGTTCGAGCGGAACACGCGCGTCACGCTGGGCAGTACCGAGCGGTTCCCCACTTCTAAGGGCGCGTCCTTGTCCCGGTGCAATTTGGCGCCGCCGGCTTGGTCGGCCGTCTTCACCTCGTTGGAGAGCACGATCGAGCTCAGGCTCAGACTCGCATCGGAAGTCTGCGGCACGTCGAGCGGTGTTTCGAACGTTCCGATCTTGCCGCCCTGGTTTTCCCGGACCACGACCTTCAAGTTGTATTTTCCCGGCGGCAGAGTGAGTTCACCTTCGTAGAGGAGGTTGCCGCTGGTGATTTCCTGAAAAGTGTCGTCGGTCATCTTCACCGGAAGCGTGTCGCGCAGCCCCGCGACGGTATGGTTTTGGGCGTCGGTAACTTTCCAGGCAAAATCAAACTCGGTTTCACGCTTGCCGGATTTCGTCAGGAAGGAAACCTCAGAGCCCGGGATCTTGGCGGCCAGGACAAGGGTGAATTTCTTATCGGGCCGGTGGAAGTAGGCCGCGTCAACCACAAAAGGCAGGTCCAGGAAGGGCACATCCAGTTCCATCGCCTGCTCGAGCTGGAGTTCCTTGTCCTGGCGGGTAAACTGCCGGAAATCTTTGGGAGCAAAGTAGCCGGGCCGCGCCTGAATCTTTACGCCGGGCCGGTCCACTTCCACGCGGATGCGCCGGAAGCGGCCATCCGAGCGCGTATTGCTGGGTGTATATCCGATCAGGTAATAACTGGAGTTTTCCTTCTGCACTTCTTCGAAGGCAGGGGTGAAATCGTTCAGGTCGTAGAAAGTCTTTCCGCCGGTATCGGCGGCGAGCGATGCGAGGGTTTCGCGGCTGCCCTGCAGGGATGAGACCTGCGCTACCACGGCTGAGCCGGAGTAGATGGCCGTGCCCGCGGGGCTGGCCGTGGAGGCGTCGCCGCCCGGCGGCAGTGCCGTAAGCCCGCGTGCGTCCATCGTGTAGAGGGAGACGTTGGCACGGTTCGCGGCGTCAACGGTCGCCCGTAACTGCGCCTGGTTTTCCTGGCCTGTGCGCGTGATGCCGCTCGAGAAATGAAGCACCGACTTGCGCCCCGGCACGTCGCGTAACATCCGTGACAGCGATTCGATGGCGGCCAGCTTCTGGTCGGTGTTGAAGATGTTGAACTCGGTTTCATCCGGCGTGAACGCGTCCGAAAGATCCTGGGTCACGATCTCCATGCCGGCGGCATTCGTCCCGCCCGCTTCACCTTCCGGGCCGGTCGCGCTCAGGGCGGAAGATTCTTCCCCGACCTGGATCGCGTGCAGCACTTTCGTGAGGGTGTCACGGTCGTTGGTGAAGTTCTGTACGACTCGCAAACTCGACGTGTAGGTGACCACGGCGACCAGGTCGGCGGGCGTCATGCGATTCCCGAGGAAATCGGTGGAAGCCTTTACGGCGCGCATGAGGTCATCGGGGGGCATCGAGCTCAGGTCAAAGAAGAAAACCAGCAGCCGGTGGTCCTGGATCACCTGCTCGGCTTTGACTTCCGGAGGGAGCATTTCGAGATCGATCACCTGCGGACGTTCGCTCGCGCCCGCGGCTTGTGCCAACCGCTCGACGTCCTCCAGGCTGAAAGAGGTGATGGTTTGTTCGGCGCCGTCTTCCCAGACGCGAAAATCCGACTGCTTCAGGTCGGTGAGGGCCTTCCCGGACTTGTCATGGACTCGCACATCGATGAGCACCACGTTGGTCTGGGTGCGCAGGATGAAGGCCTGCTGCAAGGGCTTCGGAACCTGCGCGGGGGCCGCCACCTGGGAAAGACCGGCAGTCGGACAGATCGATAAGTCAAAAGGCAAAAGGCAAAGCGCAAAAGTCAAAACCACCAGGTTTTGCGCTTTGCCTTTTGCGCTTTGCCTTTTGCCTTCGCACTGCTCACCTGCCCACCTGCCTGTCTTTCTGCTGACCATCTGCCCACCTGCCTCATTTTTCCCTTAGCCTAGAAGTTCACCCGCAAACTTAGGGTCAGGGCGCGCATGGCTCTTACGCTGGTAACCCAGCCAAAATTCTGCGCATTGAGGGTCGTCGCCACGCCGCCGTAGTTAGGGGTATTGAAAATGTTCGTGCCGTCGATGCTGAGGCGAGCGCGCAAATTCTTCTCCCGCGAGAGGGTAAAGAAGCGCCCGAGCGACATGTTAAAGTTCACCGTACCCGGACCGGGGATGGTGTTCCGTCCCGCGGTGCCAACCTGGCCAGATCCTGGAAGTGTGAACGCCGCAGTGTTGAAGAATTCCTGCGTGCTCCTCTCCGAGCGCGGCAGGCTGACCGCAGCGCCGGTGGCATCGGCACGGGCCGAAGCGAACGCTCCCGAGCCGTTGTTGTTCGACTGGTTGCCAGCCACCTGGGCCGTCAGGGGGGTGCCGGATTGAATGGTCGTCACGCCGCTGATCTGCCAGTCCCCAAGCACACGCGCCACCGGACCTCCGCGGTTGAGGAAGCGGCGCTGCTCGCCCAAGGGAAATTCGTAGGTGTGGTTGATGATCAACTTGTTCCGGATGTCGAACCCCGAAAGGGCGCGTTCGGCCCGCAGATCAAAACTATCCTGAGGCACGTTGCGGCCCGCGCCGCCCACGCTGGCAGCGTCGTCAATGGACTTTGACCACGTGTAATTGCCGCTCATCGAGAATCCGCCGTGGAACTGCCGTCGCAAGCTCACCTGGAGGCCGTTGTAGATCGACACCGCGCCGGAAGTCTCATAGAGAAACTGGAGAGCATTCGCGATAGAGGTTTGCTGGGCGCCGGCAGTACTGGGGTTCACGCTGTTGGGGGAAAGCAGGAGATCGAGCTTGGTCCCCTTCGTCCCTACGTAACCCAGCGAAAGGATGACGCTCGGCGCGATTTCATCCTCGACGCTGAAATTCCAACTCTGCGCGTAAGGGGTGCGGAAATTGCTGTCTGCCGCGTAGGTGTTGTGAATCGTATTGGCAGTAATCGCCGGGAAGCCGTTCTCGAGCGTAAGCACCTGTTGCGGGTTGGTGGTCAGCGTGGAGGCCTCGGCGAAGGGCGGCTGGTCCACCAAGTTGGGAACCAGGCGGGAGTAAATACTGCCGTCGTAGAAGATGCCGTAGCCGGAGCGCAGCACGAGGTGGTGCTGCGTCCAGGGCCGATAGGCGATGCCGACCCGGGGCGCCAGGTTATGCGCGTCGCTGTGTACGAGCGAGGGTGGCAGCGAACCCGCAGCGAATCCCGTGACCACCTGTGTCGTGGCAAACCCTGGCGTGAACGCCAAGTCTGAAAGATGTCCGTATTTCTCCGAGAAGGGCAGAAAGTATTCGTACCGGAGACCATAGTCGACCGTCAGGTGCGGGCCGACCCGCCAGTCATCCTGAAGGAAAGCCGAAGTTACCCAGGAGCGCAGATAATTGCTGTCGATCCCGAAGCGGACGGACGTAGTTTGCGGCAGGCCGAGCAAGAAATCCGCGAAGTCAAACCCCGTGCCGGGTACGGGGAAGCCCCCGCTGAAGTCGCTGGTGGTGTAGCCTGAAAAGTTGAAGGTGCCGCGCGCGTTGGGATCGATCTGTGAATTCTGCTGCACGCGCCGCAACTCACTGCCCAGGCGAACGTTGTGTTTCCCGTGGTTCCAAATCAAGACGTCGAGGGCGCGTATTGTCTGGTTGCGGGTCAGCGAGGGCAGGGGATCGTTCAGTCCTCCGAAGTTGGTAAACCCTATCCCCGGGATCCCCCAATCGAGCGGATTGTCCGAAACCCCTTGAATCTTCAATTGCGCTGCAATGTCGTCCTGATAAGCAAAGGCGTTCAGCAACGAGATGCGCTGGCGATTGAAATTCGCCGTCAGGGTATTGACGACCCGAGGATTGAAGGTGTGTGTTTCGCTTAGGTTCAAGTTCTGGCCGCGGGTCGAAGAGTGCGAAGTCAACTCGGGGAAGTTCGCCACAGATCGGCTGCGCGCCGAGTTGAAAAAGTACATGGCGTTAAGGCTGTCCTTGGAATTGATTTGCTGGCCAATGCGCGCCATCACGCGGTCGCTCACGGAGGGTAGCGATTCCTGCAAGTGAAAGTTCTGCACCGTGCCGGGAAGGTTGGGCAGCGGGATATACAGCAGCAAACCGGTCGCGGCGGAATTGAGGCGCTGGGTAGGGATGATGTTCCGCGCGAAGGGAGTGCGCGGGCCGGTGGGGTTCGACTGCGGATCGTAGATGACCGGAACCGTCCCCTTGTAGGTTCCGGAGGCAATGACCGCTTCCGAAAAATTACCAGCGCGCTCCGGGACGGTCGGAACCGAAGCAAAGCTGTTAAAGGGGTTTTTGCCGCGCTGCAGATTGTAACTCGCGAACCAGCTTGTCTTGTTACCCCCATGATAAATCTTGGGGATGACCAGCGGGCCGCCCAGGGAAAATCCGAACGTTTCGCGATAAGAGGGAATTTGCGGCAAGCCCGCGACATTCAAGGGATAGGGATGCGCGTCGAAGGCGGAGTTGGTGTACTGCTCCATGACGTTGCCACGAATGCGGTTCACCTGGGCACGATTACGCCCCCAGTTGCGGGCACCGCCGCCACCTAATCCACCCCCGCCTCCGCCGAACCCGCCACCTCCCGGCCCGCCTCCGAACCCGCCGCCCCCTCCTGGTCCGGGTCCCCCTCCCCCGCCAAAGGGGCTTCCGCCGAACCCGCCACCAACTCCGGGACCTTCGCCAAAGCCGCCCATTCCTCCGCCGCGCATCCCACCTCGCCCACCCCGGCCTTCCCCAGGAGTGGGAACGTCGCCCACCCCGCCGGCAAGCAAGAAAGAGTTGGCTGCACTGGCGGAGGTGTCGACTTCTTCGTTCGCGGACTCCTGCGCGGCAGGGTTTTCCATGCCCGCGCCCTCGGCAATGCGCACGGCTCCAGGTCCCCCGCCTGCACTGGCGCCGTTGCCGAGAGAATTCTCCAGATCACCGAGATTCGCGAGCCCCCCACGCCTCTCGCCCGGCAGCGTTGCCGGCGTTGGCGTGGCGCGCCCCGTAGCCTGCGCCGGCTGCGGCGTGACGTCCTCCGGCAAGGCGAAAACCAGCGCGACGTTTACCTTGAGTTCTTTTCCGGGAGTCACAGGCACGGGTTCGCGCGAGTCAGGACGGAAACCCACCAAGGACACATCCAGGCGGTAGTTGCCGGGATTGAGCCCGCTGAATGTGTAATTGCCCGACTCGTCAGTCCAGGTTTCTTTGCGTTCGCCGGTTTGCGGATTGGTGAGTTGGACGGTCGCGCCCGGCACCGAAACACCACCCGGGCCGCGCACGTGCCCCACGACCGTCCCCGAGGTGGTGGCTTGGCCGAACAGCAGGCTCGGGGCCAAGGACCCAAAGACGACGAGTGTCCAAAGCGGCTTGGCGAATCTTCGGATGTTCCTCAGCGTCACGTGCGAGTAACTCCACCGGATGTGTTTCCCTGAGCGTTCACCCACTGAGTACGTTTTCCAAACCCGCCAGGTTACAGGTAACCCGGCGAGTTGTCGAGGCGTCGAACAAGTATGGAGGGGTTTATGTCCAATAAGTTGCCGTCAATTCTTACGCTTCTTCTCGTTCTGATGCTTCCGAGTTCTTTGGCTGCACAAGATGAGCCTCCAACCCCGGGGCAGGCGCCGCCCCGTCGAGAAATGAGTGGCGAGCGCGTTATCGGCGTCGTTGCTTCGGTGGGGGTGGATCGCTTCGATATCAAGAAGCCGGATGGCACATCCGTAACCGTGCTGGTGAGCGACCAAACTCACTATCGCCAGCAACAGCAGGAATTCCACCTGGAAGACTTGAAGCAGGGCGACCACGTCGTGGTGCGCGCCAATCTCAACTCCGACAAGCAATTCGTGGCTGCCGGTGTTTTGCGTGTCAGCGAAGAACAGTTCCAGAGGTTCCAAGCCGGTGGCGAGAGGGGCCCCGGGGGCGGGCAGGGAGGTCCAGGAGGCGGTTGGGGTCGAGGCGCCGCGGACCGGACCGGAGGGGAGATTCTCTCCATTGACCAGAACCATATCAAGGTGCGCAATCGATTCCAGGGCGAGAAGGTCCTCGTGGTAAATGAACGGACGACCTTCAGCAAGGAGGGTCAGTCCATCACGCTGAAAGACCTCAAGGTCGGTGACCTCGTCTTTGCCCTCGGAAGGGACGCACAAGGAGAGTTCGTGGCCACGCAGCTCAGAGTTGGCCGCCCCATGATGGGACAGGAGCGGAAAGGTCCGCCCGAAGCGCCGCCGCAAGCTCCGCCGCAGTGATGACTTGCGTCTGCCTTCCAAAACACAGGTCAGCGCGCCACTTCTGCCCGCCAATGTGGGGTTAACTCGGTCCCTGTTCGCCTGAGAGTCTGTGCTACAGGCTCGCTCCGGGGTGCGATGGCGGGGAGCTTGGCTGCTTGACCACTTCCAGCCGGCAATGGATGTTGCGGGCCGGGAAAATCCAGGCGAAGTGCTTTTCGTAGAAGTCAATCGAGATCTTGGCGATCATTCGCCCTAAATTATCCAACAAGAGATTCCCGCCAAAGGTCAGGCGCCGATCGAGAATCCGGAAGCCGCCCGCGCCGTAAGTGAAATTCTCAAAGCTTGCCTGAACGAAGTAGTCGAAGCTGTGAAATCCCAAGTGCACGACGTGCGTGGGGTCAGTGTAGGAGTCGGGCGAGCTGTAGTGCGGCGTAACGATCACTACCTCCGCGCCCGGCTTGGCAATACGGTGCACCTCCGCCATGACGCGCAGGACGTCGGACTGGTGCTCAAGGAAGTGCGAAAGACAAATTCGTTCGGCGCAACTGTCGCGGATCGGCCACGGAAAGTGCGTGAGTTCACAAAGAATGTCGGCGTCCGAGCCCGGCTGGCGATCCAGGCCAATCGCCCCAGGTTCCTGTTTGTGCTTACCGCAACCGATATCGAGAATGAGCATCGGGCCTCGCTATTCCACGACCAGCACGGCATGAGGTGGCAGGCGGAGGGTTGCGCCGTCGGAGGCGAGCGTGGCGCCGTCGGTGGCGAAGACCTTGGTGTATTTACGCGCCATGCCCGCCAGTCCGGTCAGTCGACAAGCCACAGGGAGTTCTGTGTAGTTCACCACCGCGACACGCCCGCCCAGCGGAAAGATGGCCACGCGCGGCGGAGCGTCCGGAGAGGTCACGGTGAATTCTGAGACTCGTTTGCGCAGCTCATCAAGCGCGCTGCGAAGCTCCGGGGTGAGTTGCTCCAGGCGGTTGTGCACATCGACGTAAGCCAGGCGCGGTAGCGCCGTGGAGAATATGATAAGTTTTCCGCCCCCCGCCTCCACCGTCTTCAGGTAATGATCCTTTTCGAGATCGAGCGATGCCTGTGTGGGCAGTCGTGGGTCAGCGTTCAGCCGGTGCGCGAGACCCTGGCTCACAAAAGCCGTGCCGCCGGCAGCAAGCAACCGGGTGAGTTTGGACACGAACTGCACATCTTCAAGGGCGTGAACGGTGAAGAGCGCTGCCCGCGCTCCTTCGGGAAAATGCGCGGCCGGTGCGAGGGGAATTCCCAACATGCCGATGGCATCGAAAATGTACTCTTCATCGCCGGGTTCGCTGGAGACGGGCTTGTAGGCTGCGAGGCCTCCCCAGTCGGAGACGAATCCCGCGAGCGATTCATAGGAGAGGCGGCGCGACGCCAGGGCCTCGGCTTGGGCGCGGAATTCCGGCGAGTTCAGCTCGCCGTAGTGGAAGAGGAAAACCTCCGGCGCGCCAGCCAGAATCGTGGTCAGTGGCTGATCCAGGTACAGCGTCGGGGTGGTGCCGTAAGGATCGAACCAGCCGCCGCCAGTTTTGGCGCCGCCCACGTCGCTGAGCCAGCGATAAAGGAAGTAGCCCCTGTACTGCTGCGTGTGACCCCACTCGTCGGAGCTCGGGTCGCGCAGTTCCGTGCCCACCCAGATACGGTCGTAGAGCGCGGCTTCCTGGTCAGGGACGTAGCCGCGGTCCTGGAAGCGGTCATACCACTGGGGGAACTTGAGGATGACCTTGACCTGCGGATTCACGGCCCGCGCGGGGCCGAGCACGCGCTCGCGGCTCATTTCCAGCATCAGCTTCTCGCGGTATTGCCGCCAGCTCAACGCGCCTTTCGCCGCCGCGCATTCCGCGCATTCGCAGTCGGTGAAAAAGAAATCGTCAATCATAATCTCGTCAAACAGAGCGGCGGTGAAGCGGAAGATCGACGCCAGCCGCTCCTGGTTCGGGCGATGTGTGTAGCAGACGGCGACGTCCCAACCGGTCGAGGGCTTGCCGATTCCGGTGGTCGTGACGCAGCCGGAGACCTTCAGGCCGGCCTGGCGGAAGAAATCCCGCGCCGCCTTCAGGGTGGCTTCCTCAGCCTGGTAGCCGTCGCGAAAGGATTCAATATAAACTTTGGTAATGCCCATCTTGCGGCAGAATTCGAGCGCCTCCTGGCGGCCGGGTTCGGCGGAAAGGTGATCGCGCACATCCTGGGCGGTGAAGAGCGTGGACCACTCAACCGCTGCGAGCGGACGCGGCGCGAGCAGAACCGAGCCCAGCAGGAGAACGGCGAGCGTCGCGGGCCCAAACTTCACTGAGAGATTCGATGACTTTTCAAGGTGAGGAGGCATCATGACGGGACTCCTTGCGGAAAGAATGGTCAAATGCGGACAAGACAGGCTGACGGCGCTCCGCAGCGCAGAAACACACGATAGCGAAATCAGAGAACAAAGGGAAGCGCGTATCTACGCGGAGAAAACAAGGGGTGCGGCGGGGGAGCCAGAGGTTCAAGCCCCGATTGGGGTGACATCGCGTGGCCTACGGCGAAACAGGCTGCGGAAAAACTCGTAGGCGGTGTCATTCTGAGCCCGCTTTTTGGGCGAAGAACCCCCGTAGTTTACTCGGTTCGCCAACCCCCCGCGAACTGCCGGGGTCCTTCGCTTCGCTCAGGATGACAGCGAAGGGCTCAGGATGACAGCAGGGATGCGTGTTTCCGCAGCCTGCGAAGCCCCGCCCTTCCAATCCCGTGGTGAGAAGTCCGCACTAGCTATCCACCGCGACCATGACTTTCATAACCTTTTCACGATTCTCCTCGATGAAGGCGTAGGCCTCTGGGTATTGGCGGAAGGGGAAGGTCTTGGTCAAGAGCGGGTTAATCTTGATGCCCCGCTCGGCGAGACAACGAATGGCCTCCACGTAGTCTTGGCGCAGGTACATTAACGTCCCCCGCACGTCCAGTTCACGATCTTGCACCAGTCCCAAGTCGATATGGGGCCGATCTCCAAAGACTCCCACAACCACAACTGTGCCTCCCTTCCTCACCGAGCGAATGGCCTGGTTGGCGGTTTCTGCTGCCCCCACGCATTCGAAAGTCACGTCCGCCCGCTGCGGGCCAAAAATCTCTGCGACCTGACTTTCCAGGGAACCCTGGCGGGGATTGAAGGTGCAAACCAACCCGCATTGCCGGGCGATCTCCAGCCGGTGATCGCTGACGTCGGTGATCAAGACTTGACGGGCTCCCCGCCAGCGAGCCACTTGCCCAACCAGGTTCCCGATCGGCCCGGCGCCGAGAACCAGCACCTGCCGCCCCGCGACGTTCCCGGCGCGCCCCACGGCGTGGATTGCGACTGCCGCCGGCTCAACCAGCGCCCCAGCTTCGGGAGTGAACCCCGGAGGCAGTTTCAACGGGGCAGACTCCGGGAACGCGACAAACTCCTGGGCAACCCCCGGCGCTTGGAACCCCATCACCTTCAGGTTCTCGCAGATGTGATAACGTCCCTCGCGGCAAGGCAGGCACTCTCGACAGACGATTTGCGGGGGAACCGTAACCAGGTCACCGGCCCGCAAGGATTGGACGTTTCGGCCCACCCGGGCGACCTCTCCCGAGAATTCGTGGCCCTGAACGACCGGATAGGAAGTATACGGATGCTTGCCGTGAAAGACGTGGATGTCGGAGCCGCATATTCCAATCCGGCGGATGCGCAGCAAGACGTCGTTATCACCGACGGCCGGTTCCGGCGTCTCCGCGAACTCAATCTTCCCGGGACTGGTCATGGTGGCGCGAAGCATACGGGCCCTCCTCGGTATCAGCAGTGCCCATAATCTTCATTTCGGGTGGAATTTGCAACCTGGGTTCGCTGTGATGTAGACTCCCGCTCGCACTGATCCTGGAGACCGGCGCGCGGCTGGGGCGGGCGTTGCCCGCCCCTACGAAGACGGCGACTGCATGGTACCTACTCATCTGAGCTGGAGAAAACTTGGACTGCTGGTTGGCGCCGCGCTGCTCGTGTGGATTCTCTATCCCGCGACGCACCGCCCGGAGTTGACGGTCGCCACGGTGAACAATGCCGACATGATCCTGATGCAGCAACTGTCCAGGGAATTTGAACGGCAGAGCGGTGTCAAACTGAATTGGGTGGTCCTGGGGGAAAACGTCCTCCGGCAGCGATTAACCATAGATATTGCCACAGGAGGCAACACCTTTGATGTCATAACCATAGGTTCGTTTGAAGCGCCCCTGTGGGGAGAGCGGGGATGGCTGGTTCCGCTGGACGACTTGGGCGCGGATTACGGATATGAGGACATCTTCGATGGGGTGCGCCAGGGGCTTTCGTATCAAGGCAAAATGTACGCGGCGCCCTTCTACGCCGAGAGCACCATTACGTACTACCGCAAGGACCTCTTCCAAAAAGCCGGGCTGGAAATGCCCCTCCAGCCCCATTATGAGCAGATCCGTCAGTTCGCCCAGCGACTCCACGACCCCGCGCACGACGTTTACGGCATTTGCTTGCGCGGCGAGCCGGGGTGGGGACAGAACATCGGTTACGTCAGCACTCTGGTCCATACGTTCGGCGGTCGCTGGATGGACCTTGACTGGAAACCGCAGCTTACCAGTCAAGCCTGGGTCGAAGCGGTGAGTTTCTATGTTGATCTGCTGAAGAACTACGGGCCGCCCGGGGCAATTACCGACGGCTACAATGAAAACCGGGCTCTGTTCGCCAACGGAAACTGCGCCATGTGGGTGGATGCCACTTCGGCGGCGAGTTACTTTCTGGATCCCAGCCAGAGCCGCGTCGCGACGACCACCGGTTTTGCCAAAGCCCCCATCGCCAAAGTGCCCAATGGCGCGGCTTGGCTGTGGAGTTGGGCGCTGGCTATCCCCACCTCCTCCCCGCGCGGCGCCGTGGCCAAGCAGTTCATCAAGTGGGCCACCAGCCGGAGTTATATTGCCCTGGTGGGCAAGCGTTTCGGCTGGTTGTGGGTCCCTCCCGGGTCGCGGAAGTCCACCTACGACAATCCGGAATACGTACGCGCTGCCCCCTTCGCTCCCCTGGTTCGCGAGGCCATTCTGAACGCGGATTATACGAAGCCCAGCGCCTTGCCCGTTCCTTACGTGGGGATTCAATACGTGGGTATCCCCGAATTTCAGGCCATCGGCACGGAAGTGGGACAGGAACTCAGCGCGGCGCTGGCAGGCCGCGTCACGGTGGAACAAGCATTGGCATTGGCGCAAGCGGATGCTGAACGCGCCATGCAAGGAAGGCATCAGAAGTGACCGGAACTCGAGCGGCGAAAAGGCTCCGCCATCTTTATCCCGGACTGCTGCTGGCGCCGTCCGTCGCCACGCTGTTCTTGTGGATGATTGCGCCTCTGGTGATGACGCTGTGGTTTTCCCTGGAGCGTTATAACCTTCTGAGTCCCGGAAAGCGCACCTTCGCCGGACTTGAGAACTATCGTTACCTCCTGGCCAACCGGGCCCTTTGGGTGGCGATGGGCAACACCCTGCTCCTGGTGGGATGGGTCCTCGCGATCACGCTGGTATTCGGGACACTCTTCACCGTCTTGCTGGATCGGGATTTCCCGGGGCGCAACCTCTGCCGGTTGTTGGTGATTGCACCGTTCTTTGTCATGCCGACGGTGAGCGCGTTGGTTTGGAAGAACATGTTGATGAACCCGGTGTTCGGGTTGTGCGCGTGGATCACCCGTTCCTTGGGTCTGGGCACTGTGGAATTCTTTTCTCACCTGCCGCTGTTTGCCATCGCGTTGATTGTGGCCTGGGAATGGACTCCCTTTGCCGTACTGATCCTGCTGCCGGCGCTGCAGTCGCTGAATCCCGAGCTCAAAGAAGCCGCCCGGCTCGACGGCGCGGGGCCAGTCGCCCTGTTCTATCACCTCGAATTGCCGCACCTGCTGCGGCCCCTGGCCGTCGTGGCGATGATTGAGATGATCTTCCTGCTCAGTCTTTTCGCGGAGATCTACGTGACTACGGGCGGCGGCCCCGGCCTCGCTTCCACCAATCTGGCCTATCTGATTTTTCGAGACGCTTTGTTGGGCTGGGATGTGGGGCGCGCCTCGGCCGGGGGAGTGCTCGCCATCCTCCTGGCCAACATCGTATCCCTCTTCCTCATGCGGGTCGTGGGCCGCAATCTGGAGGAATCCCGTTGAGAAACACCTGGCAAGCACGCTGGGGGCTGACGATCGCGGGTTGGACGGTCGCCTTGCTGATGTTCTTCCCGATTCTGTGGATGTTCGTGACCAGTTTCAAAACGGAGATCACCGCCGTCGCCACACCCCCGGCGTTGGTCTTCAGGCCAACCCTTGGGAACTACGCCGCTGTTCTCGAGCGCGCCGACTATCTGGCCTTCGCTAAGAACAGTTTGGTGGTTTCACTGGGCTCGACCTTGCTGGCTTTGCTCCTGGGTGTGCCGGCCGCCTACAGTATGGCTTTCTTCCCCACTCGGGCCACCCGGGGTATTCTGCTCTGGATGCTCTCCACCAAAATGCTGCCGGCCGTGGGCGTCCTGGTTCCGATTTACCTGCTGTGGCGGGATCTCGGCCTGCTCGACACGGTTTTCGGTCTGGTTCTCATCGACAGCATCAGCGTTCTGCCTATCGTGGTGTGGATGCTCTTCTCCTTTTTCCGGGAAGTGCCTGCCGTGATCCTGGAGGCCAGCCGTATGGATGGTGCGACCCCGACCGAAGAGCTGACCCACGTGTTGCTGCCGCTCTCGACGCCGGGCATCGCCTCCACCGCACTACTTTCCATCATTCTGTGCTGGAACGAAGCCTTCTGGAGCCTCAACCTGACGACGGTGAAAGCCGCCACGCTGACCGCGTTCACCGCCTCCTTCGCCAGCCCGGAAGGCCTGTTTTGGGCCAAGTTGTCGGCAGCCTCGACCCTGTCGATTGCGCCCATCCTGATTTTTGGATGGATCAGCCAGCGGCAAATGGCGCGCGGTCTTTCCTTCGGCGCGGTCAAGTAAGAAGGGCGATTATGGCGACAATCGAATTGAAGAATGTACGCAAAAGGTTCGGCTCACACGAGGTCGTCCACGGTATCGACCTCGTGATCACGGACCGGGAATTCATGGCCTTCGTGGGGCCTTCGGGAAGTGGCAAATCCACTCTGCTGCGGATGATCGCCGGCTTGGAAGAGGTCTCCGAAGGTGAAGTGCTCATTGATGGATTGCCGGTCCAGAACGTCCCGCCCTCCAAACGCGGCCTGGCCATGGTGTTTCAGAGCTACGCCTTGTACCCGCACATGACCGTCGCCGAGAACATGAGCTTCAGCCTGCGGCTGGCCGGTGTGCCCAGGGAAGAACGGGACCAGAAGGTTCGCAGCGTGGCGCGAATCCTGGAAATGGAGCCGTTGCTCGACCGCAAACCCCGGCAACTCTCCGGAGGCCAATTGCAGCGCGTCGCCATTGGGCGTGCCATGGTGCGACAGCCCAAGGCGTTCCTGCTCGATGAACCGTTGTCGAATCTCGATGCTGCGCTGCAGGCGCAAATGCGGCTGGAACTGGTGCGGCTGCATCGTGAGCTCTCGACCACGATGGTCTATGTCACACATGACCAGCTCGAAGCCATGACTATGGCGGACAGAATTGTGGTCCTTAACGATGGTAGAGTCGAGCAGATGGGGTCTCCACTCGAGCTGTATAAGAATCCCGCCACTCTCTTCGTGGCCGGGTTCATTGGCACTCCCAAAATGAATTTCCTGGATGTGGAAGTAAAAAGCGCGAGCGCAGAGAACTTGACCTTGGCTTTCTCAAACGGTGCGAGCGTGAGTGTTCTCGCCCCCGCGCAGAGGTTAAAGGCGGGTGAACGGGTCAAGCTAGGGGTTCGGCCTGAGCACGTGGCCTTGGAGCAGGATGGCGAGTTGCCGGGCGAGATCGACGTGCTGGAACACCTGGGACCCCGGGCGTACCTCCACGCGCGGCTGGCGGACGGGACCAGGCTCGTGGCGCAGGCCCCTGGCGATACCCCCGTGCGAGGAGGCGATCGGGTAGCGTTTCGCATCCGCCCCGAGGCCGCGCATCTGTTCGACGGATCGGGGAGGGCGCTCGGCCGGTCAGGCCCGGGGGGCTGAGGGCTGAGAGGTTGGCCTAAGCAGGCTGCGGAAAAAGGCTTCCCTATTGTCATTCTGAGCGAAGCGAAGAACCTCTGCATTTTTAGAATCAGGCAAATACGGAGGTCCTTCCTTCGTTTCACTCAGGACCGCCTGCGGCTCCTCAGGATGACAGCGTTGGCGTTTTTCCGCAGCCTGTAAGGGCCAGTCACGGGATAAAGGAGGACTTCTTATGACTAACGCTGCGACCCCGCCCCCTCTGCGGTCCCTCGGTGCAACTATGAAGGCGGTCCGCTTTCATGGCCGAGAAAACCTGCGCCTGGATGAACTCCCTGTTCCCGATCCGCAGCCTGGAGAGGTGCGTATTCGCCCCTTGGCTACCGGGGTTTGTGGAACCGACGCGCACATTTTCCACGGCGAGTTCCCAGCCAACCCTCCCCGGGTGCTCGGACACGAGATTGCCGGCATCGTCGACGCAGTGGGAGCGGGAGTGAAGGCCTTTCGGGAAGGCGACTTTGTCACTGTCCAACCGAATACATATTGCGGGGCCTGCCGTTACTGCCGGATGGGCCGGGAGCATCTCTGCCCCAATTTGTGGGCATACGGCGTGCACATGGACGGCGGCTTTGCCCAAGCCATGGTGGTGATGGCAAAGGCCGTCTATCACCTGCCTTCCGGCTTGGACGCCCGGATTGCCTGCCTTGCCGAGCCGCTCGCTTGCTGCATCCACGGCATGGATCTGCTTGCCGTACAGTCCGGGTCCACGGTCCTGGTAATCGGCGCCGGGCTCATCGGCTTGACGCTGACACGCCTGGCGCGACTGTCGGGGGCGGGATTGATCGTGGCGAGCGAGCCCAATGGATTGCGTCGGGAGAACGCTTTGGCCTTTGGCGCCGATTTCGCGTTAGATCCGAATGCGCAGGGCTGGCGGGAGGCTCTGCGGGACCATACAGGTGGGCTGGGCTTTGATGCCGTCATCGATGCCGTCGGCGCCTCCGCCACCTTTGAGCAAGCCATTTCCGCGGCGGCGCGCGGAGGCACGATCCTGGTTTTCGGTGTTGCCCGCATGCGGGAAACGGCGAGCGTCCGGCCCTACGACATCTTCCAACGTGAGCTCACCGTGGTCGGTTCGTTCATTAATCCCTATACGCATGAGCGCGCGGTGACCCTTCTCCCCCAGATGGGTTTGGAGAAACTCCGGGTCGATACCTTCCCACTCGAGGAGTTCCGGCAGGCCTTTGAAGCGCAGGCAGCCAGCACTGCCGCCGCGAAGATCGAGATCCTGCCGCAAGCGTGACAGATGCCCCTTTTTCAGCAGCCTCTTAAGCAAGCCTTTGAGGATAGGCCCTGGCAGCACGTGCTTCGGGGGGGCAGGGGGCAGGCTTTGCAGGCACACTGGGGAGCCCGATCGAGCGTCCCCTGCCCATTTGACCGCTCACTGCCCAGGGTTTACTGCGGCAGCGGTGGCGAGGTGGTGAAGCTGTGGTAGAGCCAGAAGCCTAGGATGACCAGCAGCATGAGCACCGAAAGCGTACCCAAGGCGCGAATGGGGACGGTCAGCTTCCTGGTCTTCATCTCAATCATCGTTTGTGCTTGAATGGCACTATCTTCCTTGGCATCGTCTGTCAGCGGAATCCAATCCGTCTCATTCTTGGTAAGGCTCCGGCGGTAGAAGAGCAGAACGGCGAACGCAAGCGTGATCACTGCCCAGACTGAACTCAGAGTCATTAGGGTCGACATAGTCCATCCTCCGGCAAAGTCAGACACCTTGTCGCTGTGCGAAAGCAGGCCTTCCTCTTCGGTAGAAAGCAACCTGCGTACCAATCAGGGACTAGGAGATAGCCTAAGGCGTGGGAGTGGGCAGTAAACAAGACCGCAACGGGGAAAATTTCGAACTGGGTGGCCTTGCCAGCCGGCCGAGGTGCGGCCGGAGGGTCGGCCCTGCTTGGCTGCCGAAAAACCCGTGCCTGACGACTGGGCGGCGATCATACGTTGCCACATCAACTCGGACATGGTGACCCCCCGCCGTGGCGGGCTCCCGGCCGATCACTTTCCCACGCTTGGTCCGGGCTCCCAGTGAAATGGCGGGAACCCGTCGAGGGGCATCCGGGTTTCTTTCGGGCAGAATCGACTATTTGTCAAAGAAGTGCCAGAAGCGGTGTCCGGCGTAAGAGTCTGTGTGATAACCGGTCAGCAAGTCTTGTAGCGCCGCTCTGCGAGCGGCGAAATGGTTGAAAAAGCAAGGCTGCCGAGTTTTCGGCCCCAGCGTTCCTCCTGGTAATCGCACTCGTGTTTCAAAACCCCGTGCACACAACGCGCCAAGCTCCGCGTTACGGCGGTATGGGCCACCCCTGGACCTTGCAGCTATTGTAGAATGGTAAAGGACTTCCGGCCTGGATTGCATTCGGAGTCCGTGCCCCACGCGAGTTCCCGCCCTCTTGGCAATAGCCGGCGGATGGACGAGGTGAATGGCGCACCGGCCGGCGCGTTGCTGGGGCTGTCCAGGGCGGCGTCGGCACCGGGATAATCATGGGGGGTAAATGAGGCAGAGCACTAGCGATGAATGATTTTCTCCAACTTCTGCGCCGCAACCGTAACTACCGCTACACCTGGATCGGCCAGGTGGTGAGCGAGTTCGGCGATCACTTCAACAACATCGCAGTTTTCAGCCTGGTAATGGAGACTACCCATTCCGGGCTGGTGGTGAGCGGCGTCATGTTGTCGCGCGCCGTCCCCGCGGTGCTGGCGGGACCGCTGGCCGGCGTCGTCCTCGACCGCCTGGACCGCAAGCGCATCATGATCGCGAGCGACCTGGTCCGGGCGGTCGTAGCGCTGGCGTTTGTGCTCACGGTGCGCCAACACCGCCCGTCACTGCTTTACGGGCTGAGCGCGCTTCTCATGTTCGCGTCGCCCTTTTTCACCAGCGGCCGCACCTCCATCCTGCCCACGATTTCGAGCCGGGAGGAACTGCACACGGCCAATTCGCTGACCCAGACCACGCAGTGGACCACGCTGACGATCGGAACCATGGTGGCGGGCTTGAGCGCGGCGCGCTTGGGATACCAGTGGGCCTTCGTTTTGAACTCCCTGTCGTTCCTGGCGTCGGCGGCCTGCATCTGGCAGTTGCGCGCGCCGGGCAGCTTCCGGGCGAAGCGGGAAGCCTTGACCGAGGACCGGGTCCTGCGGCCGTGGCACGAGTACAAGGAAGGCCTCCGTTACATGCGATCGTCGCCGTTGATTCTCGGCATTGCCTTGGTCGGCGTGGGCTGGGCTACCGGTGGAGGCGCCGCCCAGATCCTCTTTACGTTGTTCGGTGAGCAGGTTTTCAATCGGGGCCCGGCGGGGATCGGCATCGTCTGGAGTTTCGCCGGTGTCGGCCTGCTGATGGGCGGCGCGGTGGGACACTACCTCGGCAAACGCATCAGCTTCCGGAATTACAAGCGCGCCATTTCCATCTGCTACGTCATCCACGGTGGCGCCTACGTGTTGTTCAGCCAGGCGCCACGGTTCGGCGCGGCGCTGTTCTGCATCGCGCTTTCCCGCGCCGGCGTGGCCGTAAGCTCCGTGCTGAATGTATCGCAAATGCTCCGCCGCGTTCCCGACGAATTCCGAGGAAGAGTCTTTTCCACGACCGAGTCGCTGACGTGGTCCACCATGATGATTTCCATGGCGTTGGCGGGCGTCGCTTCCCAATACCACGGGCCCCGCACGATCGGCTGCGTGGCGGGAATTCTCAGCTCCACCACCGCCATCTTCTGGGGCTGGGCGAATTGGGCCGGCAAACTCCCTGAGCCCGACGCGCTCGCCGTCGAACCAGGGGAAGTGGAGATTCACGGCGAGCCGACCGTGTAGGTCTGCGCACGATGCCTTAGGCCGGATTCCTCACCACGCTAGGACGCTTTTAGGAAGCTGCCGGAAGGGCGGGGCTGAACAGGCTGCGGAAAAACCCAGTTTGGTAACGGTATTGCATCGAATGAGGCATGCGAGGAGATGATGAGAAGCAACCAGCGATGTTCAGTTACATCACCTTGGAGCGGCGGGT
>Ga0116116_1000385_pt1 | contig 49927 bp, 35 predicted proteins | sample June2015DPH_10_1_FD_89722 | JGI IMG/M metagenome (GOLD analysis project Ga0116116, IMG submission 89722) | Peatland microbial communities from SPRUCE experiment site at the Marcell Experimental Forest, Minnesota, USA - June2015DPH_10_150 | ecosystem: Environmental > Terrestrial > Soil > Wetlands... | reverse complement strand
CTTCGTCAGCCTTCGCTACGCTCAGGCTTCCTCAGACCCTCGACCAAGCGACCAAGGTCAGAGACACCACCCCATTCTCCTTTTGAACTCCCGCCATTCTCCTTTTGTTCCCGCCCCGACACCGGCAAATCCCCGGGTAAAATCCCCGGCAAACGAAAACGTTCTGGGAGAGTCGAACCCCCTCGACTCACCCAGGCTGGGAAGTGCGGATCAATCAGGTTTCCGAAATCGCTGCGCAGCCCCCCATCCAGGCGTCATCTTCTTCAACGTGGAAAATCCCCCGCCGGCTCAAGCGTTGCGCGAATTGCGATCAATCCAGCGTGTAGATTGGCACGGCACCGGGCCGCCAGAACCTTGTTCGTGCCCCGGCGGGCTTCCTTCGAACCACCGCGTTGCCGCCGCATCGAACCATGCCTTGAACATGGCAGCCCCGACGACGGAAGGCGCCAAGATCGCCGCCGCGGTCACGCAGGCCGGCCGGACCGGGCTGGATCGCCGCGGCTAATTGGCACCCGCCAGTTCCAAGACCTCCCTGGTTTCGGGCGGTTCCTCCTCCGGCGCAATTTCGAGCGATTCCATCGGGTGCGCCACCGGCACCGGCTCGCCCGCGGCCCCGGCCGCGAGGGCACCGGTCTTGTGGAACTTGACGCTGACGATCTTGCTGATCCCGTGCTCCTGCATCGTGATGCCGTAGAGCACGTCCGCCATGGCGATCGTGCGCTTGTTGTGGGTGATGACGATGAACTGCGAATGTTCCAGAAACCGCTGCAGGATGCGCGTGAAGCGGTTGATGTTCGACTCGTCGAGCGGCGCATCCAGCTCATCGAGCAGGCAGAACGGACTGGGGCGCACCTGGTAGATTGCAAACAACAGCGCCACCGCCGTCATGGTCTGCTCCCCGCCAGACAGCAGCGAGATGCTCCGCAACTGCTTGCCCGGCGGCCGGGCGACGATCTCGATGCCGCTTTCAAGCACGTCACCTTCATCCACGAGGTGGAGGTCCGCGTTGCCACCGCCAAAGATCTCGACGAACATGGTCCGGAAGTTCTCCCGGATCCGGTTGAAGGTTTCGGTGAACATTTCCTTGGTCTGGGTGTTCACCCGGTTGATCACCTCGACCAACTGGCCCTTCGCCTGGAGCAGGTCCTCGTGCTGGGTGGTCAGAAACTGGTGCCGTTGCTCGGTTTCCTCATACTCCTCGATGGCGACCAGGTTCACCGGCCCCATCTCGTCAATCCGCTGTTGCAGCGCGGCGACCTGGGTCGCCACGGCGTCCCAGTCCGTCGAGACGCCCGCCTGCGCCATTTCCTCCGGCGAAAGCGTGACGACCTTGGCCGGACCTTCGTCGGCAAACGTGATGGTGATGCACTCGCTGCGGACGTCGTCGAGGTTCACCTGGTACTTCTGCTGGATGCGCTCGCGGAGGTTCTGCACCGCCATCTGCTTCTGCGCCACCTCGACTTCGAGCGCGCTGCGCTGCTCCTGCAGCCCGGCCAGACGGCGCCGCTCCTCGCGCAACCGCTCCTCGCGGCCAGCCAGCTCGGCCGACAGCGCGTCGCGCTGGCCAACGAATTCCGCGGTTTGCAGGCTTTGCTGCTCGCGGTCGTGATTCAACGACTCCATGCGGCCGCAGGACTCGGCGATCTCCGCCTCCGCCTGGGCCTGGCGTTGCGTCACGCCCGAGATGTCGCGACGGCGCTGCTCGACCAGTTGGGCCAGCTCGCGCAGGCGCTGTTCGAGCGGCTGGCATTGTTGCCGGAATGACGCGTACAATTGTTCCTCGGCGGCGAGGGCCACCTTCGCCTCGGTGAGGTCGGCGTTGGCCGCGTCGCGCTGCTGGCGTCCCGCCTCGATCCCGTTGCTCAATTCCGTCAGCCGCTGCTGCAACGCGGCCTCGCGGCTCTCGAACTCGCCCAGTTGGGCCGCCAGACCGCCGCGCTTCTCGGCGCCCTCGCGCTCCTGCGCCGCCAGGCTCTGGATCTCGAAAACGACCGTGTCGATCTTCTGGTGCAGAACGCGCCGGGCGTTCTGGAGGGCGTTGAACTCGCCCTGGCGGGTGGCAATCGCCACCTCCTGCGCCCGCAATTCGGTTTGGGCCTCTTGCAGTCCCGCCTGCAGCACGGTCTGCTCGCTCTGCAACGCGCCCCTGCGCCGGCTCGCCTCCGCCACCTGATCGGCCAGCGCCGCCAACTGACCCTCCAGATCCGCAATCTCGTTCTTCCGGCCGAGAATCGAGGACGGCGCCTTTCCGGAACCGTTCGCGGCGCCGCCGGTGAAGACGCCGTGCCGGCTGAGCAGTTCGCCGCCCTGGGTTACGAAATCAAAGACGCCGTGCGCCTCCCGCCAGGCAATCGTCGCAGTGGCCAGGTCCGGGGCAATCTGCGTCGCGCCCAACAGCCCGCTGAGCAGCGGTTTCACCGAATCCTCGGCCTCGACCGCCTGCAACGCGGCAACGCACTGCAACTCCGCCAGACGTTGTGTCACCTCGGACGCCACCACCGGCTCGACGGGCACACCGTTGCCGTTCCGCAGCGCGAGCGACGCGATGCTGGCCCGGCCACGCTTGTTGGTCTGGAGCTCGCCGAGGATCTGGCAGGCCGCCTCGGGCTGCTCGGTGAGCACGACCTGCAGGTGGTGGCCGAGGGCGGCTTCGAGCGCCGGCACAAACTGCGCCGGCACGCGGATTCGGTCGGCCAGCGTGCCCAGCACGCCCTGGGCGCTGTGGAGGGCCGCCAGCGTGCCGGAGCCGAAGCCCTCGTGGCTCGCCTCGAGCTGCTGCAACACGCTGCGCCGCGAATGCAGCGTCGCCTGCTGCCGTTGCAGGAGATCGAGCTCCTGCGTCACCTGCGCCGTCTGCTGTTGCAACTCCCGCAGCCGCTGCTGCCGCTCCTCAACGCTGAGCCGGCGCGCCTGCACGTCCAGTTTCTCGGCCTCGGCCTCGCGCGCAAAATCGGTCAACCGTTGTTCGAGCCGCGAGCGTTCCTCCTCGAGCTGGACCTTCTCGGCGGACAGTTTCTCGAGCCGGATGGCGTTCCCCTGCTTCTGGAGATCGAGGGCGTTGATTTCGTTGCGCACGCGGGTGAGCTGCTGGGCGGCCGTGAACGCCTCGGCCTGCGCCTGCCGCAGCGCCTCCTGTTGCTGGCGCAGGGCTGATTCCACCGACTCGAGCGCCTGCCGCCGGGCGGACAGATCCTCCCGCTGGCCCTCCAGTTTGGCGCTCGACGCGGCCAGCCTCTCCCTGACCCGGGTGAGTTCCTGCTCGGCCGCCAGCCGCCGTTCCTCCGCCTGGGCAATGTCACTCAGCGCCTGCGCATTCTGGCTGGCCAGTTCAGCCAGGCGTTCCTCGTTGTACCGGACCCGGCTCTCGTGGCGCTCGATCTCGGCCTTCAACTCCAGCCCGCGTTGCTGCGACTGGCTGATGGCGTGCTCAAGTTCCGCCGCCCGGGCGCGCAGTTCCGCCACCTCCTGCTCGCTGCGACCGACCTCGTTCATGCCCGCCTCCAGGTCATGCCGGAGCTGGTCGAGCTGGCCTTGCCGCTCGGCAACCTCCGACTGCAGCACGTCAAACTGATGCCGGGCGAGCTGGGTATCAAGGTGCTGCAACTCGGCCATGAACTGTTTGTAGCGGCGCGCCTTGCCGGCCTGGCGCTGCAGCGAAATGATCTGCCGCTTGATCTCCCGAATCAGGTCCGCCACGCGCAGCAGGTTTTGGTCCGTGCTCTCGAGCTTGCGCAACGCCTCCTTCTTCTGCGCCTTGAACCGGGTGATCCCGGCCGCTTCCTCGAACACGAGCCGCCGGTCCTCGGGCTTGCTCGACAAGATCTGCGTGATGTTGCCCTGGGCCATGATGCTGTAACTCGCCCGGCCCATGCCCGTGCCCATGAACAACTGCTGGATGTCCTTCAACCGGCACGGGGTCTTGTTGATAAAGTATTCGCTGCCGCCATCGCGAAATACGCGCCGCGTCACCGTCATTTCGTCGTAAGCCAGCTCAACCCCGGCGGCCTTGAGGTGCTCCTGGTTCACGCCACCGATCGTCAAAGAAACTTCCGCCAGTCCCAGGGCCTTGCGTTGATCGGTGCCGTTGAAAATCACATCCGCCATCTCCCCGCCGCGCAGGGCCTTCGCCGATTGCTCGCCCAGCACCCAACGAACCGCATCGGCGATGTTCGATTTTCCGCATCCGTTCGGCCCTACGATCGCCGTAACCCCAGGGAGAAAATTCAGCGAAGTTCGGTCCGCAAAGGACTTAAAACCGAACGCCGTCAGATTCTTCAGATACATCAGCCCTCCAATAGGGGAAATCGAAGTCCTTGTAAAGCCAAAACCACAAGATGCTGTGGTTCAAAGCAAGACCCAGCCCAACTAATAGAAATCCGACGCAAGATGGCTGACTATTGACCAACCGCGGCCGGCAAACAAGCGTTGTTTGCCGCCAACCCCTTTTTCGTGTCCGGAACCCCCTCACCTGCCGGCGACCTCGCAACACCGAGTCAAGGTGGGCGCTGGACCGCTGGGCCCGCACTCCAAGTCGGCATTGCCAACGCGCGGCGACCCGCTAACCTTCCCGCCACACACTCGATGAAATTCGCCATCTGCAACGAAATCTTCCAGGATCGCCCGCTGCCGGACGCCATGACGTTCGTCGCGCGCACCGGTTACGACGCCATCGAGATCGCGCCCTTCACGCTCGCTCGCAACGTCACCGAGATCTCCGCCGCCAGCCGGCAGCAATTGAACGACGCCGCCCGGCGGGCGGGCTTGAACGTGTCGGCGATCCACTGGGTGCTCGCCCAGACCGAAGGCTTCCACCTGACCCATCCGGACGCCGGCGTGCGCGAACGAACCGGGACCTATTTTCGCGCGCTGGTGGATTTTTGTGCGGACCTCGGCGGGAAATTCATCGTCGTCGGGTCGCCGAAGCAGCGAAGCCTCCTGCCGGGGATCACGCAGGAACAGGGTGGCCTGTGGGCGGCCGCCGTGTTTCGCGACGCGATGAAACTGGCGGAAGACCGCGGTGTCACGATCTGCATCGAGCCACTGTCACCCGCGGAAACCAACTTCATCAACACCGCGGCCGACGCGGTGCGCCTGGCCCGGCAAATTGATTCACCCCGCTTCAAGGTGATTCTCGACGTGAAGGCGATGTGCTCCGAGGCGCGTCCCGTTCCGCAGACCATCCGCGAAACCTGGCCGCACTTTGCCTATTTCCATGCGAACGACCGTAACCTGAAAGGGCCGGGATTTGGCGATGTGGACTTCGTGCCGATCGCCGCCGCGTTGAAGGAAGTCGGCTACGGCGGATACGTGTCGGTGGAAGTGTTCAATTTCGACGAAGGCGCGGAGGTCATCGCCACGCGCAGCCTGGAATACCTTCGCCGCTGTTTCACCTGAGCGCGCGTGTCAACGACCGGGTCGCTCACCGCATGATGGTGCGGGCGAGCGGCTCGACGTGAGCTCGCCGACACGTCCCCGCGAGCCGAGACACGAATTTCTCCGACCCTCCCTAATTCGACACTCGACACTCGAAACTCGCAATTCTCGGGTGGGGCGTCCCCGCTGCCGCCGCACCGGAACCGATCAAGGCACCGGGACTTTGGCGGGGACCGCCTGGAAAAACCGGCCGAGGTCACGGTCGCGGTTCGGCACCGCCGGCTTCATCACAGTCCAGTCGTTCATCGCCGCGATCGCTGCGGTGTTCGCCTCCAGCCAGCGCCAGAGTTCCACGTGCCCGTCGGCAAAACTCAACGTGCCGGCCTGGTTGTGGCGGGTCGCCGGGAAACTGACCCAGGTCCACAATGAACTGTTGAACAGGTTCAACGAATCGGGCGCGTTGATGCCATAGGCCGCCTGCTGGATGCTTTTCTCGTTTTCGTCCACGAAGACCGCGGCACGGACGGGACCGGGATTCTGAATCTGTCCCACCCGATGCCAGCAGGTGGCGTAAGCCGCGTCACTCGGGTCCGGCTGCCAGTTCATGTAAATGCTCATGGACACGCTGCGCGTCCGGCGCAGTTGGCCCAGGTCGCGCACGGTGGATTTGTCCGCCGGGCAATGATAAATGGCGGGTGACTGATTGTAACGGTAGAGGACGCCCTGTTCGAGGTTCGTCAGCGTGGTGTCGGTCCAGGCGTTGCCCTGGAGCCAGGAATTCGTGTCCGCCGTCCAACTGCCGCGGCTCGCCAGGTCGCCGGGATTCATGGCGACGTTATGCGGCAGGTTCTCGTTGTTGTCGTCGCTGTACATCTGCCAGCACAACTGGAGCTGCTTGAGGTTGCCCAGGCAGGCGACGGACAGCGCCTTGGCCTTGGCCAGCGCCAACGCCGGCAGGAGCAGGCCGGCCAGAATGGCAATGATCGCGATCACCACCAGCAATTCAATGAGGGTGAAAGCGCGGCGGCATGTGCCCGCACGTCGTCCGCCCCGCGCGGCCGCGCGCGTGAATCCAACCCGCTTCCAGCCCGCCATCGCCACCCTTCCGGTCGTCGAGATGCTCATCGTCTCCCCTGCCCGCGTTCCTGACGGGGTCCCGGACGCCACCGCCCGGGCCCCCGCCCGGCCGGCTGTATTACTTGGCCTTTTCTTTGTTATACGTATCGCTTTCCGTGTCCTCGCCGTCGCGGCTGCGATCGAAATTAACCGCCACCGTCAGCGTGTTCCAGCCGGTCGTGTAAATGATCGTGCGATCGTCGCCCGCCGCTTGCAGGTTGGACTCCGAGGTGCCGCCTTCGATGTCGGTCAGCTTGACGGTGCTGAACGGTCCGAGCTTCTCGACCTTGGCCTTGCCCTTGGCATAGAGCACGGTGTCGCCGTCCTTGCCGGTGATCTTGTAGGTGAAGGCGTTGTCCTTGAATTCCACGGTCTGGGTGACGTCGCCAAAGCGGCTGCTCTTCTTCTTCAAGGTCCACTTGCCCTGGATGTCCGAGAACGATTGCGCCCAGGCAGCGCCGCTGGCGGCCAGGCCGACCACGGCAACGAGGAGGGTGATGAACAGATGTTTCTTCATGTTTTTTTCTTGGGGTTCTGGTTTGCTTCCACGATCCGCCGCCACGTCCTTTGCCAGTGAGTCAGCGCGGGTGCCGCCTCCGCGGATCGTCAGAGTAAAATCATTCGCCGAGAAAATCCTTTTTCAAAAACTCCTGGTCGAGCCGGCGGCGGACGTTTTCCTGACGCTGTGCCTCAAGCTGTTTCAGCCGCTCCGCCTGCGCCGGCGTCAGTTCGCGCATGAGTCGGCCGTTGGTTTTCTGCACAAGGCCACTGACGCGCTGAACGGTTTCCAGTACCAGGCCGCGATACTCCTCGCACGACTGCCGGACCACCGGGTCAACGCGGGCCGCTTGTTCGGGCGTCAGTTTCAATTCCGAGTTAAGAATCTCCATGAGCGTCGAATGGAGGTGCTCGACGCCGAGCCGGTGCTCCACCAACCGCTGGCCGACGCCGATCGAATTAACGCTGCCGGTCACCACCCCGGCGACAAAGATCGCAGCGACGATCAAGGTGTTTTTTACGCGCGGTTTCATCGGGGCAAAACAAAGGAAATGACCGATTGTGCCGCCAGACGCTCGGGCGGCTCCGAGTGCCACCAGACATGGAAATTCAGCGCCAGGCTCAGTCCCATCACCGCGGCCGCACAGGCCAGACCCCGGCGGCTCACGAGCGACCAGGAGGCGCCCTCGCCGGCCGCCTCGGCCCCGGCCAGCCATTGCTGCACCACCCGGCGCGCAAACCACGGCGACGGCGCTCCCGCCGGCTCGGGCGTAGCTCCTTCCGCCAGCCGCATCAGGCGCTTAAGTTGCTCATCAAGGTGATTCATGGTCTTTCATCAATTCGGCGAAAACGGCGCGGAGCTTCCGTCGGGCCCGGAACAGGCGGACGCGGATGTTGACCGCGCTCCAACCGGTCAGCGCCTTGACCTCCTGCCAGCTCCGTTGCTCGACATCCACCATCTCCACCAGCAACCGTTCCTTGGGCGAAAGCTGCGACAGCAGCGCTTCGAGCAGGTCGCGTCCCCCCGCCTGTTCGGCCGGCGACGGCGTCGCGCGATCCGCTTGCGACGCCTCCAGCGCGAGTTGCTGCTCCTCCGGCAGATCGGCCCAGCGCAACTCGGGTCGGGCCTTGCGGGCGCGATGGTGATTGAGGCAGGTGGTGAAGGCGATGCGCCGGACCCAAGCGACCAACGCGGTCTCCCCGCCGCGAAATCCATCGAAATGCTGGAAGAATTTGAGAAACACCTCCTGGGCGATGTCCTCGGCGTCCACACTCCGCGGTCGCCGCCGCTCGACCACGGCGATGACCGCCGGATAAAGCGCTTCGACCAATGCCTCGGCGGACGCCGCGTCGCGTGCCCGCACGCGAGGCAGCAGCACGGCGACAGCCTGGCTTGATTCGTCCATTCGCCTGATAGCCCAACGAGGCCATACGGCTCATCAGGACACGGCCGACCCCCGGAGTGTTACACGCGGGGTGCGGATGCCGGCAAGAAATCATTCCCCCTTCATTCCCGTCCGAGCGCGCTTCGTCATTCGCACTGCGCCCCTCGCCCTTCGACCTTCAACCTTCAACCTTCGCAATTCGCAATTCGCACTTTGTCCCTCACCCTTCGCCCCTCGCCTGGGTGGCTGCCGGACCGCCGGGCCGGCAGACGTGCCGTTCCGCCTGTCAGCTCACCGGAACGTGTCCGCCCGGCAGGGACGACTCATCAATGCGCGCCAACAGCCAACCAGGCAACCGGATTTACCAAAAACCCCTTGACAGGTTTCCGCCGCGGCACAAACTGCCTTGTAAATACACGCCCCGTCGCATCCGTCCGGTAATATGCGACCTGGCCAAACCGCAACGCCATGACAACCAGCGCGTTGGCCAAACGAGCACCGTGTCGCGCCATCAATACGGCGATACGCCCCCTCGATCCCCGTCGCTCAATACAATGTTAGCCGTCTGCAAACGGAGCTAATGGCATATGGCAACCCTCGACTTCGGAACGGCTGCTGAAGGTTACTTCCGATGGCAGGTGAACGTGCCTGACACGGGGGAACTACCGGCGTTCTCTGTCGAGGTTGATGAAGCAGATCTTCAAAAGTCGAGTCTGGAACTCACAACGCCGAGCCGCCTCCATGGGATTCTCCGCTTCTTGGGGCTTCTCACGAAACCGGATTGCGAAGTGAAAAGAGCGATCTTCAACACGCCGGAGGAACGGACCGGAGTCGTTGTGCGGCTGCCAGATTTGCCTTGGATCAAGAAGTATGAAGATGACATCCCATCAATCCTCATCCTCTGGATACAGGAAAGGGGAGAGTGGATAGCTGTCATGCACCGGCAGTTCACCATCCCCGGTCAGGGTCCCAGTTTTTCATACCGCGGCCCATTCGGCCTGAACTCACTGTGCAAAGCTGCTTTGGCGCGGGCACACGGTTTACGTGATATGCCCAACGATATTGGCCACAAGCCACCAAATGAACTGGAAAGAACACGCGCCTAACAAGATCGGTCAAGCGAACCGCCGCCATGCCTCTCCGCTTAACGCCGGGCGGCAATTCGCGAGTACCTCGTGCGCTCCACCTTCCCTGTCGGCGGCGGTCGCTCACCTCACCTCGTTAGCCGGAAAGGCGAGAGTGATGCCATGACTGAAGGACAACAAATCACATTGCACGGCCTGATCGGCAAACTGCCCGATGCGGAGTATTTGCGGCGGTTTTTCGGTGTGCAAGGTCCAGATCAAGGAAACCCGACCCACCTGCTGGTGGTTGACCTTCTAATCGCAGTCCTCTGGGTCTCCTTGATGTATCCCCTGTGGTTCTATCCGGTGCTGCACGGTATCGAAGCAGCCAAGCGATCCGGGAGATCCCCGGCGTGGATGTGGTTCGGCGTGCATCCGTTGTTTGGATGGATCACGTATCTCGTTCTTCGATCGAAGACACCTGCCGGGTCACCCTCTACTGAGTCAGAAGGGGCAGTCCAACAGACTATTCTTGCAACCCCTGCCCAGACTACAAGAAGACCGGCGAAATTCTCAGACAGGTTGGTTGCGGCCTTGGCTGCGGTGGGGGCTTTTGTCGGCGTGTTCCTGATGTTTGTCTGCATTCTAACGGTTGTGTTTGCTGTTTGGCCGGATCTGGTATTGCCATTGAACAGATGGCGCTGGACTCAGACGGCCCAGGCATTGGGTGCTGTCTCCTTTGTTGGACTTCTGACTTTGTCGGCCGCCACGTACCGCTATGTGTTGGCGAGAAGAACGTTGAAGAATGACAGGACAAGGGAAGGGGTCGGTTCTTGATAATGGCAAGTCCTCGCCAACCTCCCTCAGGCGATTGAGCAGGCGGTCCCAGTGGCGGCGAGTTCGCATCCCCAACCGCCCCGCGATCCACCGCACCCGCATCGTCGTGAAGGTCGTCGTGAAGGGGTCAGTTCTTGATATTGGATACTATTTGGCAAGGCCGCATTGGTGGTACCGTCAGCGCCCCCGCCAAGCCCTTCGGCGCGCTCGCCGGCGCTATCTCCTGCCGGTTAACCCGGCGCCACCAGCGGAATCACCTGGCGCTCGAAGCGCCGATAGACCCGGAACTCCCGCGTGTTGAGGGTAAACTCCCGGCAGTCACCATTCAGTTCGGACATTCGCACCAGGCAGGCATCCGCGAGTGGCATCCCCTGATCGGCGTAGTCCTCCAGCAGCCGCGCGACCGGGCCGGCGTGCGCTTCCAGTGAGAACGGAACCGTGATGACCTTGCGCTCGAGCAGGGCCAGCAGTTTGTGGCCCGGCAGACCGGCATGCAGTTGCAGGAGATAAGTCGCCCCACCAAGTTTCCGTCACCGGCTCGTCGGAGCCTCACCAGATTCCTGCCCTGCCCCGCCCTGCCCTTTCAGCGTGCCGCGGGCGTCTTGGCCGGGGCGAGGGCGCCGAAGGCCTGCCCGTCCAACTCCAGCGTGATAATCGTGTCAATCTCCTGCCGGTCGTCGGGCGACACACGGACTTCGATCCCCCCGTCCACTGCCGTGGCTTCGGCGCGCCCGCCCACCATGAGCGTGCTGGCGAGGACCTTGCGGGACAAGGCCGGCAGGCGCAGCGCGCCCTCCGGCCATTTCAGCACGTGGAGAAAAACCTTGTTGCCGCGGCAGGTGCTCACCCCCCACGGCCCGGGCGGGAACGGCCCGCCCCGGGTTTCGTAGATCGTGCTGCCGAATTTCGCCAGCCAGGCGCCGAGTTCCTTGAGGCGGGCCACCTGGCGCGGCTCGATCTCGCCCGTCGGCATGGGCCCGACATTGAGAAGGAGATTGCCGTCGCCACCGGCGCACGTGACCAGCGTATGGACACATTCCTCCAGCGATTTCAGCGTGTCGTCCGGTTTCCAGGCCCACTGCTGACAAATCGTGATGCAGGATTCCCACGGGCGTTTGGTGTTGAACCGGCCGATTTGTTGTTCGGGCGTGTCATAGTCGCCCGGGTTCACCGCAGGTTCCTTCGTGGTGCCGGCCATGTCTTCGCGGCCTTTCCCGACCCGGTTGTTGACGATGATGTCCGGCTGGAGCTTGCGGACGTAATTGTAGAGATCCACGCCCCGCTCGTGCGTCCAAGGCGCCTCCCATTCGCCGTCGAACCAGAGGATGCCCAGCGGGCCGTAATTGTGGACCAGTTCTCCAAGCTGGCCTTTCAAGTAGTCATTGTAACGATCCATGTTCGCCCCCGGCTTGGCGGTCTTGCCGCCGGGGCTGCCGAGCGGGTAGTCCGGGTGGCGCCAGTCGAGAATCGAATGGTAGGTGCAGAACAGGATGCCCTGGCGATGGCAGGCGTCGGCGAGTTCGCGGACGACATCGCGGCCGAAGGGCGTCTTCGTGATTTTGTAGTCGCTGAGCTTCGTGTCCCACATGCAGAAGCCGTCATGGTGCTTGGTGGTGAAGACGAGGTACTTCATGCCGGTGGCCTTGGCGATCGCCACCCAGTCGTCGGCGTTGAATTTCGTCGGATTGAACTGGTGATAGAGCTGGTCGTATTCGGCCACCGGCACCTGGTCGCCGCGTGACCATCCGATCTCCGTTCCCTTCAGACTCACGGGTCCCCAATGGACGAACATGCCGAAGCGCATCCGCTGCCAGCGGGCCAAGGCCGCGGCGTCCACCGGAACAGTGGCGGCCGACCGCTCGGCCGCGTCCAGGCAAACCGCCGCGCAGGTGAGGGTGAGGCAGGCCAGCCGGAGAAACCAAGCGTTCGCATTCATGATCGGATTGTTCGCCGGTCCACTAAGCCGCGCACGGCGGCGGCGGGCCTTGACGCAAGTCAACCCCACCGCGGACCACCGGCAGGCATACGACCGGAACCAGAGTTGCCTCCGGGCGATTCTCCGGTAGATTCTTCGCATGAACTGGCAGGAACCTGCGGCCCTGGCCGTCGTGGCCGCAACGGCCGTCGTCATGGTCGCGGCGCGATGGTCGCGACGCCGGCAACGGCCGGGTCGGGTTACGCACTGCGGTTGCTCCGGTCCGCCGGCCGGCGCAGGTCCGACGATCATCTTCCATGCCCGCAAGGGTGAACGGCCGGTCGTGATTTACAAACCCCGATGAAAGCGCTACTTGCAAGGGGGGAGGGCTTGAACTACCGTCAGCGAGTTGCAAGATGAATAAAGTCGCAGCGTTGCAGTTGGTGAGACGGACGGAGATGGCCAGTGGCCGGAAGGCCGCGGCGGAGGGTTCATGGACACCGAACACGGATGTCTATCTCACGAACCGCGGGCTGGTTATCAAGGTTGAGCTGGCGGGCATGAAGCGGGAGGACCTCGAACTGACGGTCGAGGGCAACCAGTTGCGCATCAGCGGCGTCCGCCGCGATTGCAGCCGCGGTGGGGAATGCAAATTTGTGCTCATGGAAATCAACTACGGCCGGTTCGAAAGCCTGATCGAATTGCCGCCCGGTTACGATCTCGGCAACGCCAAGGCGTCCTACCAGAATGGCTTTTTGCAGGTGGACGTGCCGGCGCTGGCGACGCCCGCCAGCCAGCCGTTTTCCGTCCCGATTGATGTCGAAGACGAGTAATCTCGCCGTGAACTTCTGAGTGATTGGCTGGTCCAACACCCAAGTGCCCGGCTCATGAGCACCCCCGACACCGAGTTCATCAGCATCCTGGGTTCTTCGTCCGAAGGCCCCGGAGTTGCGTCCGGCCGGCCCGCCGCCAGCACGCTGCCGGAGGTTCTGCCCGTCCTGGGGCTTTCCGACATCGTCGTGTTCCCGGGCATGGTGGTGCCGCTGCTCGTCGAATCCGCCGCCAGCATCCGCCTTATTGACGACGTGGTGGCCGGCGACCGCATCGCCGGTCTGGCGCTGCAAAAGCGCGCGGACGTGGAGAATCCGGGGCCGGACGACCTTTACGAGTACGGCTGCGCGGTGCGGGTGCAGCGGATGCTCAAATTCCCGGACAACACCGTTCGCGTCCTGATCGAGGGCCTGCGCCGCGTCCGCCTGGCCGGCTTCGAAACCCGCGACCCCTACCTGCGGGCCCGCTGCGAGGCCGTGGCCGATGTGGCGGAGGACTCCATCGAGATGACCGCCTTGCTGCGCAACGTCCGGAAGCGCTTCGAGGAGATCATCGAGCTGTCCCCCGCCCTCAACGAACAGATCAAGGTGGCCGCGCTCAACGCCGAAGACCCCGGCCTGCTCGCCGATCTCATCGCCGCCAATCTCAATCTCAGCCTCGAGGAACGCCAGCGCCTCCTCGAGACTGCCGTCGTCAAGGACCGCGTCAAACATCTGCTGCCGCTCCTCACCCGCGAACTCGAAGTCCTCCAGCTCGGCTCCAAAATCCAGAAGGAAGTGACCTCCACGATGTCCAAGAGCCAGCGCGAGTATTTTCTGCGCGAGCAGATGCGGGCCATTCAGCGAGAACTGGGCGAGAGCGAGGACGAAGGCGACGAACTGCTAAACCTGCGCCGACAAATCGAGGAAGCCGGCCTGCCCGAGGAGGTCGGCAAGGTGGCGGCGAAGGAACTCGACCGGCTCAAGCACATCCCGCCCGCGGTGGCGGAGTACACGGTCGCGCGGAATTACCTGGATTGGATCGTCAACCTTCCGTGGACGAAATCCACGCCGGACAAGCTCGACCTCGGCGAGGCGGAGAAGATCCTGAATGAACAGCATTACGGCCTGAGCAAGGTCAAGGACCGGCTGCTCGAATTCCTCGCCGTCATCAAACTCCGCCAGCAGATCAAAGGACCCATCCTCTGCCTGGTCGGTCCGCCCGGCGTGGGCAAGACCTCCCTCGGCAAGAGCGTCGCCGATGCCCTCGGCCGGAAATTCATCCGCATCGCCCTCGGCGGCATGCGCGACGAGGCGGAAATCCGCGGTCATCGCCGCACCTATGTCGGCGCCATGCCGGGCCGCATCCTGCAAAGCCTGCGCCGCGTGGAGAGCCGGAACCCGGTGATGCTGCTCGATGAGCTCGACAAGGTGGGCGCCGATTTCCGTGGCGACCCGGCGGCCGCCCTCCTGGAGGTGCTCGACCCGCAACAGAACGCGGCGTTCCTTGATCACTATCTCGATCTCCCGTTCGACCTCTCGGGCGTGCTGTTCATCACCACCGCCAACTGGCTCGATCCCGTGCATCCCGCGTTGCGCGACCGTCTGGAAATCATCGAATTGCCGAGCTACACCGCCGAGGAAAAGCTCGAAATTGCCCGCCGCCACCTGCTCCCGCGCCAGTTGACCGAAAACGGCCTCACGTCCGGCCAGATGCGAACCCCGGACTCCGTTGTGCGCCACGTGATTCGTGACTACACCCGCGAGGCAGGCGTGCGCCAACTGGACCGCGAACTCGCCGCGCTGGCCCGCAAAGCGGCCCGCCACCTCGCCAGCCACCCGGGCGCCACCCGTCCCGCAAGCCTGACCGTCAAGGATCTCGACCGGTTCCTGGGCCCGCCGAAGTTCCTCTCGGAAACCGCCGAGAGCATCACCGAATGCGGCATTGCCGCCGGCCTCGCCTGGACGCCCGTTGGCGGCCAGATTCTGTTCATCGAAGTCACGCGCATGCCGGGCAATGGCCGGCTGATTCTCACCGGCCTGTTGGGCGATGTAATGAAAGAAAGTGCGCAGGCCGCCCTCAGCTATTTGCGCAGCCAGGCGGCCTCACTTGGTCTGGAGAAGATCGAGTTCGAGAAACAGGACCTGCACATTCACGTTCCCGCGGGTGGCACCCCCAAGGACGGTCCCAGCGCCGGGATCACGATCATCGTCGCCCTCGCTTCCTTGCTGCTCCAGCGCCGGGTGCGGTCGGACACCGCGATGACCGGCGAGATCAGCCTGCGCGGTCGCATCCTGCCGGTCGGCGGCATCAAGGAAAAAGTGATGGCGGCGGCGCGCAGCGGGTTCAAGCGCCTTATCCTGCCGGCCCAGAATCGCAAGGACTGGGCCGAGGTGCCCGAGGAAGTACAGCGACGGGTCGAGGTCCACTTCGTTGAGCGCATCGCTGAGACGATTGATTTGGCCCTGCGCGCCCCCTCGGCCAACGGCCATCACCGTCCACCACCTCGACCTACCGCTGCGCCCCGTGGCCTGAGGCCGCGTTCGCGCCAGGCCCACCGCGTCGCGTCATGAGTCCGGCTACTAGTTTCCATCCCGCGCGGGCGCGGTACCGGCGCGCGGGCGCGTGGCTGCTGGCGTGCCTGGCCGCGGTTCTGGCGGGCGCCGCCGAAGAGACGACCCCGACGGCGGAAGGCCAGGCCCTGGCCGCCGAACTCCGGCTCCAGCGTCCGTCCGAGAATCTGGACACCGCCGGCGTGCTCCACACGCGGGATGCCAACGGCAAGTGGACCGCCCCCGTGACCGTGCACTTCACCACGCAAATGGGCGCCGACACGTGGCAGAGCATCTACGAAGCGCTGGATGGTCATTCGAACGTGACCGAAACCCTGATCGTCACCCACGCCCCGCCGCGTCCCAACGGCTACGTTTATTTGCGCACGACCGGCGGCGCCTCGGGCAAACTGAACAGCAGCGAAACCGCCCTTCCGTTCGCCGGCTCGGAGTTCTGGCTGGGCGATCTCGGGCTCGACTTTTTCGACTGGCCGCAGCAGCGCATCGCCAAGCGCGAGATGCGCAAGGGACGTTCCTGCCGCGTGCTGGAGAGCGTCAATCCCGACCCGAAGAACGGTACTTATGGCCGGGTGCTCTCGTGGATTGATGTCGAACACAAGAAACTCGTGCGCGCCGAGGCCTACGACACCGCGGGCAACATGGTGAAGGAGTTTTCCATCGGCAGCGTGAAAAAGGTCGGCGGCTACTGGCAGCTCAAGTCCATGGAAATCCGTAACGCGCGCACCGACGCCCGCACGCGGCTGGAATTCGACCTGCAAATCCCCGACGCCGCGCCGTAGCCCGGAACGGAAAGGGCCGCGCCGGTCGGCCCAAAAACGTCGAAAAACACCGAAACTTGACGCTTGACGCCTGGTTTCCATCTTGGAGTATGCCAGCCGAAGTGAATGCGAGAGAAAACCAATTCTCCCTCACCCGCGCAGCGTCAATAAACCGGCGGCGCCGTGAAAAGCACATGCCTAGCAGTTCCTATCAGTATCCATTATGAGCACCTATCAGTTAACCTGGAACCCACGTCGTTCGCCGGAGGAGGGGCTTAGAGTTGTCGTCTCAAAGCTGGCTCGAGGGAAACGCGCGGAAGGCCACTGGAGCTGCGGGAACAACAAGAGCATTCAACCGGGCGACCGGGCGTTCCTGCTTCGACAGGGCAGCGACCATCCCGGTATCGTGGGTTCGGGCTGGATCACGAGAGGTTCGTTTCAAGCCCAGCATTGGGACGAGACCAAGCGCAGGCAAGGTAGGCTGGCTTGGTTCGTGATGGTGGAATGGGACGCGATGGTGCTCGCCGAGAATGCCCTCTCACGCGCTGACCTGCTCGGTGGCATTCTTCCGACAAGGCTCCTAAAAGCGGCCGCAAGCGGAGCCATCATCGACGGACAGTTTACCGAACGGCTGGAAAGAGACTGGGCTGCTCACCGCAACGTTTCGCTCACGGTGGCCCCGCTCGTTTTAGCTGCCATATCTGCGTTGGAGGGCGAGCCAATCGAGTACCGAGGCTATCGGCGAAAGCGGGATCACAAGCTGAAAAGGGCGGCCTTGGATGCGGCCCAGGGCGTGTGCGTGGTCTGCGGCGTTGACTTTTCCAAGATTTTGAATGGGAGAGGCGTCCGGGTACTGCAAGTTCACCACAAGAAGCAACTTGGCCAACAGGATGCCCCGAGAATAAATACGCTGGACGACCTCGCCGTGGTTTGCGCGAACTGCCATGCCCTCATTCACTTGGATACGAAGAAGGCGTTGACAATAGAAGCTTTGAAATTGCTGTTGAGCGAGGCGCGGTGAACCGTTATTCCCTAATATGGAACGCCTCGACGCACTGACCCGCGCAGCGTGAATAAACCGGCGGCGCGGTGAAGAGCAACGTCCTAACAGTCTGAGGTGGCTGAATGAAAATCATCATTGAAACAATCCCGCACGAACAGCACAGGTACACCACGGTCGGCGACTCCTTTTACGACCCAGACGGTACGCTGCGAATCAAGGTTTCCGAGCTTTCCGACTGGAGGCGGGAGTTCCTTATTGGCCTGCATGAACTGGTTGAGGTCATGTTGTGCAAACACGATGGTATTAGCACCGACATTGTTGCCGCTTTCGACAGGAAGTTCGACGCCAACCGTGCCCCCGATGACGATTATGAACCCGGAGACGAACCCAGCTCGCCGTACGTCCGGCAACACTGCGTTGCAGCTGGTATGGAGAGGATTCTTGCGGCGGAACTTGGGGTTTCCTGGAAGGAATACGAGAACGAGCTTGTCGAGTTGCCGGAAGTTCCTCAAATCACCCGCGCAGCGTCGATAGACCAACGGCCTGCTGAAAGCAAAGTTCTATCAGTACTTGGTGAAGTATCACAGGGCACTCCGGTTGTCTTGCCACCGCCGCCGATTCCGATAACATCTCAGGCAAATGGAGTTCACTTGGCAGCATATAATAGGGAGGATTCTAGTGAAAAGCAGAAGTGGTTTCAAATGAGCAAACGAGGGTGGGCTGGTGCTTTGTTGTGCGTGGTTGGTTTAAGTCTTATTGCAAAGCCCGGTGCTAGTATGCGCGAGCATGCGGATACAATTCCTTATGGCACAGCTGAGGGGATTGCCAGGCGGATGTTCATAGAGAATAGCATGAGCTATATTGAGGACCAAGACCGACAGAGCGGCATCTTTGCCATTGGGATGGGATGCGGATTGATCTTCTGGGGTAGATCGGCATGGAGAAAGAGAATGCTGAAAGTGATAGAGCAAGCAAAAGCGGCAGAGTTACGCGACCTCCAACTCGCGCAAGCGCGTAGAGAGCAGGTTGCAGCAGAGCACAATAATCGATAGAAAGGAGTGTTGTTTGTCTTATGAAGGGGTCGGTTCTTTGAAGGGGTCGGTTCTTGATAATGGATACTGCTCCCTTCTCTCGCGGCGCGGCGACGACGTGACTCGGCACCGAGTTGCTCGGCCATGACGGGAGAGTGGTTGGGAACGTGAAGGGGTCTCACAATTGACAGTTTTGGCCTGAACCCGGCCAGGCCCGGGCACGATTCTGGAAGACGCGGAAGGGCGTGTGCCAAGACCAGCGGGCGTTTCGGGCAAGACTCCGGGTGCCACTTCACCCGCGCAGCGTCAATCAACCGGCGGTGCGGCAAAGAGCAAATTCCTGTCAGTTCAGGTGGGGCAAGCGGAGATCACTTCTGGAGCTTAAGGACCAAGGCCCAGTCGGGCGGGTCGGCTGCGGGTGGCGCGACCTCCACGTGGCCTTGCGCGTCGGCGGTCAGCTTGAACGCCGGTTGACGAACACCGTCCACGGGGTCGAACCATTCGGCGGCATAGTGTGCCCCCGCTTTGAGAGCGCGCACCTCAACGGCCCGCGGTTCGAGCAGATACACCAGGCGCAATTCATCCGCGATCCCCGCGCACAAGGGCGCCGCGGCTTCGGTTTGGGTCGTCAACTCGCCCCACGGCGCGCTGCCGTAAGCGCCCAGCGATTTCGCCGCGGCCCAATCGCGCGCATCGAAATCAGCGCGCTGCCAACCATCGGGTACCGCCTTCGCGGCTTGCCACGCGACATCGCTGTCTACGCGCAGCGTGGTGTCGTCGGCAAAACGCACCTCGAGCCGGCAAATCAGCCCGGCTGGATTCCTGGTCACTGGCGCGGGAAGATTCTCCGCCTGGATGGCGAGCGTGTTGCGTCCCGCATGTAGTTTTTTCTCCAGACCGTCAAACTCCCGGCCGGTCTTCCAATCGGCGTGTTCGCCGAGCGCTTCGCCGTTGAGCCAGACGGCGCAACGATCGTCGCAGCTCACGCGCAGACGCGCGCCGGAGAGGCGCTGGTCCGCGGGCAATTTAAATTCGCGGCGGAAAAAACGTCTGGCCACGGGCGCGTCCTCGGCAGGATTCCCTTCGGGAAACCAAATCCATTGCGCGCCGGCGAAACCGAGCGGCGGGTTCACCGCCGCAGACCAGACCGCCCATTCCGGATGCGGCTCAAACTGGTACCACGGAAGCGATTCGAGCAGGCGTTTGGCGGCGGCGAGTTGCGACGAACCGGGCAGCCGCATCGCGTCGTCCCAGGGAGTCGTGCCCCAGTTGTTGCCCCCGGGCGACGGGCCGTAAGGCTGATCGCGACGGTTGACCTGCCAGATGCCGTTCGCGCCATAGGTTTCGCCTGCGCACCCGCTATTGATCAGATGCGCCCAAAAAGCCTGACGCGCATCGGTGGCGTCGAGTCGGCGGCCTATCTCCAATGCCTCGTAACGCGCTTCGCCGCTCATGACCGGCATGATCGGTTCGCTGCGATACGCACCGAGCGCGAGCGCCCCATGCCGGGCAGCCGGGTCGCCATGACCGCTCTGGTGCATGTCAAAATCGAGGACGCGGGGATCCGTGACCGTGTCGCGCGCGCGGCTTGGCGGATGGATCGTCACGAGCCGATGAAACGGGTCGGCGGCATGGATGGAGCGGATGACTTCCGTCCATTCCCGCTTCTGCATCTCGCTTTCGGCGCCGGGATTCTTCGAGAGGTAGAAAGGCATCGCACCCTCGCCCGCCGCGCACCACACCACCGGCCACGCGCCCCACCGCGCGATAATGTAACGCCAATGCTTTTTCATCTTGTCCGTGCCCAACCACGGCAGGTGGTAGCCCCACGCGCCGACCACGCACGGCACCAAGCCCTGCTCAGCCAGGTAAGCAATGCGGCGGTCCGCCGCGTCGAAATACGCGGGACGGATACGGCGGTAATCTTTCTCCCACGGAAACCCCGCCTCGTTCGCGCCGCGCTCGTCGAACGCGGGCATGTCGGGATAAAGGCCCGCAACGATCTGGATGACGTTGAACCCTTTCTGTTTTCGATCGGCGGCCAGCGTCTGGAAATCATCGGGCCATTTCAACCGCGCGCACAAACCCATCCACCAGGTGTCGCCGAGCCACAGGAATGGCGTACCGTCCGCAGACGCGAAATGGCGATGATCCGCCGCCACGCGCAGTCCGCCATGACGAAACAGCGGATTTTCTCCCTGGTAAGGCGTGATCTTCACCTGCCCTTCCACGCCGTGCAGTCCCGCGTCGGTGGGGTCGGAACATTCCGTACGAAATTTGTGAACTCCAATCATCGCCGAGGAGTAGCGGCTGCGCCAGATTTGGCCGCCCGCCCAAAAGGCGGGCACGCGCAGCGTCTGGCCGTCGGGAGTTGTCACCACGAAATTCAGTTCGACGTCATTGAAGGGATCGGGGTAATCCTTCTTCGCCGTGACCGACCACTCGACCATGCCATTGGCGTGCACGCTCGGGGGCGCAGCCGCCGCCAGCACCCACCCGCTCCAAACGGTCAGACAAAGCCAGGCAAACAGATTGGCAACGGATCTCATGAGCCGGTATTTTACCACGCGGCCGCGCCGAGGAAAGCTCTTCCGGAATCAATCACATGAAGGGGTCGCCCTGGATGTCTTGCACTCCATAACAGCGGTCCACAGCCCGGTCCAACCTCTGGTGCGCTTGAAGCAGATCGGCTGTCATCAAGCCGGGGTCATACAAGCCAGCCAGTGTAGCTCTCCCTGCCGGGGGCATGTATCTGGCTCGCGCGTCCAGCACGGCCTGTGCTGCCCGGCAACGAAGAAAACTGGGCAGTTTACCACCTTCCGTTGCTTGTGATATCGTAGCACCACAAGGAACTGTGGACACGGATGAAGAGGCGGCCATTGGCGACGACGGGGTAGGCCCAGGCCTTCTCCGTCTGGTTTTTGGGCATGGGCTGGTCCGGCGGATTGAACCGGCCTTTTTCGCGATAGGATTCAGCCGAGGGTTCGACGAGAACCACCTGGCCGTCTTCACTATGCAGGTAGAGCCGGCCGTCGGCGAAGCAAAGGGAGGCTGCGGCGATGGCACTGTCCTTCCATTTAATTTGGCCGGCGGCAAAATCGAGGCAGAGCAGGGCCCGGCCGGTCGTGCCAAACAGGGAATCTCCCACCTTTACGGCGCCGCCGATGGCGGTGGGGAAGTTCAAATTGAAATACACCGGCTCGGCCTCGATACCTCCATCCTTGGCCTTCAATTGAACGGCCCCGGCGCCCTTACCGGCCGAGGCAACATAGATGAGGCTCTCGGAGGCGATAGGGGTGGGGATGTTGATGTTCAACGGGCTGACCGGTTTGGCATAGCGCCACAGGAGCTTGCCGGTTTTGGCCTCGACTCCGACCAAGCCCTTGGGGAGGAGTTGAACATATTGCCGGACGCCGCCCGCCTCGGTCACTACGGCGGAGGCATAAGCGGCCTCGCCGGCCTCGGGCAGGGCGCTTTTCCAGAGCACGTCGCCAGTGGCCTTGTTCAGCGCCACGAGGGTGGCCTGGGCGCTACCTGGAGTGCAAACCAGGGTATCGCCATCGATCAGGGGCGATTCGGAGTACGCCCAGGCGCCGGGTTGACCGGCAAAGTCGGCGCGGAGACTCTTGCGCCAGCGCACCGTGCCAGAAGCTTTTTCCAGGCAGGCGAGGTCGCCATCGGAACTGAGCGCGTACAGGAAATCGCCGTCCACGGTGGGCGTGGAGCGGGCGCCGGGGAAGTTCTGCTGCTGTTTGGGATTGCCCACGGGGCCGAGGCGCGTGGACCAGATTTTCGCGCCGTCCTGGACGGCAAGGGCGGCCACAAACTCATTGTCGAGCCCTTCATTGGCCAACAGGAAGATGCGGTCTCCGACTACCGCGGGGGCCGAATACCCGGAGCCGACGCTGGTCTGTTTCCAAAGCAGTTTGGGGCCTTCTGTGGGCCACTCTTTTAGCAGCCCGGTTTCCTCGGAGATGCCGTTGCGATTGGGGCCGCGCCATTGTGGCCAGTCGGCGGCTTGCAGGGCCGATGCGGTGAAGCAAAGACCGAAGGCAACCTGAAGTAAAAGGAACGAGGAGCAGGTGTGGGCTGGTGGTTTCATGATGGTGGAATGGACTTCATCAATGCTTCATTCACCCGCGCAGCGTCAATAAACCGGCGGCGCGGTAAAAAGCAAATTCCTATCAGTTCAACCACCCGAGCACGCGATCAGTTTCAGTTCTCCTTTTCGACGCCGCTGGTCCAGTACTTCTGCAACTCCTCCGCCGAAGGCACCGCCAAGGGGCGCACGATGCGGAACCCGAGGAACTGGGCATCGGTCAGCCACCAGATGCTCTTCGGGAGCTGCGGGTCGCGCATTTTCCAGGATTTATCCGAAAAGCGCCGGGCAGCGCTGCGCAGCTTCGCCGCCTCGTCATCGAACGAACCGCCGCGGACCGAGTGCGGGTAAGGCTTGGTCGCGCGCGTCCACGGGTCTGTGGTCACCGCGTCCTTGAACTCCTCGTAGCTTGGTTCGTATTGATCGAGGCACCACTCCGCCACGTTGCCGTGCATGTCGTAGAGGCCCCAGGGATTGGGCTTCTTCTTGCCGACCTTCTGGTATTTGAAATCGCTGTTCTGCTCGGACCACGCGTACTGTTCGAGTTGGGCCGGGTCATCTCCGAACGAATAAGCGGTCGTGGTGCCCGCGCGACAGGCATATTCCCATTCCGCCTCGGTGGGCAGCCGGTAGAAGTGGCCGGTCTTGGCGCTGAGCCAGTGGCAGTACTTGTTCGCGGCGTGCTGCGTCATCGAAATGGCCGGAAAGCCGTCCTTGCCCATGCCGAAGCTCATTTCCATGTACGGCTTGGAAGGCCGCGTCACGGCGTCGGACACGGTGTTGACGTACTCCGCCGTGGGATTGTCCGCGCGCAGTTTCTTCTCGTCGTCGGGATACATGAAGAGCTCGTATTCGTTCCAGGTGATTTCACACTGGCCCATCCAGAACGGCGAAATCTTCACCTTGTGCTGCGGCCCTTCGTCGGCGCCGCGGCCCTTCTCCGCCTCCGGGCTGCCCATGACGAACTCGCCGCCGGGGATCGGCACCATCGTGTAATCCACCTTGCTGCCCGGGATCGTGTTCGTGTAACCCTTCATGTCCGCCGGCGCGTTGATGTTCTCCTTCGCCAGCGTGTCGGTGATGAACTTGCGGATGTCGGCCACGGTCGCGTCGTCGTTCTCCGCCATCGAAGCGAGATTGGCAGTCGCGCCAGCGGCGAGCGCGGAACCGTTCCACTGGAACGACTGGGCGGCCATCGAGAACTTGGAGTAATCCGGCGCCGTGAGAACCAGCAGCGTCTTGCCCACCGTCGCTGCGGCAAAAATCAGGTCGCCCTGCTTCGCCGGGATCGTCTGGACCGACGCGGGCGCACCCGCAGCATCCAGCTTGAACACTTCGGCGGACTCGCCCTTGCCGAAAATCACGAGGACGGGTTCCGCCTTCTCGGCCGGCACAACCGCCACCTGCTTCACCGGTTTGCCCAGATCAACGGTCCTGGCTTCACCCAGTTTCAGCGCGTCGCCCTCGCCTTCGAACGCTCGGACGGTCACGCTGTTCGTTCCCTTCCTGTAAAACAAAACCTCCGGCAACGGCTGGCCGCCAAAATGGCCGAGCACGTACTCCGTGCCTTTGGTGAGACCCGGCGCCTCGGCCACGACCTTCGCCTTGCCGCCGGAATAATCCACCAGGCGGAACGTGGCGCCCTGGTCGGCAGTCCATAGGCCGGCGACGAATTGCGGCCCGCCCGCTTTGAACACGACCGCGTTGGGCTTGGTCAACTGGTCGGGCGCCTCGGTTTCCGAGATGGTCTCCTCGAATTTGCCGCCGCCGTTGCGGATGAGGCTGATCTTGTTTGGCGTTGGATCGTTGTAAATGCTCGCCACGACCAGGTCCTGCGTCGCGTCCGGGGCGTTGCCAAACGGCGCGGCCACGCTGGGTCCCAGCAACGTAAAGGGCAACGACACCGGTTTCACCCCCGCGCCGCGATTGCTCGCGTCAATCAGGTTCAACACGGTTGCGTCCGCCGACACCACCAACAGCGCGTCTTTCTTTGGGTCAACGAACCGTCCTACGGTCAGACCGGTGGCGTCTTTCACGCCACTCAGGCGGTAATTCACCCACGAGAAGGAACCGTCCGGCGCTTGATAGCCGAGCCGGTATTTCCCGCTGGTGTGATCCAGGATGACCACGTCCTGCCGCCCGTCCCCGTCGAAATCACCCGTGGCGATCTGCTCCCGATCGGTTTCAAAGCCGAAGGCCAGGGCAGTCGCCACACCCGCCATCACGCCGGCCATCAGCCAAACCATTCCCCCCAGTCCCCGGATTCGTCGTTTCGTCATGTTCATTTAAAGTTGCGCGACACTCTTGTCGGCGGCCCATTTTTTGTCAATCAGCGGACGCCGCATCCCACGCTGCGGATTCGATCATGATGGCTATACGGTGCCGTTATGCCCGGTTGGGCGTCACGAACAGCGCGACAAACTGACACAACGCGCAGCCGAGCGAATACCATTTTTTTGAACCCAAAGGCCCGCTCGAGCGTCATAGTGGGCATGGAAGGAATCTATCCTCTGAGAGCGGGCGCCCTGGCGCTCGCCGTAAGTTCGGCAACGATCGTTCTGCTCGTGTCCGGTTGCGCTGAGCGACGGGTCGTTTACGTACCGGTATATCAGGCCCCGGCGGTGGCCGTGCAGCCCATCGCTGCCCCCCCGACCACAACTCCGCCGCCTGCCGGTCCCACGGCGCCACCGCCGACGGTGGTGGTCACCCAACCCCCGCCAGCGCCGCAGGTTGAAGTCATCCCCGTCTCGCCTGGACCTCAGTTCTACTGGGTGCCGGGTTACTGGAGCTGGAACGGCGGTTGGGTATGGGTGACCGGCGTTTGGGCTCCCCGACCGCGTCCGTACGCCGTGTGGGTACAAGGCCATTGGGCGCATCGCGGCCACGGCTATATCTGGATCGGTGGCGGCTGGCGGTAAGGTCGCTGGTTGCCCCGGCGGAAAGATTCTGCAACTTTTGCGGCCGCCCGTGTGTAGGGGAACCGTAGGCAGCGGTTGCCAACATAACGAAAGAATCGCCATGTATCGAATCATTGGTGCGGACGGCCGGCAATATGGACTGGTCTTGCCCGAACAGTTGCGTCAGTGGATCCGGGAAGGCCGCGCGGTTGCAACAACTCCCGCCCAGGCGGAAGGAACGCCGGACTGGAAGGCGTTGAATCTGTTCGCCGAATTCGCGGGGGACTTTCCACCTCCGCCAGCGCCACCGCCGCCACCCGCAGCCAGCCCGGCGCCGATACCCGGAACCATCGTCCCGCCACCCAACCCCGTGGTGGCGAGCAAGGCCTCAAGCAAAATTGCCGCCGGCATCTGCGGCATCCTGCTGGGAGGCTTTGGCGTCCACAAGTTCGTCCTGGGTTACACTGGCGCCGGCATCGCCATGCTGCTGATCTCCCTGCTCTCGTGCTTCCTCCTCTATGGCCTGATGCATCTGATCGGCCTGATCGAAGGCATCCTGTACCTGACCAAGAACGACGAGGAGTTCGTGCGGGTCTATGTGGATGGGCACAAGGCCTGGTTCTGACCGACGGAAGCGGGCCTGGCGGAGCAGTGAAACGCAAAACCGCGCGGCTCCAACTGATGGGCGCGCGGTTCAGGAAGGTCGCTGACCGGTCGAATCAGCGGTGGCCACCATGGAAGCCACCGCCACCGGCGTGACCGCCGCCGCCCACAAACCCGCCGTGGCCACCGCCAGCGTACCCGCCGTGGAATCCTCCCGGATGTCCACCGTAGGAACCGCGCGGGTAATAACCGCCGTGGTAATAACCACCCCGGTAGTAACCACCCCGGTAGTAACCGCCGAAACCCAACGAGAACGAAACCGCCGGGAATGAGTTATACCAATAGCCGCTGTAATACGTGGGAGGAGGCGATACGTACACGGGCTCCGGCGCGACGTACGCCGGCTCAGGCGGCACATAGACCGGCGCTGCTTGCGCATAAGCCGGTTCTGGTGGCGGAGCGGCTGCTTCCATCTGCGGCACCGGTGCCGGCGCGGGCGCCGTATCGGTTGTCTTCGGGTGCTGCGCCAGCATGGCCGCCAGCACATTGTCCGAGACGCCTTGCTGGCGCAGATAAATGATCTGCGATGCCCCCAGTTCGAAGGCCCGGCCCGAGTTGGTCACAAACGCCTTAATGGTGTCCTCACCCAGTCCGGAGCGCGCAAGCTGCAACACTTCCCCGGCGCCGTAGGACAAGGGCACGGCCGGCGCGGACACAGCGGTGGTTGGCGCCGGGGGCGCACTGGGAGCTGGCGCTTTGTCCTCCGCAACAACCAAGGGGACGGTGAAGGTCAACATCGCGCTGCCGATGATTGACCACACTGGGTGAAGAATGTCGTTGAACTTCATAGGCCTGGGGTCAACCAGTGAGGGAAACATCGGACTTTTCCTCCGGGCTGTCAAGGGCCGCAACAGTATTCCCCGCCTGGTGTCAGGCAAAGACTCCGCCAGGTTTCAACGACACCGGGGACAACACCCGGCCGGTTCACTTCGCGCCCTGATCAATCCACGCGCGCACCAACCCGACCTGCTCGGCGGTCAATGGTTCAGATTTCGGCCCCGGGCCAGGCCCGCCCGGAGGTGGCCCGCCCGGTCCGCCGCCCGGTCTGCCGCGATGGCCGCCGCGTGGTTTGGGCGGCATGCTCTTTTCCGGGTCGAGCTGCGCCACCGCGATCACCAGCAGGCTTTTCTCGCTTTTGCCGGGGACGATGACCTTGCCCTCTTTACTGCCTTTGAGCGCGGCTTCCAGGCTGTCCAGTCGCAGGGCCGCCTTGGCCTTCTCGTCGCCATGACAGCGGAAGCAGTTTGCCTTGAGGACAGGCTGGATATCCTTGGCGTACGTGACTCCCTTCTGCTTGGACGGCGGCGGGAGCTTGCTGAGGTCAATTTCCGCGGCGGTGACCGCTCCGAGCAGCAGCACCGGGGCGAGCAGGATCGAAGATGTTATGATGATGTTCATTTGGTAATGTTGACTGCCATTTGCCGAAAAGACAACGCCGATGACGAACCGGTTACACTCCTTGCCGCCGGCCCGCCAGCGCCCCAAAACTTCCACTCGCCTTCCATCCGCCGTCTTGTATTCTTCCCGCTCGTTTCGGCCGGTGCCGGTTGAACCGCTCGCGGTTGAACGCCGGGACTTTTTGACGCCGGAGCCATTTGATTGATTTGACGATGACCAGCACGCAGATCCGCCAGTCGTTTCTCGACTTCTTCCAGTCGAAGCAGCACACCATCGTGCCCTCATCGAGCCTTCTGCCCGACTCGCCCAATCTGCTGTTCACCAATGCCGGCATGAACCAGTTCGTGCCCATCTTCCTGGGCCAGATGAAGTGCCCCTACACGCCCGGGCGGGCCGCCGACACCCAGAAGTGCATTCGCGCCGGCGGCAAGCACAACGACCTCGAGGACGTCGGTCTCGACACCTACCACCACACCTTTTTCGAGATGCTCGGCAACTGGTCCTTCGGCGATTATTTCAAGAAAGAAGCGATCGAGTGGGCCTGGGAACTCATCGTCGGCACCTGGAAGTTCCCGCCCGAACGCCTCTACGCCACCGTCTATTCGCCCGACAAAGCCAAGGGCGATCCCAGCGAGTTCGACCAGGAAGCCTACGATCACTGGGCGCAACTGTTCACCGCCGCCGGGCTCGACCCGAAGGTCCACATCGTCTCCGGCGGCAAGCAGGACAATTTCTGGATGATGGGCGACACCGGTCCGTGCGGCCCGTGTTCCGAACTGCACGTTGACCTCACGCCCAACGGCGACACCCAAGGCGCGCTGGTCAACCAGGGTTCGGCCCAGTGCATCGAGATTTGGAACCTGGTCTTCATCCAGTTCAACGCCAACCCGGACGGCACGTTCTCGCTGCTCCCGGCCAAGAGCGTGGATACCGGCATGGGTTTCGAGCGCGTCACCGGCATCATCCAGAACACCCGGGGCTTCACCGATTTCTCGCGTGTCATCTCGAATTATGAAACCGACATCTTCCGGCCGATCTTCGATGCGCTGGAAAAGTTGAGCGGCAAGAAATATGGCAGCACGCTGCCGGGGGACCACACGCGCCCGCGCGTGTCACAATCGGCGCCCCCGCCGATTGCTGGTGAATTGCCGGGCACGGCTGCGACGAAATACTCCCGGCGCAACCTGCCGCACTTCGAGCGTCCTTGGGCGAAGTACATGGTCACGTTTTCCACGGCTGAACATCGTCAACTCACCCCCGCCGAACGCGATCTCGTACTCGAGAGCGTGCTCTATGCCCATCACCGGCGGCAGTATGAACTGTTCGCTGCGTGTGTCATGCCCGACCATGTTCACCTGGTCTTCGAGCCCCAAATCAAGGAGCAGGCCAAGGAGGGACATCCGATCTTCTGGTCGCTCAGGGATATCCTGCAGGGCATCAAGTCCACCAGCGCGCATCGCATCAACCAAGTTTCCGGCCAGAAGTCGCACGTATGGCTGAAGGAATCGATGGACCGGCTGATCCGTGGTCAGTCCGACATGGAGGAGAAATTCCATTACATCTGCCGGAACCCATGGGATTCCGGCGTCGTGGCGTCCGGGGAGAACTATCCCTGGTTATGGACGCCGGATCGCGAAGGGTGGAAGCCGACTGCGAGGGCGCAGTCGGCGGCACGCGAGGGCGCGTGCGCTCCCCGTTCCGCAGAACAGATCGCCACCGACATTGCCTTCCGCGTCATCGCCGATCACATCCGCACGCTGAGCTTCGCGATTGCCGACGGCATCCAGCCCGGCAACACGGATCGCAATTACGTGCTCCGGCGCATCCTGCGTCGCGCCGTTCGCTACGGACGCACGCTCGGCTTCCACGAACCGTTCTTCTACAAACTGGTGGATGTGCTCGCCGACACGATGGGCGGTGTGTTTCCCGAAATCCGCACCAAGCAGAAGCATGTTCAGGACGTGATCCGCACCGAGGAAGAGGCGTTTAACAAGACGCTGGACATGGGCATTGAGCTATTTCAAGAGGTACTCGGACTGGTTGATCTCCTGAAGGAAGCTGCGCCTGTGCTGCTCTCAGAGTTCGCAAAGGTCGAATCACGGGAGACGAAATCGCTCAACTCCATCAACTCAAGACATCCCATTTTGAAGCAGCTTCGGTCGGTTCGCGACAAGGAACTCCTGAAGTTTGGGTCGCTAGTTCAACTCGGGTTCGTAGAAGGAGTCGATGGAATCCTGCTTCAACTGGGTTTGGGTGGCATCATCGGAAAGGTGTCTGTCCCCGACTCGCAGATCTTGGGACTAACCAAATTGAAGTCGAAGTTTGAAGAATCACTCAGTCAAATCTCTGCGCAAGCGGCCTTCGTTCTTTATGACACCTACGGCTTCCCGCTCGACCTGACCGAGTTGATGGCCCGCGAGCGCGGTCTGACCGTGGACGTGGAGGGTTTCAACAAGCTCATGGACGAGCAGAAAGCCCGCGCCCGGGCCGCCCAGAAAAAGACCGTCATCGAGCTTTCCCAGGTCGAGACGCAGACGCCCACCGAGTTCGTCGGGTTCGAGAAGCTGGAAACGCCCGCCAAAGTGCTCGAAGTCGTCAGCCTCAAGGACAAGACCGCCGTCATTCTCGACACGAGCGCCTGCTACGCCGAGATGGGCGGCCAGGTCGGCGACACCGGCGAGCTGGAGCACGGCGCCCAACTTTGGCGCATCACCAACACGCAGAAATCCGGCGACACCTGGCTCCATTTTCTTGAAACTGAAAACTTGAAACTTGAAACTCCGCCCGTCCCCGGCAGCGACGTCGTCTTGTCGGTGGATGCAGGTCGCCGCGCCGCCATTCAGCGCCACCACACGGTGACCCATCTGCTCCATTGGGCGCTGCACGAAGTCGTCAGCCGGGATGCCTCGCAGAAGGGCTCGTTTGTCGGGCCCGACAAACTCACGTTCGACTTCAACAGCGCGCCGCTTACGCCGCAGCAGGTGGCCGATGTCGAACGGCTCGTCAACGAGCGGATTCTCGAGAATGCCCCGGTGTCGTGGACGGAGGTGAAGTTCAGCCATGTCAAGATCCGCGACGACATCATGCAGTTTTTCGGCGAGAAGTACGGCGACTGGGTCCGCGTGGTGCAGATCGGCGGCCAGCCGACTGGGCTCGACGGTTACTCGATGGAACTCTGCGGCGGCACCCACACGCGCGCGACGGGCGAGATTGGCCTGTTCCGCATCGTGTCTGAGACCGCCATTGCGGCAGGCGTCCGCCGCATCGAAGCCGTCGCCGGACTGGAGGCGTGGCGTCGGGCCGGCGACGAACTCGCCCTGCTCAAGAACGTCGCCGGCCGCCTGGCGACTCCGATCCCCGATCTCGACAAGAAGATCGAGAACGTGCTGGCGCAGCAGAAGGAGTTGGAGAAGGCGCTCAGACAGTCCATCGCACGCAACGCATCACAAGCGGCAAGCTGGCTGCTGGGGCGGGCGCAGGAGGTGAACGGCATCCCGCTCATCACGCAGACTTTTCCCGACGGCGATGCGGATTATCTGCAAGCCGTTGTGGAGGCGCTCAAGAGCCGGTTCAAGGGCGTGGTGGTGGTGGGCGGCGGCGCGGGTGGTTCAGTGACACTGATCGCTTCCGTTTCGCCCGAATTCACCGCCAGAATCCAGGCGGGCAAACTCATCCAGCAGATCGCGCCCATCGTGGGGGGCAAAGGTGGCGGCCGGCCCGACAATGCGCGCGGCGGCGGCAAGTTGGTGGACAAGCTCGACGAGGCGCTGGCGAAGGCCCGCAGCCTCCTCGGTTAGGCGCGCCATGTCCGCCATTACTTATCGTCTCGGCAACGACCTCGACCTGGACATGGTTATTGACCTTTACCGTGAATCCACCCTCGGCGAACGGCGTCCCATTCACAACAAGGATTGCATGGCGGCGATGATCAAAAACGCGAACCTGGTGGTGACGGCCTGGGCGGAGAGCCTGCTGGTCGGGATGGCGCGCAGCCTGAGCGATTTTGCCTACTGCACCTATCTTTCGGACCTGGCGGTCCGGCGAACGCACCAGCGTCAGGGCATCGGGCGTGAACTGGTGCGCCGAACCCGGCAGGCCGGCGGCAACGCCAGGATCATCCTGCTCGCCGCGCCGCGGGCGGTGGATTATTACCCGCGCATTGGTTTCGCCCATCACCCGCAGGCCTGGACCCTTGATCCCGAGGCGGCGTTGCCATGAAGCTTTGCGGCGGACACCCGCCAACCACCATCCCTTGCTGGCAGACACCTGACCGGTAAACTTTTTAACCATTCCCTTCCCCGTTTGCTTGCCATTATGGACGAGAAACCCAAACCAGCCCGCTGGCGGTCCCGCACCGCCGCCGTCGTTGTGGATATCCGGCAGATGCAGTTGAAGGACATTTCCGCCGTGTTCGAGCTGGGGCAGCGGCTGTTCACCGCCGAGCAACTGCCCACGCTGTACCGCTCCTGGGACGAGCACGAAATCGTCGCGCTGTTCGACTCCGATGAGGAGACCTGTCTGGTGGCCGAGGCGGGCGACCAGGTGGTCGGCTTTGCCCTTGGCCGGATCATGGACAAGCCGCGCAACGCCTGGCGCTACGGCTGGCTCGAATGGCTGGGGGTCGAACCCCGGATCAAGCGCAGCGGCGTGGCCCGGCGGCTCGTGAACCAGTTGACCAACCTCTTCATCGAACGCGACGCCCGCATCATGCTGGTGGATACGGATGCCAGGAATCACAGCGCGCTGGCGTTCTTCCGCAAAAACGGCTTCGGCCAGGAAATCCGTCATGTCTATCTCTCCCAGAACCTCGAGGACCATCCCCGTTATCTGGAGCGCAAATCCGCGCAGAAGAACGGCAAACTCGATTGAAGGTGGCCACGCCAGTGAAATCTTGTAACCTCCCGCCCCCACCCCGAGTCTAGGCCTTTGACGTTTTCCAAGCGATCATCAGCAAAACAAAACACAGCATGAAAAAACTCATTCTCCTCCTGACCCTCGGCGCGTTTGCGCTGGCAACGAACCTGGTCGTGGCCGAGACGACGCCCGGCACCGACGGCAAACCCGCCACCACCCACAAGACGACCCAGCACGCCAAGAAAGGCAAGAAGAGCAAGAAGACCAAGAAGGGGAAAAAGGGCGCCAAGAAGGGCACCCGGCCGGGCAAGAAGCCGGCCAAGCCGGCCGCCACCAATTAAGCGCGCCCACCCCCGGCGGCGGCCGGGTTTGTCTCGCGAGCCGGCGGCGGCGGCGGAGCGGACGGGCTTTGAGATTGTGCCGGAAGGAGCCCGGCGCTAGGCTCGATGGATGACTCGTCTGTTGCGCCACCGGCTTGTGCTTTTGCCGGCCATGTTGCTCGCTGCCACCAGGCTCACGGCTGCCATTCCCATCCAAGAGCAGGCCGATCAGTTTCTCTCCCTGGTCAACGCCGGTTTCCAGGCGCTCTATCGTGTCGAAAGCGAGGCGCAATGGGTGGCGGCCACCGATGTCTCCCCCGTCCACGATGCCTCGGCAGAAACCGCGGGCAAGGCCCGCGCCGCCTTCAACGGCAATCCCGCCGTCATCAAAGAAGCGCAGGCCCTCCTGGAACACCGCGGCGATCTGTCGCCCGTCACCGTTCTCCAGCTCGAGCGCGTCCTGCTCAACGCCGCCGAAGGGCCGATGACCAATCCGCAGCTCGTCGCCGACCGGATCGAGGCCGAGACCAAACAGGCGTCCGTCCTTAATTCGTTCGTCTTCAAATTGAACGGCCAGCCCATCACGGCCAACGAGATTGACGACCAATTGCGCACCAACCGGAATCTCGCCGAGCGTCGGGCCGTGTGGGAAGCGTCCAAGCAGTCCGGCCCCGCGCTCAAGCCGGGACTCATCAGGCTCCAGCAACTGCGCAACGGCGTCGCCCAAGAGCTCAAACATAAGGATTACTTCGCCCTCCAGGTCGCCGCCTACGGCATGACCACCGAGGAAATGGTCGCGCTCCAGGACCGCTTCATGCGCGACCTGCGTCCGCTCTACCTCCAGCTCCACACGTGGGCCAAATACGAGCTGGCCAAACGGTATGGTCAGCCCGTGCCCAAGCGCATCCCGGCCCACTGGCTTGACAACCGCTGGGCCCAGGAATGGCCCGGCCTGGTGGCCGCCGCCGATCTCGACGACCAGTTCAAAGGCCGCACCGCCGAGTGGATCGTCCAGGCGGCCGAGCGGTTCTGGAGCGGCCTTGGCTTTCCCAAGCTGCCCGCCTCCTTCTGGGAAAAGTCCGACCTCTATCCCCTCAAGCCGGGTGACCCGCGGAAGAAGAACACGCACGCCTCCTGCTGGCACGTGGACCTGAACACCGACATTCGCTCCCTCATGAGTGTCGAGCCGAACTCGGAATGGTTCCTCACCGCGCACCACGAACTCGGCCACGGCTATTACTTCATCAGCTACACGCGCCCGGAGGTGCCGCCGCTGCTGCGGCTCGGCGCCAACCCGGCTTTCCATGAAGGCATGGGCGAACTCGCCGCGCTCGCCGCCGCCCAGGAACCCTATCTGCAGGCCACCGGCGTGCTGCCGCCCGATTTCAAATCCGATGAGACCGCGTTTCTGCTCAACGACGCGCTCAACCCGACCGTGCCGCTCATTTTCTGGGCCTCCGGCACCATGACGCACTGGGAGGCGGACGTGTACGCCCACAATCTGCCGCCCGAACAATGGAATGCCCGCTGGTGGCAATACGTGCGCGATTTCCAGGGCGTCGAACCGCCCGCCGCGCGTGGCGAGGAGGACTGTGACGCCGCCACCAAGACCCACATCAACGACAACCCCTGCTACTACTATTCATACGCCATCGCCACGGTCCTGAAATTCCAGCTTCATGAGTTCATCGCCCGCAAAATCCTCCATCAGCCGGTGCAGCACTGCAATTACGCCGGCAACCGGGAGGCCGGCAACTTCCTCCGCAACATCATGGCCAAAGGCGCCACCCAGGACTGGCGCCAGGTGTTGCACGAGGCCACCGGGGAAGACCTTTCCACGCGGGCGATGATGGAGTACTTCAAGCCCCTGATGGCCTGGCTCGAACTGCAAAACCAGGGCCGGCCCGTCGGCTGGGATTGAGTATGATGAGGACGGTCGAGATCAGTGTCTGCCACCTGGCAGGCCGGCCAACCGCTCATGCCGCAAGCCTCGCCCGCGATTCATCGCAATCGTGTTCGGTCCAAGTTGTCCCAAGAGACCGGTTCGCGCCGCTCGCCGCGAGTCATAAGCTGGCAAGTCGTGCCGGGTTACGCGCGCCCTCCCGGCAGAGCGGCCATGAGCCATTATCAAGAACTCCTTTACGGCTCAGGCTGCTTCGTCAGGCTGCTTCGTACAACCCCCAGGCCACACCGGTGAGGCTGACATTCAGCGGCCGCGTGTTGCAGGGGTATTATGAGGATAACATGCCAGGAGCGGCGTGGGCCATCCGGAGCCCCGTCCTGCCCGATCGCGGAGAACTCATCCGAAACCTGCAGTTCCCGGCGATCGACGGTGTCACCGTGGAGATTTACAGCAACGGGAGCTATCTCATCTACCAGTATATCTCGCTCTTCGGAGGCTGGTGCGGCGGGCCACCCAATGCGCCGGAGCCCAGGGTAGACGCTGGGGACGCGTTTTGGGTATATATGCCCGCAGCCGCGGTTTGGAAGAGCTACTATCAAACCTGGATGAACGGAGTCACGCAATGAAAACGGGAGTTCTTCTTTGGGTGTCAGGGGTGCTGGCCACCATCACGTGTCGGGCTGAGACAGTGACCTTTGTGGTCGGCAGCGCGCCCGATTGGCCGAATGGCACAAATGCCTTCATCGTTACCGTCACTGATCCTCAGGACATCAGCTATGCGCGCGTTCTGGTCGCCACGGGCGGGCTGTGCAAGGCTTTTGGACACTGCTATGACTGGCTTCCCGTGTTCACAATCGAGGTTGGTGCTGATGGCACGAACCGGAACGTCGCCCTGCCAGCCCAGCCCCTGTGGTCCTGGCATGTGACGAGGATCGCGTCATGGGCCACCAGCTCGTTTCCCGATTACCCGTACCAGCATCCGTGGCAACTGGAGCAGGCCATTCAGGCCGGGGCCATCACCGGTAGCATCACAACCGGCTTCTACCACGGGTACACTTTCCTAGCTGAAATCGACGCGCCCTTGCGGCTGTACGAGCAGGCGAGTTACGACGGAACGCTTTTCGATTTCATCGGACTTTACTGGACCCATGACAAGCCAGGACTAAGCTATGATGTGGAATATACCTACTCTCTGGAGCACCCCGACTGGCAGGCGATGGACCTGCAAGCGGTGACCAACAGCGCAATAATTGACTTTGGCCCTTGGGGGCTGGCTCGATTGGGGCCCTCGGCGTTCGCGGTGCTGCCGCTCTCTGACAAGCCCGCCTACTTCCGCCTGCGCGCGCAGCCGTGAAGGGACGGTGGACGGCGGGTAGCCAGTGCCACCGGTTATGCCCGCCCAAACAGACCCGGGATGCTGCCATCAAGAATCGCCCTGTGTAATGGGGTTCCTGTAAAGGGGTCGTAACGTGGGCGGTTCTTGATATTGGCATATCAAGTCCTGACTGCGACTCTCCCGGCATGGCGCGAAAGTTGAGAATGGTGTGCCCGGGAGTGATCTATCACGTCATGAACCGGGATGAGCGGGTGAGCCGATCTTCCAGGACGAGGCGGATCGGCAGCGCTTGGTGGAAACTCCGGGCAAGGCGTGCGTCAAGAGCGGCTGGCAGGTCCATGCCGACGTGCTCATGCCCGATCATTTTCATCTGGTGGTCGAAACGCCCCGGGCCAATCGGGTGACGGGGATGGGGCGGTTGCGGGGCGAGTATGGCATCCTGGGGGACAGTCCGGCGGGTCGGGGGCAGTTGGAGCGGGCGCTGGAGGCGCGGCGCGCGGTGGCGGAAAAGGAGGCGTTCAAGGGCGCGCGGCGCGGCTGGTGCTTGGGGGAGGCGGCCTTTCGGAGGGAATTGTTGGCGTAAATGAGCGAGCGGCTGGGCGCCGAACATTACGGCGAGGAACGCGCCGAGAAGCAGCAAGCGAAGGCCGAGCGGATCCTCGCGGAGGAGTTGAATCGGCGCAAGTTGAAGGCGTGCGAGTTGGACGCGCCCCAAGGGGGATGCGGCAAAGGTAGCCCTGACCACCCGCTTGCGAACGGAGACGACGATGACGGTGGGATGGATTGCGGACCGATTGGGCATGGGCAGCCGGGGCTATTTGAACCAACACCTGTATCGGCACAGGAAGGCCACGGAGGAGTAGCCATTATCAAGAACTGACCCCAACGACGAAGCGAACGCGCGGAACGGCTTGCAGTCGGCCGACCGACGGATACGCTTGCCGCGTGGCCGACCTCCTCGCGCAAACCGCCCGGTGCATCACCCGCCACGCGCTGATCCAACGCGGCGAAACGGTCGTCGTGGCCGTTTCCGGAGGCTTGGATTCGATGGTGCTGCTGCACCTGCTCCACCGGTTGGCCGGCACCGAGAACTGGCAGCTCGTGGTCGCCCACCTCAACCATGGCCTCCGCGGCCGCGCCAGCGACGCCGACGAACGGCTTGTGCGCGAAACCGCGGGCCGGCTCAAACTGCCTTCCGTCATTGACCGGGCCGATGTCCGCCGCGAGACCCTCGCCCGCAAGCTCTCGCTGGAAATGGCCGCGCGGCAGTTGCGCCATGAGTTCCTCGCCCGCACGGCCCGGGCCCGCGGCGCGCGCGTCGTTGCCCTGGCGCATCACGCCGACGACCAGGTCGAGACCTTCCTGCTCCGGCTGCTGCGGGGCGCCGGCGGCGAAGGGCTCGCCGGCATGAAGCCCGTCGCCCCGTCGCCCGCCGACGCCGACCTCCGGCTGGTCCGCCCGCTGCTCGAGTTCTCGCGCGCCACGCTCGCCGCCTACGCCCGCCGCCACCGCCTCCGCTTTCGCGAGGACGCCAGCAATGCCTGCCGCGACATCCCGCGCAACCGCGTCCGTCACGAATTGATCCCACGCCTGCGCCGCTTCCAGCCCGCGCTCGACACGACCATCCTCCGGGCGATGGAACTGGTCGGGGCGGAGGCCGAATTCGCCACGGCGGCGGCGCAACGCTGGCTGCGACACCGGCAGCGAAGCCCGTTTGCCGCCCTGGCCGTCGCCGTGCAGAGGCGCGTGATCCAGGCCCAGCTCCGCCAGCTTGCCGGCGAGCCTGACTTCGCCCTGATCGAGGCCCTCCGCGCCACGGCCGAACGGCGCATCGCGGTCCGGCCCGGGCTGCACGTGGTCCGCGATACCGAGGGTCGAGTTGGAGTGGCACCGCTTCGCCGGACCGGCTTCCGCGCCGACCGGAGGGTCGTGAGATTGACGGGCCCCCGCGGCGCCGCCGAGTTCGGTGGCTTGCGCTGCCGTTGGGCCCTGGTTGCAGGCGGGATGTCCGCACGCAGGTTGCACCCGATCGCGGGACGCGAGATCTTCGATGCCGATCGCGTCGGCGGGCGGGTGGTACTGCGGCACTGGCAGCCGGGCGACCGTTTCCAGCCGATTGGCCTGCCGCGGGCGGCGAAGCTCCAGGACCTGTTCACCAATGCGAAGGTGCCCGTCGCCGAGCGCCGGGACCGGATCGTCGCCGCCACGGCACGCGGCGCCATTTTCTGGGTCGAGGGGCTGCGGATGAGCGAACGATTTAAGCTGACGGCGACGACAAAACGTCGTCTAATATGGCGTTGGGCGCGGCGGTCGGGTTGAAAGCACCCGAACGCCATGCTAGTGTGGGCTTCAAGAGTACGTGTCATGGCTGACGATCCGAATAACGAGGGCTGGCGGAAGGGCAACAAGGGGGGCGACGTGCGGATGCCTCCCCGCACATGGTTGCTCTGGCTGGTCATCTTGAGCCTTATTCCGGCGCTGGTCTATTTCAAGGACCACAACGAAACCAAGTTCCAGGCCCTTGATCATCGCGAGTTCCTCGACCTCGTGGAGAACAACCGCATCGCGGACGGCACCATCAACTACAGCCAGCAATCCCAGTTGCGCCTGATCACCGGCCACTACAGCGAGGCGGGCGACGCCAAAAAGCTGGTGCCCTTCAAGCTGGAGACCCGGCTTTCTGAGGACCTCGAACAGCAATTGTTGCGCACAGGCAAATTCAAGTCGAACGAACCGCCGACCATGTTGCTCAACCTGCTGTACGGTCTCCTGCCGTTCCTTGTGCTGGCGGCCTTCGTCTATTTCTTCCTCGTCCGTCAGATCAAGATGGCCGGCAAGGGCGCGCTGAGCTTCGGCAAGAGCAAGGCGCGGATGCTGAACAAGGAACGCAACCGCACCACCTTCAAGGACGTCGCCGGCATCGAGGAGGCCAAGGAGGAAGTCTATGAGCTGGTCGAGTTCCTCAAGGACCCGAAGAAGTTCCAGAAGCTCGGCGGGCGCATTCCGAAGGGCGTTCTAATGATCGGCCCGCCCGGCACCGGCAAGACCCTGCTCGCCAAGGCCATCGCCGGCGAGGCGGACGCGTCGTTCTACAGCATCAGCGGCTCGGATTTCGTGGAAATGTTTGTTGGCGTTGGTGCCAGCCGGGTACGCGACATGTTCGAGCAGGCGCGCAAGAGCACTCCCTGCCTGGTGTTCATTGACGAAATTGACGCGGTGGGCCGGAGCCGCGGCCAGGGCCTCGGCGGCGGCAACGACGAACGCGAGCAGACCCTCAACGCCCTGCTCGTCGAGATGGACGGCTTCGACACGCACGAAGGCATCATCATCATCGCCGCCACCAACCGGCCGGATGTCCTCGATCCGGCCCTGCTCCGGCCGGGGCGCTTCGACCGGCAGATCACGGTGAACCTGCCCGATGTGCGCGGTCGCGAGGCCATCCTCAAGGTTCACGCGAAGAACGTGAAACTAGGGCCCGAGGTTGACTTGTCGGTCATTGCGCGCGGCACGCCCGGCTTCTCCGGCGCGGAACTCGCGAATTTGCTCAACGAGGCCGCGCTCCTCGCGGCCCGCCTGAACAAGAAGTCCATCATGATGCCGGAGCTCGAGGAGGCGCGCGACAAGGTACGCTGGGGCCGCGAACGCCGCAGCCTCGCCATGACCGAGGAGCAGAAGAGGTTCACGGCCTGGCATGAGGCCGGCCATGCCCTGGTCAACGTGCTGCTCAAGCACACGCACCCGCTGCACAAGGTCACGATCATCCCCCGCGGCCAGGCGCTCGGCGCCACGATGTATCTCCCCAAGGAGGACATCCTGAACCGCGGCCGCAAGGAAATGGTGGACCTGATTGCCGTGATGATGGCCGGACGCATCTCGGAGGAAATCATCTCCGGCGACATCTCGACCGGCGCCTCGAACGACATCCAGCAGGCCACGCAGATGGCCCGGGCGATGGTGTGCAACTTCGGGATGAGCGACAAGGTGGGCATGGTCCAGTACGGCGAGGACAACGAGTACATCTTCCTCGGCCGCGACATGATCCGGGGCAAGGATTACAGCGAGAATACCGCGCGGGAGATTGACGCCGAGGTCAAGCGCATCATTGACGAGTGCTATGCCACCGCCAAGGCGTCCATTGACAACAACCGCGACAAGCTCGAACTCATCGCCACGGCCCTGCTGGAATACGAGACCCTCGAAGGCGGCCAGGTCGAAGAGATCATTCGCACCGGCAAGCTCACGCCGCCGCCGCCGCCGCCCCCGAGCGGTCCCCCGACCGGGGCCGAGGCCGCCACACTTTTGCCGGAAGTTCCGAAGCCGCTACCGCCCAAACTCCCGCCCGGGCTGGGTGCGCCGGCGCCTGCCCCGGTCTGAGGCGGCGAGGTTGACAAACTCGATTCAGGGCCGGCCAGCGTGCTTTCCCCGGCTGAAATGCTGCGCATCGAAAGCGCTGTCGATTTTCCTCACGCAATGATGGCGACCGCGCGTGAGCGGCAGTCTACTGCGCGGGGGTAACGAGGACATAAAACCGCTGTCCGCCGGCGGGAATCGCGTCCAGGACCTCCGCCGGGCAGTCACAAGACAGCGGACCGGCATCCGCGAGTTTCAGCCATGACCCGTCCGCCGCTGAATCGCGATACAAGACAGAGTAGGTGTGGCCCGTGATGCCGTTGAACCGTAGAACCAGCGTGCCATCGGCCTGCGGCAGCGCGGACAATTGGAGCGTGCTGTTGGGATCACGCGGGTCGGTACCGATGAGGTATTCCTGAAGATTCGTAAGGCCGTCGCCGTCGGCGTCCTGCCCTGCGTCGCTCGGATCATGCGGGTCCAAGCCGTGAGCGAGTTCCCAAACGTCCGGCATGCCATCGCCGTCACTGTCCAGCGTCGCGCTGTTCAGGTTGGGCGCGCCCGGCGTGGGATTCGCTGGAAAGCGGACGATGTTGGTGCTGCCATCCGGCAGGCGGCCTTCCGAGATGCCGGCGGCTTGCGGGCCGAACGCAACGCCGTCAATTGTCGTGCCATCCGGGGCGTAGAGGCCGATGAACTCACCGCCCGCCGCGAGCTTGAAGTTGACGTGGTTCGCGCCCTTCGCGGTGGAACCATCCGCATGGAACATTTGATAGGCTGCAGGGCCAGTGCCGAGGAAGGACAGCGGCGGCAAACGGAACTGGGTCGGATTTCCGGGGTCGTCAGTAAGAAAGCAGCCGCTCAGTTCCACGGGGTTCACGCCGGCATTGTAGAGCTCGAACCAGTCGTCACCGCTCAACGGGCTGGCCATCCATTCGTTGACCTTCACCAGCGCCGTGTCGCCGAGTGTGAGCGGCAGATTGGTCGCGCCCGGGGTCGGCCGGCAGAGCGTCCACGCCCCGCCATCGGCGGTCCGGCCAATCGAGAGGTCCGGAACCTGCAACCCGAAGCTGACCCAGTCGGCGAGGCTGCCGCCGTCCGCCGGCGCGGCGTACAGGAACACGGACGCGCCATGCACACCCAGGCCGAAGCCGGTATTCGTGGAAGAGAGCGGCAGGCTGCTGTTGCAGCTCATCACGAGGAACCCACCCGGCGACAGCGTGGTGCCGGCGGGAAACACCCATTTGCGCGGGGTCAACGGGTCGTCGGTGAGGCTCATGTCTCCCACGTCGGCCGCTTTCTCGCCCGCGTTGTACAGTTCGACCCAGTCCGCGGCCAGGCCCGGCGCATTGGTCAGCGTGACATTGCTGGCAAGAACTTCGTTGAGAATGACGGCGCCACCCGAGCCCGGAGCGGCGTTCGTGGTCGTCAGGGTGGCGTCCAGTTTCAGGGCGAAGGCAATGTCATGACTGGTGTCACTGATCTGGTGAACCTCGACCGCCAACACGTTGTCGCCGAGGACAAGGTTGTTCGTCAGGGTGAAGGGACCGTTGACGAGGATGCTGCTGACCGCGGACGAGGGACGGGTTGTGTAGTTCACCGTCCCGGAGGGCATGTTGACGCGCAGCACTTCGACGCCGTTGAGGTAGCACACCGCGCCGTCATCAACGACGACCGAAGCATTCAAGGCGGCGGCCGCCAGGTTGGTGGCCACGTCGAAATGTGTGCGGAAGTAATAAGTGACGATGCGTTTGCCCGCCAGGTTGGTGAGGGAAAGAACCGTGTTCGTCGGCGTAGGATAGGTGTTGGCCCCGACGTAGAGGAGCGCCTGTCCCAGCGGCCAGCCCGACTCCGTAGAGTAATTCACCGCCTGCCAGCCGGGGGCGGGTTCCGCGCCACTCTGATCGTATCGCCAGGTGTTGGTCACCGTGACCAGGTTGATCGTTTCGGCAACCACATTCCCGCCCGAGCCGCCGGGATTGTCGAAGCCGGGCGTCGGGCGCGGAAACTCGACCAACGCCGGCGCCCCGTTCGGCGAGCGACCCTGCGACACATCCGTGGTTTGGGGACCGTAGAGCACGACGTCCACTGGTTGCTGGTTTCCGTCGAACAGGCCGATGGCGCCGGGCGAAATCGGCAGCGTGAATGCGAGATGACCGGGGCCGGAATCCGGCTTGCCGTCCGGGTAGAACAGCGCGAAGCCGTGTCCGCCGATGAAACTCAACGGGGGAAAGGCCGGCAGGTTCGTTTCAACGAGCGCATTGGGAACCAGACGCATCCCGCCCAATGCCGCGGGCTGTGGCCCCGAGTTGTAAAGTTCGATGAAACCGTCGGGATACACGTTTCGGCCCTGCACCAGCCATTCGTTGATGGTGACACCGCCGGGGTCACTCAATGGCTGCACCACGTTCGGCACGCCCAGCGTCGGCTGCGTCAACGCCCAACTGCCGTCGGCGAGCCGGCCGATCGAGAGGTCCGGCAATTGGAATCCGTAGGCGACCGAGTCAATGAGCGCGCCACCGCCGTTCGGTTTGTCGTAGAGAAACAGCGCTCCACCGCTGCCATCCAACTTGAAGCCGAGGTGCAGGCCCGGAGCCGTGCTGGCGTTGTCGGCAAACACCACCAGGAACTGGCCCGCGTCGAGGACTGTGCCCGTTGGGAACACGAACCGGGTCCGGTTGGTGGCGTCGTCCGTCAGCACCATCCCGCCCAAGTCGAGCGATTGCCCGCCGTCGTTGAACAACTCCACGACGTCCGGGAACGCGCCAGCGTTGGGAAAGGCGCTGACGTTGCGGGCGAGGATTTCGTTGAGACGCACGTGACCCGCCGGCGGCAGGTAACCCGGATCCACAGTCCAGGTCGGCGACACCGTGATCAGCGCCTCCGGGCCGAGGGCCGGGTCATTTTGGTACCAGCCGGCATCATTGCGGCCGATGACTTCGACGTGATGCGGACCATTAGCCAGGTTGGTCAGAGTGATCGGGGTGGCAATGGCGGTTTCACCGCTCCAAAGGCCGCCGTCCAGCCGCCACTGGTAGTGCGTAAAGCCCGAGCCCTGCGGAAACCCCGCCGCCGGGATGTTGTCCCCGCTGCGGTTGATGCCCACCACCAGCGTGGCGCTCGTTGCGGCCGTCGTGCCGGTCGGCACGCCGGAGAGGGAAACCCCGAGCGGGACCACGCCACCCAAGTCGAGCCCGTTGGGGCCGGTGCCCCGCGCGGGCGAACCGGGCTGCAGGCTGAACCAGTCCCACATCACCTGCGCGTCCTGCCAGGTGGTGAAGTTGGTGGTTTCCCCAACCGCGGGCAGATGCCTGAAGAGCGGGTAGGTGACCCGGTTGTCGCTGCCGGGGCCGCTCCAGGCGAAGGGCAGGATGTTGTTGGTGAAAATCACCACCACGTTGGTGGGATCGTAATTGCGGACGAGCTGCTCGGCATCCACGATGATGTTGCCTTCCAGGTAAAAACCGTGGCCGATGCCCGTCAGCGACGGCGTGGTATCGCGCACGTTGACGACCCCGGAAGCGAAATCCTGGCCCCCTGTCTTGGTGGTGTGCACAATGGTGTTGTTGAGGAAGGTGAAGAAGTTGCCTTCCTTGGCCGTAGCCGCGTTGTCGCAGTCGAAGAACAGGTTGCCAAGGATCGTGATCTCCGAGGTCTTCAATCCGAGGGCACCGCCAAAGTCGTAACTCCCACCCGAGATCGCGCTGGAGCTGTCCGGCGACCCGTTGCGGTGCGCATGGAGGAAGACGTTGCCCTCGATCCACGCGTCCGTGCCGTCGAGGTCGAGGATATCGTCACTCGCGCCGACAAAGACGTTGCCGTAATACTGGACGATCGGCTGGCCGGCTTCGCGATTGCCGCCGGTGAAATCCATGATATCGTTATAGCCCGTGGTCGAGCCGAAGAAGCAACCGCGCACGATGCCACGGCCGCCCGCCTTGATGCCCCCTGTGCCATGCAGCAACTCAAACGGGGCGCTCGTCGTGGGGAAATAGCAGTTGCTGATGAGGAACGAACTGTCATCGAGCGAGACGTATTGGTGGGTCGTGGTCAGGAAGGTCGCGTGGTCGAGCGCGAGCGTGCCGCCCGCCACCTCGATCCCGGTGCTGCCGTTTCGCTGGAACAAGGCGTAGGCGATGCTCGTTTCGGGCGAGCCAACCGCGCCATTGATCGTCAGGCCGCCCCAACTCGCGCCCGAACCCGGTGCCGACGCAAACCAGATGGGAGCCGTCTCCAGGCCCTCGGCCAGCAACCGGCCGCCGTTGGCCACCGTCAGGTTGACGCCCGCGGCCAGATAAACCGTTGTGCCTGTCTCGATGGCCAGCGTGGCGCCGGAAGCCACCGTGAGATTGCCGTTCACTTGATAAGGCCCGTCTGCCGCGGTCCATGTGGTGTCCGCCGCGAGGGAACCGCCGGCAATCGCGGTGACACTACCCTTGTCGAACCAAACATCGAAACCGGTCCGCTCGAATTCGGAGCCATCGCCGTCGAGGGCCTGAATGAGAATCCGGTTGAGACCGGGGCGGAGGGCGATGCTCTTCGACGACCACGTCGCGGACCACTGTGTCCAGGTCGCGGCCACACCGTTGACCAGGACGGCGCGGGTGCGGACGGCGTTGGCCAGGCCGCCCAGTGTAACCGCCTCCGCGGTGGTGTGCGGGTAGCCATTCAGGACCGCCGGCGCGTTCGTGACGCTGAGCTCCAGGGGAATCTGCGCCAGCACACCGGCCCGCCGCTGGGCCGCGAGATCCTTTATGTTCTGGATGTAGGATGGCTGGACCCAATTGCCAAGCGACTGGTCCACGGAGGCACGCAGTTGGTCGGGCGCGAAGGCGGTGTCGGCGAGATTCGTCAGCATCGCGTAGTACCGCGGTGCGAACGCCGGGTGTTTGAGGAACCGTTTGATTGCCGGAACCCCGGGTGTATTGGCGGCGGACGAACCGTCGGCCGCGGCGAAAATGGATTGGCTGGGAGCGGCACAGGTGTCGCCCTGGCCGAGGGACGTGTCCAGATCGTGGGTGAGGAGTTGGAAACGTGGGTCCGCCACGCCGCGATACATCGAATAATCGTCGCCGGCGCCGGTGGCCATCGTGGTTTCCATGTTCCCGACCAGGGCGTTGGCCGCGAAGTAGCGCAGCCACTCGTCCACGTTCGCCACGGATTCCAGGTTTGTCACGTAGGCGTCGTCCGGGGAGTTGTTGAGCGTCTTGGTCAGTTGGATCAGGTCGGTCCAGTCGTTGGCCGCGCCATTGCTCTCTTTCGAGTACGCACCCGCCTCGGCATAGGGACCATTCGTGCCGTAAATCTGTTCGTAGGAAAGCGGATTGTCGCCGAGGTAGCGCAGGTCCGCCGGGTTCTTCAGGCTGACCCAGTCAAAATACCAGACGCCCTTGTAAAGATTCCCCTTCGGGTCGGTCGGGAGATGGTTTTGGGCCCATTCGGAGTCGTAGGGTTCGAAGCCGTAGTAGGACCCGAACTGGTAGGAGTCCACGTCGCCACTCGGCGTGGCGTGGGCGAGGTTGGCGCCGTTGACCCGCACCTGCACCGCTGCACCGTATGGGTTCGGCAAACCGGCCAGCGAGATCAGGGCGTTCGCCGCCATTTGGGCGTGAACGTCCCGCGTGTTCAGGTCGAGACTCGTGCGGTTGCGCCAGGAGCGGTCGGTCGGGATGCCGAAATGAAAATTGTGCGGGTGGGCGGCGCGCGTGCCCTTGCCGCGGTTGCGCACGCCGATGTTGTAACGGATTTCCGTGCCACCCCCGTCGGCGGCGACGAGCGTTGCATTCATCATGGCGTCGCTGTAGCGGCCGTTGTCCGTATTGTCCATCAAGTCCAGCCAGGCGTTCCATTCCGCGGCCCGCGTGATGACACGGAACACCGGCTGGTCGCCGGTATCGACCGAGTTATCAACTTGATAAAGCGCGTTGGCGCCCTGCGTGCCGGCGTCGTCCGTGGGCGCCGGCCACGTGCGGGTCAGACCAGCGGCGTCCTGTGCCGCAACGTAGAACTCGACCACGGTCTTGTCCGGCTGTGTCGGCAGGACGGCGCCAAACGAACCGTCACCGGCGACCCCATCGCCATGCCGGCCGTCGTCCGCCATGGTGACCGCACTGAATGCTGCCGCGCCATCCACGCGGTAATGCAGGGTGACGGTCGGCGTGCCCGCCGAAGTGGCGAGAATCTGGGCGGTGATGACGACCGAATCGGTTGACCGCGGGATCGCGGGAGCGTGTTTCACGCCAGTGATGAAGGGAGCCACGGCATTGGTCGCCACGGAGTTGGGCGCACCTGGCGTGCCGCCCTCCGGCGCGCTCGGCGCCCAGTTCTGGGCGTAGCTGTTCGGCAAGGCGGGGTTGATCAACTCCAGCGATTTGCCGCCCCCAGCGGCGGGATTCACCCATTGCCAGCCCCGCCACCAGCCTGGCTGGCCGGGGTATGCATCACCGACCCGCTGTTGCGCCCAGTCGCCCTGGTCGTAGTAGTGGACGGCGCTCACGCGCTCGCCGGTGGCATTCACGAGTTCCACGTTCTCACCGTTGCCGCTCAGCGTGCCGCTCCAACCCGCCACGAAATTCGTGACGGCGGGATGCTTTGCCCTGAAGGTGGCCGCGTCCGCCGCCACCACCAGATACCCGCCGGCCGGAATCGTGACAGCGGGAAACGTGAACGTGACCCCCTTGTCAAACTGCCAGCCGGCCAGGGACACCGGGCTGCTGCCCGCGTTGAACAATTCAATGAATTGCGCCTGCCGTTCGTCCCCCGGCGGACGAAACATCAGCTCCGAAATGACCACCGGCCCCGCTCCCGCCGCAGGGACCTGGGACAGCACCGACAGCAGCACTCCCGCGATCCCCATCGAAAACGAAAACCGTACATAAACCGGCAAAACAGAACACGCCATAAATGTCAGACTATTTTCTGATACAATCTTGCTGCAAGTTGGCTGCCAATTCCACGCAATTTGAACAAAGTCGGGTCAGCGGCAGGTCGGCCGGCGGCTCAGACCCGCCCCACCGAGGGCGGAGGACGCCCGATTCGGGGCTTACCCGCGTTCAGCGGCGCGTCCGGGATTCGCGCCCAAGCCCTTGATCGTCCAGTGGGTCATGGTCTTGAAGATGAAGTACGCGGAGCCGGCCACGATGGCGATGAACGCGACAATCAGGAGCGCGTTGACCAGCCGGTCCTTGTGTTTGGTCTTCATGGCGCCACGGTGTTTTCCCGGTGGAAACGCTAACCAGAACGCGCCGCTTTGTCGAGCGGCGGCTGTTCCCGGCGGTGTCCTGGCTTGGTAAAGTTCTGGCGCGCCGGTGAAATCCGACGCTGTGAACAGCTCGCGAGGACGCCCACCGGCCAGTCACACAGGACACTGTCCTGTCCCCTGCCCTACTGCACCGTCAGGCCGTCGAGCCACACCGTAAACGGATCGCCGCCCCAGGAATCGAGCGAGAGGCTGATCGCCTCGATGTGATCGAGCGAAACGTCACCGGTGGTCCGGCGTTCCCATTGCGCGTCGCCCGCCAGCGGCACCGACACCGGCATCCAGAGCCAGCGCGCCTCGTCAAAAGGCGGATCATTAAGCAGGTTACCATCCTTGACCGGCTTGAGTTCGATCTGCCCGTTGCGCCCGAGCAACCGCACGACCGGGCCAGCGTTCTGCCAGCCGGGCAGGTTCGGGTTCTCCGCCTTGATCCAGAAGTGGACGGCGGTGCGTCCGGCGAAATTCCAGCCGGCATCGCGTGTGGCCGGATAAATTGCGGTCACATAAGCCCCGGGATAGGGATCGGGCGTGAAGCGCAGGCAGCGCGTGCCGACCACCCCGCCGGGCTCGTCCGTGAAGTGCATCCGGCCGCGACCATCGCCGTTCTCCTCGAGATCGTAGCCCCAGCGCGCCGCGCCACCCTCGGTCCCGAGTTCCCCGGCAACCGGCGCAGTAACGATCAGGTCGCGCCAGGCCAGCGCCGCCAGGGTGCCGTTGTCCACGGTTAAGCCGAGCCGGTAAAAACCGGGCGTGTCAAACACGCGTTCGAGGACGCGGTCATGCCCGGCATCGCCGGCCAGCCACCACTGGAAATGCAGCGGGCGACCTCGGGGGTCGAGGCTGCGGGTGGCGTCAAACCTGACCGGTTGGCCCACGACGGCGGTTTCAGGGCCGTCCAGAATCGCGCTGGGCGCGCCGGCGGCCAGCGGGTCGGCCGGCAGTTCGATCTGGTGCGTGACGTTGGTGAGGAAGTTGCCCTCGAGGTTGTTGGTGACGTCATTCGCGGCGAAGAGAATCGCGTCACCCCAACGACCCCAGATGCCGAAGCGGTTGTTCGCGATCCGGTTCTGCTGGACGATCCAGTGCTCGGTGCGCCACTGGCGGCCCTGCGAACTCTCGTCGCCGCGGAAAACGAGGCCGCCACCGTTGTTGTCGTGAAGATGATTGCCGGCGATGAGCGTGTGGCTCGACGGACCGCCGACGATCACGATCCCGCCGTGGCGGAAGCCGGGTTCGGGAGCGTTATGATAGCCGTTGGTGAGGCCGTTGAACGCCGCTTCGTTCCCGATGAGGACCGTTTGATCACTCCCGCCCAGCCAGAAGCCGTAACTGCCGTGATTCGCCGTGTTGCGGATGAACGTGTTTCCAGGACTCCAGGACTCGACACAGTTGTTGTTCGCGTAGGAGGTGTCGTTCTCGATGAAGACATTGCCGCGCGAGACCCAGCGGTTCAGCGGCCGGATGAACACACCGTCGCCACCGTGAGTGATGTCGTTGCGAAACCAGTAATTGTCATTCGAGCCGGTCTCGATCAGCACGCAGGTCGAATCGCGGGCGTGGACTTCGCCGGCCGCGCGGTCAATGCGGATGCCGTAGGAAAGGTTGTTGTTGAGAAACCGGTTGCGGCAGGCGCGCCACAGCCGCGTGCAGGTGTTCGACGTAAGGGAAAAATCATTGTCCGCCACCAGATTCTCATCGCAGTCAATCAGGACCAGTCCGTCCCAGACGCGATTGGCGCGATTATGACGGATGACGGAGAGACGGGCGTGATCCGCGAAAATGCCGCCGCGCGGCGGAAGTTCCCCCCAGCCGAATTTCGGGTTGTGATAGTTGTCGGAGAAATCGCAATCGGTGACATTGGCGGCAACGGTGTGGCGGAGAACCAGGCCGGTGGCGAAACCGCGGACATGCACGTTCTTCACCGTGACCCCGGTCGCGCCTTCCACCAGGATGCCGACACCGGCCGCTTCCAACGAAGCCGGATCGCCGACCGTGCCCGGGCCCACGAGCGTGGCGCCGTTGCCGTCAAGCGTCACATGGTCGGCGCGGACGACCACACGGGCGGAAAGCTGGGCGTCTTTGTCGAGGACGAGATCGTTCGTGACAACGATTTCCGACATGGCCGCCTGGAGTGTCGGCAGCATGACGAACCAGAACACAACGGCGAGGCGGGTCCGGAGCCGGGTTCGCAAGGAAGGCGCGGCGGGCATGGAACGATGGTCGCGTCCCCGCGATGGAGCGTCAAGCCCGGCCGGATGGGGATGGCGTCCTAATTTGGTGGGGGCGCTGACGAGCCGGAAAGAAGTTCGGAGTTTCAAGTTTCAAGTTTCAAGTTTCAAGTTTCAAGCTTCAAGCTCCAAGTTTGAATAGCGCGGATTTCTCATTGAGGTAACCAGGAGGATTTGGAGGCGGATACGAGGGAGAAGGCCTTGCGGGCGTTTCGGGCAGCCATGAAATCGTAAAAGCCCTGAAGGGTCGCTTGGCGTTTG
>Ga0116116_1000382_pt1 | contig 50356 bp, 42 predicted proteins | sample June2015DPH_10_1_FD_89722 | JGI IMG/M metagenome (GOLD analysis project Ga0116116, IMG submission 89722) | Peatland microbial communities from SPRUCE experiment site at the Marcell Experimental Forest, Minnesota, USA - June2015DPH_10_150 | ecosystem: Environmental > Terrestrial > Soil > Wetlands... | reverse complement strand
TCATTCTGAGCCCGCATTTTGGGCGAAGAACCCCCGTAGTTTACTCTGTTCGCCAACCCCCCGCGAACTGCCGGGGTCCTTCGCTTCGCTCAGGATGACAGCGAGGGGCATGGGTTCTCCTTGTCGAGTTTCTGCCCATGGTCGGCAGAAACTCAGGCTGAGGAAGGGTAGCGCGGACCTGTTCTGTAGGTCCGCGGTTTTTCCTTGCCCATAGAGGACGAGCCGCGGACCTACAGAACAGGTCCGTGCTACACCTGCTGTGGCGGGTCGCGTTTCGATGGACTTCCCGACAGGGAAGCCAAGCGGGTGCGGGTCCTGGGTAGCGGTGTCATTGGCGAGAACCGGGCGCTCCGAGGCGCGGTCATTCCCGCGAAAGCGGGAATCTACTCTGCGAGCCATTGGAAATGCGCCGCCCACGGACTGGATTCCCGCTTTCGCGGGAATGACCGGTGATTCGAATGCGATCCTATTCCAAATGACACGACCACCCGGTTCCTGGGGACGACTCCCGGCATCTGCAGTGGGCTTGTTGACCATACTCTCCTGTGCCCTTCCGCGAGAGGTGCGTGAACAGCTCAGGCCTTGGCGCCGGCGTGGGAGGCTTTCTCCCAGCGGTGGCTGCCTGCCAGGAACTTGAGGAATCCCTGAAAGCGAAAATACAGGATTAGCTGGCGGTATCCGAAGTTTTCGAAGGCGGCATATCCCAGCAACGTCAGCAGGTCACGAAACCGCGGATAGCGGCTATAAGTGAGTTCTTCCACAAGGACGGCCCCCACGCTGAGGAAGCTGCCATAGATGAAGCCCAGTAAAACAAACACCATCAGAACAAAGGGAGAAACGAGGCCGAAGAGAAAGCCCAGGGGTACAAGGAAATAGCCGAGGGTTTCTACCGCTGCTCCCAGGCCTTCGACGTAGGAGTGGAAGGGAAAGCTCAAGCAGCCGACGATTCCATATTTCACCCTAAAGAGAATTGCGGAGTGTTTCCAGAGCGTCTGACAAAGGCCCAACTGCCAGCGCCGCCGCTGACGCGCCAACATGGTGAGCGAAGAAGGGCACTCGGTCCAGCAGACGGGATCCGAGGTGAACGATATTCGGACTTTGCGATGGTTATCCGCCGCCCAGCGGTGGAGTGAAACCACGAGATCCATGTCTTCCGTCACCGTGTCGTGACGGAAGCCCCCGGCTTCGATCACGGTCGCCCGATGAAAGACCGCGAATGCTCCCGCCACGATCAGCGTTCCACCCAAGAGATGCCAACCGGTTCGGCCGCAGAGGAAGTTGCGCAAGTATTCGACAACCTGAAACCGTTCCAAGGCGCGGGACGGCAGGCCCACTTTGACGACTCGACCGTTCCGGGTCGCACAGCCGTTCAGGATGCGCACGATTCCGCTGCTCACGACGGTCTCCACAGGGGAGTTCACGATGGGATCCATCAACCGGAGCAGGGCATCGCGTTCGAGCAGGCAGTCGGCGTCCAGGTTGCAGAAGTACGGGGAACGGCAGAGGTTGATGCCGGCGTTGAGGGCATCCGGCTTGCCGCCGCGCACTTTGCTGACGACGAGGAGATGGGGAATCTCGGGATTCAGGTAGAAGGCGCGCAGGGGCGCCGTGCGTAAGGTCGGATGATAGGCCCCGTCGATTTCGACAAGCTGGAAACTCTCAACCAGCCGATCAACCGTCAGGTCCGTTGAGCCATCGTCCACCACGATGACCTGGAGCTGCGGGTAGTCCGCCTGCAAGGCCGAGGCGACCGCATGGGTGATCACGTCTTCTTCGTTCCAGGCAGGGATAATGATCGTCACCGAAGGGGTCAGAGGAGATTTGCGCAAGTCATCCAAGCCTTGATAGGTCAGCCGGCGCACGTGGATCCAGGTGGCGCGCAGCGAGAGCAGCATGAGAACCGTGTTAAACCCGTTTCCGAGGAAGAAGTAGGAGAGAACGATAATATTAAAGAAGGCAACCGAGTTTTCAAGGAACATGCGCATGGTGTTCCTGGCGGTCGAGCTTCTTTACGCTGCCAGAACGGGCGGAAACTCCAGAATTTGCTGCAGGTCTGTTGCGCTGCCGCCTTCCAAGGGTTTCTCTTCCTGGATTTGCATCTTGAGATGCGCATAAGGCAGGAAACGCTCTTGGAACCTCTGGCGAACGGGCGGGTTCAACATCCGGAGAACTCCGGAAAGGCCCAAGGGAGCGGCTTCGCTGGCGAGTTGCTCAACCATCAAGGCTTCCAGGCCCCCTGTGCCCTTGCCGTAGTCTTCCACCAGGGAGGCCAGCAACCCCGTGCGTTCGACCGCCTCCACGATCTGCTGGCGGGTGAGGGGATCGCTGGAAGTCAGGAAATGTTCATAAAGCTGTTGCCTTCCCCTCTCGCCCAGGGAGATGAGGGTCTGGATAGCGGCCTCGCGGACGTGGCCGTGGGAGTCGCGCAGACGGTCGCAGATCCCCAGGAGCAGGAGATCGGTGGAATGGTGCGATCTGGCCAGAGCCCGCACGGTGCGAAGGCGCACCGGCCACTGGGGATCAAAGAGCAGTTCGTAAAGAACCGTGGTGGCACGGGGGTCTCGGAGAAAGGCGATGACTTCCGCCACATGGCCGCGCACTTCCGCGCTGGTATCCCGGCAAAGGGTGGTGACCAGCAATTCGGTGATTTCCCCGGAGATGACCTCGGGCCTGAGCAGGAGATCCGGTTCGCGGGAAGCGTTTCGGCCTACCATCACTCGAAGAATGTCCGTGGCGATGAGGCGGATCTGCCGGTGCGGGTGGCGGAGTGAGGGCAGGAGAGCTGCGCTCGAGGTGAGGTCGAAGCACACCAGAGCCGCCTCGAGAGCCTGCAGCGAAGGAGAAGCGCATCTCTCCAAAACCACGGCGTGGAGCCGCCCCAGGACCACCGGAAAACTCTCCGGGGCGTGGATGGCGGCCAAGGCACGCAAGGCCACGGACTGGATGTCGGGGTGCGGGTCGTCTAAGGTTCTGACCAGAAGAGGCCAGCTCGGCTCATGCCGCAGAATCCCTAAGTTTCGGATGCCCTTCGCGCGCAGGAGCAACCGCGGGGGCGGTTGGGGAAGGCGTGTCGAGGCGCCGGGCGGCGATCCCGGCCGGGTCCTCATCTCCTCTCCTTTTGCCAAACACTGCTGCCAAAGCTCGATCAATCCCAGTTCTGCGCAAAGAGCTCGCAGGGGCGCGAGGTGGCCTTCGGGTACCCGCCGCCTGGAAAACAGTGGGTCAAACAAAAGCTCCAGCGCAGGGAGGGGCAGTTCCCGCAGGACCTGGATCCCGTGGGCTGAGGCCGTCCCGGAGAGTACTTCCGCGAGGATGGACCGGTACTGACTGTGCAGAGAATGCCGGTAATACAAGGACCGGATGTGCTGCCACCGCCGGAACATTGCCACCACAATCAGCAGGCAGGTTCCCATCAAAACGCAAAGCAGGAGCGCTAATGCCCATTGCGTTCCGGAGTCGGTGAGGTGGACCATGGGTCCTACGTTTCTCAGCTGAGGAGAGAGTCACCCGTGGGTAGGCCAAGCTGGAGCGAGAGCATCGCGGGGAGTCGGGTGCTGGCGCACACGGGACTCGTTCCCCTCGCACGGAACCTAGGATCCCCCGGAACACCGGGCGTGCGAGGAACGGGCAGAGAGTATAGCTATTAACACTGTGCAGTTCAACAACTATATATTGATAACCATCAGAGTTTTACCGGCTCCTTCGGTTATATTGTCCGTGCCTTGAGGTATTCTCTGCCTGACCTGCCTCCTGTCAGCCGTGGTTAGGGCGCTCCTCATCCACCGCGCCAAGGAGAGTCAGTTCCTTCCCATGTTAACCTATCGAATACGTGCTGCTAAGGTTGTTTACTTGTTTAGGGATAAGCCGGACTTTTCCCAGCCCGCCAAACCATCCTGATAGGCTTTGATGTGGTCGAAAGCAAAGCCGTGTTCCAGCAGAATGCGTCCCGCGGCCCGGCTGGCGGCGCAGACGTCACCGGACGAGCGCCCGCTTTCGTAAAGGACGATGACGCGGTCTTTAGGCAGGGAGCTCCAGCGCCGCTCCATTTCGTCCGCCGGGAGGTTGATCGCCCCGGGAATTCTTCCCGCCGCATAATCCTGCGGGGGACGCACGTCCACGAAGAGGGGAGGCGGAGTGCCGGTGAGGAGGGCGCGCAGTTCCTGGCTGCCGATCAACGTGGGTTGTCGCTTGGCAGCGTCCGCTTCGCTGCAAGCGGTGCCAGAAGTCTGAAAACCCGAGAAGAATCCACCGGGGGCTGTCCCGAGCAAGCCGGTTAACGCCGGTTGGGGCTCCGCGCCGGTTTTGCCGGAGGCCGGCTGGCGGGAGACTTTTCCCGGCGCCGGGGGGGTCTTCGGTTTGGGCGAGGCCGGGGTTGGGGGTGTCTCAACCCGCTGGGTCACCGTCATTCCGCGGCTGGCCAGTTCCCGGTCGAGAAGCTGGGAAAACTCCTGCGCCGGCAGCGCGCCCATGATCCTCTTCTGCCCGATGAAGAAGGTGGGTGTGCGGTCTACTCCGAGCGCCTTGCCGTCGGCAACGTCCTGCCGGACGCGCGCCGCCATGGACCCGCCGTCCAGACACTGATTGAAGCGGGCCTGGTCCAGGCCAAGTTCGGCGCCGTCACGCTTCAACCCATCCTCGCTCAAATCGGATTGCTGGGCATAGATCTTCTCCACCCCTTCCCAAAACTTTCCCTGTTCGGCGGCGCACTCGGACGCTTCGGCGGCGCGCTCGGAAAAAGGATGGATGCGGCTCAGCGGGAATTGCCGGAACACAAAGCGAATCTGGTTTGCATATTTAGAGCGAACTTCCCGGGCCGTTTCCTCTGCGCGCGCGCAGATGGGGCATTCGAAGTCTCCAAACTCCACGACGGTCACGGCGGCCTGAGGATTGCCTGTCACGTGGCTGTCTGGCCGGACCAACTTCTCGGCCAACGCCTCACGGGAAGCCTCCGGGGGCGGGGGTGGCAATTTGCCGTGCCGGGCGAGCAGGGAAAACGCCGGCACACCCACGAGCAACGCCACCAGGCAGAGCACGAAGTGGCTGCGCACCTGGGCGAGTTGTGCCGGTGGCCCCGGTTCGGGTGCGGGGCGGACCAGGTTGTAAATGGCGACCCCGCAGAGCGCGGTCATCGTTAAGCCGGAAGTCACGCACCAGGCGCAAAACGCGTGGATCACGAAGGCTTGGAGGTATTCGAGGTAGAGGGAGAAAACGAAGCCGAATGCGGTCATCCCCGCCACGGCATACCGGGCCCATTTCGCCAGAGGCGCGGAGAGCAGCGACTCTGCGATGATCACGATGGCCACCGCCAGGTAGCCGGCCACGCCGAACAACGGCATGGGTATGCTCCCGAGGTGCGAGTAAACGCTGGCCCGCACGGCGTCGCAGCCCGTTCCCAGGCAGACCATCGGCCGGGAAGGAGAGGCATAAGTCCAGAGCAGGTAAAGCGAATCGAACAACCCGAGCAGGGCAAGACCCAGCGAGAAGAGTTTTCGCATAAGCATCTATTCTACAACTTTCTCAGAGGCGCGGGAGCGGTTGCGGGTTGCACGTCAAGCGGTACGGAGACTTCGTTCCCTAAGCTCAAACTTCGAAGAGCGACTCCACAAATTCCCTGGGATTGAAGGGCAGCAGGTCGTCCAATTTCTCCCCCACGCCCACGAACTGAATGGGCAAGCCGAGTTCGCGGGCGATGGCGATGACCACGCCGCCCTTGGCCGTGCCGTCGAGTTTGGCCAGGATGATGCCGGTGGCGCCGCCGTGTTCGACGAACTGCCGCGCCTGCTGGAGGCCGTTCTGGCCCGTAGTGGCGTCGATCACCAGCAGCACTTCATGGGGCGCGCCGGGGATCTCGCGCGCCGCGATGCGGCACATCTTGGCGAGCTCGGCCATCAGGTTGAACTTGGTGTGCAGCCGCCCCGCCGTATCGACGATCACCAGATCGTGATGGCGGTTCCTGGCTGCCGCCAGCGCATCGAAAAGGACCGCCGCCGGGTCGGCCCCGGATTTCTGCTTGATCATCTCAATGCCCAGGCGCCCCGCCCAGATCTCGAGTTGTTCATTGGCGGCGGCGCGAAACGTGTCGGCAGCGCAGAGCAGCGGGCGGCGGTTCTGCTGCAGATAGAAATTGGCCAGCTTGGCGATGCTGGTGGTTTTCCCCACGCCGTTCACGCCCACCACGAAAATGACGGCTGGCATCCCCTCCGGCGGCTGCTTGGCTTGGGGAGCAAGGCCTTTCCCCGAGCCGGGATTCTCGAGAATCGTCAGGATCTCCTGCTCAATGGCCGGGCGCAATTGGCGCGTCTCGGTCAGCTTGCGCTGGCTGACTTGTTGCTTCAGCCGGCCCATGATTTCCTCGGTGGTCTTCACCCCCAGATCGCCCGTGATGAGCGTGGCTTCCAGGCCGTCGAGTACGGATTCGTCCAGGGTCACCTTGCCCTCGACGATTTCTTCCAGGCGTTCCACCAATTGGGCCTTCGTCGAGGCCACGGCTTGCTTCAGCCGGTCAAAAAAGCCGGATTTCTTCTCCTTCTCACCGGAACCAAACAGGGAAACCATACTCGGCCATTCTAGCTTGAACTGGAAAAGTACGGGGGATGAAATCACACGGATGACAGGGTGCGGGTATCGCGGCCGGGTGGGCAGCCGGGATGGCCACCCGCGTGGGGCTCGCCTGGAGTGTTCCCCCCGGAGGGCGAGGGAACGACCTAGTTGGAACGGTTGCCGTGGAAGGGATCAATCCTGAGGCAGGGCAACCTGATCCAAGGCGGTCACCGTGACATTTCTGCGCCGAACTTCCAGCTTGGCCAAGCCCCCCTTGGCATAAGCCGAATCCAGGGCGTCTACCACGATGGGGTCGTACTTGCTGCCGGCGTGCTTGCGCAGGATTTCCACCGCCTTGGGAAATTCCGAACCTACTTGGTAGGGCCGGTCGGTTGTGATGGCGTCGAAGGTATCGGCCACGGCGATGATGCGCACCATGAGCGGCAGTTCATCCCCCCGGACGCCGTCGGGGTACCCTCGGCCGTTCAGGGCTTCGTGATGCCAGCGGATGCCGGGCAGCATCTCCGTCAGCTGTTTCACCTGGCGCACAATCTCATAACCCATCACCGTGTGCCGCTTCATGATTTCAAACTCTTCATTGGTGAGCACGCCGGGTTTTTTCAGCACGCGGTCTTCGATTCCGATCTTGCCGACGTCGTGCAGGATGGCCGCGACGCGGATCTTGTCGACTTCTTCGTCCGGCAGGCCCAGTTCTCGCGCCAGGATCACCGAGTAACTCGCCACGCGCCCGGAGTGGCCTTTGGTGTAGGGGTCTTTGGCATCGACCGCGGCCGCGATCATCTCAATGGAATCCATGAACAGGTACCGGTTCTGTTCGGAGGCCAGCTCCAGGTTGCTGATGTAACGCTGGATGTCCTCAGCCATGTGGTTGAAGGTTTCGGCGAGTTCGCCAATCTCCGTGCGGCCGCGCACCTCCGCGCGCTGCGAGAAGTCACGCTGGGCGATGGAGCGGGCCGCCCGCGTGAGCAGGTCGATGGGATAGGTGATCTTCTTGGCGGCCAGGAAGGCGATCACCACGCAGATCAATACCAGCAGCAGGCCCATCTGGAAGGTTTGCTTGCGCATTACGTTAACGGTGAAGTACGCTTCACTGAGCTTGCGCTGGACGAATACCCCCCAGCCGAGCTTCTGGGTCGGCGCATAGGTGCCGAGCATGGCGACCATCTGGTTGCCCTGTTGCATGTCAAACTGGGAGTTTTCCGCAACGCGTGCTCGTCCTCCCCAGCCCAAAAACTTCTGCACGATGGGAATGGCCACCATATCCATCCCCGCCACCTTGTCGGGATCGTAGGAGGCCACCAGCCGGCCCGAGTTGTCCACGATGTAGGCGTCCAGGCCGAAACGGCGATTGGTCTCTTCCAACTGGGCCGTAATGGGCCGCAAGGTAACCACCTCGCCGACCATCGCCAGGAACTGGTCTCCCTGCCGGATCGGTACCGCCATCACCATGACCGGTTCGTTTGCACCGGAGCGAAAGACGGTGATGGGATTGCTGCGATACTCCTGTCCCTGCCGGGCGGCAAGGTACGCCGCCTCCAGAGCTTTGCGCAGGAAGGCATCGGCGGCGGCGTTGAAGTTGCCCGCCTGCACCCCTCGCGCCTGGTCATTGAGCACCGTGGCATAAAGCACCGCGGGCCGGTCGGCCACGAAACCCTGCAGTGCCATGCGCAGGGCGGAATCCGTGGGATACTTTGCGGCGGGGATGTGCGTTGCCAGCGGCGCCACCGCGTCGAAGAATTCCTTCAACTGCTGATTCAGGTTCTCCATGTAAAGCGAGGTGAACTGCGAAAGGGACATGGAGGTGATGTACTGGACTTCCCTTTCTTTCGTCTCCAGGTTTTCCCTGTTTATGGACATCATCTTGGATCCGTAGAACCACAGCGGAACCACGCTGATGCCGATCAGGACCAGCAGGATGACGTACAGGATGCGGACGCGCCTTCTTTTCTCAGATCTCATTGCGGCCTTTAAAGATGCATCTTAGGAAATCGTGAGCATGAAAGCAATAGCCCAATGGTTTAGCCCGAATTTCTCACCACGGAATTGGAAAGGCGGGGCTTTACAGGCTTCGGGAAAACCCTTCCCTGCTGTCATTCTGAGCGAAGCGAAGAATCTCGCCCTGCGCATTTTCATGAACATACGAGATTCTTCGTCGCCTGCGGCTCCTCAGAATGACAGCGCCTACGAGTTTTTCCGTAGCCTGTAAAGCCCCGGGGGCGGACACTTGGGGCCGCCCCTACGATTCTTCTTTGAGCGAGCGCTCCATGAGTTCCCGGATGGCTTCGCGCGGCGAAACCTCTCCTTCCAGAATCCGGTGGACCTGTCGGGTAATGGGCATTTCCACGCGATGTTGGGCAGCGAGCGCCACCGTGGCCTGGGTGGTCTTCACGCCCTCCGCGACCATGCGCATGGAGCCGAGAATGTCGTCCAGCTTGCGTCCCTTGCCTAGTTCAGCGCCCACCGTGCGATTGCGGCTCAGTTCGCCGGTGCAGGTCAGGACTAAATCCCCCATGCCGGCCAAGCCCGCCAATGTCTCGCGCTTTCCCCCGCAGGCGCACGCCAGGCGCGTCATCTCTGCCAGGCCTCGGGTGATTAAAGCGGCGGTGGGATTGTGCCCGAGCCGCAGGCCTTCCACCACGCCGGCGGCGATGGCAATGACGTTTTTCACCGAACCGCCCAGTTCAACTCCCACCACGTCGGTGGAGGTGTAAAGCCGCAGGGCGCGCGAGGAGAACTCCCGCTGCACGATCTGCGCCGCCTCGCGATCGTCTGAGGCCACCACGACCGCCGTCGGATCGCGGCGCAAGACTTCCTGGGCGAAACTGGGTCCGGAGAGTACCGACAAGCGGGGCGAAAACCGGCTTCCCACTACGCTCCGGATGACTTCGCTCATGCGCATCAGGCGCTCGGCGTCAATCCCCTTGGTGGCGCTGACGAAGATCATTTCGGGTCCCAGATGGGGGAGCATTTGCTCATAGAGCGCGCGGCAAACATGCGAGGGCATCACCGTCAAGACGATTTCTGCCCTGGCCAGCGCCTCGGGCAACGCGCCGGTGGCGGCAATACTTTCCGGCAGCTTGATCCCCGGCAGGAAGAGCGCGTTTTCGTGCCGGGACCGCAGGCTCTCGACAACCTCCGGCTCATAAGCCCACAGCGTCACTCGATGGCCCCCATGGGCGAGGGTCGCCGCCAGTGCCGTGCCCCAGTTTCCTGCGCCGATGATGGAAATTCGTTTCATACGAAGAGCTTTCAGCGATCAGCGTTCAGCAGTCAGCCCTCAGCCCGGATGTCTCACCACGGAAGTGGAAGGGCGGGGCCTTATAGGCTGCGGAAAAACGCTTCAATGCTGTCATTCTGAGCGCAGCGAAGAATCTCGCTCTGCCCGCTCAGGATAAACTGCGCGAAGGATCTCGCCTCGGTTTGGCCCTTTCACGCAAAAACTCAGAGCCAGATCCTTCGCTGCGCTCAGGATGACATCGGCGCGAGGCTTTTCCCGCAGCTTGTGAAGCCCCGCCCTTCCGGCAGCCCCCAAAACCGTCCCAACATGGTGAGAAATGCGGGTCAGCTCTTGGCTGCCTACTGCCTACTGCCTACTGCCTACTGCTTTCTTCTTCCCCACTTTACTCTCCGTTCCACTCAAAAGCCTTCGGATGTTCGCATGGTGCCGGGCGATAATGACTACCGCGCTGCCCGCCGCGCCCAGCACGATGGCCAGGGGGGGATGTTTCATGAAATGCACCAGAATCGGAAACGCCGCGGTGGCCACGATCGAACCCAGGGAAATGTAGCGCCAGATTGCTACCACGAGGGCGAAGATGACGAGCACCAGCGCTACTTCGAGGGGTGCGAGCGCGATGAACACGCCCACGCCGGTCGCCACCCCTTTTCCTCCGCGAAATCTCAGCCAAACCGGAAAGCAGTGGCCCAGGATGGCGCCGACCGCGGATGCGGCGATCCAGCGCGGGTCGCCTGCCGTCAGGCGGCCGGCAAGCAGCACCGCCGCGATTCCTTTGGCGACGTCCAGGATGAACGTAGCCATGAACCCGATGATGCCGAGATTCCGCATCACGTTGGTGGCCCCGATGGAGCCGCTGCCCGTGGTGCGAACATCGATCCCCTTCTGCCAGCGGACGATCAGGTATCCGAAGGGCAGGGAGCCGAGGATATAGGCAAGGACTAGAGTGAACGGACCTGTCATGGGTTTTCGTCGAGCGCCGGTCCTTCCCGGCCTCAGCGCGGAAAGCGCAAAACCTTCCGGTACTGTGCGCCTTGCGGGGATAGTTTACTTTCAAACAGGAAAAATTCCGAGGCTGTAAAGCTGCCGAGGGAAGTCGTCTCCTGGCTGGCCAGCGCCGCTTCCAACGCCGGCTGCGGACGCGGCACCTGGAAGCGCGCCAGAGTCAGGTGGGGAGTAAAGGCGCGCTGCTCGCGCCGGAATCCGACCTTCTCCATTTCCCCTTCCACCCGCGCCGCGAGTTCCCCGAGCGCCGGCGGGGCCTCCACGCCGACCCAGAACACACGCGGCCGCCGCGCCTGCGGGAAAAATCCGAATCCCTTTACTTCCACGGAGAACGGTTCGAACCCGCTGACCTGCGCCAGCGCTTCCGCGACCTGCTTCACCTGTGCGTCGGAGATCTCGCCGAGAAACTTCAAGGTGAGGTGAATGCCCTCCGGCCGCGTCCAGCGCGCCTCCGGGCAAGCGCTCCGAAAGGCTTGTTGCGCTTGGCCGAGTGCTGCGCGGAGAGGTTCCGGCAAGTCAATAGCGATGAAGGCGCGCATGATTCAAGCTCGGGATTCGGGGTTCGGGACCAGGGATTCGGGTTTCGGCTTGAGCGGCTAGGGCAGGGCCGCCAGTGGCCGCGTTGCGCTGGCTTCTCCGAGACTCTCCTCGCGCCGCGAAGAAAACGCTCACCACAGAGCGCACAGAGGCCACAGAGAAAAGCACTTCCGCTTGCGCGGGTAGGGACTGCGGTTCTTTAGTTTGTTGCCCCACAGCTTTTGTCCTCGTCGCTCACTTAATGGGTTTTAGGAAATTAATTCTCAATTCGTTCCTGTGAGACCCCCTCACCCGGCCTGCCCCGGCTGATGAAAACGCCGACGGCGGTCCACCCTCTCCCCCAAGGGGGCGAGGGCAGTTAATTCCAATCAACTCCCCCCTCTCCCTCAAGGGGGCGAGGGTTGTAAGCTACTGCACGACCAGGGGGCGAGGGCAGTGAATTCAGAAATCCCGAGTCCCGAGTCCCGAACCCCTAATCCCTGATTCTCCGCCGGATCATTTCCAGCCCCATTTGCGAGGCCCAATGGCGGATGCGCTCGCGCGGGCCGGGAAAACGAAACTCGCGCAGTTGCGTTCCACGCTCATCGGCGAGCGCGACGAATACCAGGCCCACGGGTTTTTCGGCGCTACCTCCGCTGGGGCCGGCAATCCCGGTGATCCCCACGCCCATGGAGGCGCCCGTGCGCGCGCGCACACCTTCGGCAAGCGCCTGGGCTACGGGCTTCGAGACTGCGCCGTGAGCCTCGAGCAAAGCTGCGGGCACACCCGCCAGTTTGGTTTTCAGCTCATTGCTATAGCAGACGACGCCGCCCAGAAAGTAGTTCGAACTGCCGGAAACGCGGGTCAGGCGCTCGGCCAGCAAGCCGCCCGTGCAACTTTCCGCCACGGCTAGGGTTTTCTGCCGCATCACCAGGTACATGCCCACGATTTCTTCCAGGCTCTCGCCTCTGGTCGAATAGACGTGGTCACCGAGGGCCAGTTCGATTTTGTCGCCGAGCTCGGAGAGCAGGCCTTCGGCCTCGTCGTCGTTGGCAGCGCGCGCGCGCAGGTGCACTTCGATGGTACCGAGCGAGGCGAGGATGGTGGTGGTGGGGTTCTGGTATCCACGATAGATGGGCGCGATACGCTGGTCAACTTCCGATTCCGGCAGACCGACGATTTTGTAAATGCGGGTCTGGATGCGCTCGCCGGAGGCCACGCGGGCCAGGCGCGGCATACAAACAGAATCAAACATGGGCTCGAGCTCGCGCGGCGGTCCGGGCAGCAGCACCACGAGGTTGTGGTTGTGTTCGATCCAGATGCCCGGGGCCGTGCCGTTCCGGTTCTCCAGCCAGTCCGCCCCCACCGGCACCTGGGCTTGCCGCAAATTGTTCTCGGGCATGCTCCGGCCCAGACGCCGAAAGCGTTCCTCGATGCGCTGGCGAATCTCCGGGACTTCTTGGAGCGGCCGTCCCAGGACCTCCGCCACCACTTCGCGTGTCAGGTCGTCTTCGGTGGGTCCCAGGCCCCCCGTCAGAAGGACCAGTGGGGAGCGTGACAGTCCGGCGCGCACCACCATTGCCAGATCTTCCCGTGAGTCCCCGACGATCGTCTTGAATCGCACCAGGATACCCAGGCGATTGAGCTTCTCTGTGAGATAAAGAGAGTTGGTGTCCGCGTGTTGCGGAGTCAGGAGCTCTGAACCGACGGCGATGATTTCGGCATCCATGTTTGAGCTGTCAGCTATCAGCCATCAGCGATCAGCGAGGGCAATGCTGTTGGGTCTTTGAGCTGAATGCTGACTGCTGATAGCCAGCAAGCTATTTCACGAGGGGCATGCCCTCGACGCCAAGGGGGAGATCGACCAGCGAACTGTTGGTCGAGACGATCATCGATCCCTGGCGGCCAAAGGCCAAACCCACGATGTTGTACCCGGAGACGACCAGTTCCGCCCGCGCGTCGGGCGTCAGGCGCACGATGCCGCGCTTTCCCGCCAGCGAAGCCGCCACATAGATGTTGCCCTCGATGTCGAAGGCCAACCCCTGCGGCCGTCCCAGGCCCCGATAGAAAGACGTGACCTCTCCGGCGGGAGAGACGCGCAGCAGGTGATCGAAGCTGGAGGTCGTGGGGCCGGCCACGTAAAGATAGCCGTCCGGGCCGAAAGCCAGATGGAAAGCCGCCACGCTGGCCTCGATGGTGGCGAAAACAAAAATCTGACGCTCGCGGTTGATCTTGAAAATTGTGCCCGTACGGTCACCGACGTAGAGGTTTTCATCCCGGTCGAAGGCGATTCCCGTCGCCACGCCCATCCCCTGAGCGTAAGCAGAGCGCAAGCCGTCAGGCGACACCCGGTAAATCGACCCTTCCATTCGGCTGGACACGTAAAGGTATCCCTCGCGGTCGAAGGCCAAGCCCGTGGCGTTCATCACATCCTTCAGAAAGGGACACATGACGCGGTTTATATCGATCTTGAATACGGAGGTCTCAACCTTCTGTCCACGGCTGCCACTGAAAGTGGTGAAGGTATTGCCGGCAGAATCCAGGGCGGGATTGGCCACGGGGTGCAGATTCTCCGCGATGACCAGGCCCACCACGACCGACGCAGGCGCGCTCACACCCGCGCTGGTGTCCACGGTCAGATTCCTGCTGACGACGTCATCGGGGACACGGACAATCAAGCGGTTCGGGGAACTGAGCAACAAGCTGCCCGGCTGATCCCCAAAGCGTACCAGCGGCCGGCTGCGGCCGTTCTCGGCTAAACCGCTGCCCAGAATGGAAATTTCTCCTCCCGGTATCGCGGCACGGGGTACGACGCAGGCAATGTGCGGCCGCACCTTTCCAGGTCCCTCGGCTTTGTCCATAGAGTGCTCTGACTTCTCCGTCTTTCTCCACAACCTCATCGGAAGACTAATCCCAATGCCGTTAGCACGGCCAAGCCATACAGCCCCGCAACGGCATCATCTACCATGATACCCCAGCCCCGGGGAATTCGCTCGGCCTGCCGGGCCGGGAACGGCTTCATAATATCGAAGGCTCGGAAGAGCAGGAATCCACCCAACAGCCATTTCCACGTGGCGTGGGGAAGCAACAGAAACGTGAGCACCTGGCCCATGACTTCGTCGATGACCACTTGGCCGGGGTCCACGCACCCAAAGAACCTTTCCGCTTCTCCCGCTGCCCAAACTCCTACGGCGAACAACAACCCAGAAACTGCGCCCAGAACTACGCTTGACCAGATACGGTCCAGGTGCAACCGGGCTAAGCCCACCACAAGGACCACGCCCACTACTGACCCCGCGGTCCCCGGCGCAAAGGGAGAGTAACCTGCGCCCGCCGCGGTCGCGATCCAGATGGCCGGCCCCGCCCGCTTATCAGTCACGGTCCCCCTCGCCGCCGAGCACAGGATTTTCCCCCGGCAAGCTCTCTTCCCGGGCCTCGGCGGGGGCCGAGACCCGGTAGCGTTCTTCCAACCAATTATCCAGATCGAGCAGCTTACACCGTTCGCTACAGAAGGGGCGGAACGGATTGCCTTCCCACGTTACGCTTTTCCTGCAGATGGGGCAGGGCATAGCCGCCTATCAGCTCGAGGGTGCCGCCACGGCGGGCTGGATCCGGACCAGCAAGCCTCCCGCCGGCAAGGGCGTGCGGAGAGTTGGTCTCTCCGCAAAAAGCCGCGCTTCCAGGCGTGCGACCAAATCATACTCGCCCGCCCCCGTCACCGTGGCCCAGCGGAAATCCCCCGCTTGGGGCGAAGGCCCCTCGAAATCGTTGATGAGCACGCTGCCGTCAATCCCTGGCGCCTGCCGCTCGCTGCGGGCCTGGAAGAGCAACTCCGTTTCCTCCGAGCGCCCTTCCACCAGCACGGGCAGGGATTCTCCGACCATCCTGCGCAGCTTGCGCTGAGAGATCTTTCGCTGCAGCGCCATCAATTGTCTCTGCCGGCGGCGCGCCACCTGGGGTGGCACCGGGTTCGGCAAGGCAAAACTCCCGCTACCTTCCTCGTTGGAATAGAGAAAGACGCCCAGATGGTCAAACTCCGCCGCCGCCACAAAATCCGCCAGAGCCTGGAAATCGCCCTCGGTCTCACCGGGGAAGCCGGCGATGAACGACGTGCGCAGGGCTACGCCGCCGGGCATGGCGGCGCGAATCTTCTCGAGCATGCGCAGGAACTGCCGGCCGTTCGAGCCGCGGCGCATCCGTCTTAGGACCGGGCCGCTCGCGTGCTGCAGCGGAATGTCGAAGTACTTCGCGACCTTGGGGGTTTCCGCCACCGCCGCAATCAAGGCTTCCGTCAGCCGGCTCGGGTAGCAGTAGAGAAAGCGCACCCACACCAGTTCCGGAATCCTCCCCAGTTCCCGCAGCAGCGCCGCCAGGCCGTCGCGCAAGCCGAGATCCTCGCCATAACTTGTGGTGTCTTGGCCGACGATGGTGATTTCTCGCGCCCCCTGCTGCGCCAGGTTCTCGGCCTCCCGGATCACCGAGGCGAAGCGTCGCGAGCGGAAACGGCCGCGCATCTGCGGAATCACGCAGAAGGAGCAGGGGTGGTCGCAACCCTCGGCGATCTTCAAATAGGCGGAGTAAGCGGGCGTGGAAAGCAGGCGCGGTGTGAACTCGTGATACAGGTAGGGCTCCGCGGCTACACCCGCCGAACGCCGGTCGCCAGAGTCTCCGCAAGCTTCCAGCACGCGCTCTAGCTCGTTGGTGCCGATTACAAAATCCACTTCCGGGATTTCCTTCAATATTTCCTGCCGGTAGCGTTCCACCAGGCAACCGGCCACCACCAACTTCCGGGTGGCGCCGGATTTCTTGTACTCGGCCATCTCCAGAATCGTGTTGATGGATTCCTGCTTGGCGGGCGCAATGAAGGAGCAGGTGTTGACGATGATAATGTCCGCCTGGTCGGGGCGCGACGTCAGCTCATACCCCTGCCGCGCCAGGATTCCCAGCAACACCTCGCTGTCCACAAGGTTCTTGGGACATCCCAGACTCACCATTCCGACTTTGGGCATAAGGATTCTGCTTCGCGCGAGCCCCTGAATTGTGTGATCAGATGAAATTCTAGCACAAGTTGATGTGCTGTGGATGTCGGAGGGAACCTGGTAGTGGTGCAATTCAGAATAGCGCGTCTTCGCCGAGCAACGATCAAGATTCCAGACCACCCCGCCGCCTGCGGCGCCACCCCTCCTAAGCTTAGGAGGGGAATTTCTTTCTTGGCCGGCCAAGACTCCCCTCCTGGTTCAGGAGGGGTGCCCGAAGGGCGGGGTGGTGGCTTATGACATCGAAAATGCACGACCGCCGGGAACCTGTCGGGCAACGGGTGGACGAGCAGGGGTCGAGGTGCGGGCAGGAATCGTGCACAGCTCAGTTCCCGCCTTGCCGCTGCCAAATGAGCACGATTTTTTCGGAAGAGGCGGCAATGAAGCTTGAATCCGGCGCGAAAGCCACGTTGAGCAAGGGTTCCTGGCTTTCGCTCAGGGTTTGCAGTAGCGACCCATCTTCGGCCGACCACAAGCGTACGGTTTGGTCTTCCCCAGCCGAAGCGATCCACTCGCCGTGAGGAGAGAATTCCGCCCGGTGTACCGGCCCCTGGTGACCGCTGAGGGTCAAGAGGAGCTTCCAATCGCCCGTCGAAAAGACGCGCACTTTGCCATCCTCGCAGGCGGTCACCACTTTCTTGCCGTCCCTGGAGAAGGCCATGCCCAGGACGGTACCCGTGTGGCCCCGGAGCGAGTCCACGAACTTATGCGCCTTCAATTCCACCACCGTGGGGTCAGCGGCCGAGGCGGTTTGAATCTGCGCCAGCAGCAGCCAATGGCCGTCCGGCGAAAACTCGTACAGGTTGGGAACCTGCGTCAGGTCGGAGATGGTGATGCGGCCACCCGTGCCCGTGCGCGGATTCCACAGGTCGAAGTTGCCGTCCTTGTAGATAGCGAGATGGCTGATCTGCGGGAAGTATCGCGCCGGGCTGAAGCCGCCTTTAGAGCCCACCGCATCCAGCTTCCCGACCTGGCGGTCTTCTATCATGTCCCATTGGAACGCCAGCAGGGGAGTGGGTGTTACTTGCCCCTTGCCTTTGACATGGAACACGCCGTTGGCCAGGAGGAAGAGCAGATTCGACGCCAGAAAGTCGGCGGAGTGAATATCCAGATCTACGATCTCCGGCAGGTGCGGCTTCAAGACCTTATGGATATCGCCTGCCCGCAGGTTGATCAGCACCACTTTTTCTTCGCTGACGATGGCGAGCAGGGAACTGTCAGGCGAGAAGGCGCCGGCCGCTGAACTCCTGGAAGGAAGATGTCCCTCGACACGCCCGTGGCTGACCCAGATGGGGGCCGAGCGGGGACCTTCCACCGTCTCAACTTGGGCGCGCAGCCCCTGAGCGCACAGCAGGACAGTGGCCGCGAGCAAGCAAACCGCGCGCCAGGCTTGGGAATCGGCCCGGCGAGAACGCGCGGCGCCGGGACGCGAGTGGATAATGGAAATTCCGCGATGGGATGGTTTGATTTTAGACAATCTCCCCCTTGCATATGCGCCTGACCAGTTCGCGGTCGGCTTCCAGGAAATTGTACTCAACCAGTCTTGACCGCGGCGCCCACTCGACGGCTTCGAAGACCTGGTTGCGCACCTCGCCTTTGTAACTTGCGATTTCGAAAAACACAACTTCCACGAACCGATCCGGATAGAGGTGGCGCAGGCGGAAAACCTCCGAGCCGATTTCCGCCTGGATCGCCAGTTCTTCCGCGAGTTCCCGCCGCAGCGAGGTTTTCATCTCTTCGCCCTCTTCGACCTTCCCACCGGGAAATTCCCATTGCAGGCCGTAAGCATCGGAGTGGTGGCGCTGGCAGATCAGGACGCGGTCGTCACTTCGTATGATGCCTGCAGTGACCAGGATGGGTTTCGGCTCGGTCATCAGAGAATGAGATTGTAGCATCGGTCCAGCTAAGGTCTCTAACCCGGATTTCTCGCCACGGAATTGGAGGGGCGGGGCTGAACAGGCTGCGGAAAAAGGGCATCTGTCATGCTGAGCGCAGCGAAGCATCTCGCCTTGGTTCGGCCCTTTCACGCAAGAACCGAGAGCCAGATCCTTTCGCGCAGTTTATGCTGAGCGGGCAGAGCGAGATTCTTCGCTTCGCTCAGAATGACAGCGAAGGGCTCAGGATGACATCGGCGCGAGGCTTTCTCCGCAGCCCGTGAAGCCCCGCCCTTCCGGCAGCCCCCAAGACTGTCCCATCGTGGTGAGAAATCCGGGCTAAAGCTTGCGCGCTGCGAAGATCAAATCGTGGGATTTTTCGGGGTCGAAGGGTGATCGAACATAGTCTCCCCAGGAACTGAATTCGCCCAAGCCGGCCTGGGCGGCGAAATCGCTCAGCAATTTCTGGAAGAGAGGAATCTGCCGCGAAGTCCGCGCGTGCGCTTGCCACTTCCCCGCGGGCTTCTCGCGCGCCAAGAACAGGGCGTGGAAGTTGATATGGTCTGCCTGATAATCGGCGAACTTCACGAGCAGTATTTCTTCCCGCGGAGTCTCGCCGGTCAGCAGGGGAAACTGGCTGGTTCGTTGTTGCCAACGCAGATCATAGTTCAAATTCTGAGTTAGAAAGATTCCACCTTGGCGCAGGATGCTTGCCACGCCCCGCAGCGCTGCCAACAACTGCCCCTCCGCCGAAAGGCCGGGAAGGGCATTGCCCAAACAGAACGCCGCGTCGAATTCGGCATGAAGATCGGCGGCGTTCTCCATCGTGAGCTGCCTGACTTCGGCTTTCCCACGCGCGGCAGAGATTCCACCGGCGGCGGAGTTGATTCGCCGGCTCGCGAACTCCACCGTGCTCGCATCGGCGTCAAAGCCCAGGACCTCGAAACCCCGCTGCGCGAGCGCCGCCACGTGGCCACCCGTGCCGCACGCCGGGACGAGAATCCTCGAACCCGCCGCGCGCGCCAGCTCTTCGAGCACGGGCATTTCCCGCGCCAGGCGCTTCTTCCAGTTGATGACCGCGTCGTAATAGGGTGCGAGGTTAGTGGGCATGACGCACCGGAAATACGGTTCCGACGGGCGGACGTTGAGGCGCCCCCAGCCGGTCTCAGCCTTCCAAAAACCCCTGCAACTTTGCCAGTTGCGCGGTCCAGTAGGCTTTCATATGCGCCGCGGCTGGGGCGCTAGGCAGCTTGCTGTGTTGGACCGCCACTTGACTCCTGGCGCCGCCTTTGGAGTAGAAGCCGGCCACAACCTGCGTCTGGCCATCCACCCAGGTAAAACGCAGGGATTTGAGGCGCGCGGCTTTGCGAATCGTGAAACTTGCATCCTTCAGCCAGCGGCACCGCTTCTCCGGGTCTTCCCAGGCGTCATAAAGCGCGGCGAGCGGCCGGGCGAAGGTCTTGCTCCTGCTGATCTCATAACCCTCAAGTTTTTCGTGCGGTTTCCTCAGCCCGCGCACCTGTTCGTAGGTAACCGTCACCATCTGTTCCCACCACGGGCCGGGAGCGTACCGCTTGTGAAGGAAAGCGACCATCGCTTGGTGGTCCCATTTCCTGGCGCCGGCCTTGTCGAGGATGGCGAACAACTCTGCCCAAGCTTTCCCGGTTTTGGCCTTTACGGACTCGTCGCTCAGGCGGGGTGCGACTTTGGGTTTTGCCATGCGGGAGCCTCCGGGTGAAGCTTGTCACCCCAGGGCGGCGCAGTTGAGGCGCGCGCCCCCGCGCTGCGGTCATTTCACCGGCGCACGCTGCATTCGATTCCAATCCGGTCCACTTACCTCAGGTCCGCGGGAGGTGCAATCGTCACCTGCCCGGTCGCCGCCCACTCCGTCCCGCGCGCCAGCGTCGCCTGGAAGCCGGCGCCCTGCATGGCCTTCACATCGTGGCCGAGGGCCGTCTGGAATACCCGCCCGACTCCGTACTCGAGAGTCCAGATCAGCGGTTCGTCCTTTCCCGTGCCACAACCGTCGCCGGACTTCCAACAATTCTTCGGGTCATCCCAGGCGGTGGCTAGAATGTGAATATTCGGTTGCAGCGAGAGTTGGTGGTAGAGCTCATCGCTTTCCGCAAAAGTTGCCGGCAGGCCATTGGTGATGGGGCTTGCCGCATCCACAATCTTGACCGTGTAAGCGTGGTAGGGGCCGTGACCAGCCGTCTCGCGCCAAGTGCCGCCCACCAGCCGGTCGTATTCGGGCCATCCCCAAAAAGCGTTGTTGGAGGCGTGGTAGCTCACCAGTCCCCTGCCCGTGCGCACAAAGTCGAGCATGGCTTCGCGGGCGCGGGCGTCCCACCAGAGCCCCGCGGTTTGCTTGTAGTCGTTGTAGTTGAGCAGGAGTACGTCGTAAGGCGCGAAGGTCTCCGGCCCGCAGCCGCGCCCCTCCTCATTCACGCGGACTTCAAATCGTCCCGTGCGCTCGAGGATTTCCCGCAGCACGGGCGTGGTGGCCCGCCAGTCATGGTTGCTTACTCCCGTGAGGATGAGAACCTTCACCTTCGGGGCAGTTTGCGCCAGCAAGGATGCCACACTGAAAACGACAGCCAGGAAAATTGAGAGACATCGCGACATGAGATTAATCCCTCCCGAGGATTCAGAAAGCTGCCGGCCCAGCGTGGCCGGTGCGGGGAGTATCCTACCACTTTGCGGCACGGGGAGGGGCGATTCGTCCGGTGCACGCTGCGGCCTCGCTATACGGCGGTTTTTTCGCAGCTGCCGCGCCGGCGCACTATAATGGCTTGCCCATTTTCACGGACTCTCGGCGCGGGCTCACCGCGGCGGGAGTGAAAGGAACGTCCCTTGGACTTGCTCTTGACGGATCGGGAAGTGCGGGTGCTCGCAGCCCTGATCGAGAAGGAAATCACCACCCCGGACTATTACCCGCTCTCGCTCAACGCGCTGACCAACGCCTGCAATCAGAAATCGAACCGCCATCCGGTGATGGCGCTGGACGAGCAGGCGGTGCATGAGGTGCTTGATTCCCTCAACCGGAAGTACCTGGCCGGGCCGGCCTCGAATGCCGAAAGCCGGGTCACCAAATTCGAGCATCGCATCCCGGAGGTTTTTAACTTCGACCGGCGCGAGACCGCTCTGCTGTGCGAGCTCATGTTGCGCGGGCCGCAAACCCTCGGAGAACTGCGCTCCCGCACGGAGCGCATGTATCGCTTCGAGGATCTCGAAAGCCTCGAGGCCACTCTCCAGAAGCTCAGCGAGCGCCAGCCGCCGCTGGTGAAGAAGTTGCCAAGGCTGCCCGGCACCAAGGAGCCCCGTTACGCCCAACTGCTGGCCGGTGACCAACCCGAGTGGTCAATCGCCGCTGCGGAACCCGCCCCAGCTCCGGATTCCCACGCGCCCGACGAGCGCGTTACCCAACTCGCAGCCGAGATGGAGGAAATAAAGCGGCAGCTCGCCAATCTGCAACAGCAATTCGCAGAATTCAAGAAACAGTTCGAGTAACGAGCGGCGCGCGCGGCGGCGCTGGACCAGGTTTGACCAGTTAATAGTCACGCCACGATTCTGGTCCGGTCGCTCGTGGGAGGTACATAACAGCGCATCCCATGGCATATTCATCCCCACAGGTGGTATTTCTCACCCAAACGGCACTGCAAGGGCAGGCGAGGCTGGAATCGCCGCTAACCCCTTAATATTCATAAAAAAGTTCTTGACAAGCAGGCGAGGCGGGCCTATAGTTGGTGGGTAAAAGTGGTCAAAAGTAGGAGATTGTGCAGAAAAGCGGCGTCTTTAGAGGGTTGTAGGGGGTTTTGGGGCGGGTTCTATGCTTCGCGGAAACAACCCGGCGACTGTAGATGGCAAGGGTCGGTTGAAGATTCCGGCGGGCTTCAAGGCCTACCTTGACGAGAACTTCGGCCAGGACTTTTTTGTCACCAGCCTCGACGGTCAGTCGGCGCGCATCTACCCGTTTCCGGTCTGGCGCGAGATTGAGGATAAGCTAGCCGCCTTGCCCTCGATGAACAAGGCCAAGAAACGTTTCCTGGACCGCACCAATTACTGGGGGCAGGCGACGCGCTCCGACGCGCAGGGCCGGGTGCTGATTCCAGCTCTGTTGCGTGAGTCGGCCGCCATGCACGGGGAAGTGGCCGTGCTCGGTTATTTGAATTACCTGGAAGTTTGGAACCAGGAGCGCTACCGCGAGCACCTGGAACGCGAACCGCTCGGCGACGACGACCTCGAGACGCTGAGCAATTTGGGGATTTAGGGAGCTCGTGACGAGGTGGGTGATTTGAGGTGGGGACGGTAGAACGGTGCACGATGATGAAACGCAGCGCGAACCTCGAAACCCCGGTCCCGGACCCCAAGCTGGGCACGTTCCCGTCCTGCTCGGCGAGGCGTTGGAATATCTTGCGGTCCAGCCTGACGGCATTTACATCGACGCGACGCTCGGCGCCGGCGGGCACGCGCAGGAGATCTTAAAGCGCCTGGAGAGCGGCAGGCTCTTGGGCCTGGACCGCGACCCCCACGCTTTGGAAGTGGCCCGCGGCAGGCTCGCGGGTTTTGGCGGGAAGCTGATCATGCAGCACGGGAATTTCGCGGAAATCGACGCCCTGCACGCCGCCAGCGGCCTGGCGCCGGCGGACGGCGTCCTGGCCGACCTCGGCCTGAGTTCGCTGCAGGTCGCCGACGCTTCGCGCGGCTTCAGTTTCAATTTACCAGGTCCTCTCGACATGCGAATGGATCCCGGTTCCGACACGACTGCGGCTGACCTGATAAACCGAACCCGTGAGCGGGACCTGGCAGATCTTATCTATAAGTTGGGGGAAGAGCGCCACTCGCGCCGGATTGCGCGAGACATTGTGAAGGCCCGTCCGTATCGAGTAACCACCGAACTGGCGCAGGTGGTGACGCGAGCGATCCCCTCCCGGGCGGGCCTCCACCAAATTCATCCGGCCACGCGCACCTTCCAGGCTCTGCGCCTGGCCGTGAACCGCGAACTCGAGAATCTCGAGCAGTTTCTCGACCGCATCCTGCCCGTCCTCCGGCCCGGAGGGCGGGTGGTGATCCTGAGTTTCCACTCGCTGGAGGACCGGTTGGTCAAGCACGCCTTCCAGCGCTGGCAGCGTGAAGGCCGCGCTCGCATCCTGACGCGCAAGGTGGTCCGCCCCACGCCAGAGGAAGTGCGGGCGAATCCCCGCGCGCGCAGTGCCAAGTTGCGGGCGGCGGAGAAGAGCAGGGACTAGGGACAAGGGACTCGGAGTTGTTTTTCCCCGAGTCCCGAGTCCCGAACCCCGAATCCCGGTACTTAAATGGCCACAGTAGCAGTCGCACTACCGAGAACCAGACGGCGTCCGAGAAACGCTCCGGCCGCGGGCCGGGCGACTTTCCCGGAATTCTATTTTATCAAGCACATCGACAATTCCCGCCTGGTGCGGGAAGTTGACGTGGAGCGTCGCCGTGAATGTTTCAGTCTCCTGGGATTGGGCTTGCTGGTTTTTCTTTTTGTGCTCCTGTTCGCCGGGCAGCATTTCCAGTGCGTGCGGTACGGTTATCAATTTGAGCAGCTCAAGAGCGACCGCGCGGCCCTGGAAGAGTGGAACCACCACCTTCGGCTCGAGCAGGCGTCGCTGGCCGATCCCGAAAGGATCGACACGCTGGCGAGGTCCCAGCTCGGGATGATCTCGCCCAGCCCCCAGCAGGTGATTCGCGTGGGCGAGCCCGAGCCGGCGGCGGCCTCCTCCGACAGCCCGGAGCTCGCGCGCAACATCTCCGTGGGTAGCGGAGAAACTCCTCACGAGCCATAGCGCCGATGGGCCGACGCAAGCCGGAATCTCGCGCGGCGAAACCTGATCGGTCGCGCCTGGAGAGGCGGCGGCTGGTCCTGGGGATGATTTGCTTCTTGTGGTTCGCCGCGGTGGCCGCCCGCCTCTACTATTTCCAGGTCATTCAATATGGGGATCTGTGGGGCCGCGCCCAGCGCCAGCAACAGCGGACCATCGAGGTCGCGCCCCAGCGCGGCGACATCTACGACCGGCAGATGAACCCCCTGGCCATGAGCCTGGGGGTGGATTCGGTCTATGCCGTGCCCAGCGAGATCAAGGAGCCGAGGCTGGTGGCCGACCTGCTCGCGCCCGTTCTGGGGCTCGACGCGGAGGACCTGCTCGGTCGTTTCCAGGGTCTGCGGGCCTTCTGCTGGGTCAAGCGCAAGGTGCCGCCGGCCGAAGCCGCCCGCGTACACGACCTGAACCTGAAAGGCATCTACTTCCAGCGCGAAACCAAGCGCTTCTATCCCAAGGGTGATCTGGCCGCCCACGCGGTGGGTTACGTGGGCTTGGACGACAAGGGGTTGGGGGGGTTGGAGTATTCCCTGGACGATGCGATCAAAGGCAAGCCTGGCCGCGTTATGCTGGCCAGCGACGCGCGCCGCCGCGCCTTTCACAGTACCGAGTGGCCCAGCATGCCAGGTCGGAACGTCGTCCTGACACTCGACGAAAAGATTCAGTACATTACCGAGAAAGCCTTGGAGAGAGCCGTAGACAACGCGCACGCCGCGGGTGGTGTGGCGATCGTACAGAATCCCGGTACGGGAGAGATTCTGGCTCTCGCCAACGCGCCCACCTTTAATCCCAACGATTTCAGCGCCAGTTCCGCGGCCGCCCGCCTGGACCGCGCCGTGGGTTGGGTCTACGAACCGGGATCGACCTTCAAACTGGTGACCCTGTCCGCGGCGCTCGAGGAAAACCTGACGAATCCCCAGGAGGTGATCAACTGCCAGAACGGAAGCATTGTGCTGGCCGGCCACACCATTCACGACCACCGGCCCTACGGGGACCTCAACGTGACCGCGGTGATGGCCAACTCGAGCGACGTGGGCGCCATCAAGCTGGGCTTGCGGCTGGGTGAAGACCGGCTCTACCGCTATATTCGCAACTTCGGCTTCGGGGGCAAGGCCGACATCGAGCTGCCCGGCGAAGAGCGAGGTTTGCTGAAGCCTCCCAGCCACTGGTCGGGGATCTCCATCGGGGAAATCTCCATGGGGCAGGAAGTGGGCGCGACGCCGCTCCAGATGGCGACGGCGTTTTCCGTTGTCGCCAATGGCGGAATTCTTTTTGAGCCCCGCATCGTGCGGGATGTATTCCTCGGGGCGCATCACGACGCCCTGCCGCCGGCCTCCGGCCGGCGTGTCATCAGCGAGCGCACGGCGGAGATGATGCGGCAAATCCTCACTGCCGTCGTGGAGCACGGTACGGGCAAGCCCGCCCAACTGAGCGGATACACTTCCGCCGGCAAGACAGGCACCGCACAGAAGATTGATGAGAGTGGCGCCTACTCAAAATCGCACTACGTAGCATCTTTTATCGGCTTTGCTCCCGCCCAACGGCCGGCGGTGACTATTCTGGTGGTCATCGATTCGCCAGTGGGAGCTTACTACGGGACCGATGTGGCAGCTCCGGTGTTCCGATCCATTGCAGAGCAGACTCTGGGTTATTTGAACATCCCGCAAGACAACCCTGCCCGATGGCCTCAGTCTTTGTCCTCCTCTCCCGCGAAGCCTCGCGGCCAGAAACGCGGGGGCCTCGCCGGGTTCCTATCTTCTGATCACGAACTTATCGGAGCTGCCACTTCACCCGTTCAGCCGGCGTCTTATGCGAAGAACCCTTCTGCCGACGGCATCGCGCCGGATCGCGCCCCCCGCGACGGCGTCGCTTCCAGCATCGTAATCCTGGGCGACGGCCCGCTGGTGACTGTCCCGGATTTTTCCGGCTGGGCCGCGCGCCGCGTGGCGGAAGAGTGCGAAAAACTTGGGTTGGACCTCAACGTGGCCGGGACCGGTTTGGCGGTCGAGCAAAATCCCATGGCGGGCGTGAAGGTCCCTTCCGGTACCCGGGTGTGGGTTCGGATGGCGCGCTGAGGTTGGGGAGAGGGATCGAAGTTGAATAACCAGCCCTCTCCCCTGGGGAGAGGGTGCCGAGCGTAGCGAGGAGGGTGAGGGGTTACTTGATCATCGGGGCGGCAACTGACCCCCTCACCCGGCCCGCCCCGGCTGGAGAAAGCGCCGGTTGCGGTCCACCCTCTCCCCCAAGGGGGCGAGGGTAGTAATTCCAAACTACCCCATGAAGGTATATTGACTCTATATGAAATGTTGCTTAAGTTTTAATATGAGCCGGAAATGAAACTGGGCGAACTCCTCCGGGGGCTGCCGGTCCTGCAGGTGGGTGCAGATGCTGCGTCGGAGGTTCTTTCTCTGGCCTACAACTCCCGGGAAGTGCGCCCGGGATCGCTTTTCTTCGCCATTCGGGGTGAGAAGGCCGATGGCCACCTCTACATTCCGCAGGCCCTCGAGCGTGGCGCCGTGGGCGTGGTGAGCGACCGTCCCGCCCCGCCCGAACTCACCCACGGCTGGATTCAAGTTCCCGCCGTGCGCCGGGCTCTGGCGGACGCGGGCCGCGCCTTCTTCGGTCATCCGGAGCAGCGCCTCCAACTCATCGGAATCACCGGAACCAACGGCAAGACGACCACGACCTACCTGGTAGAGAGCGTGCTCCACGCGGCGGGGATTCCCTGTGGCGCCTTCGGGACCATCGAGTACCGCATGGGCGGCAAAGTGCAAATAGCGACGAACACCACGCCGGAATCGCTCGATTTGCTTTCCTGCTTTGCGGAACTGGTGAAAGCGGGGGGCGAGGCTGCGGTCATGGAAGTTTCCTCGCACGCGCTCGCCCAGGAGCGCGTCTGGGGATTCCAGTTTGCGGTGGCCGCCTTCACCAACCTGACGCAGGATCATCTCGACTACCACAAGGATTTCGAGCACTACTTCCAGGCCAAGCGCCGCCTCTTTGAGGGGCTGGGTGCCCCACCACCCGACTGGGCGGTGATCAACACGGATGACCCCTGGGGTGTGCGGCTCCTGGAATTGCCCTATTTGCATAGCCTGACCTATGGTCTGAACGGCGGCGCGCAGGTGAGGCCTATACAGGTCAGGTCCGCTCCAACGGTAACCGAAGCGCGCATCGCCACGCCCGCGGGGGAACTGCGCATCGCTTCTCCGCTGGTGGGGCGCGCGAATCTGGCGAATATTCTGGCGGCAATTGCCACGGGGGTAGCCATGGGGATCAGCAGTGCCAAGATTGAGGAAGGCATCGCCAATCTCGAGGCCGTGCCGGGCCGGTTTGAGCGGATCTACGAGGGCCAGCCCTTCCTGGTTGTCGTCGACTACGCGCACACCGATGATGCTTTGAAGAACGTCCTGAAGACCGCACGTGAGCTGACGCGCGACCGCCTGATTGTTCTGTTCGGCTGTGGGGGTGAACGCGACCGCACCAAGCGCCCCCGCATGGGCGAAGCCGCGGGTTCCCTCGCGGATTTTGTCGTGCTCACTTCTGACAACCCCCGCAGTGAAGATCCGCTGCTGATCATGGCCGATGCCCTGGTGGGGTTGCAGCGCACCGGCAAGCCCTACCTTGCGGAAGTCGATCGCGGAATCGCTGTCCGCAAGGCGCTCGGAGAAGCTCGCGAAGGCGACATAGTGGTCCTGGCGGGCAAAGGGCACGAGACGTATCAGATTCTCAAAGATGGTAAGGTTGATTTCGACGACCGGGCGGTGGCCCGCCAGGCCCTCCGGGAGATGGGCTACGACGCGGACCCCGCGTAGAAGGTCGGGCGTTTAAGGGAGCCTCGGATCGAGTAACCGGGCATGGGGTTTACGAAGTATGAAGCTGACTATGGGCGAGGTGGCGGCGTGGGTAGGCGCCTCCTGTGGCATGCCCGGCCGCCAAGTCACAGGTTACTCGCTGGACTCGCGCACGCTTCATCCCGGCCAACTCTTCTTCGCCCTCCGTGGGCCGCGGTTTGACGGCCACCTGTTTGTCGGCCAGGCCCTGCGGGGAGGAGCCGCCGGCGCGATGGTCGAGCAAGCTTTTGCCGCCACGGCTCCGGCGGAATGGCGACCCGCGCTCGTGGCCGTCGCCGATACGCGCGCTGCGCTGCAAACGCTCGGGCGCGCAGTTCGCCGCCAGTGGGGGAAACGGCTTATTGCCGTTACCGGCAGCGCCGGCAAAAGCACTACCAAGGAAATGCTGGCTGCCATTCTCGGCCGTCGGCTCCGGGTGCTGCGCTCGCCGGGAAACTTAAACAATGATTTCGGTCTGCCGCTGGCGCTGCTAGCCCTGGAGCCCGAGCACGATGTGGCCGTGGTGGAGTTGGCGATGTCCGCCCCGGGCGAAATCGCCCGCCTGGCGCGCCTGGCCGAGCCTGAGGTCGGAGTGGTCACGAACGTTGCTCCCGTGCACTTGCAGTTCTTTGATTCCGTTGATGCGATTGCCTGCGCTAAACGCGAGTTGATCGATTTCCTGGTTACGACAGGTGAGCGCGCCGTGGCAGTCCTGAGCGAAGATGACGAGCGGGTCCGAAAGTTCGCGGAAGGGTTTTCCGGCCGCGTCTTGACCTTCGGGTTCTCCGACCGAGCGGCTTTCCGTGCTACCCACGTGAAGGCGAGCGCCGGGCTGGGGAGCGCTTTTCGCGTGATCAGCCCGGATGGCGAGGGCCAGTTCACGCTGCCGCTGCCGGGCCGCCACAATATTCAGAACGCGCTTGCGGCAATCGCCACGGCAAGCCTCTGGGCAATTCCTCCGGAGGAAGTTCGCCGCGCCCTGGCGGAATTCCAGAATTTACATCAACGGAGTGAAATTCTTACCCTGCCCGGCGGCATCACGCTGATCAACGACTGCTATAACTCGAACCCCCTGGCCATGGAACGTATGCTCGAGGCGCTGGCAGCGTGGCCGGGGGCGAGCCGCCGCCTGGTGATCGCGGGTGAGATGCTGGAACTGGGGCCTACCTCGCCGGAGTTGCACCGGGCCATAGGCCGCAAATGCGCGCAAAGCGGCGTATCCTGGTTGATGGCGGTCGAGGGGGATGCCCGCTTCTTCCTGGAAGGTGCGGCAGAGGAAGGAATTCCGCCCGCGCGCCTGGCCTTTTTCGCCGACGCGGGGCAGGCGGGAGAGTTCTGCCGGACGCGGCTCGCGCCCGGCGACGTGGTTCTGATAAAGGGCTCGCGCGGAGTTCACTTGGAGACGGCGATTGAATTGCTACGTGTTTCAGCCGTAGCCGCGGAGGCCGCACGGTGGCCCCGCCCGGAGCCGGCGACTTAAACACAAATCCATGTTTTATTACCTCTATCTTAAACTCCATCTCGAATTCCACATCTTCAATCTCTTTCGATACATCACCTTCCGCACGGCCTATGCCAGCCTGACCGCACTGCTCCTTTCGCTTGTGCTGGGGCCGTGGCTGGTGCGCAAGCTCAAGGAATTTCAGGTGGGGCAGTATATCCGGGCGGATGGGCCGCAGGCCCACCAATCCAAGGCCGGGACACCCACCATGGGCGGCGTGCTGATCATTCTCTGTATGGTCGTTCCCACCCTCCTCTGGTCGGACCTCAGCAACATCTTCATTTGGCTCACGCTGGGCACGACCCTGTCCTTTGCCGGCATCGGTTTCTGGGACGATTACCAGAAAGTGCGGCGCCGCCAGAACCTGGGACTGACCGCCCGGGGGAAGTTCCTGCTGCAGATCCTGGTCAGTTTCGTCTTCGGCATCATTCTGGTTTTCTTGTCGGCGCGAGGGCTCTACTCCACCACCCTGACCTTCCCGTTCTTCAAGCGCTTCCGCCCGACTTTTCTGATTTCGCACTTCCTGGGGGATGTCTGGACGTATCCTCTGGCGTTTCTCCCCTTTCTCCTCTTCGTCATCTTGGTTCTGGTGGGTTCTTCGAACGCGGTCAACCTGACCGATGGCTTGGACGGTCTGGCGATCGGGTGTCTGGTGATCTCCGGGTCCGCTTTGACGGTGCTGACCTACGTTGGCGGGCACGCCGTACTTTCCGAGTACCTCGACCTGGAGCATCTGCCCCGCGTCGGTGAGCTGACCATTTTTTGCGGGTCGATGGTGGGTGCGAGCCTCGGATTCCTCTGGTACAACGCCTACCCGGCGGAGATTTTCATGGGCGACGTGGGTTCGCTGGCGCTGGGCGGGGCCATGGCCACCGTGGCCGTGATTGTCAAACAGGAACTGCTGCTGCCCTTTATCGGGGGGATTTTCGTGATCGAAGCCTTGTCCGTCATCCTCCAAGTGGGCTCGTTCAAGCTGCGCGGCAAGCGTATCTTTCGCATGGCCCCGCTGCACCATCACTTTGAACTGAGCGGCTGGAAGGAATCCAAGATCATTGCCCGCTTCTGGATTGCCGCCTTGGTCTTCGCGCTTTTTGCGTTGACCACGCTGAAATTGCGGTAAGTTTGTATAGGTTTCAGGTGTTAGGTGTCAGGTTTCAGGTGCCAGGTTTCAGGTGTTAGGTTTCAGGATGCAGGAATTAGGAGTTAGCTTAGTTCTAGCTCCTATCTCCTGACACCTGGAACCTAACATCTGGCACCTGAAACCTGACACCTGAAACCTGGAGTGACGGATGGACGTGCGCGGCAAACGGGTATTGGTGGTGGGGCTGGGACGCAGCGGTGGGGCGGTGGCTCACGCTTTGGCGCGGCACGGCGCCGTGGTGACTGTGAGCGACCGCAAGCCCCCCACAGAGTTCCAGGATATGCTGCCGCAACTTCTCAAGGAGAAGATCGGGCTCGAACTGGGTTCGCAACGCCTGGAAACGTTCCTTCAGCACCAGGTTATTGTCATCAGCCCGGGCGTGCCTTGGGACCTGCCACATTTGCAAGCGGCGCGTGAGCAGAAGATCCCGATCTATCCCGAGGTCGAGGCCGCCACCTGGTTTCTGGAGGGAACGGTGGTGGGGGTCACCGGTTCGAACGGCAAAACCACGACGACCGCGCTCCTCGGCGACATGCTCAAAGCTTCGGGCTTCCCGACCTTCGTGGGGGGTAATATCGGCAACGCCCTGAGTTCGGCTGCGGACCACGCCCGGCCCGGGACGATGTTCGTCACGGAGTTAAGCAGTTTCCAACTGGAAGGCATTCAGGAATTTCGCCCGGACGTGGCGGTGATGCTCAACCTTTCGCCGAACCATCTCGACCGGCACCCTGGTCTGGAAGCCTACGCGCAGGCCAAGCGGCAGATCTTCCGCAATCAGCGCCCCCGGGATTTTGCCATCTTAAATGTCGATGATCCATGGGTGAGCGCGCTCCGGACAGTCGTTCCGAGCCAGACGGTACCCTTCAGCCGCCAGCGTGAACTCGCCCAGGGCGTCTTCGTCGCGGGGGGCAAGATCTACTACCGCGTGCGGCACCTGGAGCGCGTACTGTTCGAAACCCGCGACGTAACCCTGCGGGGCAGTTTCAACCTGGAGAATGTGCTGGCGGCCACGGCGGCAGCGTGCACGCTGGGGGCGGATTTTGCCGCGATTCGCAAGGCGGTGCGGGAGTTTCAGGCCGTCGAGCACCGGCTGGAATTTGTACGTGAGATTCAGGGCGTGGATTTCTACAACAACTCCAAGGCCACCAGCGTCGACGCGACCGCGAAGTCGCTGGAAGCTTTCGAGCGCGGCGTCCACCTGATTCTGGGCGGGAAGGACAAGGGCGCGCCTTATGCCCCGCTCCTGCCCCTCATCAAGGAACGAGTGCGCACCGTTCTGCTGATCGGGGCCGCTGCCCCGGTAATTGCTGCGCAACTGGCGGGTGGGGTGGAACTCCTTCAGGCGGGCGACCTCGCGACAGCCGTGCGCGAGGCATTCCTGCGGGCGCGTCCGGGCGATACGGTGCTGCTGGCGCCGGCTTGCTCCAGCTTCGATCAGTTCCAAGACTATGAGCAGCGTGGCCGCCTGTTCAAAGAACTCGTCAAGCAGCTTGCCGGCGAGGTGGCGGCGGGTTCCCGGGCGCGGCCGAGAACCCCCGCGGTGGTGGCGCAGGAACCGGTCACGCCCCGGGAGGATCACCCCGAGGCTCTCGCGCCCTCGGCTCTTCCTCCCGAAACTGCGGCGCCCGCCTCAGTTCCCGCGGAAGAACCTGCTGGGGCAGAGATCGCCCAGAGTCCGGCCGGGGACGGAGGGCCGGAAAGTCCGATGGAAATGTCCGAGCCGCCCAGCGAGGGCGAGACTACCGCGCCACCTGCCCCGGCGGAAAACGGACCCCGGCCACTGCTCCCCGCGGCTCCTCGGTTTGTCGAATTGCGATATGTTTATGAAGTCGATGCCGTAGAAATGCCGGCAATGGAATCACAGGTCGTACCCGACGAGGAACCTGCAACCCTCGAACGCTCTACCGGGGCGGAGGTCAACGGCGACGAACCGCTGCCCTTTGAAGTGCGGGCGGAAAATGGGGAGGGTGCTACGACCCCCCCCGGCCGGAAAGGCAGCGCGAAGAGCAAGGGGCGTGGGAAGGCCGAAGGCCGCCAGGACTCTCCGCCCCCGTCTTCAAAACCGTAGTCGCGATTGCCGGGAATGGATTAGCCAGCCCATGGCCAGACAACTTCAATCCGACAAGATCCTGTTTGGCGCGGTAGTATGCCTGGTGCTTTTCGGCGCCATCATGGTGTTTAGTGCCTCGGCGGTGATGGCGGCGGAGAAGTACGGTAGTAGCTACCACTTCCTCTGGCGGCAACTGGCTTGGGCTGGGGTGGGATTTCTGGCCGTGGCGGTCATGATGCATGTGGACTACCGGCGGCTGGCGAGCCCGCTGGTGGTTTTTCCCGCGCTGGCTCTCGAGTTCATTCTCCTCTTGGCCGTGTTGTTCGCCGACCGCACCCACCATACGCATCGCTGGTTCCACCTGGGGCCTGCCAGCTTGCAGCCGTCGGAGCTCGCCAAGATTATTCTCACTCTCTTCCTGGCCTTCTTCCTCGACCTTCGTAAGGGCCAGGTGAATGATGCGAAGCACACCCTGTCGCCGATCCTGCTGGTGGCTGGCTGCATGGGATTGCTGGTGCTGGCGGAACCCGATTTAGGAACGACCTTGGCGCTGGGCCTGGTGGTGACGGCGATGCTTTTTGCGGCGGGCTTGCAGCTCCGCTATTTTCTGCTGGCTGGGCTCTCCGCCGTACCCGTGCTCTCCTGGCTGATTTTCCACTCCACCTATCGCTCCAACCGCTGGGCGGCGTTCTTGAATCCCTACGCCGACCCGTTGGGAAAGGGATTCCAGATTCTGCAGTCTTACATCGCGGTCGGGACGGGGGGTATTACGGGCGTGGGCCTGATGGAAGGCAAGCAGAAGCTCTTCTTCCTGCCCGAACCCCAGACGGATTTCATCTTCGCGGTGACAGGTGAGGAACTGGGCTTGCTGGGTGCCCTCACGATGGTGACCCTCTTCGCCCTGATTCTGCTGAGGGGTTGGCGCGCCAGCGCCGGCTGCCCAGACGACTTTGGGCGCCTGCTGGCGATCGGGCTGACGGTGATGATCGTGGGGCAGGCGTTGGTGAACATGAGCGTCGTATTGGGGCTGCTCCCTACCAAGGGCATTCCCCTGCCGTTCGTGAGCTACGGCGGATCATCCCTGGTGGTCAACCTGGTGGCGGTGGGAATATTGCTGAATATCTCTCAACACGCGAGCTGAGAATGACAGCGTGAGCGCGGCCCACTTTCATCCTGAGCGAAGCGAAGGACCTCGGTAGTTGGTTCGCGTCAGAAGAGAACTGCGGGGGTTCTTCGTTCGCTCCGCTCACTCAGAATGACAGGGTAAACGCGGCCCTGACGAGCCGGGTCACTCAATGAATTCCCGCGACACGCTGCGCATCCTGATGGTGGCCGGGGGAACGGGGGGCCACATCTTTCCGGCTCTCGCGGTGGCGGAAGAGTTGCGCGCGCGGAGCGAGCGTGGCGACCGGAATACGCCCCGCTACGCGATCGAATTCCTAGGAACGCGCCGCCCGCTGGAAGCAAGACTGATTCCCGCCGCGGGTTTCCCGCTCCGCACCATCGCCGCGGCGGGCTTGAAAGGAATTGGCGGCTGGCGCAAGCTGCGCAATCTCCTGGTCCTGCCGCGCACGGCGGTCGAGGCGGCGGCGGTTTTGCGTGAGTTCCAGCCCCACGTGGTGGTGGGTGTAGGCGGCTATGTCTCGGGGCCGGTGCTGCTGGAAGCGGCGCTCCGCGATATTCCCACGGTTTTGATTGAACCGAACGCCCGGCCCGGTTTCACGAACCGCGTTCTGGCGCCGGTGGTGCGTGCGGCGGCGGTGGGGTTTGAACAGGCCGCGCGGCCCTATGGTGAAAAGGCTCACCTGACAGGGCATCCGGTGCGCCACGCGTTCTTTGAGATTTCACCCCGGCCGCACCCGCTGCCTTCCACGGTGCTGATTGTGGGTGGAAGCCAGGGTTCGAGAGCGATCAACCAAGCGGTGGTCGTGAGCCTGCCGCTCCTGAGGAGCGACGCTCGATGGATTAGAATCGTCCACCAAACCGGCGAACCCGACTATAATGAAGTTCGGAAAGCCTATCAGGAACAAGGCTTCCCCGCCGAGGTTCACGCCTTCATCATGGACATGCCCGGGGCGCTCGAGCAGGCTGACCTGGTTGTTTCGCGTGCAGGCGCAACGGCCGTGGCCGAACTAGCGGCCGCGGGAAGGGCCGCTTTGCTGATTCCTTTTCCGGCCGCCACGGATCAGCACCAACTGGAAAACACCCGGGCTATGGAAGGCGCGGGCGCGGCCCGCGTCATCGTGCAGTCAGAGTTGACGCCGGAACGGCTGGTGGGGGAAATCCACGGGCTGTGGGCGGCTCCTGAAACACTCCGCCTGATGGGGGCCCGCGCCCGCCGTCTGGCGCGGCCGGAGGCGGCAGCCCGCATCGCGGACTTGGTTGAAGCCTTCGCCCGAAAAGGCTGAGGGGCGGGCAAGGGATAGCAGAAGCATGCTGGGAAAGATTCGCAGAATTCATTTCATCGGGATCGGCGGCATTGGGATGAGCGGCATCGCCGAGGTGTTGCTCAATCTGGGATTTCAGGTATCAGGCTCCGACCTGAAGGCGACCCCCGTCACCGATCGCCTGGCCAGCCTGGGCGCGCGTGTGTTCGAAGGCCACCAGGCTTCGAACGCGAGCCACGCCCAGGTGGTGGTGGTGTCTTCCGCCGTGCCGGCGGACAATCCGGAAATCCGGGAGGCGCAGGGGCGGCAAATTCCCGTTATCCCGCGCGCCGAGATGCTGGCGGAATTGATGCGCCTGAAGTTCAACGTGGCGGTGGCGGGCGCGCACGGCAAGACCACGGTCACTTCCATGATTGCGGTGATGCTGGCAGAGGCGAAACTCGACCCCACGGCGGTAATCGGCGGGCGGCTGGATGTTTTTGGTTCCAGCGCCCGGCTGGGAAAGAGTGACTTGCTGGTGGTCGAAGCGGATGAGAGCGACCGCTCGTTCCTTTACCTGCTGCCTTCGATCGCCGTCGTCACCAACATTGACCGCGAGCACCTGGACCACTATCGCGACCTCGAGGAAATCACCGCGGCCTTTGTTTCTTTTATGAACAAGGTTCCTTTTTACGGCGCCGTGGTGGCCTGCTTCGACCCGCCCTGGCGCGAGCGGATGGAAAAAATTCTGCCGCAGCTTCGCCGTCGCGCGGTCACTTACGGTCTCGATCCGGGCGCGGATATCCTGGGCCGGATTCACGAGCTCACGCCTTCCGGCTCGACGTTTGACGCGGTCGTGAAGGGGAAGACTCTCGGGCCGTTTTCAATCCACGTTCCTGGCCGGCACAACGTACAGAACGCTCTGGCCGCGGTCGCCGTGGGGTTGGAACTGGACCTCCCGCCCGAGCAGATTCGCCATGGTCTGGAGCGCTTTCGCGGCGCCGACCGCCGCTTTCAGATCAAGGCGGAGCTCGACGGCATCACCATCGTGGATGATTACGGCCACCATCCCACGGAAATTCGTGCCACACTCGACGCGGCGCGCCTGCGCGGGGCGAAACGGCTCATCGCCATCTTTCAGCCGCACCGTTACACGCGGACCAAGTTCCTGCTGGACGAGCTGGCCGGCTGCTTCGCAGGTTGCGACCGCGTTTACGTGCTGGATATTTATGCCGCCAGCGAGGCGCCGATCCCGGGTGTAACTTCCGCGCGCCTGGTCGGGCGCATGCGCGAATTGGGGACGAAGGACGCGCGGTACGCGCCGTCCGACCAGCAGGTGATCGACGAAGTCCGGGACGAGGCGCGGCCGGGTGACCTGATTATGACCATCGGAGCCGGGAGCGTATGGAAAATCGGCGAGGCGCTGGCAAAGGAGCTGAAGAAGAGGAGTCAGGAGCCAGAAGGCAGTAGGCAGTAGGGAGTACGCAGAAGGCAGGGGCTAGGAGCCAGGAGTTAGAAGTTAGGAGTTAGGAGCTGGAAGAGCTTGCGGAAAAACGCTACGATGCTGTCATCCTGAGCGAAGCGAAGGACCCCTGTATTTGAATTTTCAAGCAAATACAGAGGTCCTTCGTCGGCTTCGCCTCCTCAGGATGACAGTGTGAGGGGTTTTTCCGCAGCCTGTAAAGCCCCGCTCTTCCAGTTCCGTGGTGAGAAATCCGGGCTAGGCCGGGCCCGACTGATTCGTCAGACCAGGACTATGGAATTGCTGGAACAGGACGCGCCGCCGCTGCCGGATGAGTTGGAACCCGAAGAGGAGTCCCCCTATCTGCGACGGCAGAAAGCTGTCCCCGTGCGGCGCAAGCGGATCTCGCGCCGTGTGCGCTGGGTGGTGTTTGCCCTGGGTGTCCTGCTGCCCGTCGGCGGGGCAGGGTATTGGCTGGCCACTTTCGCCTTTACTTCACCGTCCTTCGTACTGAGCGTGCCGGAGGACATCGTGGTGGTGGGAAACCGGTTCGTCTCGCGCGAGGAAGTCCTGGGTGTGCTGGGATTGCCCCTGACAGGGAATCGCCGGGCAGGCACCAACGTCTTCCGTATTTCGCTCGACGCCAAGCGGCGCTTGGTGGAAACTCTGCCTTGGGTACGCACGGCGGCGGTCACGCGCCTCCTGCCCCATGGCCTGCTGGTCAGCATCACGGAGCGCACTCCGGTGGCCTTTGCTTCCCTGGGCGGGCGAGTGAGCCTGGTGGACAGTGACGGCATGCTACTGGAGAAGCCGGAGAACGCCGTCTTCGACTTCCCCGTGCTCAGCGGTCTGGAGAATCTGGCCGGGGTGGAGGAGCGCCGGGCGCGTTTGGATCTCTACCAGGAGTTCATGCAACAACTGGGTGTAGAGGCTCCCCGCGCGGGCTGGATGATTTCGGAAGTGGACGTGTCGGATCCCGAAGATCTGAAAGCTCTGCTCATTCTGGGTCAACAGACGGTGAACGTGCACTTCGGCCGCAAGGATTTCTTGGAACGCTTCCGGAGTTTCCTCGCGCTGCTCCCGGAACTGCAGAAATCAAACCCACGACTTGACTCTGTGGATTTGCGGTATCGCAACCAGATTGTGGTGAACCCGCAGCCGGCGGTTCCGCCCCCCGCCGGGTCGGCGGCGTCCCCAACCGGTGACGGGAAGGACTGAAAGCAACTTGGCGCACAAAGACCACACTATCGTCGGACTCGACCTGGGAAGCACAAAAACCTGCGCGCTCGTGTGCCGGCCGAACGAGGAGGGAAAGCTGGAGGTCGCGGGCCTGGGTGTGGCCGAGTCCAGAGGCTGGCGCAAGGGTGTGATTGTAAATCTCGACCTGACGGTGCTGGCCGTGAAGAAGGCGGTGGAGGCGGCGGAAGCCGCGGCGGGGGTGTCCATCGACTCGGCCTACGTCGGCGTCGCCGGCCCCCATATCAAGGGAGTAAATTCCCGCGGCGCGATCACCTTGGGGAAAACTTCCGCCGCGACGCGGGAAGTTGAACGCGACGATTTGCGGCGGGTTATCCAGACGGCCCAGGGGATCACTTTGCCGGAAGATCGCCAGCTTCTGGACGTCCTGCCGCAGAAGTTCCTGCTCGATTCTCAAGACGGCATCCGGGACCCGGTCGGCATGGAGGGAGCACGGCTGGAAGTGGATGTTCACCTGGTGACGGCGTCCGCCTCGGCTTCCCAGAACGTGGTGACGGCCGTAAACCGGGCGGGCGTCGAGGTGCGGGACACAGTTTTTGAGCCGCTGGCCGCAGGCGCAGCCTGCCTGACGCCGGACGAGCGCGAGCTGGGCGTGGCGCTGGTAGACATCGGGGGCGGTTCGACTGACCTCATCGTCTATCATGCGGGCGTGGTGCGGCACACTGCCGTGATTCCCGTGGGCGGCGAGCACTTCACCAACGACATTGCCGTGGGGCTGCGCACCCCGATTCCCGAGGCGGAAAAGATGAAAAAGGCCTGGGGTGAGCGCGACCCTGCCGAACCCGCCGACACGTTGCTGGACGTTCCGGGCGTGGGGGAGCGGCCTTCCCGGGTGGTCAGTTACGCCATGCTGAGCGAGGTCATCGAGCCTCGCGCCATAGAACTGATCGAATTGATGCAGGCGGAAATTGGCCGCTCGGGTTGTGAAAGGCAGTTGGGGGCGGGCATCGTGCTGACGGGCGGGGGAGCGAAGTTAGGCGGTCTGGCCGGGCTCGCGGAGCAGGCTTTCGGCAGACCCGTCCGGCTGGGCGTGCCCGCGGGGCTCGAAAGTATGGGCGCAACCCTCCCGGACGCGGCGTTTGCGACGGCGGTGGGTTTGGCAATCCACGGGAACCGCTTGCGCCTGCTGCGTGACTCGCGCGAGTCCAGGGGTTTGTTCGAGAGGTTGTGGAAAGGCGTTCGCAGCATGGGTGCTTGAAGAAAGTGCGCCGATATTGAGCTCGGCAGTCGCCGCGGCACCCCGAGCTCCAGATCGGCGTTATGCCGTTTTTCAGTACGCTGTTAAAGAAAGAGGGCAAAGGAGCCATCATGGCCACTGAAACCGACATGGGTGACCTGCGGGTGGATTTCTCGGATGAACTGCGCGACGGCGCCAAGATCAAAGTCATCGGGGTAGGCGGGGGTGGAGGCAACGCCGTCAACCGCATGATCTCAGCGGATGTGAAGGGCGTGGATTTTCTGGTCGCCAACACCGACGCGCAGGCGCTGCAGGCTTCCAAAGCATCGCTGAAGATTCAACTCGGAGCGAAGCTCACCAAGGGATTGGGTTCGGGAGGCAACCCGGAAATCGGGCGGCGTGCGGCGCTGGAGGATACGGAGAAGATCATCGAAGCACTGGAAGGCGCCGACATGGTGTTCGTCACCACCGGCCTGGGCGGCGGCACGGGGACGGGTGGCGCACCCATTGTGGCCGGCCTGGCTCGCGAACTCGGCGCCTTGACCGTGGCCGTAGTCACCAAGCCTTTTGCCTTCGAAGGCCGCCGCCGCATGGTGCAAGCCGAGCAGGGGCTGGCGGAATTGGGCCAGGCTGTCGATACGGTCATCTGCATCCCCAACGAACGCCTGATGCAGTACGTGGACAAAGGGACAAGTTTCTTTGAGGCGTTCAGAATCGCCGACGACATCCTGCGGCAGGGTGTACAGGGTATTTCAGATATTATTACTATAACTGGGATTATTAACCGTGATTTTGCAGACATCAAAGCCATCATGGAAGGCATGGGCTATGCGGTCATGGGCACGGCCGTGGCCAGCGGCGAGAACCGCGCCGTGGAAGCCACAAACCGCGCCATCGCCAGCCCTTTGCTGGAAGATGCGACCATCCACGGAGCCAACGGCATTTTGCTCAACATCACCGGCTCGAGCAAGCTGACCCTCTATGAAGTGCACGAGGCTTCGACCATCGTGCAAAAGGCGGCCGCGGAGAACGCCAATATTATTTTCGGCGCCGTGCACGACGAGTCGATGGGCGATGCCGTTAAGGTAACGGTGATTGCCACCGGTATCAAATCCGAGAGAATGGGCATAAGGCCGCTGTCCGCGCTTTCTCCGGCGCTGCGCACCGCGCAACAGAGCGTCAAGAGCATGCTGGCGAAGAAAGATAAACTGCCGGTGGAGGCGCAACCTGCCCACGTGACGGCGCAAATTCCGGAAGACGACCTCGACGTTCCAGCTTTCATCCGCCGCCGCAAGGCTGAACAGAGGTAGGTGTTTCACCTGTGCTGATATACCCCGGGGGCGGACGGCTGCGGCCGAGTTTGGGCCGGGAAAGGGACGTGGGGCCAGCGCGGGGGAGCCTCCCGCCTGACCGCAAGTTGTTGGGAGCCTTCGGGTAGGAATACTGCTTGCCTTCTTCGGTCAATTCACTGTATTTATCGAAGGGTTGGCCCCGTAAGCCGGCAGCGCCGGCGTGCGGATAACCCCATGGCGGGCTGACATCATCTGAGCAAGAGGCCTGGGTCTTAAGGGGGCTATCTAGGCCGCGGAAAAACTCGTCGGCACTGTCATTCTGAGGAGCCGCAGGCGACGAAGAATCTCGTATGCTCATGAAAATGCGCAGGGCGAGATTCTTCGCTTCGCTCAGAATGACAGCGAAGGACTCAGAATGACAGCAGTGAAGCGTTTTTCCGCAGCCTGTATCACCACGGCGGCTTGGTCATGGACCTGAATCTCCAGGCAGTCGCGACCGAGTAACTATTCCAGACGTGAACAGAAGGAGACCATTGAGACGGATGCCCAAGCGTACGCTGGCGAAGATTCTCGCAATGGCACTAACGGCCGGAGTTCTGACGAGTTGCGGTTCCTCCAATTCCGTTACACCCAACCCTGCCAAAGGCAGCTTGATCACCATTGTGGAGGACGCACCGATTTGCAACGTGATTTCTGCGACCCTCACCCTTACCGGCCTGAGTTTTACGCCGGTAGGCGGGGGCGCGAACGCGTCATATTTGACCACTACTGCATCTTTTGCCCCTTCGATTCGGCTGAACCTGCAACAGCTCCGCGATTTCAACACGATTCTTTATGTGTTTAATGTCAATGCGGGAAATTACAACCAGGCGAATCTCCTTGTGGAACTGGCGCAAGTGGCGACTTACGAGCCGACCCTGACCCCGCCCGTCAAGCTCCTCACGACCACCCTGACGCAGCCCAAGCCTACCATCGCTCTTAGTTCTCCGCTGGTTATCACCCCCGGACAAGCGAATGTCCTGCTGCTGGATTTTGACGTTCTGCATATGCTCCAGGCGAACGCGGCAGGACAGCTCACCGGCGTGGTCAAGCCGGTGATTAGCGTCACGCCCTTGACCGCTGCCAACGGGAATGGCTTCGCGGAGTTCGATGACCTGTCGGGATTTGTGAGGAGCGTGACACTCAGCAACACCACCAGCAACCCCCTGTACACGGGGAGTTTCCTGATGCAACTGCTTTCCCCCTCTGTCTCCGGCGCCCCGGCTATGGCTGTCAATTTGACGGCGAATACCAATTTGGTTGGTTTCCCCGATCTGGCCCACCTCGTCCCGGATAGTTACATGGAAGTGGACGCCACGCTGGACAGCCAGGGCAACCTGGCGGGGAATACAGTCGAGTTTCAAGCGCTCGAGCACCCCTATGCGAGCAGTTCCACTAAGCCTGCCAGTACGGCCTTGATTGGTCCCATCGTTTCGATCTCGACGGACCAAGTCGGGAATCCTACTCAGTTCAACCTGTGGGTGCGGGACGCAGAGCCGATGGATCCTTCCAACATCACTCTGGACTCCATCTTCCAGGTCAACCTTTCCTCGGGCACGGTCTTTCAGGTTTCCGCCTTGGGGCCGAACTTTGCTAACCTTGGTTTTGGGCCTCTGAACCTGGCGGTAGGCCAGGAAGTTGTCGTCCACGGGGTTTACACCAGGCCGCCCGCGTCCACTGGGACAAAGTCCAACCTGCCGGTTACCGTTAACCCCTCCGCCATCTTCCTCAAGTTGCAGTCGCTGCAAGGAAGTTTGGGTTCGATCGTGCAGATCGGTTCAGACAACCTCACGGGGGCCTTTGTGCTCAATCCCTGCTGCACGCTTCTACAAGGCGCGCCCATCTACGTCCTGACCAACAACCAGACAACCTTCGTGAATACGAACGGGCTGGGCGGACTCACATCGCAGGAGGGGCTGCTCGTCAAAGGCATGCCCTTCTTCGAGCCCCAGGCCGGCACGATCAATGGGGTTCCCATCCCGGCGGGTACCCTGGTAGTGGAGGCCAAGCAGGTCCGCCGCTTGCAGATGTAAAGGCGCCTGCCGCTCCCTGGCCGCTCGCCGCTCCCATCCTGAGCGCGCGCGCTTACGGTGTCATTCTGAGCGAGCGCAACGAGCGAAGAACCCCCGTAGTTCACTTCTCTGCGAGCGCGAACCAACTGCCGAGGTCCTTCGCTCCGCTCAGGATGACAGCGAGGGGCATTGGTTCTCCTTGTCGAGTTTCTGCCCACCATGGGCAGCCGAAAGGCTGTCAATGCTCAGAATGACAGCAGGGAAGCGGTTCTTCCGCAGCCTGTAAAGCCCCGCCCTTCCAATTCCGTGGTGAGAAATCCGGGACAACGGATTTCCGGGCTACACCGCGGGCAGGGGTTTGGTTTTCTTCTTCTTTTCTCCAGGCAGGTGGGTGAATTTCAGGTCGCGGCCACGGAGCATCTTGGTTATCAAGATGATCTGGCCTGCATGGTGGGAAAAATGTTCGGCCACGTGGTAAGTGGCCTCGAGCCCGGTCACGCGATACCCTTGGATTCTATAGACCCGCGCCAGGTCCCCGGCCGAGAGTCTCCGCAAGACCCCGCAGGCCTCCTCCACGGCTTTCCTTAAGCGGCCCAGCAGGATACGCCGGGGCAGGGGACCGCGCTCGGCGAACTCCTTGTCGCGCTCGCGGACGTCGGGCGCGCCACCCAGACCGGAGATGATCCACTGGCGCACATTCCCCGTGAGGTGCAGCACCATGTTCCCCGCGCTGTTGCAAGCCGGGTTTGGCCGCCACCAGATCTGCTCCGGTGAAAGCCCGGCGAGACATCTCGCGATGCGCGGCAGATAGACCTGCCTCAACACGCGCTCTGCCTGCGCTATAAGCGGCTTGCTGAAATCGGTCTTAGCCATGACATCTGTCCATGCTGGAACGGCGTTTCCGGCGCTGCGGCTCTGAGTCTATACTTCCCGCGAGAGGCCGGCGAGGGTGAGCTCACTGCCGCAAAGGGTTAAGAATATCGGTCAGCGGCTCCTCAGCGAGAAGGGCTTTGCGCTCGTGATGATGACCCTGGGAACCCTGTCGATCGCTGCCGGAATCCATCGGTTCAGGGTTCGACCTGAGCCTTTCGGCTTGCTGAGTGGGCTCGGGTGCCTGGTTGCAGCCGTAGCTGGGTTCTTCCTCCTGCTCATCGCTGACTACGTTTTCCACCACGCCCGTTTGGTGTTCGTCCTTTGGTTCATTCTTCTCATTGGGCTCATACTCGTTGAGCCGCATTTCGCCGTAGGGATGGGCCTCGCTCTCTGGGTGATGCTGGCGGAGCAATTGCGAGGCTGATCAGACCGCGTGCCGCGAGAGCCCGCTGGGGCCGCGACAGCGGGCAGCGCGGATTTCTTCGAGCACCCGGCTCCTCCATTCCGCGCTCTCCCAATAGGTGAGCCAAAGATAGAAGGTAGCGTAGCTTCGCCAGCCGGTCCACGACTTGGCGAGTTTCTCCACACGCTCGGCAGTAGGCTGTTTGCGCAGCCCGTAAAATTGCCGGATCACCTTCTGCAACCCCACATCGGCGGCCGGCAGGCAATCCTGATGTCCCAGCGCGCGCAGCCCGACGTATTGCGCAGTCCACGGCCCCACACCCTTTTGCGCCAGGAGCTTTTCATAAGCCAAGGCCGGCTCGATTTCGCGCAGGCCATCGAGGTCCAGCGTACCGTCGAGGGTCAGGCGCGAGATCCTGATGATGTAGCTCGCCTTGGGGCCGGACACCTGGAGGCGGCGCAGTTCGCGCGGGGAGGTGAGGGCGAGCGCCGCGGGCTCCGGAAACGCGCGGTAGCGCCGGCCTTCGAATTCCACGGAGCGCCCGTAGGTTTCAATGAGCGCCTTCTTCACCTGGTGCGCAAACGACAGATTCACCTGTTGCTCGATGATGGCGGATATGAGGGTTTCAAAGACCTGCGCGGCCTGCGGAATCCGCATGCCGCGAAAGTGGACAACCAGGTGGCGAAGCACCGGGTCCCGCGCCGCGAGCGCATAGAAAGGCTCGAGGTCGAGGTCGGAGGAGAATTGCCGCGCCACCTCCGAGACTACCGTCCCCCGCAGGCTTTCTTCATTCGGTCCTGCCAGGAAACGAACGCGCAGTGCGCCCCTGGAGCCGTGCCTTTCCTCACGCACCCCATAGAGGACAAGATGCTCACCAAATTGCAGCAGGCGGCGATATTCGCCATCGACGAAGTGGTCGAGCAAGGGTGCAAACTGCCGGCCGTTGAGCAAGGCGGGCGGGCTCAAGATGAATTGCAGTGTCCGGGCAAAGTTGAAGGGTTCGCGTGGTCGAAGGAGCATGATATTGAATTAGACCCCAGTCGGTTGCCTGGAACGCGCGAGGGTTATATCCTCGGCATATCGTCCTCCACCATTTTGCCCCGGGGCGTTACCCCAGCGCAAGGTTTGGAGTACACTGGCCGAGGCAGGCGGGTAGGGGCAGGGCTTGCCCTGTCCTGGTTGGTTTGAGCGATTGATTTGGATACGCCAAGCCGTGCCCTACAATGCATGGGGGCCGTCGCGCGTTGGGGTGTGGCAGGCCGAAGGAGGAATTAATGCGGCGGAAGAATTTGACGCGGCGAGAATTCATGGAGAGGACCTCGGTGGGATTAGGTGCCGCGGGATTCGTCCCGTGGGGGGCGAAGGGGAAAGGGCCGGGCAGCGAAACGGCTGCAGGAGGCAAGGGTAGCTCCCTCGCCTCCGCCTTCCACACACCGAAATCCTCGCGCCCACTTCCTGGCCAAGCTTGGAACCTTCGAGGCGGTGCTTCTGAGTTCGCCGAGGGGCTGGCTGGCTTTGAGCGCCCCTGGATTTTTCCCACCCCGCGACAGATGGCGCTCGGCGGCGCTCCATTTGCCCTGCACGAAGATTGCATTATCGCGATTCCCCACGGTACTTCGTCGAGCGACGAGTCGCTGGCCCGCTTCCTCACGGAGGAACTGAGCGACCGCTATGACCTGCAGTTGCATACCCAGCGCCTGGAGAAGCTCCCCGCGGCGGGAAGAGTCATCGTCATCGGCTCGACCGAGAACCCGCTGGTTCGCGAGCTCTGCCAGAAGCATCATTTGGACGTGACACCACAAAGTCCCGGCCCGGAGGGCTACGTCCTCAAGACGGATGAGAACGCCGTGGTCGTTGCCGGCAGCGATGCGCGCGGAGTGTTCTACGGACTGCAATCGCTGCGGCAACTCATTTTCAGCAGTGAGGGGGGCCTCCAAGTGCCTGGAGTCGAAGTGCGCGACTGGCCCGACAAGCGCTTTCGCGGAGTCAAGCTCTATGTGCCGGGGCGCGGGAGCATTCCCTTTTTCCGCAGGTTCATTCGGGAAGTGATGGCTCTTTACAAATTCAACACGCTGATGATGGAGATGAACGCCTGCATGCGTCTGGACCGCCACCCGGAGGTCAATGCGGGCTGGATCGAATTCGCGCGCGACACAAACTACAGCCGCGTCAACTATCCGCCCGGCCCTTTGCACGGCCGCGAGCAGAACTCTTCTCACCACGATTGCGGCGACGGCAGCATCCTGGAGAAAGATGAAGTCGTGGACATGGTGCGGTGGGTCCGGGAGCACCATATTGAGGTCGTTCCGGAGATTCCTTCCTTTACGCATAGCTTCTACCTCTTGGCGAGGCATAAGGACCTTTCTGACGTGCCCGGCGACAAGTGGCCCGACACCTTCTGCCCCTCCGAGCCCCGCAGTTACCAGCTCGCCTTCGAGGTGATGGACGAGTACATCGAGGTGATGAAGCCCCGCATGATTCACGCCGGCCACGATGAGTGGTTTGCACCGTTCGGGGTCTGCCCGCGCTGCCAGGGGAAAGACCCGGGAGAGCTGTTCGGGCAGGACCTGCGCAAAACCCACGCCCACCTTGCCAACCAGAACATCAAGATGGCGATCTGGGGCGATTACTTGCTGGAAGCTGTGCGCGGCAAGGGCCTGCAAAAGCGCACCGCGCCCGACGGCTGGGCCTACACTTCGCCCGGGGCCATGACGCCCGAGCAGGTGAAGAAACTCGTCCCCAAAGACATCCTGCTCTTCAACTGGTTCTGGGGCGAGGAAGATCACGGCGCGGCGAACGAAGTACAGCTCGATGAATGGGGCTTTGAGCAGGTTTACGGCAACATGGAGCCCGACCTTCTCAACTACGCGGAGCGCAGCAGACGAAAGACGATCCTCGGCGGCGCGCCGTCTTCCTGGGCGGCAACCAATGAGTTCAATATAAGTAAAGATATGCTCTTTAGTATTCTTGGATGCAGCAATATGCTTTGGTCGGGGCAAGCGCCGGAGTTTCGGGAGGTGGCGAAGATCACGCAGGCTTCCATCCCGCGGCTGCGACCGCGCTTGGCCGGGGTGTCTCTGCCCAGCGAAGCCGGTGACGGCGTCGCGCCGGTCGATATTTCCGCGGCCCTTAACCTGCCCGCCGCCGGCACCTCCTTGGAAGTGGACCTGCGCGGGATGATAACCGGAAGAATCCAAAGTGGGCCGCGGGCTTTCGAGTTGACACGAACGGACTCGGCCGACGGCAAGGTCGCGGTAGGCGTGGGGACGGAGGGGCAAAAGCCCAGCCCGCTGCCGCGCGAAGCCGTGGTCGCGGTGGGGCAGGACGCCACGAGCCTGCTGTTCCTGCACGCTTGTGCCCGGCCCGCGACCAACAAGGAAGCTTATCGGCTGCTTTGGGACGTGCAGGACTCGGCGGATCTTCTGGGCTGGTACGAAATCGTGTACGAAGACGGGCTGCCGGAAGTCATTCCGATTCGCTATGGCGTGAACATCCTGGAATGGAATTGGGGCCAGGAGAAGACCTCGGGAAAGTATTGTTACAACGCCGAGGCCGTCGCCTGTGGGAAAAGCGGCGAGCAACCGATCACATTCTTCGCCTTTGAGTGGGAGAGCCCCCGCCTGGGCAAGGTGATCCGGGAAGTCCGGCTGAAGGGCTCGACCGGCTTCCGCGGCGGAGATCCAGGGTTTGAGAACCACTATGGCGAAGTGATTCCCAATAATGCCGTCATTTTGAAAGCGCTCAGTGTGGTCAAGAAGCGAGGCTGAACCCTGCCCGGCCCGCGCCGGGGAGAGCGCCGGCCTGACGTAAACGGCCGCGCGGTCGCGGCTCGGCGGCCTCGGTTTTACAGCACCCAAAACCGCGTGCTATGCTCGAATTCTCAACAGCCCGGTTGTTGTAGGGGTAGGGCTTGTCCTACCCTCGTCAATCACGAAAGAGTTCTCGAGATGACTGCGCGCACCATTGCCATCATTGGGGGCGGGCCGGCTGGCGCAAGGACCGCGGAGAAGCTGGCGCAAGGCTGGGGATTGCGCCCTGGGCATCGCGTGCTGGTTTTCGAAGAGAAGGCCGGCTGGGAAAAACCCTGCGGTGGCGGACTCAGCCGCAAAGCGCTGGAACGTTATCCTTTCCTGGGCGATGCGGCCGGGGGTGGCAAGCTCGTGCGCGACGTGGAATTCGTGGCCTCCACCGGCACGGCGATGCGCTTCCGCCTGCGCTCGCCCCTGGCCATCTATGCGCGCGCCACGCTGAACCATTTGCTGCTGCGGCGAGCGGAAGCAGCCGGGGCGGAAGTTGTGAGTGACCGGATTCTGGGTTTGTGGCGGGGGACCGCGGGTTGGGAGCTCGCGGGGCGCACCCGAAGTTATCGCGCGGACTTAGTCGTGTTGGCGGGGGGCGCGCGCACGCGGCTACGGCGGTTGCTGGCGGAGGATTTCGGCCCCCGCGATTTCATGCTGACCTTCGGTTACTACGTTCCCCTCGAGAGGGAGCTGTTGCGCGTGCAGTTCTACGAGGGGTTTGAAGGCTACGCCTGGGCGTTTCCACGGCCGGACCATCTCTCCGTCGGCATCTGCGGAAAAGTCGGTGAGGACCACATGGCGGGCTTGCGCGACCGCCTGCACGCCTTCATGCGGAAGTTCGGCTATGATGCCGGTGGGGCGCGCGTGTACAGCCACCTGCTGCCGGCCCTGTCCGTGGAAAGCTGGGGAGATTTGCGGCTGGCCGGGCAGGGATGGGCGCTGGTCGGAGACGCCGCCGGCCTGGTCGATCCGGTGACGGGCGAGGGAATCTATTACGCCTTGCGTTCCGGCGACATCCTGGCCGAGGCGCTGCGGGAAGAACAGTTGGAGCTGTACCCGGAACGCGTGTGGATGGAATTCGGCAAGGCCTTGGCGCTGGGCGCGCGGCTGGCGGGGATGTTCTATTACGGAGAGTTTCTGGGGGGCAGCGTCCCTACGCGGATGGTTGAGTTCGGCGCACGGAGCCGGAAGTTCCTCGAAGTCGTGCAGGATCTCGTGGAAGGCTCGCAATCTTACCTGGGGCTCACCGCCCGCCTTTACCTGGGCCTCACGCGCACGCTTCTGGGAACCGGCGCTGGGTTGCTGCGCGAAACGCTCGAGAGGCCGCACACGACTTAACGGTTTGTTGAAACATATTCCGCCGTTGTCATTCTGAGCAACCTGTTCAGGTGGTTCGGCAGCTTCGACCGCGGTCCACCCGTCCGACACGCACATGAATTCGCCTTTCCAACCAGGAATCAAACCCATGACCAGCAAATCGCAGGAGCTCTTTGAGAAGGCCCGGCGCCTGATGCCGGGGGGAGTTAATTCGCCGGTGCGGGCTTTCCGTGCTGTGGGTGGCCATCCCATTTTCATGGCCAGCGGTAAGGGCGCGACGATCATGGACGTCGATGGCAAGAGTTACCTCGACTACGTGCTTTCCTGGGGACCCTTGATCCTGGGCCACGCCCACCCGGAGGTGGTGGAAGCGCTGGTGAAAGCTCTGGAAACGGGGACGAGCTTCGGCGCCTGCACGCCGGGGGAAGTGGAGATGGCCGAACGCATCTCGGAAGCCTATCCCTCCATCGAGCGCGTGCGCCTGGTGAATTCCGGTACGGAGGCCACTCTCTCGGCGCTGCGCGTGGCGCGGGCGGCGACAGGGCGCGACAAGATTCTGAAATTCGAAGGCTGCTACCACGGCCACGGCGACAGCCTGCTGGTGAAAGCCGGTTCGGGCGTGGCCACGCTAGGCCTGCCGGATAGTCCCGGGGTGCCGCGGGCGCTTGCCGAGCTGACGGTGACCGTGCCTTTCAACCATACGCCGGCGCTGGAGGAAGCTTTCCGCGTGCATCGCAACCAACTGGCCGCGGTGATTGTGGAACCGGTGGTCGGCAACATGGGGGTCGTGGTGCCGCGCCTGGGCTTTCTGGAAAAGCTGCGAGCCCTGACCCTCGAGCAGGGAACGGTTCTGATTTTCGACGAGGTGATGACGGGTTTTCGCGTGGCGTACGGCGGCGCGCAGCAGCTCTACAAGATCGATCCGGACATGACCACGCTGGGCAAGATTATCGGCGGCGGCCTGCCGGTGGGAGCATACGGCGGCAAGGCGCGGCTGATGAACTTGGTAGCGCCCGTGGGGCCGGTTTATCAGGCCGGAACGCTCTCCGGCAACCCGCTGGCGGTGGCCGCAGGGCTGAAGACGCTCGAAATCCTGCGGCGCCCGGGACTCTACGAACGGCTCGATTTATTGACGGAGAAACTGGTGGTCGGGCTGGTCACGGAAGCGGCGGGGTTGGGGACGCTCCTCACGGCGAACCGGGTTGGCTCGATGTTTACGATTTTCTTCACGCCCCAGCCGGTCTCGGACTACACCAGCGCCCAGAAGGCCGATACGGCAGCATATAGCCTTTTCTTCCGGCTCATGCTGGAAGCTGGAGTCTATTTCCCACCTTCACAATTTGAGGCCGCCTTTGTTTCCACCAGCCACAGCGAAGGCGATATGGCTGCGACGCGGCAAGCCGCGAGCCTGGCCTTTGCTGGACTGCACCCATAGCAGGCTTGCGTGTTGAAAGGATTGGTGGACCTGGTGGGGTTCGAACCCACGACCTCATGACTGCCAGTCATGCGCGCTCCCAACTGCGCCACAGGCCCACAGAGGAAATCTGCACTATCCTCTTTGTAGCATGTGGCCGCAGGGCTGTCAACCAAGGGATGCAGGGGCGCGGGCTGAACAGAGGGCTGTAGCCGCGATTTCGGCAGGGCTGAACAGGCTGCGGAAAAACGCTGGTTTTTTGCTTTCCGGTTCTCTGGCGAGCTGATCGCTGGCCGTTTTGGGCTGATCCGCAGGGATCTGCGAGGTTCGTTTGGGTCTCTGGAGCCCG
>Ga0116116_1000370_pt1 | contig 51180 bp, 44 predicted proteins | sample June2015DPH_10_1_FD_89722 | JGI IMG/M metagenome (GOLD analysis project Ga0116116, IMG submission 89722) | Peatland microbial communities from SPRUCE experiment site at the Marcell Experimental Forest, Minnesota, USA - June2015DPH_10_150 | ecosystem: Environmental > Terrestrial > Soil > Wetlands... | reverse complement strand
CCGCAGGAATTCACAGGCGCCGGGGCGGCTCTCCCCCCCCAGCCGCCCCGGAGAGAACAACAAAAGCAAGAAACTGCCCTGGAACTCGCTTTATGATTGGTACAGAAAACGGGGGCAGGTCAGGGTGAAGTGTGGGGACTGAGTTCCCGCCAAAGAGACGAGCCTGGTTCTGGGCGAGGCATGTTATGCCGTTACGCATACTCAGGCATCAAAACGCGAAGCAGACATATAGTCCGCTTGTGGATAGTATTCATTGGGGTATTAACGCAGTTCGGACTTGTGCGAATAAAGAAATCCTCATACTGTGCCGTAATCAGGGGAAGGTAGTTCCTCGCGCCCGGTTACTAATAGGGGAGCCAGGATCCACAAGCGCCAAAACGAATACGGCTCCCGCGCTTCCAGAACAGAACTCCATGAAGAGGCAGAGCGTGTCTCTCTGCTCGTCTGGAAATCATAAGCGAGTACGCATGTCGGAGTGGAGGTGTGGCCGACGTCGGGAGAACTCTCATTTACACCGGTACAGTTTTCGGGGGGGCAGGGCAGTACTGTCGTACTATTGTGAAAGTACCTGGAACACCCGAGAATTCGTAATGAGAGAACTCTAACGAGAGAATTCTAACGAGAGAGTTCTCAGAAGGCTGGAAGGACTGAACTATGAATATAGCAACGCTTCTCGCCTGGCAGCTCTTTGGGGATACCCCAACAGCGCTGGAATTCCGTCCAAAAGGAGAAAATCAATGAAACTACGACTAGGGGTTTTGCTGACTGCCTTACTCATGTTTTCCGTGCAGGCATTCGCAGCCACTCAGGCGGCCAATGCGAGCACGGTTTCGCCGACTCTGAAAATAAGCGTCACCGTGCAGAAGGCCATTCAACTCACGTTGTCCACTGGGTCTCAGTGCACAGTCTCAGCCGGCAGCGGGACTGATTACCAAATGACCTTTGGAACTGTCGATGCTCTCGGTATCAGTACGCCAACTTGTGGAAGCGTATACGCGCCGACCACACCGGGCGTCTCGCCCTCGGTGTACTATACGGACTACAAACTGACGCCGGCCTTTTCCGGTCAGACTACCACGCTCGGAGGCACGGTGACAGCATACGTCTCGACCAACTTTACCAACCCTACCGTCTTGGCCGTCGTGCAATCGAACACCACTCCGGCTAGCATTGCGTCTCTTACGGCCATGTCGACGGCTCCGGCTACCCCGACGAGTGTTGGCACTACTGTTGTTAGCGGTACAGCCATCACTCGCTACATCGGTGTGCAGGTTTCTGTCCAGAACAACGCCAGCCCCTTTACGGCTGGTGACTCTGCGATCGTTACGTACACTCTGACCGCGCCATAGCACACACCCTGGCGAGTCGGACTGGTAAGCAAACTTATGAGAGGGACGACGGTGTGTCAGGCAGAGCGATGGGTGAAATTCCGAGCACTGCTTCCGCCCGGCGGTACAATGGCGGAAGCGCGTTACAACCTCGAGTAGGGGGGACAACAGTTCTTCTAAGATTGTCCCTCCTCATCGTGGCCATGCTGCTGGCTACGCCGCTTGCCAGGGGAACCCTTACGCTCCAGACGGCTGCGGTGGGGATAACAATTGGGGGCACACACCCCAACTTCACCGGGACCCTGGGGAATGTGAATGGGCTTGGGGTGGGCACCCCGAGCACCGGAGTAAGCGTAATCACTACGGGGGTCCCTGGCGGGGTCCTCTACACTACGCCCTACGCACTGCACGTAACTGGAGTAGGCTACAATGTGTATGTGACCGCCTATGTGAGCAGCAACTTCGCCCGCCCAACCATACTGACTCTGTATAGCTGCCCAATTAACACTGCTTGTACCACCTTTAGCAATTTCTCTGTCTTATCAACGAGCGCGGCGGCACCGACTACCATTATTCCCTCCCCCGGAGTTGGGAACAGCTCGACGAGTACCGCCACTCTGGGCTTGTTTGTTTCGAACGCCAACGGTGCGGCGGTCACGGGCGCGGAGTCCGCAACCATAACGTTTTATCTAAGAAGGGTCTCCAACAATAATCTAAACGACACAGTATATCTGGCGTTGAACAATGAAACCGTGCAGACCGCAGTTCAACTCCTGATGGCGGCGGCGGGCGGCCTTCCCATAACTGCCGGATCAGGCACAGACTACGCCATGGATTTCGGGAATGTGAATGGTCTGGGCATTGCTCCCCCCACCGGACTGACCGTCACTTCTGTGTCCGGTGGTGTGGTCTATGCTACCCCCTACCTTCTACAGCCAACCTTTTCAAGTTTTACATCGACGACTGGCACCCTGAAGACGTATGTCTCAACGGACTTTGCGCACAACTCGGTCCTGCAACTGGATGCTGCCACGGCGATAGGGGGGCCGTTCACCGCCATCTCCAAATCGAGCGCCACTCAAACCGTACTGACGTCCAGCGCCACGAGCGGGACAAACTTCACGAGTTACCTTGGGCTGTTTGTTTCCAATGTGAACGGAGCCGGTGCGTTTACCGGCGCGGATAATGCCACTTTGACGTATACGCTGACGGTGCCTTAATGAAACCTAGAACAGTTAGTTCGATGCGATTTCGATTATTCTGCCGGCTCGCCGCGGCCCTCGGGCTGGCGCTGGGAGCGGCCGTGCCGATGGCCCGGGCACAATCCTTGGGGCTCGTCCCCGCAGAGGTCGACTACGCGTTCAAACCGGGTCAAGCGTTTGAATTCGAATTGTCGAGCACGAATCGTACCCAGGTCCCGGTCTACATGCGGGTCACGGTAACCGACCTTTGGTACAACGAGAAGAATGAAAAGGTATTCGGACCTCCGGGTTCCTCACCGCGTTCCGCCGCGAACTGGTTCGAGGTTGTGCCGCGGCAGATCGAGGTCCCTGCGCAGGGCGTAGGCAAGGTTAAGGTGCTCGTGACTCCGCCCCTCAACACCTCCGGGGGGTATTACGCGGTCGTGTTCCTGGAGTCAAAGCCCGAACCCCTGAACGTGACCACGAAGGAGGGGAAGGGTGTTTATACCAATCTCCGGTTAGGCTGCTTGGTTCTGCTGAGTGCGGAGCACACACAGACCTACGTGGCTGAAGTTTCGAGCGCCCAAGTTACCCCCCCTTCTGGAACGCGCGCCCTCCAGGTCGATTACGTCTTGGCTAACAAGGGGAACACCCACTTATTTCCCAAGCCTGCGGTCGCAATCTTTAAGTCCGGCAAGGAGCTGGTCGGGAAGGCAGAGGGCGATACCAAACGGTTCTTTCCGGGTCAGAAGAATTCCATGACGGTTTCCTGGCCGGGAAGCCTCCCTCCCGGAAGCTACACGGCAGTCCTGACGATTCAATATGGTGAAGATAAGATCTACACGCAGGATTTGCCCTTCACCGTGGGCCCAACGCCATGAAGTTCGAATTCCCAAGGCGTTCCACTCGTGCAGGATCCCAAAGACTGGAGGGAGCCTCCGCGGCGCGCGCTTGGGCGGCCTGCCGCAAAATAGTCCTCCTGGTCATAGGTTTCTGCGCGCTGGGCCGCGCCACGGGGATTGCACAGGAAACCATTCCTCAGCGGGTCGTCGTGGTTTTGCACGCGGGAAAGACCGTAGCAATCCTTGGTGTGGAGCGAGTGATCTTGCTCGATGATTCGCTCTGCAACGTCCAAGTGTTGCCGGACAAGGTGGAATTCTCAGGGGAGAAACGCGGCTCGACCGTGGCCTTCGTTTGGGTCAAAGACCAGCGCTACACGATTTTGGTCCAGGTCATTTTGCCTCCCACCGAACCCGAACGCCCCAGGTTGTCTCAGCGCGAATTGGACGCGCTGGGCAGCGGAATGGCCGGTTCCACGACCCGGGCCGCAACCAGCTCAGGTTCCCCCACGAACCTGCTTTTCTCTCACTACTTCATCTGGACGGAGAACGACGGGGGGAACCGCCTGACCATCAACGGCCAAGTGGAGGATAGTAATGTTAACGGCGTCCCTTGGTTCAATGCGACCTCAGCTTCCGTTCAATACCACACCCCTCGGATGGACCTTTCCCTGATTGATTTCCCCCTCGATCTTACCGGGTTGTTGGATGGACAAATTCAGGGGACACCCTACACGCTCTTCAACATCTTCACGATCCGGGGTGGGGACCTCAAGTTCCGCCGCGGCGCGAACCAATACGAATTCTTCGGTGGGTCGACGCCACCTTCTTATTTCCTGAGCCTGCAAGGCACTCGTGACATCGCAGGTTTCACCTTCAGCCGAAAGCACAGCAAGAGCCTCAGTTTGTATACCACGACCGCTTGGCTCAATGCGCCGATCTTCTTCTTCGGACCCAATCTGCAACGCCAGAACACCTTCTTCCAAACCGTGGGTTATAACTATCACCCCAACCGGCGTTGGATCATCCAGGGGACACTCGGCGCCAGCACGCGAGGAGGTCTCGTCCAGCAAGGCTTTTCCTACAGCGGGCGGAGGTTCAGCGGGTTCGCGTCAGGCACCACCTCTTCGGCGAGTTTTCCCTTGAACCAAATGCAACTATTGTTTGCCGGCGGCTCGTCCATAGCCACCGGTTCAAGCCTGGCCTTTAACGACAAGATCACCGGCAGCTTTTATTACCAGCACAGCGTAATGAAACCTGCGGGTCTTACCCTGTTACCGGGAACTTCCGATTACCTCAACCCTCACCTGAGTTTCTTCCTGACTCCCCGGCAAAGTGCGACATTCAACTACACCTATACCCGCAATCATGGCGGACTCACGCCTCAAACGCAGACTCAAGGCAACCGGTTTGATTTGGCCCTGAACTCGCAGCTCACCCGCCGGATTATCAACACCGCGCAGGTTACGGTGGGAGCATTAAGCGACCCCCTGCAACTCAATGCGCAATCGGATCTCACCCTGCTCGACGCCGTGAGCATTCCTGTGAGGTCCGGAACCCTCAACATTGGGTTTCAACATTCCCGCAATGATCCTTCCTTAGTGAGCCGTTTGAACCAGGAAATCAACCTGCTCTCCCCGGCGCTCCAACAGTTGTTTCTGCTCGATCCCCTGGGGTTTGTGGATTCAAATAACTTGTCTCCCGAGATTCGAGACCTGCTCAATAACCTACAGCCCACGAATACGCAGATAACCCTTCAGGGGCAATTCCCAATCCGCAACCGCCTGAACCTGAGCCCCATGGTCGGGTATTATCGCGCCGCGCAAGGGCTGAGTCAGGGAACAAACTCTTACCTGCTCGGCTACAACCTTATCTATCAGTTGACTCGCACGATTCAGTTCCAATCGTCACTTTCCAACATGCTTTTGTGGGACTTCAGGCAGCAGGGATTGAGACGAACCACCGTGCTCAGCTTCGGGATCAATAAGCGTCTTAACGGTCATCAGACTTGGCTGCATCCGTTCCAGCCGCGCCGGGCCACGATTCAGGGCCGGGTGTTCCGTGATAACAACGTGAACGGAAGGCTGGATGCGGGTGAGCCGGGGTTTGCGGGACTCCGCGTGGAATTGAGCGGCGGACAGGCGGCCCTCACCGACGTCCAGGGCCGCTTCAGGTTCACAGGACTTAAGCCGGATGTCTATACCGTCACCCTTCCCCTCAAGCAATTCAACGAACCGATTCGGGTCACGAGCTCCACGAGTGTGGAAGTTGATATCTCCATGCCCTTGGTCGCGGAAGCAGATTTCGGTGTAGTCAATTTTGCTCGGGTGATGGGGAATGTCTTTAACGATTATGGCCTGACGGGGAGAAGAGAAGCCGACGCCCCTGGAATTCGTCAAGTGCGGCTAACCTTGAGTGGAGGCAAAGCAGAGCAAGCGCTTTTAACTGATTCCAGCGGGGATTATGAGATCGATGATGTAAGCCCTGGTGATTACCGGCTCTCCATCGACGCGTCCACGATTCCCGCCAACTACCAAATTGCGACTGCGTCCTTCCCGATTCACGTTGCGCCCACCTCGACGGTCGTTCAAGACCTGCCCGTCCAGGCATTGCGATCGATTTCGGGCCACGTCCTGATGAAACCCAGCGGGGCAAACGGCGGCAAACTGAGTATTCCTGGTATCGTCAATGGAGCGCCGGCCAATGGGGTCCACAACGGCCACCCCAACGGAGATCACGATCAGACCAATGCGGAACTTGTGCCCCTAGCCGGGGTCAAGATTGCGGTGGATCACACCACGGTGACCACCGACCAGGACGGGGCTTTCGTATTGAGAAATCTTCCCGCGGGAGATGTTTTCTTCCAGATCCTGGCCGCTCGCTCCGTACCGGAAGGAGTGAAGCTACCTGCGTGGAGAGTTCGCCTACCCCGTGACCCGGTATTTATTCAGGGCGCCACGATCACGATCTCGAACCCCGAGGTCATCAAATGCATTGTGCCCGTTGCGCCGGACGGAAAATAGACCTGCTTTGACTTCATTCGGTTTCTCTTCTTAAACCTGTAACCGGGGGAGACGGTATTTCCTGTGCGTCCGCGCCAATTGTCGCGCGGATTCCCACCCCACTCGGGCAAGATCGTCTTAGCTTCGGGCTCACAATGTTATACTGACTGCTCCCGCTTCCACGCGGCACCGTCACCAATTGAGGGCGATATCTGTGCTAAAGCAGGCCCGTGTTCTAAACAGCAGAACCATCTTCCGGGGAAGAGTGGTCGAATTGAAGGTTGAACAAGTCGTCGAGCCTGGCGGCATCCAGACGACGCGCGAAGTCGTATGTCATCCGGGTTCTGTGGTGGTCATCCCACGGTTACCTGATGGCCGCGTAATCCTGGTGCGCCAGTACCGGCACGCTGTGGGGGAGAGTCTGTGGGAACTCGTCGCCGGCGGCATGGAACCGGGCGAAACTCCTCGGCAGAGCGCCCGGCGCGAGCTGGCAGAAGAAACAGGGTGCCGGGCCCGCGTTTTCAAAACACTCCTGGAGTTCTACCCGAGCCCGGGGATTCTGAGCGAGAAAATGCATCTTGTCGAAGCTCGCGACCTGACCCTTTCGCAGGCCCAGCCCGACGAGGATGAGCGCATTGAGGTCGGGCTGTTTGCGATCAAGGAATTGGCCCACATGGTGAGGGGCAACAAGATCCGGGATGCGAAAACGCTGGTGGGAATCCTCTGGCTTCTTGACGCCCAGTAGTAGGAGCTTGAGCTACGGCAGGTTCTGGTCCCACGGATGAAACATTTTCCTTGACAAAACGGCTGCAGAAACGCTAATTGTAATAAGTGGGAGTTGGGAAAGTGTTCTCGTTAGGAAAGTGTGGATAGAGCTAAGGTGCCGGGGATCTGAGAGATCTTCGGCTTTTTCTTTTTTGGCACTTCCAGAGAGCAGCAACCCCAAAGCAAAATCAAGGAGGACGCAAGTGGCAAGATTCCAAGGTAAAGTGAAGTGGTTCAACAACAGTAAGGGGTACGGGTTTGTCGGCCAGGACGGCGGAGCTGATGTCTTTGTTCACTACTCGGCCATCCAGGGTGAAGGCTTCAAGACCTTGCAAGAAGGCGACACGGTGGAGTTCGAGATCGTCCAGGGACAAAAAGGGCCGCAGGCCGACAAGGTCACAAAGCTCGGGTAACCGGCATCTGCTTCAGCATTTCCTGGCCCAACCGTTAAGGTTGGGCCTTTTCTTTTGTGCCGAGCATGTTCGACAGTCGGGAGGTGGCAGTTCTCCGCTCAGCGACGGGTTTTAGCGATTGCCTCCTGTTCCCTTGATTTTTGGCCGGGCAAGAGAGACAATGCCCAGGTTCGGGAAAAGGGGCAATCTTGCGGTTAGGCGGGGGGCGCAAACACAGCGTCTTCAGTTTCGGACCTGAAGAGGCGTACCTTGGGGAGGAAGTTCAGATGAGGAAGTTGACTCGAGCCGTTGTGCTCGTCACGATGGTCGCGATTTCGGCCTTAGGACAGGAACCTGCCCTCACCACTCCGCTGTCGCACCGCGGGACCTTTGGGGCGGATCTCACAGGAGCAGCCAAGCCTCAAACGGTCACCCTGCCGGCGGAGACGGAGGTCAATATCCAAGTGCTGTCCGGCATTCATTCCCGAGTCAACCGCGTCGACGACCCCATTCTGGCAAAAGTCCTCGAGCCCGTTTACATCCAAGGGAAGATCGTCCTGCCACGTGGGAGTTTCCTGGATGGGCGAATCACCTTGATCCGGAATTCCGGGCACCTGCACCGTCCCGCTGAGCTCGGCTTGCGGTTTGAGCGGATCACCCTCCCGGATGGCCAGGAGAAGCCGATTGCGGGTGTGTTGGCCGCGCTGGAGGAACCCGCGACGCTCAACTTTCACCTCGATGCGGAAGGTCACTTGACGGGCAATGGTACGGCCTCTTGGAAGGCGCTCTTCGGTGGATTCACAGCGCTCGGGACCTTTGGCGCTTTGAAGATCGCGGCCGTCGGATCGACGGGTGTTTCCCTGGTGCTTCCCCTGGGCGGGGCCGCCCTCATCGGTTACGAAGCCTTTTGGCGGCGCGGGCGCGAGGTGAACATGCCGCCGGACACACATTGCCGCCTGCGACTGAATTATCCGCTCACTGTTCGCATCCCTTGGTAAACTGCGGGCAGACAGGACCTATCCTTTCCACAAACCCGACAACGACCCATCCATATGGATTCACTCATCTACCATAACGACCGTCCGGTTCCTCTCTCCGAAGCGCGCCTGTCGCCTGGCCAGATGGGCCTGCTGATGGGTTGGGGAGTCTTCACCACCCTGCGAATCTACGAAGGGTTGCCTTTTGCCTTTGACCGGCACTGGGCGCGGATGGCGCGAGACGCCGACCGCCTGGGGATCAGGCTCGATTACCAACAGGACGCCGTTTGGGAAGCGATTGTGAAGCTGGCGGCCGCCAACCGCCGGCTGGAGGCCACGGCCCGCGTTTCGTTCATCAAGAATCACGGAGGGCTTTGGGCCGACGCTCCGGGGCTCCCCGCCACGGACCTGTTGATCTTTACGCGCGAACTCGTAGCTTGGCCGGCTGCGCACAAGCTCAAGCTTGTGCCCAACGCGATCTTTTCAGGTGGCAGATTGGCAGGCGCGAAGATGCTCTCCTGGGTGCAGAACGCCGGAACCCTCGAGGGAGTTCACGCCGAAGGATTCGACGATGCGCTGCTCTTGAACGAGCAGGGGCGCTTGGCGGAATGCACATCTGCCAATTTCTTCCTCGTGCGCGACGACCGGGTTCTGACGCCCTCCCTCGCGGCGGGTTGCCTGCCGGGAATTACCCGCGAGGTGCTCAGGGAGGTCATCCCGGACGCGGGCTACAAGCTCCTCGAGCAGGACCTTACTCCCGACGATCTGGGCTCGGCGTCAGAAGCCTTCATCAGTTCGACAACTCGCGAGGTCGCCGGCGTGGGAACCATCAGTCCGAATTGGAACTACCTGGCCCCGGGTAGAGTCACTCGCGAACTGGAAGCGGCTTTTCAGCAGTACGTCAGAACTCATCTGCGGTGTACCGCTCCTCCACGTTCCTGACCGTAAGCCCCCGTTTCAACCCGCGTCTCCCCTCAGGGGGGCTGCGCTCAGAAAAGCGCTTCCCGGCTGTCGTTCTGAGCGAAGCGAAGAATCTCGCTCTGCGCATTTTCATGGCAATACGAGATTCTTCGTCGCCTGCGGCTCCTCAGAATGACAGTCCCGCCGGTTTTTTTCGCAGCCTCTGAAGCCCCGCCCTTCCAATTCCGTAGTTAGAAATCCGGGGTGGTTGCCTACCTGCTTGCATTCACACATTTTGGCGCTTACCTTTTGGTTCTGGGGGCGTCTAACCCCAGTGATGAGGTTCGAACCAAACTTGTGATGGATGGCGTCTGCTTGGAGCTGGCCGGCAAAGCTTCTGCACAACCTTCGCGGATGAGCGAGGTCGCTGAGCTCGCACTGATTCGCCGTGCGCAGGAAGGTGATCGTTCCGCCTTCGATGCCCTGGTCCGGCTTCACGACCAGAACGTTTTGCGCTTGGCTCTGCAAGTGGTTGGTTCGCCCGAAGAGGCGCGTGATTTGTACCAGGAGGCGTTTCTGAAAGTGTACCGCTCGCTACGCCAATTCCGTTTGGAGGCCCGCTTTTCCACTTGGCTCTACCGCGTGGTGATGAATGTTTGTCTTGACCACCTGCGCCGGCAGACCACTCGCAAGGAAGTCGCGGCCCCGGAACCTGAAGACGGCCAGCCTGAGTATTTCCAGAGCATTCCCGACGACCGGCCCACGCTCGACCCGGAGCGCGTTACGCACTCCAAGGAGATAGCCCGGCGCATCCACCAGGCGCTCGGCCGGCTGAATCCGCGCGAGCGCATGGTCTTCGAGTTGAAGCATTACCAGGGTTTGAAACTGCGGGCGATTGGCGAGATGTGCAAGACCAGCGAGCAGACCGTGAAGAATTGCCTGTTCCGCGCCACGCAGAAACTGCGCACGGAGTTGGGGGACTTGGTTTAGGAGTCTGATCGTGAGGGAAGTGCCTATGAATTGCCTGGAGCTGGAAGAGAACCTGCCGCTGCTGCTGTATGAAGACCTTCCCGCGCCGGAGCGGACGGCGTGCGAGGCGCACCTCGAGGCGTGCGCAAGGTGCCGGGCGTTGCGCGCCAAGACCGAGCAGCTCCACCGAGTCTTGGCTGCGGGGCCGCGCCGGGAACTAACCGCGTCTCTGCTGGCGGAATCGCGCCAGGCGCTCGAGGAGGCGCTGGACCGCGAACAGCATGGCTGGCGCGCCCCGTTTCGCAACTGGCCTCCGCTTCTTCGCCTGCAGCCGGCTTCCAGTTTTGCCTTGGGCCTGACGTTGGTGCTCTGCGGTTTCGGCATGGGCTGGGCGCTGCGACCGCACGCGGGGCGGCTGCTCACGGGTCCGGCGGGCGTTGAGCGCGCCGGTTTGGTCAATCCCGATCTCGAGAACATGCGGATCAGCGACATCAGCAGGGTCGCTCCTGATCCCAAGACCGGCGGCGTGCGGATCACCCTGGATGCGGAGCGGCGCGTAACCCTGGAGGGTTCGCTCGACGACCCGAAGATTCAGCAGGTGCTGGTCTATGCCGTGAGGAGTTATGACAATCCCGGTATCCGTCGCGACACCCTGGACGCTTTGCGCTCGCACGCCAACGACCCCAACATCCGCCAAGCGCTGCTCTATGCCCTGCGGCACGATCCCAACCCCGGCGTGCGCCTGGAGGCGCTGGAGGCCGTGCGCGGCATGGAAGGCGACGAGGGGCCTCGCGCCCTGCTCGACACGCTCCAGCACGACACCAACCCTGGTGTGCGCGTGGCGGCGGTGGACGCCCTGATCGATCAAGGAGAGAAAGGGGGCCAGGATGCTTCCATTCAGCAGGCCCTCGGACTGTTGGCCACGACGGACCAGAATCCTTACGTCCGCCTGAAGTGCGCCAATGCCATGATGAAACTGGGAAAGTGAAGGTCCGGAACAAACCATGAAGAAGAAAATGATACAAAGTTTCGCGCTTCTGGCGTTTCTTGTCGCTTTGCCGCTCACGGCAGCGGACGTGATCGCGATCAAGCGCGGCACGCCCGAGCACCGTGGCCGCGGCTGGGAGCAGCGTCTGGAGTTCGAAGCGCCCGTTAAGGAAGGGGCGCGGCTGCTGTTGCGCGCGGAGGCGGGTGCGGTGGACATCCGTCCCGAACCTGGCGACAAAGTGAAGTGTGTCGTCACCTTGCGCGCTTACACGTCTGACGAGGCCGCGGCACGCCGCTTGTTCGATGGGGTCCAATTGAGTGCGCGCCCCCTGGATGCCGGTGGGGTCTACCTCACCAGCCAAACGCCGGGACGGGCGCGGCACGGCTCGAACTTCGACATCCGATTCCAGCTCAGCGTACCACCCCGTTTCAACCTGGACGTGGAAACGCAGGGTGGGGGTATCACGGTCGAGGCTCCCCTCGAGGGGGAAGCCCGCCTTACCACAGCGGGCGGTGATGTGCGCACCGCGGATCTGGCGGGTCCGGTGCGAATTGAGACCGCCGGCGGCAGCATCATCCTGGGAAAGATGGGCAGCCGGCTGGACGCGCGCACAGCGGGAGGCTCGATCCGCGTCGATGACGTAACGGGTGACGCCACCCTGGAAACCAGTGGAGGGGAGATCGTCTCGGGCCAGGTCGCCGGCACACTGCGCGCGGAGACGGCGGGCGGCGACGTGGTGATTGGCGGCGCGACTGGGCAGGTGATCGCCCAGACCGCCGGCGGCCAGATCCAGATTGGCCCAGCGGGCGGAAGTGTCCGTGCGGAGACCGCGGGCGGCAGTATCCGCTTGCAGGGAGCACGAGGGCGCGTCGTGGTGGATACGGCGGGCGGCAGCATCGACCTGCTGCAGATGGAAAGCGCCGTCAAGGCTTCCACCGCGGCGGGGCGGATCCTGGCGCAATTCAGTTCCACTCCCAAGACCTTCGGCTCTTCCCAGCTTGAAACCTCGATGGGAGATGTCTTTGTCTATTTGCCTATCAGTCTGTCCCTCACCATCGATGCGGCCATCGACGCTGCGGCTGGCCACAAGATCATCTCCGACTTTCCCCTGACCATTCAGGGCGAGGGGGAAGAGGTAGTTCCCACCAATCTGCGCGGGCGTGGAGCCTTGAATGGTGGCGGAGAGGTCCTGAAGATTCGGACTGTGGCGGGCAATATCGAAATCCGCAAGCTTGACGAGCAGGCGCGGCAGGACCTCGAACAGCGCGAAGCGAGCGCCTGGAAAGCTTGGGAGGAACACCGTGCGGAAAAGGAACATCGCCGCCACGAGCGTGAAGAGGAACAAAAGCAACGCCAACGGGATGAGGATCGGGACCATGTTGACCACTAACCACGGAGCGGTTCCCCACGGTCTGAAGCTGGTCATGCTTCTGGCTGCGTTCTTCGGCATGGCCAGTGCGCTCGGAGCTTCCTACGGCATGGAGCGGGTCTGGGAGAAACGATTTTCGCTTCCACCCGGCGGCCAGGTCACGGTCGAGAACGTGCACGGCAGCATCTGGGTGGAAGGCTGGGACCGCGCGGAAGTGGAAGCCTCCGTCGTGATGCGCAGTCCGCGTCCCACCGATCGCCTCGACGATGTGCAGGTAGCCGTGGAGGCGCGAAGCGGCAGCCTGGCCTTCCATACGCTTTATCCCGGTGACCTGGATGGACCTGTACTGGTGGACTACCACTTGCGCGTGCCTCGCCAGGTGCGGCTGGAACAGCTCAGCACCCTCGAAGGCGGCATCGCGGTGCGCGACGTGGAAGGCGCTGTCCAGGCCCGCAGCCTGCATGGTGATATTGAGGAGGTCAACGTGGCGGGCTCGGTCGTAGCGCGCGCCCTGACGGGCAATATTCGGGTTTCTCTCCGCGCCCTGCCGGCTCCGCAGTCGCCGGTCAGGCTCGAGACCCTTAACGGTAACCTGGATCTGCTGCTGCCCGCCCAGGCGAACGCCGACCTGGAACTCTCCACCGTGGCGGGGAAAATCCTGGGTACTTACGCCTGGCAAGCTAGTGCCGTGCCCGGCGACTCCACGCGCCGGGCGCGCCTGGGCCAGGGCGGCGTACGGGTGGAACTCCGGACCGTGCGCGGAAACATCCGGGTGGGCCAGCGCGACGAAGATTTGTGAAAACTCGTGCAACGGCGCCCGTCTGGGACCGGCGGCTACAGGTGCGGGGGAGAATCGTGATGACGGAAGCGCGGGCCTCACGTCTTAAGGAATAGCAAGCCGTCAGGCTGCCAGGGGAGATGGCAGTCGAGAGAAATCTGGCATGCTCCGGAGAATGACTCGAATGCGGAGGAGAACCATGAAAAACAAGCTTCTCGCAGGATCGGCGCTTTCGATCGCGTTGCTCGTGGCTGGCGCAGGAGTTTTTCGCAGCCAGGAAATGGCGGAACCGCCTGACCCGCCGGAGGCGCCGGAGGCGCCGGAAATCTTCCTGCTGAACGACGGCTCTGCGCACCTGGGCGTTACGCTCGGTGAAGTGACTCCGCAAAAGGCTCAGGAATTGAAGTTGGCCGCCGTGGCTGGCGCCATCATAACCCGGGTTGAAAAAGAGAGCCCCGCAGCCCAGGCCGGTCTCGAGAAGGACGATGTTATCGTGGAATTTGACGGGGCGCGCGTGCGCAGTAGCGCCGAGCTGCGCCGCCTGATTCGCGAGACGCCGGCCGGACGCACAGTGGCCATCAAGGTCATGCGCGGCGGGCAGGCCCGTACCCTGAGCGCGAAACTGGAAGCTCCTGCGCATAGGGAATTCAACTTCACCATGCCGGAAATAGCGGTTCCGCCCGTGAACATTCCGGAGTTCAATTTCTCTTTCGGTTCGGGGCACGCCAGCCTGGGGATTTCCGGGGACGACCTCACCTCGCAGCTCGCACAATACTTCGGTGTCAAGGAGGGGAAAGGGGTGCTCGTGCGCGAGGTGATGGTGGGCAGCGCGGCGGAGAAAGCCGGGTTGAAGGCCGGTGACGTGATCGTGCAAGTGGACGGCAAAACGGTGAGCGCCGTGGACGAGCTGCGCGCGGCGCTGAACGACAACTTCACCGACGACACGCGCAAGGTGAACCTGAGCATCGTCCGCGACCACCACGTACAGACCGTGACCGTGGAACTGACGCGCTCGCCGCGGCGTGAGCGGCACGTGGCCGCCGCGGCAAACGGCTTTGGCCCGGCGGATTCTGCGCCATGGCGAGAGCAGGCCGAGCAAATGCGTGTGCAGGCTGACCAGTTGCGGCGCGAGATGGAGAAGCAGAAGGTGCTGATGCAGGGTGAATGGCAGCACCAACTGCGCGAGCAGATGCGCCAGCTCAAGGAGCAGTTAAAGACCCTGCAGGACGTGCACATTTCATGGCAGACCAGCACGGAGATTTGAGAAGTTGCGGAAGAACCCGTAGGCGCTGTCATCCTGAGCGAAGCGAAGGACCCCTGCAGTTTGCCTGGGTGAGTGAAAAGGACAAACTGCGGGGGTTCTTCGCTCGCTGCGCTCGCTCAGAATGACACGGCCCACAGGTTTCTCACGAACCTGTTGAGGCTTTCTCGCCTCACCACGCCTTCATACCATTCTCCAAGGAAAGGGGAATTTGTCGCCGGTGCAAATCACTGCACAGTGCTGCTGGCGTCCGGGGGCGTTGCTGCCATGGGCGTGGTGTGACGGTGGGCCAGGAGCCAGCGGCCATCGCGGAGCACAAAGATATTGGTGGCCTCGATAAGCGCCGAGGAAAAGCTGTTTTGGTAGGCGGTTGTGACATTCTCAAGGCAGGAGACCCAAGCGGCCGCCCCCGCCACGCGCACCGACGGCCGGCTGATCGATACCATCATCTGCTCGGTCGAGCGGAAGATTTCCTGCCAGCTTCCACGCACCTCTTCCCATCCCAGGAGGAGTTCCCACCCCGGGTGCAGGCACTTCACCCAATCCTCGTGCAGCCAGACCTGCTCCATCAAGGGTAAGTCGAGACCCTGCAGGGCAGCGTAAAAGGCGCGGTTGGCGATCAGAACCTCGTCTTCATCAGGCCGGAGTTGAGGCGGTGCGGGCATGGGGAGGCTCGCTTTCCTGAGGGCCAAGTCTGGACACTCTAACTCTGTGGCAGTTTGGAATTTCGTCCGCGGGCGTTGTCGCGCCGGAGAAGCAACGCTAAGTCGAGCTCGCTCCAGAAGGCCTGTCTCCCTTTTGTGCACCGAGCCTTCTTAGGACACGCGGCAGCGACCAACTCAGCAGCCCGACCTTCACGACATCCGTGGCCAGGAAAGGATAAAAACCCAGCAGCCATGCCTGCGCGAAGGGCACACGGAACAGCACCTGCAACCAGGTGGAACCCACGGCGAGCATCAGCGTGTCTGCCGCCACCAGCGCCCCGGCCAGTCTCCAAGTGGAGCACGCCGCGCCTTGCTCCACCAGCCAGCCTACCAGCGCTGCGGCCAGCGGGAAGCTCCACAAGTAACCACCCGACGGGCCCACCAGGTGCAACGCCGTTCCTGTTGCGCCCGCGAAAACCGGCAACCCGGCCGCACCTTCGGCCAGGTACACGAGTTGGCTCAAGCAGCCGCGGCGCCATCCCAGCACGAGGCCGCTCAGCAGCACGGCGAAGGTCTGGGCGGTAATGGGCACGGGTGTGAACGGCAGGGGAACGCTCACTTGGGCGGACACTGCTGTCACCAGGCTGAAGGCGACGATCCACATCGTCTCGGTGGCAAGGCTGCGGGCTCCGGGAATCAAATCGATCAGGACAGCACTCGAATGACGAGTCATCATGCTCCTTCGAACCTCAGCGCGGCTGACCGTCGAACTTATCCTGGCGAATGTCCGGGGGATTATAACCGAGCTTCCGTTTCATCGCTAAGCGCGAAAAAGACAGTCGGCAGAAGAGGTCGCCCCAGTAGGTTGCATGCGCATGTACCCATACCCTGCACGGGAATTTGAGTTCATAATGCCGGCCCGGGTTGCCTGCTTGTCGGCTCGAGCCGGCAGGTGGGCCGCCCTCGGTTTCTGGGAACGCCCCGCAGGGCGGCCATCCCCGGCAGGCTCTAATCAGCTACTTGGTAATCACTCCGCAGGCAATACGCGCCCCGGCATTGCCGGCGGGGTCGGTCTTCATATCGTCGGGACTGGCGTGGATGACGATGGCCGTACCCTGAGGGTGAAAGAGCGAGTTGGTCCCCTCCCCCAGCGTAACCCCCGTGACCACGACCTTCACCTTGGCCTTGCCCTGGGCGTTGACGGTCAGGTTCTGAAGGTCGCCGGCGTGGTGGCCCGCCGGGTTCTCCCAGCCGTGTTGTTTGCCTTCCGGATTGAAGTGGCCACCCGCGCTCTTGAAGTCCGGCGCTTCGCACTTGCCCACCGCGTGGAGGTGGAAGCCGTGCACGCCGGGCGGAAGGTTCGCGACCTCCAGCGCCACGCGCACTCCCTGTGCGGTTTCCTTGAGTTTTGCCGTGCCGACGTGCCCGCCTTGGCTATTCGCGAGGTCTGCCTTGGCGGTCGCCGCCGTCTTGCTGAAGGCCAAGCTCACCGAGAGCAGTGTCAGGCTGAAAGCCAGGATAAGATTCTTCATTTCTTGCCCTCCTCCTTGAAATCTTGCGCTCCGTCGAGCTGCGCTCAAGCCAGGCGGTTCACCTCCCCCGCGATGAGGGCGCTGTTACCATCTGAGGCGGGGGCATGCCCGCCAGCGCCCCGCTGCTGATCGTCGTGAGGAGTAACCGTCGGATGCATTCAATGGTACCATCAGTTTGAGCGAAGCAGAGAGGGATTCGTGGAGAGAAACTTGATGAAGGCAGCGTATCTGACGGGTTTGCGGCAGGTAGAAATTCGCGAGGCGCCGGCGCCCCGTCTGGCGGGGCCGCGCGATGTCTTGCTCCGCATCAACACCGTGGGCGTGTGCGGATCCGATATGCATTACTACACGCAGGGGCGGATCGGCCCGCAAGTGGTCGAGTTTCCGCATGTGCTCGGCCACGAGTGCACAGGGACTATTCTGGAAACCGGGGGCGAGGTGCCGGAACTGCGGGTGGGCCAGCGGGTGGCCGTCGATCCGCTGGTGCCTTGCGGCCGTTGCGACCAATGCCGCGCGCGGCGTCAGCATACCTGTCGCGACCAAAAATTTCTGGGAAACCCCGGGCAATTGCCTGGGGCGCTGGTGGAGTACCTGGTGTTGCCCGCGGAGTGTTGCTTTCCCGTGCCGGACTCCCTCGACGACGACCGAGCCGCCGTGGTCGAGCCTCTCTCCATTGGCCTCTACGCTGCGCAGATGGCGCAACTCGCGCCCCGCGCGCGGGTCGGAATCGTGGGGTCGGGCCCGATTGGCTTGTGCACGTTGCTGGCGCTCCGTGCTCTTGGGCCAGCTACCATCTATGTCACCGACCTGCTGGACGAACGCCTGGCGGTGGCGCGCGACTGCGGCGCTGATTGGACGGGCAATCCCCGGAGCGAGGACGTGGTGGCGGCCGTCCAGCGGCTCGCCCCTCTCGGCCTGGACGCGGTGTTCGAGTGCGCGGGTGAGCAGACGGCGCTCGACCAGGGCGCTCAACTCCTCGAGCCCGGCGGCGCGCTGCTGGTCATCGGAATTCCCGAACTTGACCGCGTGAGCTTTGACATTAATCTGCTGCGGCGGAACGAACTGCGTGTTCTGAATGTGCGCCGCCAGAACGAATGCGTGGCCCCGGCCATTGAACTCATCGCCAGTGGTCGCGTCGATGTCCGCCCGCTTCTCACCCACCACTTTCGCCTGGAGGAGACTCCTCAGGCATACGACCTTGTCTCCGCGCGGCGCGACGGCGTGGTGAAGGCCATGATTCGCATCGCGCCGGAGCGATAAAACGGCTGGCGCCGAGTCCGGAGCGCGGCCGATCTCCTGTGTGGCCACAGGCGAAGGCTGGCGCAGCATGGCCTGCGGCGGCGCAACTGCTCCGACTGTTTCGCCTGCGGGGGAAGACAATCTCCCGCGTCGAAGCCGCGCACCGCGCCAAGAGTATCGCGAGCTTCAGGAGATCTTGTGATCGATTTTGGAGGTCCGGCCAGGTCCGGTTGAAGGTATTATCGCTATAGTTAAGTGGTTCAATGGAGGTGAAGAATCACCCGACGGAGCGTTGTTTGGAGCCGATAGTGAATGCTTTTTCTTCGGCGGACGACGCATTGGCACGCTTTCCGGAGCGCCGCGCGCCGACCTATTTACTAACAAGATAATAGCAACTGTCGGCGAATGCAGGCAGCCTGTCCTTTGTAGCTTTGCGGGGCGAGTCGTTTCCCTCGCGCCAGGCAGTCCATTATGACATCCTCAATGACCTGTGGGAGTGGGCGAGCAGAGATTGGATACCATGTCGCAACCAATTGATTTGTAATGACTTTTAGGCATTGTCAGAATAGGTTCTAAGCCCACGCGGGGGTGGGGAGCCTCTCAAGAAAATCTCAGCTTTCTACAAAAAAGACCTTGACAAGGGGAATCAGCCAATTATAATATAACCTCGATAGCGAAAGAACAATTTGATTACACCACGTTGGGTTGCGGGAGTTGTTTATGTGCCCGAGCCAAAAAGGAGTCTTACCGATGTCCACCAAGAACACCATATTGCGAGTCGTCCTGTTTACGCTCCTTCTGGGGGTGGTTGCTTCAGTACCGGCGCTAGCCGGTTCCGCAGTAATTGGGTCAGTGGCCGGCAGCATGAATGCAACCGTAGGCGGCCAGTCACTTCTCCCCAATACCACGATCTTCAGTGGTGATAGCCTGCAAGTGAGAGATGGCGTGGCTGTGGTTGCCGTTGGCAACAGCAGCCGCATGGTGTTTGGGCGCGACACGGTCGCATCCTTCTTGAAGGATGCCAACGAAGTTACCGTGCTGCTCAGCCAAGGAAGCGTCTCCATGTTTCATCCCAATGAGGGGACGTCAGTGCGTGTGAAGGCCGGCGAGGTTTCCGTTGTACCCACGGCGGGATTCAAGACGCTGGGTGAAGTGGCTATGCTGAATGGCTCCCTTGTCATCAGCGCCAAGGAAGGCTCGCTGCAGGTTAACGATCGCGGCACGACCAAGAATGTGGCCAAGGGCCAGACCATCGTGATCGCACCCAAGACCGCTGATGCCAAGAAGGGCACCGGGAGCGGCTGGGGCGGTGGAGGCAATGGTTGGGACATCGCAGCCGTGGGCGCGGGTGGATTAGCTGCGGTGCTGGCGGGCGTCGGAATCAAGAAAGCCGGCGACGCGAAGACCTCTGCGGACGCGGCAACTGCCGCAGGGAACGCAGCGAACGCGACCGCAGGGCAGGCCCTTAGCGCAGCGAACGCAGCGACCGCGGCTGCGCTACAGGCGGATGCCGACGCGCTACAAGCGCAGTGGCTGGCGGGCTGCACTTATAACACGGTCACTACGGGATTGCCCGACAGCCCGTACGTTCCGCCTGAGGGCAACCCTTGCCCCAACACGACCTTGTATGTTGCGCCTGTGCCTGATTAGTTCGGGCGAACCAAAACTGGCGAGCTAGCTCTTGACGGCGAGCGGCATCCGATAGACAACGCGGATGCCGCTCGTGTGTTTTCAGACCTCCTCGATCCGTCTCTCCCCAAGATCCATCTCGATTAGTCATTCCCCTCTTGAATCTAAAGACCAAACCCTTGCGCCATGCGAGTGAGCCAATGACTGAGCAGGTTGGGAAAGGGTCCCTTCAGGGCAATCCTAATGCTGGGCTTTGAACCATTGGGCGAATCTTTGGATTCCGTCTTCGAAGCTGACTTGGGGCGAGTAGCCGAGGATCTGGCGCGCCTTGGAGAGGTCGGCGTGAGTGAGGGGCATTTCCCCGGCCGGGACAGGCAGGAATCTTCGCCGAGCCGTCTTGCCGAGCGCCTGCGCCAGGGTTTCCAGCATGTAGTCCAGGCGCACCGGGTGTGAATTTCCCAGATTGAAGATGGCGAAGGGACCAGGAACATCGAGGGCGCGCACGATCCCGTCCACGATGTCGTCGACATAGGTGAAATCGCGCTGCAAGCTGCCATCGCCGAACAACGGCACCTCTGCCCCGGCCAGGATCAGGCCTGCAAATTTGCGGATGGCGAGGTCAGGCCGCTGGCGGGGTCCAAAGGCCGTGAACAGACGCAGGCAAGCCACGGAGAGCGGATAGGTCTGGGAGTAAGCAAAAGCCAGGGCCTCACCGGACACCTTGGTGGCCGCGTAGATCGAGAGGGGATGGGTCGTGCAAGCGTCCTCCGCGAACGGGGCACGGTTCTCCCTCCCGTAAACGGAACTCGAAGAAGCAAAGACGAACCGCCGGACACCGCTTTGCCGGCTGATCTCCAGCAGGCGGGTGGTGCCGGCAACGTTGACCGAAACGCAGGCGTCGGGTTCGAGGAACGACGCGCGCACTCCCGGACGCGCTGCCAGGTGCACCACCGCCTCCGGGTGGAAGCTCTCAAATGCTGCACGGAGCTTCTCGGCGTCGCGAATATCGGTCGCGTAGAACTCGAAACTCCCGCTCGCCCCGATTTCACGCAGGTTCGCGCGCTTCCATTGCGGGTCGTAGTAATCATCCAGGTTGTCAAGGATGGCGACGCGCTTTCCTTCCCGCAGCAAGCGCTCCACGAGGTGGGATCCGATGAACCCGGCGCCGCCCGTGACCAGAATGTTGTCCATGGCTTACTTCTTCCGGATAGCCTGAAACTGCGCCTCCGGCACGGAGACGACCTGGAGGCGGGCCTGGTCGTCCACCCAAAGGTCGACGTGGGCCAATTCGGTGGTGAGGACCAGATGCCGCAGGGTCAGGGTTACTCCCTCCACGGTGACGGGCCCGGCGCCCGCCGGTTCCACGGTAATCACCCCCGGCAGAGCTTCCTGCGGAATGAAGGCCTGGAAAGTTTGTTTTCCCCCCGCCGCCTGGTCGTACCGGTCCACGACCAACTGGTAGTGATGGAGGACGTTGTCGTCAAGCACCAGGACATCCTTGGGGAGCTTGAAGTCGCGCTTTTCCTCCGCCCCGCTCACCGTCTTTAAGCGCGTGCGCGCCGGGGAGGAACGGAAGTCGACGCTGATCTGAGATGACTGCGCCCCTTTCTGGCTCCAGGTGTAGGAGAGGGGGTGGAGTTGCAAGTCGAGCACGAGGCTGGGAGAGGTTCTCACCTCCATGGTCTTGCCGTCCTGTTCCACCCGCAGATGAATCTCGCCCACGGCTTCAACCGCATCCGGCCGGGTGCGAATTTCGAACTTCTCAGTTCCGATGTTCTTGCCGGCGGCGTAAAGCTCGAAAGTGCCGCGGTCGTTCAGGTCAACGTGGGAGGCGCCCGAGGCCTGCGCCGCGAGAGGCCGGGCGGCCAAGGCTCCTGTCCACACCACGAGAATGGCTATCAGCAGCGAGCAGTTTCTTAGCGAGGTCAGTTGAGGCTCCTTTCCGTCTCTCCTGTCGATGGGCTGCGCCCCCCAATTATGAGAACGCGCCGCGCCGTTCCTTTCCTGGAGCAGGAGGGGAGCGTTGCTATTTTCGCGGCCTATCAAAAGACCCCCAAGCGCAGGATTTGCTCGGCCACCCCTGCGGGCTCAAGTCCCTCGGTGGAGACGCGGAAGTCAGCGAGACGGTAATAGGGCAGGCGGTCCACGAGGAGGCGGCGGAATGAGGGGGCGTCACGGAAGAGCGGACGATTGTCCATGCTTTCGCAACGCGCCCATAGAACTTCCGCCGGGCAGTCGAGCCAAACCGTAATGCCGCCCGTCTCCCGAATGAGGTCCACGTTGGGCGGCTGCGCGAACGTTCCCCCGCCCAGGGCAATCACCGCCGGCTCGCTCTTCGAGGTCTCGGTGAGCGCCGCGCGCTCCAACTGGCGGAAAAAAACTTCCCCGGAATTCTCGAAAATCGCGCGGATACTGGAGCCTTGTCCGGCTTCGATCACCGTGTCGAGATCGATGAAAGGCCAGCCCAGTTTCGTCGCCAGCAGCTTGCCCACCGTAGACTTGCCGCTTCCCATGAAGCCCAGGAGATAAATCAGTTTTCGACGTTGCCGGCTCATTCCGCGACGGGGTCTCACCCCAACCAGGTTCGGCTGAGATTATAGTGGCGGGGTCGCCGGTTGCGCAACTTTTATGCAGTGGCGGGCTGAGGAATCAGGCAGCGATCCACCCTGGATGCGGCGTGTCAACTAACCGCGGGCTGGGGTAGTGTCCCAATATGGTGGAGTGAGTCCCAGCGGGTAGCCACGACGAGCGTTTTTCTCGTCGTGGGCTTTTTCCATTTTCCACGCTGACGAACCCACGGCAAATCCGAAAAACGGATTTGCCGTGGCTACCCCTACGATCTTCCGCCCGCCACGCGGGCTGGCGCGAAAAGGTTTTGCCCTTGGCCTTCCCTCTCCCAGGGGAGAGGGTGCCCGACGGAGGAGGGCAGGTGAGGGGTCTTTTTCAACCCCATCGGACTTTGACGGAACCCTAATATTGGCCGCTTGACTTTCGCTTTCCTTGGGTTTACAAAGTCATACAGACTTCCACTCGGAAAAAGGAGAGCCCCCATGGAACTGAAACCCCCACATTGGGAGGAACCAGCATCTGGCATAAGACTCTTGCGGCTTTACACGACAGATCTGAAGCCTGATTGGCCTCGAGTCGTGATTCTAGAGCTGACGGCCGATCGGTTTAGGGAGTTTGAGAACGACCCCTTGGGATTTGACAAGACATACAAGCTCTATCCTGAGCAGCCGATGAGGTGGATTTCGAGTTGCGCAAAGCCACCGCAAGTAGAGGAAATTCCATCAAGCGCTGATGCATTGTGGTGGACAGTGGTTACCATCCACAGCCGTCCAAGTGCCGTGGTTTCTGCAGCGTGCCCCCATCTTTTAGTCTGACGCTGCTTGAGGCGTACAATTCGGGGTGGAACCGGACGCCGAGGCGCGGGGTGCCACTTGGCTGAGGGAAGGGCGCAAGTCACCGTGGCGTCCTGCAGGGTGAGTTTGCTCGGCTGCGAAGCGGACGGTGCGGCCCACAACCAAGCGCGAAGTGTGCGGAGCAGATTGGAGAAAGCCCTTTCGAAGAGTCTCTAAGGCGGGAGGTCTAGACGACGCATAAGATCCTGGAAGCCCGGGTCGGACCGAACCGGGTCGAAAGCTGGCTCCACCTTGAGCCGTGCCAAGTATACATCACGATCGGCGTAGGCCGATTCCAGCCAGGCAAGTCCCTGCTTCTTCTCTCCGAGGGCGATATCGATCTGCGCGAACAACGACGGGGGTACGTAGGTTCGCCTGGCCCGCCCGCGTAATTCATTCAGGGCGTTGCGTGCGGCGGTCTTGTTTCCCGCCAGGGCGTGGGCCCGCGCCAGACCGACAATCCGAGTCAAGTCGTTCCCGGAAAGGATTGCCGCCCTTTGACACTCTGCGACGGCCTTCTCGTACATTCCCTTGCCCAGGAAGCTGAGCCCCAAACAATCGTGGGCGCCGATGGAATCAGGTTTCAACTCGAGGACTTTGCCGCACTGTTCGACGGCTTGGTCGTAGCGACGAGCATAGTAGAACGCCCACCCGAGGGTGACCTGGGTCGCGATGGAAAGCGGGTCGAGCTCTTGGGCCCTGCGGCCTTCCGCCAAGGCTTCCTCGGCCCTTCCCATCGCCGATAAGTAAGCTGAGTACATGCGATGCGCTTCCACGTTGCCGGGGTCCAGTTCGAGGGCGCGTCTGAATTCGCTCTCGGCCTCCGGCCAGTTCCAATCCGCATAGAATCGGACAGCTCCCAACGAGGTGTGCGCCTCAGCCAGAGTGGAGTCAATCCCCAAGGCCTTGAGCGCATACTGCTTCGCATTGCGTATGGCCACGTCCGGGGGCAGTTCATCCGTTGACCAGTAGTAATCGGCCAAACCGGCGTAGGCGGGAGCGTAATTCGGATCTATCTCGGCTGCTTGCTCGAAGCATTGCCGGGCCTTAAGCCAGTTGTGTTCGGTGTCCTCGTGCCAGTAATAGCGGCCTTTAAGATAAGCCTCGTAAGCAGCGGGGATGACCGGAGGCGCGCTGGTGAGGCGCCCGCGCTCGTGCGGCGTCACAGCAATTTTGATTTCATTGGCAATAGCGGTCGCTACCTCGCCCTGCAGCTTCAGCACGTCTTGCAGGTCGCGCTGGTAGCTTTTGGCCCAGAGATGCCTGTCGGTGGGCGCGTAAATCAGTTGCGCGGTGATCCGCACCTGCCCTCCCGAGCGCAGCACTGTTCCTTCCACCACGGCGTCTATGTTTAACTCGCGCGCAATTTCCGGCAGGGGCTTATGCGCTCCCTTGTAAAGCATGACGGAAGTCCGTGAGATCACCCGCAGCGCCTTGATTTGGGCCAGATCGGTGATGAGCTCGTCGGTCATTCCATCCGCAAAGTAATCCTGCTCGGGATTCCCGGAAAGGTTCTCGAGCGGCAATACCGCGATGGATTCAATTCGGCCCGGACTGCTTGTGCGCAACAGCCAGTCCCGCAAACCGCCGACATTCAGCAGCACCAATATCGCCGCCAGCACGACGGCGCAGGCGGCCGCCAGGGCCGCAATCCTCCACCGAGTCCGCTTCCGGCGGAAGGTTCGAATCGTCTCGGTGGTCCTGGGCAAGGCCAGCCGCCGCAGATCTACTTCCAATTCCTCGACAGACTGATAGCGGTCCCCGGGGTCTTTTTCAAGGCACTTCAGGATGATTCGCTCCAGTTCCGGAAGAACCCTGGCGTTTAGGGCGCGGGGTGGGACAGGCGCCATGTGCAGAATGGTATCAATCAACCGAGGACCCGTCTCCTCACGGAACGGCCGTTGGCCGGTTGCCATCTCATACAGAACTGCCCCGGCTGCGTAGATATCAGCGCGGGCGTCGGTCGGCTCAGACTGCAACTGCTCCGGTGCCATGTAGGGCAAAGTGCCTACCGCGGCCCGGTCACCCGTGGTTGAATCAGTGCTCGCGTCAGTTCCGGTCGTTTCGCGTATCGGCTTCAATGACTTGGCAATTCCGAAGTCAAGAATCTTCAGCCTTCCGTCGGAGGTGACGCGCAGATTGGCCGGTTTGAGGTCACGATGCACAATCCTCTGGGCGTGCGCAGCGGCCAAGCCAGCGGCCAGTTGTACGCCTAAGCGTGGAATCTCCTTCTCGGGCAGGGGACCTTTCTTGAGCATGTCGCTAAGCGTGATTCCGGCGATGTACTCAAGAACCAGGAACTCCACTCCATCTTCGCTGCGGAAATCGAAAAGAGTTTCGATGTTGGGATGACTAAGCTTCGAAAGCGCTTGCGCTTCTTTGTGGAGCCGCTTGCGGAAAGCCTCATCGGCCAGGGCGCTCTGCGGCAACACCTTGATGGCCACGTCGCGATCCAGGCGTTCATCACGCGCCCGATACACCTCGCCCATTCCGCCGACACCGATTCTTTCCAGAAGGCGGTAGTGACCAAGTATTCGGTCTTTCATAGGGGTGGGAGCTTGCTTGCGAGTCCCATCTTAGACTGCACTCGTCCGGCAAGTCAACTGAACAGACCAACGGGTAGTGTCCTAAATGTGTGTTGGGGGGCCCCTTGACAAACAGCGCCCGCTCGTTGTATAATTTTCAGCATGACAATCGAGAAAGCAATGGAGATCGTAAAGAAACGGTATGGGCTGCTTACTAGTTACGTTGACGCGGCTAGCGGCAGGATGATGCGCGTCATCAAGGCTGAGGCCGAGCTGAGGGCGATTCCCGAGGTAAAGTGGCCAGAAGGTGGCATCTCCCTTTTTGCGTCTGACCTAATAGAACTTGCACGCGGCGACGTAACCATCAGGGGTTTGGTCGAGAGAAAGAACCCGGAACTGTTTCATAGGAATCCTGCCGCATCGGAGCTTGGACGTAAAGGCGGCAAGGCAATCTCTAAACGCGGCCCTGAATACTTCAGTTGGTTGCAGGCTCAACGCCAGAATAAGAAAGGCGGCAGGCCTCGCAAGCCGTAAGCCTAATCCCCCTCCCAACCAGCTTGGAACACTACTCTACAGAACACAAACAAACTTGACACTTGGAACGGAAAACGTGGTATACTTATCTTGAGGTGATGTTCCAATGAGCTTCACTACGAGACAGGCCCGAATAGAACTAGACAAATTGGAACGCAAGCTAAAAGCCTACGAAGCCTTACGTCTACGAAAGGACCAGTTGGAAGCCTTTCTATCGCTCGCCGAAAAACTATCTGCGAAGCCGAGGGCCAAGCCCCAGGCTGCGCCTGAGCCTGTGAGAATGACACGGCACTTGAGCACATCAGATGCAGCCGCCCAAGTGCTAGAGAGAAGTGGACAACTTCACTTAGGCGCTCTTCATCAGCAGATGCGTGCCTTGGGCTGGACTGGCTCTGGTAATTTTGTAAATGAAAAGAAAGCGATCTATGTGGCGATGTTGAGAGCGCCGCATCGCTTTATCAAAGTCGGAAGAAATGTTTGGGCAATACGAAGGGAGGCTGAAACAAAAGCGGCCAGCTAATCCGATGTTACTCAGAAAGCTGGCCGCCGAACGACTCTCGCGCCTTAGGTTAACGTAGACCGCCGGGCCTTAACCCCGGAGGCGGGAGACCCACCCTCCCAGGCGCGACCAATTTGAAGCATTCCCTAAAGGAGACGCTCCAAGTGTCTTTATACCATTGTCGCTCGCCACCAGTCAACTAATTCCTTTCTCATCCTTACGATTTCTCTTGACAAACAACGAGCGCTCGTTGTAATATTTAACCAGGATGTGAAAGCCCCGCCGGTAGTTGACGCTATCGACGGGGCTAAATCAGCACGCGGGGTTAGCCGACATGCCGACCAACAAACTGCATTATCGGCTTGCACTGCGAGAAAGGCGAGCCGAAAATGACCTGTCATAACTGCAAGAGCAAATGCCAAAGATTTGGGAAAGACCGCGGGTGGCGCATACGTGCCGCTTTCTGGCATGTATGCGGTCACAGCGATTTCTAAGGGCGATCTCTAAGGGCCGCATCCATTCCATAATGCGGAACGTCTGCGCCACCCGCGGAATCGTGAATTTCTGCCAGATGTCAGAATTTAGAATCTACCGGTAGGCACAAAGTAACGTACCCCTATTGACAATACACTACGGCGGGAGGCTATAATAGGAGGCATGAACGCCACCCCTCATACCGACCCTCCACTCGAGCAATTGCGGGAGGCACGGGCGACGGCGAGTGTTGAGAGAGCCTCTACGAGCCGGTTTTGTGGAGAATTCATGATAAAAATCAAGAAAGCAAAACACACCAAAAAAGATGTTAAAAATGAAGGTTGCTCCCAAGATCTTGTTGAAAATAAAGGGCGAAAATATACAAATTCTCATAAGGCCAATATCTTTATGAAAATAAACACCTTATCTGAAATGCCAATATGTTGATGAAAATAAAGGAGATAGTTAATCTGCACAGCGCCTAAACCTGCCCTAATGGCAATTTCCGCATGGTATGCCAATATCTTATAGCAAACAAAACCACTTACACTTCGGAAGCCAATATGTTGTTGAAAACAAAGGAGCGGCTAGCTCGGCCCCCCGGGTACCCCATACGTGCCGCTTTCTGGCATGTATGCGGTCACAGCGATCTCTGAGGGCGCATACATTCCATAGTGCGGAACGTATGCGCCACCCGAGGTTCGACGAGGGGAGAGGGGCGTTGGTCGCGCCCTCTCCCACTCTACAGCTACGCTTGTTTCACTCCTGCGGGCGGATGCGGATGGTACCGCTGAAGGAGGTGAGCTCGAGGGTGGCCTTGCCGGTGTTATGGGTTCCCAGAAGGCTATTAGATGAGGCTAGCGGTGAGGCGGACTCCCGCCGGCGCTTGATGGGCAGCGTGTTGATCACCTTGCCGCGCACGGTTTTCTCATTCAGCTCGAAGGAAGCAGAAGGCGGGCAGACGATGTCCAGGTCACCGCTGTAGGCGGAGAGGATATAGTCGCCGCGCTCCATGAAGTCGCCCTCGAAGAGGATATGGCCTGACGTGGTGCTGCCGCGCAACTTGGTGGTGGTGGGAGACACAAAATGCAGGTTGCCGGTGATGGAGTAGGCCTCGACGTGCCCGGAGGGGCGCAGGATCTCGATATTGCCGCCTACGGAGCGTACCGAAAGGTGTCCGGAAAAGTCGGAGACGACGATGTCGCCTCCTACCGATTGAATATCGGCCTCGGCTTGCATGCCCTGCACGCGGATTTTCCCCTGGGGGTTACGGATTTCCAGGCTGGAGCCGGCGGGAACATCCAGCGTGTAGTCGGCCACCTGGTCGTTTGCGTTGGCCAGCGGGTCCAGGACGTGGGTCGTGAAGTGCACCTTCTCGGCCGGGCCCGTATCGGGAAGGAATTCGGCATCGACCTCCACGCGCGGGGAGGCGACGGTCCAGACCACGTGCACCTGGGCCTTGTCCCAGCCGCGCACCAGGACCACGCCTTTCAGGTTGGTCAGGCTGATGCGGGGTTCGCGCGTGGTGTCGAGGGTTTTCTCCAGGCGCCCCTCGCCGGCGGCGCACAGCATCGTGGCCGGGACGAGAATGAGCGCCAGTGATCTCAGAATCTGCTGCCTCGTGGGTATCTTGCTGACAACTGTCCGCTGGTTCAAACCCGTGTTCCTTCCTTTAACGCCCTTCGAACTCCAACGCAGAAGAAAGAATTTCAGCCTTGCGAGTGTACGCGGTCAAGAGGTAATCGTGTGCCAGGGTGTTTCTGGGCTCGTGCTGCAAGGAGTCCAGGCATTCCCGGATCGAGTCATTCAGAGAGACCAGGCTCTTATTGTAAGTGGCCTTGAGGTCGGGGGCCAGGGAGGCTTCGTTGGCCCGGTAGTTGCTTTCCAGTTCCTGAACCAAACGCGCCACAGCGCTGTCTTCGCTGGCGGGTGTGGCCGAAGTGGTTAGCATGGCGGGGGAAGTCGGGGCCGCCTCCGGCGCGTCCCAACGCTGGGCGCTTCTGGGAGGCAGAGACAGCAGCGAGCCCAGAATAACCAGGCCGGCCAGAGCTGCGACGGGAACCGGGTGGGGAATGGCCCACCAAGTCAGAAGCTTGCGCCAGCCGCTGCCTTGCGGGCGGAAGGCGCCCTCGGCCTCCAGCCGCGCCCGCACGTTGGCCCAGACGACCGGAGAGGGCTCCTCCCGCGGCATCTCCCGCGCCGCGAGGCGGATCAGTTCCAGGTCGCTCAGCAGGGCGTGGCAGAACGGGCAATCCTGCGCGTGGGCAGTTACGAAGAGTCGGCTTTCCCCCTCCAGGTAACTTTCCAGTTCGTGGTCAAACCGGAGACATGCCCCGCCCGTTTCCTCTCGCCCTTCTTTCATGGTTCCTCTTCAACTTCTCCCACCGGTTCAGCGGCGGGACGTGGCTCGTCAATGGTACTCGCCCTATGATCCTGGCGAAGCCGCTCGCGCAGCTTCATGCGGGCCTTGTGAAGCTGCGATTTGGAATTGCCTACGGAGCAACTCATGATCTCGGCGATCTCATTGTGCTCGTAACCTTCCACGTCGTGCAGCACAAAGACCGCCCGGTACCCCGGGGGAAGATCCGCTATGGCCCGCTGCAGGCCAATCCGGTCAACTGAGCCCGTCAGCCGCCGGTCATCATCCCCGTAATCCCGCTTGACCGGCTCGTCCTGGGAAGTGTCCACCTCGTCGAGCGAAATCTGCTGCAAGCCTTTCTTGCGCAGGTGCATCAGGACGACGTTAACAGCCAGCCGGTGGAGCCAGGTCGAGAAGGCTGACTCCCCCCGGAACGTGGATATCTTCCGGAAGAGCTGAAGAAACGCCTCCTGCGCCAGGTCTTCCGCTTCCGCTGTATTGCCCGTCATGCGCAAGCAGAGTGAGTAGACTCGCCGCTTGTGCATTTCGAAAAGGGCCGTGAACGCCCCTTCCTCACCCTGCTGGGCGCGCGCGATTAACTGAGTCTCCGACGCAGCCTTTGGTGCTGGTGTCTTCTGTGAGCTCAAAAAGTTTCACAACCGGCCGCACCTCAACTCGTTTGTTGGGATGCGGCGCTAGTATCGAGAGTTGTATTCCCTTTACTGACGCATGCCCAGACCAGAGGGTTACTCGCGGGCTTCTCAGGCTGCGGAAAAACCGCCAAAGCTGTCATCCTGAGAAGGCGAAGCCGGTCCTGAGTGAAACGAAGGAAGGACCTCTGTATTTGCTTGAAAATTCAAATACGGGGGTCCTTCGCTTCGCTCTGCAGAAACTCGACGCGTAAGTCATTTAGATTCCCCATCGCTGGCACTGTCATCCTGAGTCCCGGTTCTTTCGGGACGAAGGATCTGCATTTGTCTTTGTTACTGAAAACCCATGCAGATCCTTCGCTTCGCTCAGGATGACAGTTTGGGTGATGGGTTCTCCTCATCGAGTTTCTGCTCATCATGGGCAGCCGAAAGGCTGTCAATGCTCAGGATGACAGCATCGGAGCGTTTTTCCGCAGCCGCTCTTGCCGCAGCGACGAAGCGAGGCTCCGTTCCGCGTGGGCGGGTGAGGCTTATTGTCTGATACGCATTGCCTACCGCGTCTGGCCCCCCGTCCCGGGGACGCGAATTACGGCCTTTCCCACCCCGGCGTTTCCCGCCGTGTCGTAGGCGCGTAATGCCAGGACGTGCTCCCCAGGGTCCAAATGGCCGAGCTTAACGGTAAACGTTTCCTTGCGCGAATCCACAATCCCGTCATCGGAAAGCACGTCCTGCCAATTCTTTCCATCCAGGGAGGCTTCAGCGCTGCGCAGGGGGGACGTGTCATCTTCCGCGACAAACTGCACCTCCGCCGCGGACCCCGTAACCGTCTGCTTCAGGACCTGAACGGCGGGGGGCGTATTGTCGATCCAGAACGGGGCGCTTAGCATTTCGGATTTGCGCGCCAGGTTGGGAGGATTGGACTCCTCGTCCGATGCCACCAGCCGGGCCACGTACTTCCCATCCGCAAGACTATTGGGTTCAATGACATAGCTCGATTGACGGAGTTTGTCCTTGAGAAGATGCCACTCCTGTTCGTCGGTTGCTCTGACAAAAATACTGTAAATCAACTGGTCCCCGTTCGGGTCGTCAGCCTGCCAGGTCAGGGTGATAGGTGTCTTGCCGGCGCCGCCCGAGGGGGGCGGGGCGCCGAAACTCACCGTGGGCATACTCGTTACCGCGAGTCCGACTCCCATGGGCAGGTTGGGCGATGGGCCGAACCCTGCCCCTCCGGAACGCTCCCCGGAGGTGCTGGCGTTCAACGAGTGGATCTGAGGGGGAAGGTTCTGATTCAGGTAGGAAACCGTCGCCTCGTCGAGCGTGGGGGAAGCTCCGCCGGAGGTCCGAAAGACTGCTTTCCATTGGATATAGCGGGAGGCGGGGCTCGTTACCGGATCACCGTTGCTATAGGGTCCCGCCCAGTCGCTCCAGGTCTGGTCAGGACGCTCGGAATTTCCCGCCCGCGTGTAGAACTGCAGGGTGCTGCCGGCGGGAACCTCTCCTCTCCAGGTCAGGACTCCCCAGCGCGAGACAAATTTCGTATCCTTCACCGGCGCTTCGAAGCTGCCTTCGCGGGTGGGAGGCGCTTCGATGCGAAACAGCCTGGCGACATTGCTCGTCGCCACGTAAAGATCGGAACCGCCCAGCAGCAAGCGCGTCGCCAGCGATTCATGCGTTTCCGTCAGCAGCGTCAGCTTGTCGCCCTCCCGGTTGGGTTCCAGGTCGAAGATCCGCCCGTTGCTATCCGTGGAAAAGAGCACATGGTTGTTGCGCACGGTGAGCGCAAAGATGCTCTCACTGTTGGAACTCCACAGGGTCTCGGCGGTGGAATCCGGAAAGATTTCCACCAGTGCCCCGCGCCCCTGCGGCATTTGCAGGGGCAGCAGGGAAGAGGCGATGGGGGCAGGGCGATTAAAGCTGGGAGGCGCGGCCTCGGTCGGCGGGGTTTGGGTTTTAGCCAGCGCTTGCTCAGATTCGGTGGAAGCCGTGACGGTGACGGTCGTGACGCCTCCACTGATCACGGCCCCGGGGGGACCCAGCAGCAGTTCCGGCGATCCCTTGCCGCCGCTTCCACCCAGAGTGGCTGCAAAAATGTGACCCGCCGAATCGAGCGCCAGGTCGTGAATCTCCGGAAGGCTGGCCTGATAAAGGACAAAGGCTTTACCCTGGGGTGTGAGGCGATAGATCAGCCCGTTCGGCACGCTGCCCGCCAGGAGGTTGCCCTGCGGATCGAGCCTGAGGCACATGATGTGCGTCTGCTTGCTGTCAAAAAAGACTTCGCCTTTTCCGGAAGGGTCCACGCGCAGGATCTGCCCCTTGTCGCCTGTGGCGACATACAGCCGCCCTTGTGCGTCAAACAGCAGCGCCCAGATGTATTTCGTTTTGGGGTCGTAGAACTGGCTGGACTTGCCGTCCGGGGTGATCTTGTAGACCTTCCCCTCCGGGGAGCTGCCCACGTAGAGCGAGCCGTCCGGACCTGCGGCGAGGGCGAAGATGTCGGGCTCATGGGCTGTGAACAGGAGGCTAGATTTCTGGTCTGAGCCGAGGCGGAAGACTTTTCCCTGGTGGCCCGTGCCTACGTAAAGATTGCCACTGCCATCGCGCGCCAGGGCCAGGGCCAGGGCCTCGTCGGGGCTGAAGACCAGGCGCGCCTCGGGGGCGAGGGTCAGTTCGCCTGCCTTGCTCAGGGAGACTCCCTCGAGGCTCCCTTGCAGGAATTCCTCGAAAGAGCCGACCTGCCAGAAGCTCGTCTCGACTCCCCGGACGGGCCGGGCGACAGCCAAGACCAGGAATAGAACGGGAAAGTAGCTGCGGAATCTCATGCCCCAACCTTTCTCAGGAATCCCCGCTCGCCCCGCGGCGCAGGCGCTGTAGAGGCTACGGGAGAACTCTTCCCCGCTGTCATTCTGAGCATTGACGGCCTTTCGGCTGCCCATGCTCGGCAGAAACTCGGGCCGAGGAAGGGTAGCGCGGACCTGTTCTGTAGGTCCGCGGCTTTTCCTTGCCCATAGGGGGCGAGCCGCGGACCTACAGAACAGGTCCGCGCTACACCTGCTGCCTCCTCGGGGAGAGGATGTCCCGTAATACGGAACTGCCAGCCCTCTCCCGTGGGGAGAGGGTGCCGCGCAGGGCGCGGCGGGTGAGGGGTCACTTCAATCGGCGCGGCAAAACCAAGCCGACGATCCCCCCTCACCCGCGCCGCGCGGTTACTGCCCGGGACCGACCACTTTGAGGATCAGCATCTTCTGCCCATGGATCGTGTAGGGAGTTGACTTGGTCTCCAAGTCGCCCACCACGGAGGTGCCGCTAAACATCACGTTGGAGGAGGCGGCAGGGTCCGCCAGAAAAGTCTGCAGCAGGGAAGGCGGAGGAGACGGGTACTCGTCTCCCTGCAACACGAACGAGCGCTGGGGCGCCATCACCAGTGCATAGACCCGATTGTTCCGGCGCATGCGATTCAAAGCATGCAGCAATTGTTCCAGGTCGCGCGGCCCGGTCCCCAGCGGCGAGAAGCGCATCTCCAGAGTATTGATGCTCGCGCCGCCCCCCACCATGACGGACAGCATCCTGTCCGTGACACTCGCGGGGATGTCCACGGGTATCTTTTCGGCCAGCGTCTCACCCCCGGGCAACCGCAGCAGGGCGGTCAGCTCCAGGTGGTCTCCCGGCCGCACTTCCGATTTCGTGCTCCAGACCTGCTCGATCGTGGCCGTGCGTTTTTCGTCCCGCGACACGACGTTCAGGTCGATGCTTTTGATTTTGAGGCCGGGAAATCCACTGGACATCAAGAACGCGAGGGGCGCGGCCACGGTCGCTGCCGCCAGATTGGCTGTCCCCGCCTCGCTCGAAATGACATCTTCCAGATCCACGGATTGCCCGCTGGCCAGTTGAATCCTGCCTTTCAGTTCCAGCGTGGCAGCCCCCACAGCGCGCTCCGTCGCCGTCAGCGCTGAGGTCATGGCGAGATTCACCAGCAGCGGGGAAAGGAAGGGCTCCTCGACCATTTCAAAGCTGTACTCGGTCTTGCGGTTGAGCGTCGAATCCACCCGGAGGTGGACCGGAATCATCGGCGTGGTTTTCTCTCCCACCAGGCCGTAGATGGCATTGAAGCGGTCCTGCCGGATGGCGCCCGCGACCGCGCCCGGGGCGTCCAGCTTGAACGATGAGGCCAGGCTGGGCACCGTGACGATGACATGGGAGGGCGCGAAGGGAAACTGCGCCGGGCCGATGGAGAGCACGCGGTGGCCGCAGGCATAAAGGTTGTTGCCTTGCCGGTAAGTTACAGTGCAGTCGATGTTCAGGTTCAGGTCGCCGCGCACCAGGAGCAGGCTGATCATGGAGCCGGGTGCGAGGTCCGTGGGACTCGGCGCGGCGTTCTCATCGCCACCTGAAAGCACGCCGCCTTGCATGGGCTCGAATCCCAGGCGGCGGAACTGCGCTGCGAATAGGTCCATGGCTTGGTTCGAAAACCCCCCAAAGCGCAGGGGAAGTAGCAGGCTGGAAAGGGAAGCCTCTGCGGTTTCGGCGGTCGCAGGAAGGCTGGTTGAGCTCAGGCGGGCGTCTTCGTTGGGGATCAACCGGCCCCCGCCCCCGCCTTTGCTCGCGACCCGGGAAATCCGGAAGTTCTCGTTCCGTGGCAGGAGCGCGGTGGCGGTTGCCTTTTCCGGAACCACCTCCAGCATCTCCTCGATCGGCGTGATTCCTGCCAGGGGTTCCTTGGAAAATGGAAAAGACAAAGCCACGGCGCCCACCAGCCGGCCGCCCACGTAAACCGGGCTCCCGCTCATCCCGGCGATGACGCCGGTCTTCTCCAGCGGGCCGCCCGCGAGGCGCGCAATGATCACGTCACGCTTGGGAGCCAGGGCATTCTTCAGCACGCCCAGGATCTCCACCTGGAATTCTTCGATCTTGTCGCCGGCAAAGATGGTTCGCCCCACACCTTTCAGGCCGGGCCGGACTTCGCTGAGGGGGAATATCGACGGGCTGTCCTGACCCGCGAGGCAGGTTACAAAGCAGACAACCAACGCGAGACTGGCAAGCAGCCGCTTGATTAGCATCATGACAGGGACAGACCCTTAAGCTCTGAACAAAATTCTAGTCTAAGGACAATCGCTTGACTCGTCAAGCAAAGCCCGCGATCGGCCGGCCCTCTTTGGGAGTGTCTAAGTCAGATTCGCCGGGAGGAGTGCCCCCCCTTAGGAGACGGCCGCGGCGGCGAAGTGTACCTGCTCGTACGCCCTGTAGCCATCATGGCGGTTGGCAAAGTAGCGCGTCTGAATCTGCTCGGGCCCAAGGTGCTCGTGAAGCGTCAGTCCGGCTCTGGCGAGGGCCGAGGCAAGCGATGCCGGGTCGAATCCCGTCTGCATTGGCTCGCCGGCGGCCTCCGCCGCGACCAGCATGAGCTGCACCCGCCGCGGGGCCTTCTCTGGAATGAAGGCCTCGGCGTCAAGGTAATCGAAGACGATCAAGCTGCCCCGGGGTGCCAGCGACGCTAGCGAGCGCAAGGTGCCGAAAACCGCCCCAGCGGCCAGGTCGTAGGTCACACCCAGCCAACTGAAAAATGTGGGGGCTTGGGGATTGAGTGGCGAGCCCCGCAGCGCCGATGCCAGGTCCCCCTGCGTAAAGTCGATGGGGACAAAGTGCAGATGCTCCGGCATGGACCAGCCCGCGTTGGCGATCCGGCGCTGCTTGTCGGCTTGGGTGGCTGGATGGTCCAACTCGAAGACATGGAGGCGCTTCAGGAGGTCGGGCCTTCGAAAGGCGAAAGTATCCAGCCCCGCACCGAGGATGACGTACTGCCGGGCGCCCTGACGGATGGCCGTCTCCAGAAGGTCTTCGGCGTAGCGCGTCCGGCTGAGGGTGATGGGCGCGAGGTAAACCTGCATCATCCGGGCCAGCGCCGTCGGCGGGTCGGGCCGGGCCCGAGCGGCCTCGGGATCGAAAAAACTGAGGGCCTCGGCCAGCTTTCGCTCGAACGCCGCGAGTTCCTGGGGTGCGAAGAGTTGCTCGGCCAGAGGGTCGGAGAAGATCTTCGGAGAGTCGTGCCTTGCGTGATACACGCGGGCGAACGCGGTGAACAGCGCGGTCACGCTCGCCTTGGAATGATTCATGGAATTGCTCCTCCCAGCGTTTGCGCGGCATAGTGCCGGCGCACGAATATGAATAACAGCACCAGGGTACAAATACCCTTCTAGTTATTATATCACAATCAACTCAATTTGTCAAACGCAAAATCGATTGGCATAGGGTGAGCGGTTACCCGCTCACCCTATGCCGATCGGCAAGAAACTGCCCTCTCCCTTGGGGAGAGGGTGGCCGACGCAGGAGGTCGGGTGAGGGGTCACTCCAATCTGTGCGGCAAAACCAAGCCGGCTGGTTCCGCAGCCATCGTTTTGTGAGGTCGTCGAAGGGCAACGCACCCAGGTTAGGTATAATGAAGGATTCCGCACGGGGGGCGCACACGCATGTGGGACCGCTACCGAGATTGGATGCACGCCAGGGAAACCCGGCTGAACGCGCGCGACACGAACCGCGTGGTTCGTCCCTTGGAGTGGGGACTGGACTGGACGGAGCATTGGCCGCTAGTCAATGGCGCCCGCGAGGCGGCGCGGGCAAATCTCGAGGCCTACCTCGCCCAACTGAACGAGGCGATTGTCGCCTCCAGTGACGATTTCTACTCCTACCAAACTCCCTCGGATTTCCGCCGGGAGGGTGAGTTCCTGTTTTTCACCTCTCCCGTGCGCACGCCGTACGCCGTCAACAATCTTGTGAGGGCGCGCTGGTTTCCCTGCGGGCATCGCCGGGCGCTGGTGGTGCTGCCGCAATGGAATGCCGAGGCCGAAGGCCACAACGGGCTCTGCCGGATATTCAACATGCTGGGCTGCGCGGCGCTGCGCCTGAGCCAGCCTTACCACGACTACCGCAAGCCCGTGGACACCGAGCGCGCCGACTACGCCGTCTCCGCCAACCTCGGGCGCACGATCGATGCGGCGCGCCAGGCTGTGATCGATGCGCGCGCCTGCCTGGATTGGCTGGAGATGCAAGGCTACAAGGAGTTCGGGATCGTCGGGACAAGCCTGGGCTCCTGTTACGCATTCCTCGCCAGCGCCCACGACCCACGGTTCCGGGTGAATGTCTTCAACCACTTCTCCGTAACCTTTGGCGACGTGGTCTGGACGGGCCAATCCACGCATCACGTGCGCCAGGGCATCGAGGACGGCATTGACCAGGACCGCCTGCGCCGTGCCTGGATGGCCATCAGCCCCATAGCCTACGTCGATAAGTTCGAGCGCTGGCCCAAGCAATCCCTGCTGATCTACGCCGCCTGCGACCTGAGCTTTCTGCCGGTCTATTCGCACCAGTTCATCGACGAGTTCCAGCGCCGGGGACTGCCGCACCAGGTCGCGGTGCTGCCTTGCGGCCACTACACGACGGCCGAGTCGCCCTTTAAATACCTCGACGCTTACTATATGGCGTCGTTCCTGCAATCGGCTTTCAATTGATGCCGCGCGGCGGGTGCGGAACTGACGAATTATGAATTATGAAACATGTGACAGCCCTAGTTTGACATTTCATAATTCACAATTCATCATTCGTGTGAGCCGGGGCGCGCACCACCCCGTTCGCCCTGATTGCATCGAAACAGAAGTGAGACTAACATCTTCCTGTGGACCCAACCGAGATGAAAATTCCCCATACCAGAGCCATCATGACAAGCAAGGTCTTCTTCCTCATTACCTTTTTGACTCTCGCGGCCAACGCCGCGAGTGGCGGAGAGGGTTTGACTCCCGCCTGCGCGGGCAGCCTGCACGTGGGCAGCTTTCGATTACTGGTCGAGCCGGCCACCGGCGGGACGCCCCTGCCTCTGCATGACGTCAACATGATCCAGGCGGGCCAGAAGCTTCGGTACGAGCCAGTGCATCTGGCTCCCGCCATCAAAGACAAGGCCAGGATCGCGTTGTTGCTGGTTCCGGCCTCCTCCGCGCATTTCGAGGACCAGGGGCAAGACAGAGGAGAAGGCAGGGGCGGCGACCAGGATATCGACGTGCTCGACGCGCAGCCGGCGCGGGACAGCGCGGAGTGGGTCGTGCCGGCGCGCACCGCGGTGGTGGGCTTGGTCTTCGGCCCCCACGGCCTGGACGTGAAGAAGGTCAGCGCGCTGGTGGCCAAGAATCCCGAAGTGATTTCCGAATTGACCGAATATGCCGACCAAACGGCCAAGGTCGGGGCCTTGGTCACGCTGCTCTCCGAATACGAGCAGGCGCCGGATCCCAACCGCACCCTGGACGCGGCCCTGCAGGGATTCTCTTCGCAATACAACGTGGCGATACCCAAGCTCGATACGACGGCGCCGCCCAATCAGCAAGCGGCGCAGATGCTGCGCGCGGTTGTGCCTTCGCTCCAGACCTATGATCCACTCACCTCCACGCCGACGGCGGCGGTGGCACAGACGGCGGGGCTGGCCGGCGCTGTGGCCACGCTTTTCTTCGGAACGCCCGTGGGACTGGTGGCGGGAGGCGCAGCGCTTTTCCTGAACATGCGCACCCTCATGTTTCCCGACACCGACTTCCGCTCCGCCATCGTCCAGCCGCTGGGTGCGAAGGGGCTGGCGCTTTGCGCGAAAAACGAGCCGGAAAGGGCGCGGACGCGCGTTGCTTACCTCTGGATGATGCGCGTTCCCGACGCTCCGGCGCCGGCCGCCTCCCTGGCGGAGACGGCGTATGTGCCGATGGGCGGAAAATGCACGCTGAAGGTCCCTTGCGCCAAACCCGGGGACTCCCGGTTGCTGCTCCGCGCGCGCGCCTGGGAACTGGCCTCCGCCACCCACCGCGCGGCAGTTCCCGTGAAGGTGGAAGTCGGGCCTGCCGCCGATTCCCTCGAACTCGACCTGACGCACGTAAAGCTGCCGGCGGGTGAGTACCGGCTGGCCGCCATGTGGGACTGGGAGCCTTTCCAGGTGGCGGGGAAGGTGGACGTGCGGCCCTTGGGCGATTTCTCCAAAGTGAAAATCGCACCAGACTCCGCCGATCACCTGGTCGAGGGAAGCGGGCCCGTGAAAGTCCAACTGAACGGCGCGGACTTTGAGTTTGTCGAGAAAGTCATGCTCGCGAAAGCGGGAGACAAGAAGGCCACGCCCAAGGAACTGTCCTTCACTTTGCCGAAGGGCAAGGCGCAAGGCGAGCAGCAGAGCCTGGAGGCGGAGGTGGACACGTCGGCCCTTGAGCCGGGGAGCTATCACCTGATGCTGACGCAGACCGGGGGAGCGGACCAGGCCGTTTCCATGGTCATCCACCCACCCAATCCCAAACTCGAAAACCTGCCGTGGCGCGTCAACCTGGGCGAGCCCCAGCAGACCGTGACCTTGCGGGGAACAGGCTTGGAGCGCCTCGCGCGCCTCACCAGCCCCGAGGCCACGTGGGAGCTCGCGCCCGCGCGGCCGGAGGCTCGCGACTTGAAGGAGCGCCAGGCGACAATCAAGCTGCTGCCCGCGGCGCACCAGGGCGAACTGATTTCCGCCAGCCTCTTCGTGGAAGAAATCCAAGCGCCCCTGGAGATTCCCGGTATGTTGCAGGTGGCGGGGCCGCGCGCGAAGATCCTCGGCACAAACAAGTCCTTTGCCCAGGAACCCGATGTGAAGCTGCGCGAGGGGGAAATCCCGGCGGGCTCGGCGGTCAGCTTTGCGCTGCGGGCGGAGAACCTCGAGGCGCGGCCCCAGCTCAGCCTGGCTTGCGCGAACGAGGGTTATACGAAACAACCGCTCAGCCTCCGCTCCGGAGACAAGAGTGGCGCTTCCCAACTCGATTTCGCCGGCGAGGGGCTGCTGTTCCTGTCACTCGATCCGGGCGTGGTGGGCCAGTCCGGCTGCCAGTTGTCCGCCACCATCACGAGCGACAGCGCGGGAAACTCGGACCCCTTTGCGCTGGGCCGCATCATCCGGCTGCCGCGCCTCGCGAAGTTCACCCTGACCGAACAGAAAATCGGCGAGCTTTATGCCGGGATGCTGACCGGCCAGGACCTGCAAATGATCGAGAAGACAGGTTGGGATGCTAAGACGGGATTCCCCGTGCAGGGAATCCCCACGCCGGTGCCTGGCAGCCCGCAGGAACAGACGCTCGAGGTGGCGTTGCCCTGGCCTCCGCCTTCTCCCCACGCGCCGGTCTATGTCTGGCTGCGCGGCGAGAGCGAGGGCCGGCTTACCAACGCGAAGTACTGAGGCGCCGTCTGGCCCATGCAAAACGCGCGGCGTGGTCCCTGGCCTGGGGACCGCGTTTCCTCTCAATGCTTGTGAGAGTGCAGGTGGGGATGCGAATGGATCTCGCCCGAGGGGTGGAGGTGACGATGGGCGTGGACGAGGTTGGTCTGCTCCAGCAAGGAGGTCTCGCGCAAAACCTCCGCGGGTGCGCCTTGGGCGACCACGCGACCGGCCTGGATAACAAAACAGTAATCGGCAACATCCTCCAGGATGTCGAGGTCGTGCGTGGTGGCGACCACGGTTTTGGCTCCCCCGCGCAAACTGATCAGGAAGTCGATCATCTGGCTGGCGCTCTTGGGATCGAGTGCTGCTGTGGGCTCATCCAGCAGCAGCACTGCGGGATCCAGGACCAGCACGGAGGCGAGCGTTACCCGCTTCTTTTCTCCCGTTGACAGGTGATGGGGCGAGCGATCCTTGAGGTGGGCAATCTTCATCGCCTCCAGCATCCGCTCGACCTCGGCGCGGACTTTCTCCTTGGGCCACTGGAGTTGCAGGGGGCCAAAAGCGACTTCATCAAACACCGTGGGGGAAAAAATCTGGATATCCGGGTTCTGAAACACCAGCCCCACCCGGCGGCGAAACTGGCGGGCGAAACCCGCATCCTGCAAGCGCTCCTCGCTCAGCGATTCTCCGCAGAATGCGACGCTGCCTGTATCCGGGAAGATCAGACCGTCCAGAATGCGCAACAGGGTGGACTTGCCGGACCCGTTGGCTCCCAGCAGCGCCACGCGCTGGCCGGGCGGGATGGTCAGGCTCAAATTTTCAAGCGCGGTCACCTGGTGATAGCGAAACGTGACCGCGCTAACCTCGAATACCGGATCGGGCATGCCGTGCTCACTTTCTTTCAGAGGGAAGAACCGCGGACCCCAACGGCGGGGGTCCGCGCTATCTCCCGCCATAAAACGCCGCTGCCGCCAGGGCCGCCAGGACGGCCAGCATAATCCAATCGAGCGGGGTGGTGCGGAAATCGTCGAGCACGCGGACCTCACCGCGAAATCCCCTGGCCAGCATCGCGTCGTAAACGTCGCCGCTCATTTCGAGAGTCCTGGAGATCAGCACGCCCACGCTTGCGGCGGCCAGGCGGCGCCGCTCGGGCCCTTCCAACTTGCCTACCAGGCGGCTGCGGCGCGATTCCAACATAGCGTGAGCGCTCGCGAGCAGCAAGAAAATATAGCGGTAGGCCATGCCCAGAATCACCACCAGGACCACGGGCATGCGGAACACGCGCAGCGCCTTCAAGACGTGGCTCCAGGGCGTTGAGAGGATCAGCAGCAAGGACAGGGTCGCCGCGGTTTCAACTCGCGATATGAGGTAACCGGCGCTCGAAAGTCCCTGGGCCGTAATCGGCCATGCCAACCAGGGGATGCGCCAGACCTCGCGACCGGGAACCACGAAGGGCGCCGGCAGTGCGATGATTCCCGTAAACAAGAGCACGGGAATCCAGGCCCGCCGCGCGAGGCTCGCAAGCGGGATGCACGAAGAGACGGCCAGCAGGACGGCGCCGGCGAAGACCGCGCCAATCACCCAGAGCTTATGGGCCATCGCCACGGCGATCACCAGGGCCAACATGCTGACCACCTTGATGCGCGGGTCAAGACGCTGTAGCAGGCCGTTCGCCTGGGCGAGTTCTTCTGCGTAGAGCGCCCGCTCCATGGCGTTGACAAAACTCGAGAGTGTCCGCTCTAGGAAATTCATGGATCTTCTGCGTCGGATTCAACCCCCGGCGCTTGGTTCGCGCCGCCCGCGGGAGGCGAGCCAACCCCCGATCAGACAAACCAGAATGATGACCCCCGAACCAAACATGGCCGAGAGGGTGTAGCCCACCGCCGGCCTGCGGACAAACGCCGGAGCATACTGCGGGAAGGGCGCCGTCCACACGGAGCAAAGGCGCTCCAAGCCGCGCGGGGGCTGGACGGGCGGCGCCTGGTCCTGCGATGCCGCCGCTATTCTTTCGCGCGTTTGGGGACTGGAAAAGTCACGCGCGCTCCATTCGCCCCAGGCCGTGCCGCCGGCCAGAATCCCCAGCGGAGTAAGCACCAGGAGCAGGGCCAGCGCGGCCCCGAGCGGGCGCACCGCGTTCCAGGTGCTTTCCCAGGCCAGGGGACTCATCTCCTGGTCAGCGGGTGATGCGCCGGGAGCCGTAAGCTTCAGCAGGGAAGGATTGGTTCGCTGGAAGTAGGCCACCACCCCGGCAGACAGGACGAACTCCGCCAGGCCAGCAAAGGTCAAGTGCCCAATCATCATCGCCGGAATCGCAATGCCCAAAGGGTAGGGAGCATAGAGGGGCGCGCCGCTTGGGTCTTTAAAGAACCAGGGCTGAATTCCAAACTCCACGGCGGCACAGAACGCTGCGGCGTTGATGGCCGTGTAACCTGCGAGCGCTGCGGCCGCCACCCGGCGCGGAGAGGTCAGGGCGGCGCGCCCGGCGCCGACCCGGTACACCGCATACGCCACCAGCGAGCCCACGATCGCCATATTGAAGCAGTTGGCGCCGAGCGTGGTAATGCCTCCGTCCCCAAAAAAGACCGCCTGGATCAAGAGGGCAATTGAAACCGCCAGGATCGAAGCCCACGGTCCAAGCAGGATCGTCGCCAGCGCCACGCCCACGGCGTGGCCCGTGGTGCCACCGGGCAGGGGGAGGTTGAACATCATGATCACGAAGGTCAGCGCCGCCACCACCGACATCAGGGGCACCAAGCGCGTGGTCAGGAACTTCTTCACGCGACGCAAGGCTACGTACCAGAACGGCGCCGATGCGCCGTAGAGGACCGCGCAGGTCACCGGGCTGAGATAGCCATCCGGGATGTGCATGTGTGCCTTCCAATACCTCGCGAGACCCAGCCGCACTGCCGCTGGCAGGCGGCGCCCGTTGCCATTCTATATAGCGCGACCGTTGGCCGCAACCCAAGAAGGATTTCACCACAGAGGCCACAGAGGTCACGGAGAACAGACGCAGATAAAAACTGTGGGTCAACAAACTAAGGAACCGTAATCCTTACCCGCGCCAGCCGAACTGCTTTTCTCTGTGGTCTCTGTGCGCTCTGTGGTGAGCGTTTTGTTCGCGGCGCGAGAAGAATTTTGGACGGCATCGACGACGGGCGCAGACCGTGCGAGAATACAGGGCTTGAGCGAAGCCTGGAGGAGACGGAATCATGCCCAAAACTCTGTTAATCAGTGGAAGCCCCAAACCCGATGGCAACACGGCGCAGCTTATGCGGGAGTGCGCCAAGGTCATCCAGGAGCAAGGCGTCGAGGCCGAAGTCGTTTCATTTGCCGAGATGAAAATTGAATCCTGCACGGCCTGCGGGAAATGCTCGGAAATCGGGGAGTGCAACATCCAGGATGGATTGAACGAAATCATCCAGAAGGTGCGGAGCGCGCAGGGCTTTATCGTGGGCTCTCCCGTCTACTTCGGCACGGCGCGGGGAGACGTGATGGCGGCCCTGCAGCGCATCGGCTACGTTTCCCGCAAGACCGATCACTTCCTGGCCGGAAAAGTGGGGGGCGCCATCGCCGTGGCGCGCCGGGGTGGCCAGACGTTTACGCTGCAGGAAATGCTCATGTTTTTTCTGATCAACGACATGATCGTGCCGGGCTCGACTTACTGGAACATGGTGTTCGGCCGGCTTCCGGGGGAGGTCTGGAAGGACGTGGAAGGAATCGACACCATCCGGCACTTTGCCTCCAACGTCGCGAAGCTCGTGAAGAAACTCTTTCCGGACAATGGGAATCCCCAGTGAGGGCGGCGGGTAGCGGGAAAGTGATACTACTGAATCTCGCCAAATACAGTGACAATCTCTAATTCTTCATCTATACTGGAGGCATGAAAACACATGTGCCTCCGCGACGTGATTTCCAAGCGCTGGAAGATCGACGCCGGCGAGCCGCCCAGATGTTCGGCGGGGGCGAGAGGCTGGCGTCGGTCGCCCGAACTCTCCAGGTCAGTCGCCAGAGTGTCAGCCGCTGGTACCGGCAGTGGAAACAGGGTGGCGTGAAGGCTCTGCGCGCCGCCGGTCGGGCGGGCCGCAAACCCAAGCTGCAGCGCCCCCAACTGCAGCAGGTGGACCGGGCCTTGCGCCAAGGGGCGCGCGCCCAGGGCTTCGGGACGGATCTGTGGACCCTGCCGCGGGTGGCCAAGCTGATCGAGCGCTTGACCGGGGTGCGGTACCATCCGGGCCATGTCTGGAAGATTCTGGGAGCCCTCAACTGGACTCTGCAACGGCCGGCCCGACGAGCCCGCGAGCGCCAAGCGGCGGCGGTGCAGCAGTGGGTGGCGGAGCGCTGGCCGGCGGTAAAAAAAACGCCCGGCGCCGCCGTGCCTGGATCATCTTCCAGGACGAAAGCGGCGTCTCCGAACGTCCCTCGATCCGCCGCACCTGGGCACCCCGCGGCCAGACCCCGGTCCTGATTCACGCCTTCAACTGGAAGAAGCTCTCGATTTGTGCGGCGCTGGCCTACCGTTGGGATGGAAAGCGCTCCCCCCTCTATTTCCAGACGCGTCCGGATAATTACAACGCCGACCGCCTGAGGGCTTTCCTCCAGGACCTGCGGCGGCATCTGCGCGGCCAACGCGCCACCCTGGTCTGGGATGGCCTGCCTGCCCACAAAAGCCGCATTATGCAGGACTACCTGCGCGCCCAGCGCCGCTGGCTGCGCGTGGAGCGGCTGCCCGGCTACGCCCCCGACCTCAACCCGGTGGAAACTCTGTGGAGTAACCTCAAGGGGCAAGAGTTGGCGAATCGCTGCGCCGACGGGCTGGGCGAAGCGGACGGGGCCGTCCGCCAGGGCATGGCCCGAGTGCGCCGGAGGCAGCAACTCGCCTTCGCCTTCCTCCATCATGCCGGCCTCTCTTTTTCACCTAATTGTCACTGTATTATGCGAGGTTCAGTAAGTCGCATTCAACAGGATATTACGCGAGCGCAGAAAGCCATATTGCGCAGTCGCTCCAGGGTCAAGGGAAAGACCCCTCACCCCCGGCGCGGGCCGGGTGAGGGGTCATGAAAACTCACCAACCTGACCTGCTGCTTCGCGTCGGCAGTAGTATCTCCATGAAAGCTTAGTATGAGATGCTTGGGGAAAGTGGTCGCCCGTGCGCCCGGGGCGAGCGGGTTTAGTGTAGCGTGCTTGACCAGCCCAGCGTGACGATGGCCACGACCAGAACTGCCAGGCCCGCCGCCATCCAGCCGCGCTCGGTGAGCCGCGAGAGTTTCCACTCGCCGGCGAGCATGCCGCACACGTTAGCGGTGAGCAGCCCGACGGTCAGGCTAAGTGGCCAGCCAATGGCCGGCCCCAGCATCCCCAGTTTGGGGGCGGCGGAGCCATACACGAAGATGCTCCCACCCCAGAGCAGCCCCATCAGAATCGCGAGGCTATAAAGCGGCAACGCTTTAGGCTGAAAGTACTTCGACCAGGAGTGGTTCTTCCGGAACAGATAGCCGCAGAAAGCCAGGTTGGCCGCCGCGCCCCCGGTCAGCATCAACAGCCACACGAGGTTGGAACCGGCAAACGGGCTGTTGCCCAGCCTTACCGCTGATTTCATTATGCCCTGCGCCGAACTATAGCCAATATTGAACACCGCCGAGAGGATTCCCGACCCGGCGCAGAGCAGTAGTCCCACCCAGAAGGGGCGAGCCTGCCCCACCATTTCTCCGCGGACTTTCTCTTGCTGGTTCTTCTGGCTGTGTTCTTTAAGCCTTCCTGCATAACCACAGAATGTAATTCCCATTATAGCAATAATTGTTCCAAGAATGATAGCCCTTCCCTGTTTCAGGAGAAGTTGTTCGGGGGCGAGCAGCAGGATGGGCAGGAAGGAGCCCAGCGAGGAACTAATGGCCAACACCAGGGTGTTGCCCAGGGAGATTCCCAGGGCACTCACCCCCTGACCAAACATGATCGCCCCAAACCCCCAGGCAAATCCGCTGGCCAGAGCAATGGCCAGGGCCTTGGGGGGCGCCTCCGCCAGCGCTTCCGGCAAATGAGAAACCGTGGCGAAGGCCATGGCGACCGGCAGGAGCAGGCAGGACACCACGATAAACAGGCCCCAAACGTTCTCCCAGGACCAGCGGCCCAGATACCGCATGGGCAGCGTAAACGTGCCGTTCATCACGCCGGACAGGATGGCCAGCGCTACGCCCCACATGAGAACCAAGTTCGTTTCCATTCACACCCCCTCCGCATGGTAGCACGCTCCTCCTGGCTGTTCCTTCCATCCTGGCAGGGACGAAACCCGGCTGGATGGGGGGCGGACAGCCTCGAGCAGCTTACCGCACCGGTCTTCCGCGCCCTCGAGAGGTTTTCCAAGTAAGTCGCTTGCCTGCGCAGCAAGCCTGGGTGGGAATGCTGATCCGCAAGGCCAACTGCCATTTCAGACGCTGGCAGTTGCCCTGCGAGTGGCTTCCGTTGGCGCCCCACGGGGGTGTCCGGTTTTGCCAGGCACAGGAACTGGTTGCTTCACCTTGCCGATTAAGGGACGAGCGAAGCGCACGGCATAGAGATTGAATGTGGTCTTATTAATGCCTCTCAACACGCGGCCGGAGAGGGCGCGCTTGATCTCGGGGGTGACAGCGAGTGGGGGTATCGGTCCGGTAGGTATTTCCAGTGAAAGCCGGGATGCGCAGGCGAGAGACCTCCGCGATGCAACCAGCGCGCCACCGGCGCTCACGTTCAGGGCGACCGTGAAGTCGAGGAACTCTTTCCCGTTCTTGTCGACCCCCCGTAAGAAGAGGGGAATCGCCAGCGGTAATCTATCAAAAAGACGTCGTTCTTTGCCTATTGGGCACCTCCTCTCTGGGGGCGCCGCATAATTCCCAGATTAGGACTGTGCAAGCTTGTGGCCAAAAGGCTGCATTACTGAGACGGCAGTCTTTTTTACATTTCCCTTATTTATCAATGCATTACGGATGGCCTCTGACCGCCTTCTTCATACTAGAGAATTATCTAAATACCAGGGTTGCAATGATTTTCTCTAGAGTTAACCGTTTTTGCTTTCCCTTGCCTTGACAAGGGCAGGCTGGGGTGATAAACATGTCTTCCATCCTTGAGCCTATTGAACCCGTAGTGTTTCGTGTCTCTGGTGGGGTCCACTTGGGGTATGCTCAGGGCAGAGTTGGCTCAGGCGGAGAACGTACGAACTATGTCCGATCGGTCGCGGCAGAAGTCTGTCAGGAAGGCCGAAGGTCCGGTCTCGACGGGAAGAGAGCAGCGGCCTGCGGAGGCAGCGGCAGCCCCGACCGGTCAGACAGGTGACCTCTTACCGCTTTATCGGGACTTATTGGAGGCGCGTGGGCGGCTGGAAGAGGAAGTTCACCGGCGCACGCTCGCGCTGGCTACGCTGGCGCACGAGATCAAGAATCCGCTGGCCATTGTCTCGGGCTATGTGGAGTTGTTGCTCACCCAAAAAGTGGGGCCCCTAACGGAACGCCAGCAGAACATCCTGGCAGAGACCCGGGCCAATTGCTTACGCCTGCAGAAATTCGCTCAGGAATTCCTAGCCTACAGTTCTCTGGCCATGGGGAAGGCCTCCACCACCCTGCGCCTGGAGTCGGGGGGGTTGAGCGCCTGCCTGTCGGAGGTTTGTGGGTACTGGATGGACAAGTTTTCGGAGAAGGGTGTGGCACTGTATTTCCGGGCCAATGCGGAGATTCCTCCTTTCCTATTTGACTACCACAAGGTGCAACAGGTGGTTTCGAACCTCCTGGAGAACTCTCTCAAGTTCACTCCCGCGGGTCGTGCGGTTTGGCTGACGGCGGAGCCCCATGTCTGGGAGCGGCGTGGCCGGATGGGCGTGCCCCCACAGGCGGAACGACGCAGCGGGAGCTCAGGGGGAGCTAACATGGTGCAGGTGACGGTTTCCGATTCCGGGAAGGGAATCGCTCCCGAATTCCACTTGGAAGTGTTTGATGACTTCTTCCGAGTTCCCGGAGATGAGAGTGAAACCCAGGGGGCGGGACTGGGGCTGGCGATTGCGCGGCGCCTGATTCAAATGCACGGGGGAAAAATCTGGGTGGAAAGCGAACCGGGAGTGGGGAGCAGGTTCTGTTTCTTGTTGCCCATGCAGCACGCCTAGCGTCATGTCACAGGAATTCATTGAATAACTCGGCTCGTCAGGGCAGGGCTTCACAGGCTGCGGAAAAACTCGTAGGTGCCGTCATTCTGAGGAGGTCGCCGCGGCGACCGACGAAGAATCTCGTATTTCCCTGGAAATGCGCAGAGCGAGATTCTTCCTTCGTTTCACTCAGGACCGCCTGCGGCTCCTAAGAATGGCAGTCCCGACGGGTTTTTCCGCAGCCTGCTCCAAGCGCAGAGAGGGGTACAGATTCCCCTGCTTCATGCGACTTCCGGAGAGCAGTTTGCCCTTCCAGGGCGCTTACCTTGGAAGTCACTTAACTGCGAAGTGACTTGACCTGAGGCGGCCTGTGGCTTATAAAGGACGCTAAGTTCCCTAAGTGCGCTGTTGCCATTCCCTTGCGACCGCAGAAGGCTTGGAGGACGGAAAGAATTCGTAGGTCGCTATCCTTTACCCGGGAAGGGAAGTCGTATTGCTTTCCTCGAAAAAAGTACTTGGTGGGTCTTGTGATTCTTCCGACCTTGCCGATGAAGTAGTGGTCGGCGGGGAAAAGGTTGTGAGTGTCGCGTCCAGACACGACTGAGGCGCGGATGCCTTGGAAAAGCGGATTCATTTGGCCCCCGACATGGAGAATGTCGGTTTAGGGGAAAACGGTCGAGCCGGGTGTGGAAAACGTCCAGGGGCAGCTTTCCTTCCCCGTGGCAGCTTGGTGGGGTGAACGCGCCGCGGCCCGAGCAGCTCTCGGGTGACCTGCTCAATCTTGCGCAAGGTTCAGTGCTATCCCACCGCTCCTGCCGGAATGGATTCCTGGATTCTCGACCGTTGCGACGGTAAGAGTCCGATCTGTCGCTCGATCAGGGAGATCTTGTGGCGAAGAGTGCGAACATCCTCGTAGTGGATGACGAACCACACATGGTCAACTTCCTGCGCACGTTGCTGGAGGTTGAGTCGTATAAGGTGGAAACCGCTGCCAATGGCAAGGCGGCGGTGGAGCGCATGCAGAAGGAACCTCCTCCCGACCTGGTCCTCCTGGACGTGGCCATGCCCGGACTGAGCGGCCTGGAGACGCTGGAACGCCTGCATGAAATCCGGCCGGGAATCAAAGTAGTCATGCTTTCCTGTGTCAGCGATCCCCGTACGGTGGCGAAAGCGATCCGCCTGGGAGCGCAAGACTACTTGCCCAAGCCGTTCCAGGAGGCGGACCTGGAGGCGGTGATCCAGCGGGTCCTGGGACGTCATATCTCCGGGCCGGAAGTGGCGGGTTTGCTGGAGAACGCGGAAGAGGTGGGGGATGACCTGTACTTCCTTGCGGCCGCCGAGTCCATGCGCAAGCTCCGCGGTCAAGTCGCCATGATCGCGGGCGTTGACGTGCCGGTGCTGATCTTGGGCGAAAGCGGCACGGGCAAGGAGATTCTCGCGCGCTTAATCCACAAGCTGTCCCCGCGCAGTGATAAAACTTTCCTGAAGGTGAATTGCGCGGCGCTTCCCAGTGAGCTCCTGGAGAGCGAACTCTTTGGATTTGAGGCCGGCGCCTTTACGGGAGCGATAAGAGCCAAGCCGGGCAAGTTCGAGCAGTGCGATAAGGGCACGATTTTGTTGGATGAGATCGGCGAGATGTCGCCGAATTTGCAGGCCAAGCTGCTGCACGTGTTGCAGGATGGTGAATTCTCCCGGCTGGGCAGTCGCTCGCTGGTGCGGGTTGACGTGCGCATTCTGGCGGCCACCAACGTGGATATTCCGCACGCCCTGGCGTCGGGGAGGTTGCGCGAAGACCTCTATTATCGGCTGAACGCTTTCATGCTCACCCTGCCGGCCCTGCGCGAGCGCCGCGAGGAGATTCCGCTGCTTCTCCGGCACTTCATGTCCCGTTTTGCCGCGCGCTATGCGCGGGACCCGCTTCCCCTCACGCCGGCGTTGGTAGATGCCGCCGTGGAATACCCCTGGCCCGGCAACTTGCGCGAACTGGAAAACTTCGTGAAGCGTTATTTGATCCTGGGAGACGAGCGGCAACTGGTTGAGGAACTTCAGACGCGCTACGTTGGACCCGTGGCTCCCTCCCCCCCTGCCCCGGCGGCGGCGAAACCGGGGAATGGCGATCTGAAATCCCTCCTCCGCAACCTGAAGGACGAGGTCGAAATCAAAGCGATCGGCGAAGCCCTGCAGCACACTAATTGGAACCGCAAGGCAGCCGCGCGCCTTCTGAAAATCAGTTACAAAGCATTGCTGTACAAGATTCGCGAATATGGTCTGGAGGAAGGCAGCCGCCGGACTCCCCCCAACGCTCCATAACGTTCTCCTGTCCGCCTCCCATCCCCGCAAATAGTGCGGCAGACTGCCTGAGGAATCTGTATGGAATCCTCTCCTCCTGCGCCGGTCGTTGGCTGGCGCCGCCGAATTCTGAGTCTTTCTGCGCGCCTAGACCGAATTTCTCACCACGCTGGGACGCTTTGGGGGGGCTGCCGGAAGGGCGGGGCTCGGGACACGGGAATAATCAGGAAGGCCTTGCAACGGCGGGGCTGAACAGGCTGCGGAAAAACCCAGTTTGGTAACGGTATTGCATCGAATGAGGCATGCGAGGAGATGATGAGAAGCAACCAGCGATGTTCAGTTACATCACCTTGGAGCGGCGGG
>Ga0116116_1000368_pt1 | contig 51593 bp, 43 predicted proteins | sample June2015DPH_10_1_FD_89722 | JGI IMG/M metagenome (GOLD analysis project Ga0116116, IMG submission 89722) | Peatland microbial communities from SPRUCE experiment site at the Marcell Experimental Forest, Minnesota, USA - June2015DPH_10_150 | ecosystem: Environmental > Terrestrial > Soil > Wetlands... | reverse complement strand
TGTCACCGCCACCAACGGTGAGTTGCGCTTGCTCGGCGCAGTCAGTGGAGCCGGTGCGTATCGTGCCGTCGCTGGCGCGTCTGCCGCGACGCTGACATTTGCGGGCAGCGGCTCGATCAGCGCATTGTTCAACACGGGCGCTACCGTGCGCGTCGAGGGACTGCTGACGAACACCAGCCTCTTTGCCAACGGCGGCACGTTGACGCTCGCGGGCGGCACGTACCAAAGCACAGCGAACGTGACGAACACGGCTGGTTTTGTCGTTGAGAATCTCGCAGGCACGACCGGCACGCTGAATGCGCGGTTGGTCAACTCGGGCACCATCTCGGTCAACGGCGGCACGCTGTCGCTTCTGCAAGCGCCCGTGCAGAGCGGTGCGGTCAATATCGCCAGCGCGGGCAATCTGAACGTGGCGCAGGATTGGGCGAACAGCGGCACGATCAATTTCGCCAGCGGCGGTGCAATCACAGGCGGGACGTTGACGAACACGACGACGGGCGTGTCGGGCATTGCGGGAGCAGGATTCATCAAGAGTTTCCTGGTCAATCAAGGCCGCCTCGACTTCAACGGCGTCACCGTCAGCAACAATTTCCTCCAGACCACAGGCAGCTTCACCTTGAGCGGTACCGCGACGATCACCGGCAGCGCCACGATCGGCGGCGGGACTTTCGACCTTCTCGGCAACGGTCTCTCGGCTGGCAGCGTGACCGTCAGCGGCAGCGGCGTGCTCACCAACGCCATCGGCGGCGGCACGGTTGCCGCCGGCGCGTTCAGCAACGCCGCGACGGTCAACGTCACTGCCAACACCTTCTTCAAGGCCCCCGTCATCAACACGGGCCTGTTCGTTTTTCAGGGCGCGGTCAGCAACAGCTTCGCGAATTCCGGCACGGTCACGCTCAACAATAATGCGACCATCACGGGCCCCCTTGCCAACAGCGGCACGATCAACGTCGGCGCCAACAGCTTGAATGTCGGACAGGCCTGGCAAAACGGTGGGGCGGTGAATCTGTCGGGTGGCACGATCGCCGGCTCGCCCGTGGCGAACGCCGGTGTGATCAGTAGCTCGGGGACTCTGGCGGTCGATGTCTCCAATAGCGGCTCCATCAACGTGACCGGCGCAGGGATGACCTTCGCCGGACTTGTCACCAACACGGGCAGCGTGACCGTCAGCGGCAGCACGGTGACTTTTTCCAAAGCTGTGGTCAACATCGGCACGATCACGCTTGATCCCAGCACTACCATCTTTGAGCAGAAACTGATCTTGACTTCGACCGGCGTTTTGATTGCCGGCAGCGGCAGCGTACTGCGGGTGTGGGGAGATTTTGAGAACAACAGCACGCAGAGCAATGCGTTCGACCTGCTCCATGCCTCCGTGATTTTCGAGGGCAGCGGGGTCAACACACAATTGTTCACGCTCGCAGGCGCTAATCTCGGCGCAACGCTGGACGGCATGTCGAACAACTTTGCCATCGGGACACTCGTCATCGGCGGATCCGACGGTATCGTGGAACTGGTCGGTGGGGGGACCAACAGCTTTGCCTTGTACGTTCACGATTTGACGATCAGCAGTAATTCGACGCTGCTGCTGAACGGCTACACAATTTACACGGTCGATCCGGTCGACAATGAGGGGGGTACCGTGGTGGGCGACATCGTCATCATCCCAGAGCCAGGGGCAATCGTCCTGGTCGCTGGCGGCCTACTGCTGCTGGTGCTCACGTACCGCAGGCGACGCACCCGCATGGGAACTTCGTCGTAGCCAGAGACCGCCCGAGCGGGAACATTGGCGCAGCAGGCTCGGCACTGACCAATGCGGGCAGCATCAGCAGTTCCGACACAATCCTCGTGACGCACATCAACTGGAGCGACGAGACCGGCGCAGCTTCGGACGGCATGACACGCTCGCTGACGGCTGCACCCCTGTTGTCGGCGACAGCAATTGGGCAACCAGCAAAATCTGGGCGCTTTCGACCGCCCCTGCTGCCGCTTCACAAACTTCTTTCCGCAATGCTACACTTGGGCGCATGAAATATAGGCGATTTGGAAGGACTGATTTGAACATGCCCGTCGTCACTTGCGGCGGCATGCGGTTTCAGCACAAATGGCAGGACGTTGACCCGAAGGAAATCCCTGCCGAAGGCCAGGCCAACGTCGAAGCAATCATCCATCGGGCGTTGGAACTCGGCATCAACCACATCGAAACGGCGCGCGGCTACGGAACTTCGGAAATGCAGCTTGGCTGCGTGTTGCCTCGTCTGCCGCGCGAGCATCTGATCGTGCAGACCAAAGTCGGGCCTGTCGCCGATCCCAACGCGTTCCGCGGCACGTTCGAGAAGTCGATGCGCTACCTGCGCCTGGAGTACGTTGACCTTCTCGGTCTGCATGGCATCAACAATGACGAATTGCTCGATTACAGTGTTCGCCGCGGCGGCTGCCTCGAAGTCGCTCGTCAGATTCAGAAGGAAGGACGCGCCCGGTTCATCGGTTTCTCGACCCACGCGCCGACCAGCGTGATTCTCAAAGCGATCAATACGGGTGAGTTCGACTACGTCAACGTCCACTGGTATTTCGTCAACCCGCTGACGTGGCCGGCCGTCGAAGCGGCCGCGGCCCGCGACATGGGCGTGCTCATCATCAGCCCCAACGACAAAGGCGGCAAACTCTACGAGCCGCCAAAGAAACTGGTCGAACTTTGCCGTCCTTTGACGCCGATCATTTTCAATGACCTTTACTGCCTCGCGCGGCCCGAAGTCCACACGCTGAGTTGCGGCGCGGCCAAGCCGTCCGACTTCGACGAACACATTCGCGCGCTGGACTGGTACGACCGCATTCCCGAAACCATCGCACCCGTCGAGAAACGGATTCGCGCCGAGATGGAACGCGTGCTGGGCGCAGACTGGTGCGAACATTGGCGCGACGGATTGCCGGAATACTTCGACACACCGGGACAGGTGAACGTCGTCGAGATCCTGCGTCTCTGGATGTTTGCCAAGGCGCTCGACCTCGTTGACTGGGGCAAGATGCGCTACAACCTGCTCAGCGGCAACGGCGGCCACTGGTTTCCGGGCGAAATGGCCGACCGGATGGACGAGCCGAAGCTTCTTGCCGCCGTCGCGCGCAATCCGTTTGCTTCACGCCTGCCGGCGATCCTGCGCGAGGCGCACCAACTCCTCTTCGACGTGCCGAAGAAACGCCTCAGCCAGAGCTGAAGCTGCTCAGTTTTGTGCGTTCTGGCTCCGGCGACTTGTTAGGCATCATGTTTCGTAGCATCTAACTTCTGCCTACAACAACTGGCGAATCCGATAATGGTAAACACCAGCCAAACAAGGTATGACGGAAACCAGTCCGACCACCATTTGTCTGAAAAATACTCCGCCGATGCCTTCTTCAACATAATCAACGCGACTAAATTCAAGGCTATCGTAATTGCCATCCCAACCAACCCGATTATTTTGAATGTTTTCACATTTTTGCGTGTGTGTGATGATGCCTAACGTAGAAAGCTGAGCCACCGCCGACTCGCGACGTGAACCGCGATAGCGGAACTGCAAGCGCCAACGGCGGTTGGCTCCGGCGACTTGTTAGGCGGATAGTCTTTGTCTAATCTCATCGTGCTTTCCTTGCTGTAAAAGTAACCAAAGCTCAAGCGCCTCGTCACGCGAAACTCCTCTCCGCTGACAAATCTCCTCGGACGCGTGCGAGAAAATAACCAAGCCGCTCTCATAAACATCAACGATCCATTCGTCATCATCCGAAAGCCAAGTGCTCGGATGCTCCATGTCAGGCGTGTCTAGCTCGGCCAATGCTGCACGCATCTCCTCAACTGTCGGATTATCTGGCCCGCCGCCCCATCGAGTCTCCAAGCCGGTGTTTGTGGAAAAAGGTGAACTCCTTTTCGGTGCTGGCTTTGGCGGGGCGGTGCAATATGGACAAAAATCTTCGGTGGCTGGCCGCGCCTGCCCACAGAGTCTGCACGTTCTTTGTGAGGTGGTCATATCCGCCTAATGTTTGAGGTCAGCCAACGCTGGCCGCCCCGCGGCCAGCGGTTGGCTGGACCGAATTGATAGCTCAGTACTTGGCCTCACTGCCCAAATCTCGTAGTTCATCTCTGTTGACATCTGTCTTATCGCTTTCCTTCCGAACTGGCTTTGGTGGAGCCTTGGTCTTGTCTGGCAAGAAAAGCAATAGAAACAAAACGCCGACCCCGAGCAGACCGAAAATAACGCCCAAGATTGGGTCATGGCCTCGGCCAGCCGCAAGGTGGGCAACGGCCCACAACCAAAGGACAACTGCTCCCAATATCAGAAATACGCGGACGGGATCGGGCAGCACCGTCCGCAGGAGGCCAGCCGTCAGAGCCACAAGAACCGCGCCGCCTATTCCCAGCATGCATTTCTGTCTGTGATGCGCAATCATAGTGCACCAGTATGAAGAGCTATCTTATGTTTACACGGCCTAATCGCCGTGTATTAAAGCTCCTTTTGTAAGGGGATTGTCTTGTCTTTTCGCTGAAAATCAAGCATTTACGCCAGCCGAGGTCAGCGTATTGCACAGGAAAAGACGGCATAGGTTGTCACGGGCGGAGCGACTCTTGAAAGCTTGAGGCGGACCACGCAATCCGTGTGCATCCGTGTCATCCGTGGATGGTTGCCATCGGCCCGATTCCGGAACGCTTGCGGAGGGACTGAACGGGCGGGACGCCCGCGCCCACAACCTCGATCCTGTCTGCGTGCGGGCGCACGTTGTCTTGACGCTCTCCCTAGCCCGCCACTCTCGGCCAGGGCTTTCGGCCAGCTTTTGATTTGACTCGCGGGCGCGATTCGGTAGTCTCGTGTTCGCCCCGTTGCAACCTCGAAAAGAATTCGAGGCAAGCTTGGAGATTGTTGAATATGGCGAAGCTGTCCATTACCGATTTGAAAGATTTTCGCGGCCAGCGCGTGCTGGTGCGCGTGGATTACAACGTGCCGCTCGATGAGAAGGGCGCGATCACCGACGACAAACGCATCAAGGCGACCGTGCCGACGCTGGAGTATCTCTGGCAGAACGGCGCGCGGGTCATTCTTTGTTCGCACCTCGGCCGCCCGAAGGGCAAACGCGATCCGAAACAGAGCCTGCGGCCCTGCGCGGAACGCTTGGCCCAGATTCTCTCGCGGCCCGTGGCGTTCGTGGACGATTGCATCGGCGACAAGGTCGAAAAGACAAAAGCGGTCATGCAGCCCGGCGACATTCTGTTGCTGGAGAACCTCCGCTTCTACGCCCAGGAAGAGAAGAACGATCCGAAATTCTGCGAGCAACTGGCGCAGAACATAGATTTCTACGTCAACGACGCGTTCGGTTCGGCGCATCGCGCCCACGCATCCACGGAAGGCGTGGCGCAGATCATCAAGAAGCGCGGCGGCAAGTGCGCAGCCGGTTTCTTGATGGAGAAGGAACTCAAATACCTCGGTGGCGCGCTGTCGAACCCGGCACGACCGTTCATTTGCATCCTCGGCGGCGCGAAGGTGTCGGACAAGATTGCGGTCATCGAGAACCTGTTGAAGCAGGCCGACGCCATCCTGATTGGCGGCGCGATGGCGTACACATTTTTGAAGACGCAAGGCTACGGGGTGGGGAACTCCCTCGTGGAGAACGACAAACTAGATTTAGCGAAGGATCTGTTGGCAAAAGCGAAGGGCAAGAAGTTCCTGTTGCCGCTGGATCATCTGCAAGCGACGAAGCCTGAAGCGGGCGCGACGACGCGCATCACCGACGGGCCGAGCATCGAGGACGGCTGGTGCGGAGTCGATATCGGCCCGCAGACCATCGAACGATACAAGAAGGAAATCGCCGCAGCGAAGACCATCGTGTGGAACGGGCCGATGGGCATCTTTGAGATTCCGGAATTCGCGAAGGGCACGTTCGAAGTCGCCAAGGCTGTTGCGGGGAATAAGAGCGCCACGTCGATCATCGGCGGCGGCGACAGCGCGAAGGCGGTAAAGAAGGCCGGCGTGGACAAGCAAGTCGCGTTCGTCAGCACCGGCGGCGGCGCATCTCTGGAGTTTTTGGAAGGCCGCGAGTTGCCCGGCGTGGCGGCGCTGTCAGAAAAGTAATAACAATGGTTTGGTGGCATGGGCGTCCCTGCCCGTGATTTGATTAATGCACAGGCACTGAGGCCTGTGCCACCAAAGGCAAGATTTATGAATGCAAATCGCAAACCCATCATTGCCGGCAACTGGAAGATGTACAAGACCGCCGCCGAGGCGGTCACGCTCATCAACGCGCTGAAGCGCGAAGTGGACGGTGTAAAGGACGTCGAGGTGGTCGTCTGCCCGCCGTTCACCGCACTGGCGGCGGCGAGCGCGGCGTCGCAGAACTCGAACATCAAGCTCGGCGCGCAGAACGTGCACTGGGAGAAGGAAGGCGCGTTCACGGGCGAGATCTCCGCACCGATGCTGAAGGAATTGTTCGTGCGCTACGCCATCGTCGGCCACAGCGAGCGGCGTCAGTATTTCGGCGAAACCAATGAGGGCGTGAACAAGCGCGCGAAGGCCGCGTTGGCTCACCAGATTCGGCCGATCATTTGCGTTGGCGAAACGTTGGCGCAACGCGAGGCGGGGCAGACCGAAGCCGTGGTACGTGACCACGTATCGGGCGCGCTTGCAGGTTTCAGCAAAGATGATATGCTGGAAAGCGTCATTGCTTACGAGCCTGTATGGGCCATCGGCACGGGCCGCAACGCCACGCCCGCGCAGGCGCAGGAAGTGCACGCGTTCATCCGCCAACTGCTGGCCACGATGTTTGATCCCGCGGTTGCGGCGAAGGTGCGGATTCAGTACGGCGGCAGTGTCAAACCCGCGAATGCGAAGGAGTTGCTGGGGCAGCCCGACATCGACGGCGCATTGGTAGGCGGCGCGAGTCTGAAGGCCGCGGACTTCGCGGCGATCGTGAAAGCGGCAGTGTGAAGGAAGTTTGGAAGGACGTTAAAACCGGGACAAAAGGTTAAAACTGTTAAAAGACAAAGACAGGCACAACATCTGTGAGTTCTAACGGTTTTATCGGTTTTATCGGCTTTAACGGTTTTACCGGTTTTACCGGTTCTAACGGTTCTGACGGTTTTAACGAAAGGATAGCATGAACATTTTGATTGGAATACTCATGGCGATCCACGTGATCGTGGCCGTGTTTTTGATTGTGCTGGTGCTCATGCAGAAGTCGTCCGAGCAAGGCGTCGGCGCAGCGTTTGGCGGCGGCATGACCGAGACGGTGTTCGGCGGCGGCACAACGACAGCATTGGTGCGCATGACGATTTGGTGCGCGTGCATCTTACTGGCAACGACGTTGATTCTGGCGATTTTGCACTCGCGCCGCGGGCCGACGGGTCGGTCGCTGATGGAAAGGGCAATTCAGACAGCCCCGTTGGCAGCGCCGGGGGCATCCCAGCCTTCCGCGTTGCCGGGGTTACTCGAGACGCAACCCGCGCAACCGGCGACCGCGTCACCAGCCCCGCCACAATCGCCGTCCGGTGAACAGGGCGCAACGGCTCCCGCGTCTACAACTCCAGCCACGCCGCAGCCCGAGCCGGCGAAATAGTCTTTGCGTGCGGGAGAAGCTGCCGGGCGCATCTTGTTGCTGCCGCCAAATTGTAGCCGCGAATCTCATTCGCGGCGTTTCCCCGCCGCGAAAAGGGTTCGCGGCTACAGAAAGCGCGTGCAAATCAGCTTGAATGTCCAAGGGTTGTCGGTAGTTTGTACGTCATGTTTTTTAGAGCCATCCCGTTTTTGTTGCTGGCGGGTTTGTTGGCCGCCTGCTCCAGCGTGAATCCCGCCCCGGGCGGGATGAATCACAAGCCGGTCGCCCAGGAGGATTCTCTGACAAAGTTCCAGAAACTTGCAGTGAGGTTCAACGGCGTCGTTAGCGTGCCGGCGTTTGAGACGACAACGAATGAAATCCAGGCCTCGGTGAAGCAGACCATCGCTTCCGGCAACGCAGCCCTGGATCGCATCGGCAAACTTGGCCCGCGTGAGGTCACATTCAAGAACACCGTCCGCGCGCTGGACGACATCGGGTTTCAACTCGGTCTCGTGGACAACCGGCTCTCGCTCATCAAGGAAACCAGCACCAACGCCGCAGTGCGGGCCGCCGCGACCGATGCCGTCAAAGAACTCGAGGAATGGATGGTGGGCCTCGATTACCGCGAAGACGTTTATCGCGCCGTCAAGGCATACGCCGACACCAACCCCGCCTTGGCGGGGGAAGACGCAAAGCTCTTGTTTGAAACGATGCGCGATTATCGCCGGGCCGGGCTGGAGTTGCCGAAGGCTGAACGCGATGAAGTCGAACGCATGCGCAAAGAGCTGTCCCGGTTGACGACCGATTACGAAACCAACATCACCAAGGCGCAAAAGGCGCTCAAGTTCACGAAGGCGGACCTCGACGGCGTGCCGGAGGATTTCCTCAAGCAAATCAAGACCGGCGATGACGAATACACCGTCATGGCCAACATCACCTGGCATTACCTCACCGTGATGGACAACGCCAGGCCCGAGGAAACCCGGAAGCAGCTTTACATCGCGCAAAGCAACCTCGCCAAGGAAGAGAACGTGCCGTTGCTCGGGAAAATTCTTCCGCTGCGCGACGACATCGCCAGGAAGCTCGGCTACAAAACGTGGGCCGATTACCAGACTGAAGTCAAAATGGTCAAGAACGCCGCCACGGCGATCAGCTTTCTGGAGAATCTGAAGGCCGGCTTGCAGCCCAAGTTTACCGCCGAACTGGAGGAGTATCGCAAACTCAAGGCCAGAGAGACCGGCGATCCGAACGCGAAAATCAACATCTGGGACTGGCGCTATTACAGCAACCAGTTGAAAAAGGAGAAATACGACGTTGATGCGGAACAACTCCGCGTTTATTTCCCCTACCAGCGCGTGCTCGAAGGGATGTTCGACATCTACCAGAGCATCTTCGGGCTGAAGTTCGAGCGGGTCGAGCCGCCGTACAAATGGATTGGCGACCTGCAGCTTTACACCGTGTCCGACGCGCAAACCGGCGAGCCGCTCGGCTTGTTCTACCTCGACATGTTCCCGCGCAAAGGCAAATACAATCACTTCGCGCAGTTCGGCATCATCGAAGGCAAGCTCTTGCCGGACGGAAAATATCAGCGGCCGACGTGCGCGCTGATCTGCAATTTCCCGTCGCCGGCGAACGATCATCCGTCGCTGATGTCGCACGACGACGTGGAGACGATCTTCCACGAGTTCGGCCATGCGATGCACACCATTCTGACCCGCGCCAAGTACGCGCGCTTCTCCGGCACGAGCGTCCCGCGCGATTTCGTCGAGGCGCCGTCGCAGATGCTGGAGAACTGGCCGTGGGACAAGAAGGTCTTGGACAGTTTCGCCGCGGACTATCGCGATCCGTCGAAGAAAATCCCGGCGGAGATTCTGGCCAAGCTCAAGGAAGCCAGGCTTGCCACCGAAGGAACGCGGTACGAGCGTCAACTCTCCTTCGGGCTGATGGACCTGACGCTGCACACGCAAATCCACGACGACAATTCACAGGAGGCCGTGAAGTTGTCCAACCGGGTGCTCAGCGACGCGTTCCTGCCGGTTCCGGAAGACACGGCGTTCGTCGCCTACTTCGGCCATTTGATGAATTACGACGCCGGTTATTACGGTTACGCGTGGGCGGATGCCATCGCGGCGGACATGGCGACGGTGTTTGAAAAACTGCCGGACGGCTACTTCGATAAAGAAGCGGGCATGAGATTGCGCAAGGAAATCTACGAGCCTGGCGATTCGCGCGACGTGAACATTTCCATCGAAAAATTCCTCGGCCGACCACGCTCGCTTGAGCCGTTCCTGAAAAAAGTCGGGATCGAGAAGTAACATGGAAGAAAATCCTGCCTTCCAATGCCGTGAGTGTTATTGTAAGCGTGCCTCCCTGCCCCGAAAGCTTTCGGGGTGAATGAGGCGGCGTTTTGCAACGGAAGTGTGTAGTTAACGCAAATGACCGCCAGCCGAGCGCGGTGTAGACGTACCGGCTCGCGCTTTCCCGGCATGTCAGGCCGGGCTTGTCGAAGGGGCGCTGACTGACTACACTCCGACGCGATGACCGCTCACCGCCACCGAACTCAAAAACATCCAATCCAGCCTCGCCGATTTGCGGTGAACGGGAGCAACCAAGTATAGTCGCGTTGGATCGAAACAATGGATGAGAAATCATTTGAAGTAGAAGTCAGTCCGGCGCTCATGCAATGGGTACGGCAGAGCGCCGGGTTTACTGCCGATCAAGTCGCCAAAAAACTCGGCACGAGTTCAGAAGCAGTCTTGGCCTGGGAGTCCGGGCGACGGCAACCGACGATCAAAACTCTGGAGAAGCTCGCGGAATACTACAAGCGTCCGTTGGCCGTCTTCCTGTTGCCAGCGCCGCCCGCCGAACCTGCGCCCCCGAAGGATTTCCGGGTGTTGCATGGTAAAGCAGAACCGCTGTCGCCAAAGAGCCGTCTTGCGATTCGGCGAGCGCGGCGACTCTTGTCGGTAGCGGCCATTCTGCGAACCGATCTTGGCCGAGAGCTGACGCCTACGGTCGGAAAGGCGCGACTGTCCGACGCTCCCGAAGCCATGGCGCGGATTGAAAGAGAGCGCCTCGGGGTTGACATCGAGCAGCAGAAAGGTTGGAGAAATCCAACGGAAGCGCTGCGAGAATGGCGGAAGGCGGTCGAGGGGCAGAATATTCTCGTGTTTCAACTGCGGATGCCGGTCGAAGAAGCCCGAGGTTTTACAATCGCCGAACAAAAGTTATCGGCGATCATCGTCAATGCGGCTGACGCACGACGAGCGCGGGTTTTCACTTTGTTTCATGAATACGCCCACTTGCTACTGCATCAGCCGGGAATCTGCTATCCGGACATGAGCCACCACCACGGCATCGGAGACGAGCAGCGCGTCGAAACGTGGTGCAACCGCTTTGCTGGGGCGTTGCTCATTTCCAAAGAGACTGTGGAGGATGATGCTGATTTTCGGGTGGCCGCACGCGCCACGGAAACGATGCCAAACCTACTAGCTCAGTTGTCGAGTCGTTACAAGGTGAGCACTCAAGTCATTCTGACGAGGATGCTGACCCTTGGCCTAATCGCTCGACGCCGTTATGAAACCGAATTGGGGCGGCAGCAGTCATTGTTCAAGCGGCCAAAGCCGGGCCGGGTTTTTGGGCCTTCGCCTTCCCGCCGATGCCTGCAAGAAAAGGGCCGGCTCTTCGTCTCTCTGGTGATGGAGGGAAGACGGCGAGAGGCCATAACTTACAACGACGTTGCAGACTACCTTTCCCTGCGGGTGAAGCACCTGGACCAACTGCAGGCACTCATTGGAGAGTGACCGGCATGGCCGAGATCATCTACTGCGTTGACACGAGTTCTATGATTCACATCCACCGTGACTATCCGGAAGACGTTTTTGCGGGATTATGGCAGAGCATTGCCAAGCTGGTACAGACTGATCGCCTGATTGCACCGCGAGAGGTATTCAAGGAAATCGAGAGGGGCGACGATCAACTTTTGAAATGGGCAAAGAAGCATAAGCACATCTTCCGAAACCTTGATCCCACTCAGGTGCAAATGGTGAAACAGATCGAGGCCGATTTTCCCGCGCTTGTGGATTGGCTGAGAGAAACCCCAGAGGCTGACCCATTCGTGATCGCCTTGGCGCAGGTTCAAGCTGAAAACAGAAAAGGGGAATTGTTCGCCAGCAAGCACATTGTCGTGACGCAAGAATCGCCCACAAAAGCCAACAGGATTCCGGCGGTTTGCAGACACTACGGGATAGAATGCATCAACGTTCTCGAACTCTTCCGAAGAGAAGGCTGGAAGTTCTAATGCCGGTACGTCTGCGCCGCGTTTCAACTCCGGCCACCGCCTGCTTGACGCCCGGATTGCGTTAGCTACATACTCCCATTTTGCAATATCTCGAAGGACGCCGACACGTTCACCCCGACAGCGGGTGTCGGGGCGAGTGTCGGGGCAGGGTGTCGGCCTACAACAACTCGGAGCTTTGAGCATGCAGTCGGAAACAAAGGGTTATCTCAGTTGTCGCCGCTGGATGTGCCTCCTCATCGCGGTGCCGCTGTTGGTCTTTCTTGTGGCCGGCTGCAGCCGGCGCGAAACGCGCGTCGAGGTCAGTGACCGCGAACAAATTCTTTATGAAGGCAACGGCGGAGAACCGCAGGAACTTGATCCATACGTCGTCACGGGTGTTTCCGAGCAGCGCATCCTGATGACGTTGCTGGAGGGTCTTTTGACTCAAGACCCGGTGGATTTGCATCCCGTGCCGGGTGTGGCTGAGAGATGGGATATTTCACCCGATGGGAGAATCTACACGTTTTATCTGAGAAAAGACGCTCGCTGGTCCAATGGCGATCCGGTCACGGCGCGCGACTTCTGGGAATCCTACAAACGCATCCTCACGCCGTCACTCGCGGCGGAATACTCCTACATGCTGTTTCCCGTGAAGAATGCCGAGGCTTACAACCAGGGTAGGATCACGGATTTCAACCAGGTCGGTTTTAAGGTGCTGGACGATTACACGTTTCAGATCACGTTGGAAAGTCCGACTCCGTACCTGCTTTCTGTCATCAATTACCATTCTTCCTGGATGCCGGTGCACTTGCCGACCCTTCGGAAATATGGCGATCCATACCTGCGCGGCGGCAAATGGACACGGCCGGGCCGCTTCGTCGGCAACGGGCCGTTCGTGCTCGCGAAATGGCGGGTCAATGACGTCATCGTCGTGAAGAAAAGTCCGACCTACTGGGACCGTGACCGCGTGCGGCTCAATGAAATTCATTTTATGCCGATCGAAAGCGACGAGACAGAAGAGCGGGCCTTTCGCGCGGGCCAGCTTCATATTACGGAATTCATGCCATTGACCAAAATCGATTTTTACAGGAAGAATTATCCCAGCCTGTTGCACATCGATCCGTATCTTGGCACCTACTTTTATCGCATCAACGTCACGAAACCTCCGCTCGACGACAAACGCGTTCGCCGCGCGCTGGCACTGACGATTGATCGCGAAAGCCTCGTGGCGGATGTGCTGCGCGGCGGCCAATTGCCGGCGTTTTGTCTGACGCCGGCCGGCACGGCGGTCTACACCTGCCGCACGCAATTGCACGAAGACGTTGCCGAAGCGAAGCGGTTGCTGGCGGAAGCGGGCTATCCCGACGGGAAGAATTTCCCGACCGTCGAACTTCTCTACAACACGCTGGAAGCCCACCGCATCATCGCCGAGGCGATCCAGCAAATGTGGAAAAAAAATCTCGGCATCGACATGCGGCTGGTGAATCAGGAATGGAAAGTCTATCTCGATTCGCAGCGCACGCTGAATTATCAAATTTGCCGGGCGTCGTGGATTGGTGATTACGTTGATCCAAACACGTTCCTCGACTTGTGGGTGACGGGCGGCGGGAACAATGAAACCGGTTGGTCGAATCCCGAATACGACCGGCTCATTGCCGAAGCCGCGCGTACGACGGATCCGCAGCAGCGGCTGGAAGTGTTTCAAAAGGCCGAGGCCATTTTGCTGGACGAACTGCCAATGATTCCGATTTACTTTTACACGCACGTTCATGCGCGCCGCCCCGAAGTCAAAGGCTGGTATCCGACGATTCTCGATTACCATCCGTACCAATACGTGTACCTTGAACCGACAACGAACTGATTTCGGAAGTGTGTACTTGACGCAAATGACCGCCAGCCGAGCGCGGTGTAGATTGCTGCGGGAAACGATGTGCGGCTTTTCGTACACGGCGACTCGGCTTCGCGTAAATGGCACTCAGCTTACCGGCTCGCAGACCTACGCCTCCGGCAAGCGACTTTCGCTGGACGATCTGATTGCTGACATCAACAAGGATCGCCGCACAAATATGGACGGCCAAGTTTACCCGCCATAGGCGCGCCTTCAACGACCAAGGCTCCGTCGTGGCCCCATCAGCTTGTCGTGCAGACATCACAAACAAGTGGTTGACGACCGGCCCGGTCCGGTTATGATGCCTAGTAGTACTAGGCATCACCGATGAACCGAGACGAGTTTGCGAGGAATCTGGCGGCGGGGACGTATGACCTGATCGTGTTGGACGTGCTCCGCGACGGGCCGAGCTACGGCTACGGCATCGTTAAACGCATCTTCGAGCAGTCCAAACACACCATCCGCTGGCATCAAGGTACGCTCTACCCCGTGTTACACCGCTTGGAGAAACGCGGCCTCCTCACCAGCGAGTGGAAAGGCCCCAAGCACGGCCGGCAACGCCGCTATTACCGGCTCACCGCGCGTGGCCAACGCCTCTGGCGCGAGCAACGTGACTACTGGCGCACTTTCGCCCGCGCTGTCAACGCTCTGCTCGGCCTCTGAACGGCCACGCTCTGGAAGTGACTACGGGCTGATACCTAGTAGTACTAGGCATCATCCTTGGATTGTTTGGTTGGTTTGACGTGCAGAGTGCAGCGTTGACCCCGGCTCCCCGCTTCAACGACGTTGCGCCCCACGTCGCTTGCTTTGACAGCCGTGGGCTAACTCTGGAGTTCTTCCATCAGCTCGGATGCTTTCTTCCATACCAGTTTCAGTCTGGCGTCCAGGAACTTCTCATAGTTTTCGAACTTCCACAGTTTGGGGTCGGCGGGAATCATGTGCCGGTCCAGAAGGCCAGCGTCCTTAAATTCTTTGAAGTAGTCCTCGGGTGGCGTGTCGCCGATCTCAGAATTGATCGAGGGATCAATGAGTGTCAGGTTGCCGATGCAGTTGATATATTCATCGCGTGTTTCGCCGGATGCCTTAAGGAACTCCCTTGGGAAGATGTGATGAACGGCAGCATCTTCGCTGATGACATTTTTGCCAGCCCAGTCGGTGGCCTGATTTCGGTGAAGAAGCATGTCTAGAAGCATTAGGTACTCCTTGCCGGTGCGCCCGCGCAGGACGTTAAACCGCTCATCGGTAACATCCGATTTATTTACGATGTTGGCACGCGGTGGCCGGTCCTTCATGGCTTTGAGCAGTGCATCCAATGGGAAAGCTGACTTGCCGGAGCGGATGAGAGCAAGGTCTTCCTCGATCTTCCAGTTGGCCGATGACGAGTAGATACCGTTAAATGATCCCACAAGGAACCAGTACAGCATTTTGTGGCGGTCCTTTCCCCGGATTTCCTTGGCTGACGCAAACTTACGAGTGAATGCATAATCGAAAAGCGGCAATAACGTGTTTTGGGAAGGCATGAACTGGGAGGAGGCCATACCGAAGTCGCTCTCTAGCACCTTAAGCACAACGTCTGTCGCAGTTTCGGCGCGTGACAGGATTCGGCTGATTTTCTCCGGATCGCCAGCGTACCGCTCCCTGAGGTTGAGGATCGCACGACGAAACGAGGTTATCTTCGTCAGTTGGTTCTGGGATACTCCTAGCCGAGAGAAAATAAATCGGACAAGCGGTTCGAGGTCGAGTTCGAACGATTCCGATAGTTTCTCATGCAATTGGATGATCCTGTCTTTTTCTTTTCGTGGAAAGGCGGCGGCAAAAAACGACAGGAACATTTCCAAGTTGCCAATCTTGACGCCGGCCGAGTTCACCCTGGTGAAAATCTCGGCGATTTTCTCATATGCCCCTTCATCGTCGGCTGCGTCTGTCTTGAGCACATACATCGGTAATTGGTAGCCAACAATTTTGCGCCCCACTTCATCGATGACTTTCTTGCAGACTGCCTTGTAGTCCTTTTGCAATTTCAACAGACTGTCGGTATCGGCTAGGGCGGCCCTAACGATCAGAGAGACATCGATTCCCTTCTTCTCGCTGAGGTAGAACTTCCCAGTTTCCGGTACGTAGGATATAGCCGATGTGCGTATGATCTTGTCGCCGCGCTCAATCTGCCATCCCCCGTTCATCATAAGGGACAGTGCTGTTAGCCTTTGCTGACCGTCGAGAACATAGCGGCGAGAATCCCCGTCGTCCTTTCCGACAAGTGGAGCGCTGGGAAACTGCGATGTCGGCTCCCAGATGATGATCGCGCCGATAGGGTACCCGTTGACGATGGAATCGATTAGGTCGCGGACGTCTTCTGCGTCCCACACAAACTGCCGCTGGATCGTGGGAATGCGCAGCGTATTGGCATCCTCAGTCCAAAAGGTGCTGAGTGGGGTCAATTGCGGTTTAATGGACTGAATTTTCATTTACTGACCCTCGTATTGTTAGCTGTGCGATCGCCTACCCGGCTACTCCCGGTTGCCGTAACCGGGGTGGGCTTTGTCGTCGTTGTCTCTTGGCTTCACTTGATCTTCTGTGATGCTCAACTTTTCGGGTAGTTGATGCTGATGCTGCTGATTTGATCCGCGAAGTAGCGGTGGAGGAATCCGATGAAGGCGGAGAGGATCTGCCAGACATCCTCTGGCGTCCGGCTTTCGATCTCAACCACCAACACGCCGCTCATGGCCTGGCGTAACCATACCCAGCCGTTGTATTTGACGTGATGCCATTTGGTGTATCCGCTGAACCGCCCCGGCGCACGATAGAAAGACCCCTTCGGTCTCAGTTGCTGCTCTTTCTTGATCAGTAATCCATAAAGGTTTTCATAATTCCTCGGGACTGCGGTGATTGTCATGGGCATGCCTCCTTGCTAGGGGTTGTTTGTTCTTCGCATCTAGGCCCCGCGCAGTATGCCAACGTGAGCCGGTCGGGGCAAGCTCCGGTGTTCCCGCCTACGCCACGGCGCTACAGCGGGCAAGCCGGTTTTGTTCCGGCCGGTCAGGTGGTTGGGGCGACCAAGGTTTCTGGTCGTTTAACGGCAATCCGGTTCGGGACGACATAGGCCACCAACCGTTTATCGCCCGCCGCGTCTTCCCGAGCCAGGACCACTGCCTCCCGCACGGCCGGGTGTTGGGCAAGCACGGCCTCGATTTCTCCCAGTTCGATGCAAAACCCGCGGATCTTCACTTGGTGGTCGGCCCGGCCGAGAAACTCGATGTTCCCATCGGGCCGATAGCGGGCCAGGTCGCCGGTCTTGTACATTCGTGCTCCGTGCATGGCGCTGAAGGGGTCTGGAACAAATTTCTCGGCGGTCAACTCCGGCCACGGCCTGCTTGACGCCCGGTTTGCGTTAGGTACATACTCCCGACTGATTTCACTGACCATGTTTCGTTTCATCGCCAAAAGATTTTTTGAAACGATCCCGGTCCTGTTCGTGATCGCCACGCTCACGTTTTTCATGGTGCGGCTCGCGCCGGGCGGACCGTTCACCGCCGAGAAAAGCATTCCACCGGAGATTCAGAAAAAGCTCGAAGCTTTCTATGGGCTGAACAAACCGCTGTCGCAGCAATATCTCGATTACATGGGCAACTTGCTCAAAGGCGACCTGGGACCGTCGTTCAAGTACGCCACATGGTCGGTCAACGAACTGATCTGGTCGGCATTTCCGGTCTCGCTGGAACTCGGCTGCTACGCACTGGCCATTGCCCTGCTGTTGGGACTGAGTTCGGGCATCATCGCTTCACTGCGCCAGAACACCGCGACGGATCATGTGCCCATGTCGCTGGCCATGATTGGCATTTGCGTGCCGACGTTTGTGATGGGGCCGCTTCTGATTCTGGTTTTCGGGCTGGGACTTGGCTGGGTCAACGCTTCGGGCTGGGACTCCGCGCGCGACCGCATTTTGCCGTCGCTCACGCTCGGTTTCTACTACGCGGCTTACATCGCGCGGCTGGCGCGCGGCGGAATGTTGGAAATCTTGAATCAGGATTTCATTCGCACGGCTCGCGCCAAAGGCGCGTCGTCGGCGCGGATCGTCTTCAGACACGCGCTGAAAGGCGGCCTTTTGCCCGTCGTTTCATTTCTCGGACCCGCGATCGCCGGCCTCATCACCGGCTCATTCGTCGTGGAAACGATTTTTCAGGTGCCCGGTTTGGGCCGGTTCTTTGTGACTGCGGCTTTCAATCGCGATTACACAATGGTGCTCGGCACGGTCTTGTTTTACGCCGTGCTGATTATCCTGCTCAACCTCGTCGTTGACATCGTCCAGGTCTGGCTGAATCCGAAACTACGGTTTGACTAAAATGCAGGAAACACTCACGCCACAAACACTGGGCGCAGCGCCACTCTCAGAAGTGGAAGCCGGGACTTCGTTGTCGCGCGATGCGTGGCACCGGCTCAAGAAGAACAAAATGGCTGTCGCCAGCGCCGTGATTCTGGTCGTGCTCTCGCTCGCTTCGGCGCTCGCGCCGTGGATTGCGCCCTATTCGTATGAGGAACAGAATCTGGCGCTCCGCGCCGTGCCGCCGCGCCCCGGCCATTGGCTCGGCACGGACGCGCTCGGACGCGACCAACTCACGCGTTTGCTGTACGGTGGCCGCGTGTCGCTGATGGTGGGCATCGTGGCCACCGGCGTCGCGTTGCTCATTGGCGTGACGTACGGCGCCGTCTCAGGCTTTTTCGGCCGCAAAACCGACGTGGTGATGATGCGCATCGTGGACATCATCTATGCGCTGCCGTTCACCATTTTCGTCATTCTGCTGATGGTGTTTTTCGGGCGCGACATTCGGCTGTTGTTCGTGGCGATCGGCGCGGTCGAATGGCTGACGATGGCGCGCATCGTCCGCGGTCAGGTGCAATCGCTCAAGAAACAGGAATTCATCGAAGCGGCGCGCGCGCTCGGGTTGCGGCGGCGGCGGATTATTTTTCTGCACATGATTCCGAACGCGTTGGGGCCGATCATCGTTTATGCCACGCTGACGGTGCCGGCGGTCATGTTGCTGGAGGCGTTCCTGAGTTTTCTCGGCCTCGGCGTTCAACCGCCGATGAGTTCGTGGGGCCTGATGATCAAGGACGGCGCGGATCGGATGGAGGAATGCCCGTGGCTGCTCATCGCGCCGGGCATGACGCTGGCCGCGACTCTGTTTTGCCTGAACTTCCTCGGCGACGGCCTGCGTGACGCATTGGACGTTCGCGCTTCCAAGGATTGACGCCCATGCCATTGCTTGCCGTCAACAACCTTCGCACCTGGTTCCACACGCGCAACGGCGTGGTGCGCGCCGTGGACGATGTCTCGTTCGAGATCGAGAAAGGCGAGACACTCGGGATCGTCGGCGAATCAGGTTCCGGCAAATCCGTCACTTGTTATTCGCTGATGGGCCTCGTTCCGCAGCCGCCGGGCAGAATCGAGAGCGGCTCGGCCGTTTTCGACGGCCAGACCGATTTGCTCAAGTGTTCGACGGAGGAATTGAACCGGATCCGGGGCAAGCGTATCGCAATGATTTTTCAAGATCCGATGACCTCGCTGAATCCCTATCTGCGGATTGAAGGTCAGTTGATCGAGCCGCTGCTGATTCACGGAGTTCATGATCGCGCAGAGGCCATCAAGCAGGGGATTCGCGCCTTGGAGGAGGTCGGCGTGCCGGACGCGGCGAAGAGAATCCGCAGCTATCCGCACGAATTCTCCGGCGGCATGCGCCAGCGCGTGATGATCGCCATGGCCCTGATCACGAAACCCGAACTGCTTATCGCGGACGAGCCAACCACCGCGGTCGACGTGACCGTGCAAGCGCAAATCCTCGAACTCATCAAGAAGATGCAGACCGAACTGGGCATGGCGGTGATCTGGGTGACACACGACTTGGGCGTCGTGGCCGGTTTTTGCCGGCGCGTGCTGGTCATGTATGCCGGGCGGATTGTCGAGAGCGCGCCGACCGAGCAGCTCTTTTATCGCACGAAGCATCCGTACACTCGCGCGCTCCAAAGATCCATTCCGGCGCTTCAGCCCAAAGGTGCGGAGCTGTACACGATTGCCGGCGCGCCGCCGGATCTGTCCAGGCGAATCGAAGGTTGCGCGTTCGCGCCTCGTTGCGAGTTTGCGCAGGACAAATGCGGCAAACCGCCGATTGAGTTGAAAGCGGTTGAGCCAAGCCATGCGACGGCCTGCGTGCGCATGCAATCCAATGAAATCTCTCTCTAGAAGTAGTCTCAAAATCGCCGGTGGCACCCCGACGCCTGGTGTCGGGGCCTGTGCGGGCAATTTGGACAGGCCCCGAGCGTTTCGGGGCAGGCACGGAGGCCTGCCCCACCATTTATGAGATAAATTACAGCTATGCCCGACACTTTCCTCGAAATCCAAAATCTGAAGACCCACTTTCCAGTGGAGCGGGGAATTGTCTTCCGTCGTCGCGTCGGCACCGTCCGGGCCGTTGACGGCGTCACGCTCTCACTGAAGCAGGGAGAAATTCTGGGATTGGTCGGCGAATCGGGCTGCGGCAAGTCCACACTGGGCCGCACGATTCTCCAGTTGATTCCGCCGACGGAAGGCACGGTGATTCTGGCGGGCAGAAACCTGACCCAACTGAGGGGAGAACAACTGCGGGCGGCGCGCGCCGATTTCCAAATGATCTTTCAAGACCCGTACGCTTCGCTCAATCCGCGCATGACGATATTCGATGCCCTGGCCGAAGCGATTCGATCCCACAAGCGGGTGCCGAGACGTGAATTGCCCGCCCGTGTCAGCGAGCTGATGAACAAGGTCGGACTGTCACCGCGATTCCTGAAGAAATATCCGCATGAATTTTCCGGCGGCCAACGCCAGCGCATTGCCATCGCCCGCGCGCTCGCGGTCGAGCCGCAACTGATGATCGCCGACGAGCCGGTCTCGGCGCTTGACGTCTCGATCCAAGCGCAGATCATCAACCTGCTCGCCAAGCTCTCCCGCGAAATGCATCTGACGCTGGTTTTCATTTCGCACGATCTCTCCGTCGTGCGGCACATTGCGGACCGGATCGCGGTCATGTATCTCGGCAAGATCGTTGAACTTGGTCCGGCGACTCGCGTGTTCGAGCGGCCGTTGCATCCGTACACCAAGGCGCTCGTCAGCGCCGTGCCGATTCCCGACCCTGCGCGCGAGAAGCAACGCCAGCGCATTATCTTGGCCGGAGATCCACCATCGCCCATCAACCCGCCGAGCGGCTGTCCGTTCCATCCGCGGTGCCTCTACGCAACCGCCGACTGCGCGCGCATCGCGCCCCAGCTTGAGAGTTTTGACGCCGAGCAGCAAGCCTCCTGCATCCGGATGCGGGAAATCAACCCGGCGTGAGCAGTCGCACCTACCCAAACGACCGAACCCCTCATCCTGACCTTCTCCCCTTGGCAAGGGGAGAAGGGACTCATTTGCCTGGCGTCCGTTGTAGCTGCGGTTCTGTGAAGCGCAGAAGTCGTGGATCGACAAACTGCACGGCGCTTCACAGAAGCGTCTCTACGCAGCGCGTTATTCATCGGCGCGCTCCTCCGATTCGCCCGATTCCAGTTCGACAAAAAGCTGCAAGAGGTAGCCGAGCAGGTGGATTCTCACGACCGCGAGCGTTTTCTCGCTGTGAACGTCCAGGTCCGTGGCGTTCATGTCCTTTTCGGTTACGCTGAACAACTCGCCGAGAATCAGCCGGGCTTGATTCAGCGCGCTCATCCACGCGTTGACGTGCTCGGCCGGAAACGTGACCTGTAAACAGCCGGTTTCTGGTTTCTCAGGCTGGAGTGCAGTCAGATCGCGCGCGACCGTTTCACCTGCGGAGACGAAAAGATGGCGCATCTCAGGTGTGATCAGCCGTTGCCATTCGGCATTGGCTTTGTCGTCAGCGGTCGTCGGATTGGGAAACAACCGTTCGCGGGCCTTCGGAGAATCGCGTTGTTCGAGAACCTCGCCAAGGCCCTGCAAACAATTCGCGAGGAACGGCTCGATGCCGCTGATGCGGATGTGCTTTGCGTCCACGGGCCGCACGCGCAGGTTGATCATGCGGAGGATTTCTCCATTTGGGCGAGCAACTGATAACTCTGCAACTGGTGGACGTAGTGTTCGGCCTGTTCGCAGCCACCCGACCAGACCAGCGAACGTCCTTTGTGATGGACTTCGAGCATGAGCTTTTCGGCTTTCTCGCGCGGGTAGCCGAAGACACGCTGGAACACCATCGTCACGTAGCTCATCAGGTTGATCGGGTCGTTGTAGACGACGACGTTCCACGGAACGTCGAGTTCCTCCTTCGTCTTCGTCTCCTCGATCTGGATAATCCCCGGCTCTGCCATGCTGAAAAACAATATCAGAATCCTTCACCCGGCTCAATTCCGTCAACCGTTGGGTGGTGCGTCAGTTTGAAAAAGCTTGATTCTTTGGCTAAATCTGGACAGTCTGACATGAAAGAGCATGGACAGTTGGATTCGATTCATGGCACCCGTGGTGCCGCAGTCTGCTACTTCACTGATGCGGGTCATCGACAAGAAGTTGTCTCAGGGGGTGAAGCACATTCATCTCATGTTGTCTTCTCCTGGCGGATCGGTCTTTCATGGACTGTCAATTCACAATTTCCTCAAGGGGATACCGATAGAAGTTTCAACCTATAATTTTGGGACAGTTGATTCTATTGGCGTTGTCGTGTTCTGTGCCGGGTCGATCCGTGTAAGCGTTCCGCATGCACGGTTTTTGATTCACGGAGTAAACTTCAATGTGGGGGGACCACATACTTTTGATGAGAAGGGTCTTGAGGAGCACTTGAAGCTACTCAAGGCGGACTACCAGAACATTGCCAAGGTGATCGCAGACACCACTGGCAGAAAAACCGCTCAAATAGTGGACGACATGAACACTAGAATTACTTTGAACCCAAAAGAGGCAAAAAAGTATGGCTTGGTACATAAGGTGCAATCCCAACTGTTTCCGCAAGGAGCAGATTTTACCGTTATCTATGAGGATGCAACCATTGCGGACGTTTCGCCCACCCCGATGCAGCCGGCTTTGCCCATGCCGATAGCTCCGCCCGACCAGCGATTTACCGCACCAAAGCTTCAAGGATTCACAACCGCTTCTGTCGTTTTGCATGGGACTTATTTTCCGAATTGCTAGGAAGTTTTTGCTGCCGGATCAATCCAACAGACTCACGATTTCCTCGATGCTCCAAACGTGATCTGATACGCCCGATTCCATTGCTGGCGTCACGCGCAAACTCTGATGTATGCGGCAAAAATTGTAGTGCATGTAATGAAAGGCAATCCCCGACGCGCTCGACAATCATCCGCGCGAGTGGAGAGAGTTGGGCGACACCTACTGGAATCATCCAGACTTCGTATCGCTCATCGAAAAGAAGGCCGTCAAGCCGAGCGACGCGGGCGCGGTCACCAGGTTGCGGTGCGAGATGGACGGCAGGACGATTCAGGTCAGCGCGAAGGTTGCCGACGATTGGAAGCCGGTAATCGACACGACGATTGCCGACGAAAAACTGCGGTTCTTCATCTTCTACGGCATCCGCCAGTTCCTCCGCGACAATGCGCGGAAAAAGAAATGGGGCGAAGGCCGATTCCTTGAACTCGCGCTCGAAAAAAGCCAAGTTGTTTACAGGCTTTACGGTCTCACGCCCGCCGAAATCCGGCTGGTCGAGGAAAGCGCGAGCAAGCCTGCCTCGACAAAGTTGTGAGCCGATCCGGGGATGCGGTGCAATGCAGAAGCGTGGACTGATTCAGCCAGCCAGCGGGCGCCTCTGGACACTGCCAGCGAGATCGTCCATAGCCGATAGGGTGGTTGTGGCTGCCATGCAAGACGAGTTTTGTTGGTGGCTGTTGGCGAACCGACCTTGCGATTCCAACACGGGGTGACCTGGGCATGCGAATGCCGCCAAAACAAATCGCGGAAAAAGTTGTTTTTAGTGTTGACGATGTAACGGATTTTCTACTATATCCGCATACAAGGCTGTAAGGGGAAGTCCCTGCAAGAAGCTGGGGGGGGGCACAAGGAGAGGGAAAAAGAATCAAAAAAATTGTATTTTAGTGCTTGACGGTGCGACGGTTTTTTTACTATAGGCACGTAAAAGGCTGTAAGGGGCAGCCCCTGCAAGAAGCTGGGGGGGGCACAAGGAGAGGGAAAAAGAATCAAAAAAAACTGTTTTTGGTGCTTGACGATGGTTCGCAGTTCCGAGTATATGGGCGGACAACGTCACTTTCGTGCTTGACGATGTGACAGGTTTTTTACTATATGGCCGTACAACGATGCAGTTGGGTGTCTCAATTCCAAATTGCATCCGAAATGTTTCAGGAAGGTTTCATGCAGTCAGCAAGTAAACGGACGAGGTTAAATCAAACGCAGCGATTCGCTAGTGAGGCGAGGAGGACAAACAGATGAAGATGCACCTGAGTGGGAGCCGAGCGCGTAGAGGGACGAAGTCGCGCAGCAGTCAACTGAATGATCGCAATCTGGGTCGAGTTGTGCAGCGCATCTTGGAAATCGAAGCGCTGGAAACCCGGCTGCTCTTGAGCGGCATCGGGACCGGGCTCGGCAAGAAAAAAGTCTCCTTCACTGATGCCGCCGGTGACAAGGTCACCGTCAGCGTCTCCGGGCATGACACCTTCGACATCGCCCTCCTCGGCGGCACTACCAACAACTCCGACGTCAATTCAATCCTCCTGCACGGCGGCGACGCCAAGAGCGCCCTCAGCATCGTCGTCACCCCCGTCAAGCTTCATGGCGGCGTCAACGGCGTTCAGGGGTGGACCATGTCCACCGGCGTCATGATCGTTGATGAAATCGACGCCGCCGCCGGCTTGACCACGCTGGCCGGCATCTCCTCCGCCGGCGCGGCCCTCGACAACCTCAACCTGTCCGGCGTGGCTGTCGGCGGCATCAACCTGACCAGCGGCAGAGCCACCTACTCCGACCGGATCAATACCAATTCCGCCGGCTTCACAAACACATATATACCCCAAGCCGATCAGGTTGACTTTGGCGCAATCACGGCCGGTAGCATCGGCACGCTGTCGATCACTGGACCAACCCCGGGCGGCGCGAGCGCGTTCGGCACCGGCACCAACGACTTCAACGGGCCAATCACCGTCACCGGCAGTATCGGCAAAATCCTCGGCTTGAACTCCAGCCTCACCGGTTCCGTCACGGCGGGCAGTGTGTCGAATGTTACTGTCGGGTTCCTCGGCAACACTTTGACGAGCCTCGGCGCGGGCGACCTCACCATCAACGCCTTCAAGGGCATCGGGGCGGGCGCGATCATCACGGCGGGCGGCAATGTCCACTTCAATAGCACCAATGGCGGTTTCTTAGGCACGATTGATGCCGTGGGCAACATCACCGGCCTCAACAACGGTGGCATTGTTATTAACGGCGGCCTCTATGGCACGCTGCACAGCAGCGGCGGCAACATCAGCAACATCACCATCAATGGCGGCAGCTTCGGCGTCGCCGGCAGTATCGTGACGGATACCGGCACCATTGGCAACATCACGCTCGCCAGCTCGGGCCAGTATTTTAATGGCATCGTCCATGCCGCGGGCACGGGTAATGCCGGCCAACTGGCCATCGGCAACATCACCGCGACGGGCACTAGTTTCATTACCGGCGCCACCATCATCGCCAACTCCGGCAACATCGGCGCCATCTCGGCCGATCATATCACCGGGACCACGATCAATGCCGTCACCGGCAACATCACCTCCATCGCGGCGCACTCGGCGACCGCTAATGCGATTAACCTCGGCACCGTTCATGCGGGCGGCAACATCGGCCCCATCACGGCCCAAAGTGATGCCCAGGGCGGCCGCGCGATCAATGGTACAATCTTCCGCGCGGATGGCAACTTCACGGGCGCCATCACCGCGACCGTCACCGGCGGCTCCACCGCTGTGGCGATTAACAACGCGACCTTCAGCACTGCGGGCGACTTCCAGCAGGCCATCACGGCCAGCGCGGCCACCCCCGGCGGCCCCGCCGGCACTGGCGATGCCATCAAAGGCGGCATTTTCAGCGCCAAAGGCTCGTTCCTCGGCGGCATTACCGCCAACGGCAATATTAATGGCGGCCTGTTCCTCGCCGGCTACGATATCGGCGCCAACGGAGTGGTTAACGGCACCACCGGGCCGACGGATGACGTGATGAGCGCCACCACCGCCACGCCGACGTTCACCTCGATCGTCGTCAACAACGGCAACGTGCTGGGGGCGACCTTCGCCTCCGGCGTCAATCCGATCGACACCACCTTCGGCAACGGCAACGACGTGCTGAACGCGACCGGCGCGACGATTGGCACGCTGACGGTTTCCGGCAAGACGATCAACAGCATCATGGAGAGCGGGTCGATCCCGGCCATTAGCGGCAACCAGGCCTTCTTGGGCAACACCGTCATCGCCTTCCAGGGCAACATCGACGGCATCACGATCGTGGGCGCGTTCCCTGGCACGGCGGCCTTCGCGGGCAATACCGTCACGGCCACACAAGGCAGCATCGGCAACATCCTGATCCACAACACCTCCAGCACCGGCACCGACGCCATGGGCATGTACGGCGGCTATGGCAACTATCTTACCGCCAAGCTCGGCGTGGGCGACATTGTCGGCATCACCGACGGCACCGGCCACGGCATTGATCATTTGTACATCAATGCGGACAGCAGCGGGACCGGCGTCGGCAGCGTCGGCAGCATCGTCGGTGTCGCCACCAACAGCAATGGCATCGGCAATGGGATTAACGTGTTGAGCGTCAACGGCGCCAACCGAGCCGTGAACATCGGCACCGCCATCAGCCCGACGGCGGCCACGTTCCTGACCAACAACCTGCCCACCACCGGTGCCATCACGGGCGCCACCGTGAGCGCGGCGGTTGGCGCGGGCGGCATCGTCGGCATCACCGCCGGTAACAAGATCACGGGCGGGAAGACCACCTACGGCATCTTCAATGCCTACCTCAGCGCTCTGACTGGCGGCTCGATTGGCAATATCTTCGGCCAGACCACCAACGCGAGCGCGACGTATGCCTATGGGATCCGCAAACTTGGCGCGTATGCGAACCAGGGCGGCAGCATCGGGAACATCACCGGCAGCGCCATTGCGACCCGGGGCGCCCACGGCATTGCGTATTCAACTATCAGCGCCGACGTCAACCTCGGCGCCGTCAGCGGCACCGGCAAGGCGTATGCCGGCAACCTCGGCTCGGCGTCCGCCTATGGCATTGGCGACAACAGCGGTTTCAACAATGTTTACCTGACCGCCGGCGCGGCGGGCGGGACAGTCACCGTCGGCGCCATTAGCGGCACGGCGGTAGCCACCTCCGCTTCCGGCGCCGTCACGGCGTACGGTATCCATACCGGCACGGTCGGCGGCGCGAATACGTTGCTCAGCGCGCAAGGCGTGACGAACACGATCGGCGCCATCACCGGCACCGCCACCGCCACCACCACCAAGGCGGGTAGCGGGGCGACTGCGTATGGCATCACGGGCGCCAATTGGCTGGCCAAGGCGAATAGCCACACCAACACCACCGGCACCCTGACCTCGATCACGGGCACCGCGGTAGCTAACGGCACGACCGGCGCGACGGCCTTCGGCTTGAATGGCGTCCAGGTCACCCTCGGCGCCGGCACGGGCGCGGGCACGATCGGCTTGATCAACGGCAGCGGGAAAGCCAACGCCGTCAGCACTGCCACGGGTGTCAATGCGAATGCGTATGCCCGCGGCATCAACGGCGGTTCCTTCGCAACATACGGAGCGACGGGCAAGATCGCCACGGGCGCAACCGACAGCATTACCGGCTACGCCTCGGCCATCGCCAGCGCGGACGGCAATGCCGATGCCTATGGGCGCGGCATCACGGGCCAGTTCGGCACCCAAATGGACTTCTATGCGGATAAGTTGGGGACAAACGGGGCGATTGGCGCGATCAATGGCACCGGCCTGGCGCAGGCCACCTCCACCGGCACGGGTACTTCCTATGCCAATGGCCGCGGCATCAACCGCATGAACGCCTCTGCCGGCACGACCACGATCGGGACCGCCGACGGCACGGGCTCGATCGGCAATATTACCGCCGTGGGCAACGCAGTGGCCTCCAGCCCCGGCGCGTCTAAGGCGTACGCCTATGGCATTCGCAGCTCCAACGTCGTCGCAGGCGCTTATGGCGCGAACAAAAATGGCGTGGCCACCATCGGCGACATCTCGGCGACTGTTTTCGCCAGCGCGAACAGCGCCACGAAGGCGGCGACGGTGATGTCCTATGGACTGCGCAACGGCACCTTCACGGCCGCCGGCAGCCAGACCGGCACCATCGGTAAGATCACCGTCCAGGGCGGCGGGACAATCGGCGCCACGACCGGCGTGGCCGCGTATGCCACAACGGCCGGGGCCGCTTTCAACGCGACGGCCAACTCTGTGTTCGGGATCTATAAGACGACCTTCAACGCGGCGAACGGCACCGCCAGCGCCACCGTCGTGCCAGTGGGCACGATTGGCGGCAGCGGGATTAGCGTCACCACGATTAGCATCGCCCAGAATACCAGCGCGACCGCAACCGGTTTCGCGAAGGCGTATGCGGGTGGCATTTACGGCGGCTTCGGCAGCCATCTGTTCACGGCCGGCAACAGCACGACGGGCGGCACGGGCAACATTGGGGCAACTGACGCCACGCATCTGTCGAACATCACCATCGATGCGGAAGCGACGGCCACCAATGCCACCGCCACGGCCGGCAAGGCCTATTCCAGCGCCGTTGGCCTCAGTACCTACTTTTACGCCGGCACCGGCTCCACGGCGGCCGGGAAGCCCGGTACGGGCAACATCGGTAATATCACTGCCACGGCGAAAGCGACGACGAACGTTCTCGCGGCAACCACCGGCAAGAATTCGGCGAACGCGACTGCCATCAACTACGGCGTCTACGCGGGCAGCCAGACCGCCGGCACGACCGGGGTTGGCACCATCGGCTTCATTACCGCGAATGCGACGGCGACCACGACCGCCACGGCCCTCAACGGCGGCACCAATACAGCCTTGGGTTTCAACGCCGTCAACATCTATGCCGGCACGATGGATGGCACGGCTGCGGGCGCGGGCCAAATTGGTAAGATTACCGGCAGCGCCATCAGCAGCGGGATTGCGACAAGCGAGGCCATTGGCATCCTGAACACGACGGTTCTCGCCGCGACCGGGATTGGCGGAATCGAAGGCGACTCGGCCGGCGCAGCGACGGTCGGGAAGGCCATGGGCATCAGTGGCTCGCAGTTCGTAGCCGATGGCGGCACGGCCGGCTTGACCGGGTCGCTTGGCGACATCAAGGCCACGACGGCGGCCACCGGTGAGAATGCGATCCTGAACAGCCTGTTCAGTTCGATCCAAGCCATCGGCGCCATCAACGTGACGGGCTCTGTCAGCGGCAGCCAGTTCGTCGCGGGCGACAGCTACGCAGTCCTTGGCGCGCCCGACGGCGGCCGATACAACACGACAAGTGCGGCGTCAATCGGCACGGTCATCATCAGCAATAAGCTCATCAGCTCCGACATCGTCGCGGGTGAAAAGGCCAACGATGGCCGATTCGGTAACGCGGGCGATACCGTGGCGTTTGCAGGGAGCACGATTGGCGCAGTGACCATCGGTAACGGCATCGCTGGAGCTCATGCCGCCGCGGCCGGTGGCGGGTTGCCACTCCATGCGATCGAGGCGGGCGGCGGGGCGTTCAGCACCACCGGCGTCAGAGTCGGCACGAATGCGGTGTTCACGCCGCAAGTGGGATTCCCCGGCACGGACTTCGACTCCGACTTGAGCGGTGCCATCACTGCGACGGATGTGGTCGTAGTGTTGCTGTAATTGCCTGATCAACGCAGATAACTCACAGCGCTCCGGCGGTCGCAAGACCGCCGGAGCGTTGCTTTTTCCACTGAGCCCCGCCGTGGTAGGGCGCGACCGCCGGGCCTTCGCCGCGCCGAAGACTAAACCGCCCCGGGCGTGTCTTGTTACTGCCACCGGGTTGTAGCCCCGAAAGCCTTCGGGGCAAGTCGTACCTAATTGGCCATCACAAGGGCCGCGAGCAGGCTCGCGGCTACAGCTACTCTCCAGATGCGCCAGCCTTGGTTGACTCGATGGTGGATTACCCTTGTCCCGACAGGCAGTTTGGTTTAATAATCAGTCCAATGAAACGGACCATTCACTTCGTGGCGGGCATGCCCCGCAGCGGCTCGACGCTGCTGTGCAATCTGCTGGCGCAGAACCCGCGTTTTCATGCGACTTCCACCAGCGGCATCCTCGACGTGATGCTGCTGGTCCGCAATCAATGGGACAAGATGGTGGAGTTTCAGGCCACCAAGAACGAGCCGGGCAAGCTGCGAGCGTTGCGCGGCATTCTCGATGCCTACCACGATGATCCGAAGAACCTGAAACCGGTGGTCTTCGACAAGTCGCGCGCCTGGCTCGGCTACATCGAGTTGGCCGAAGCGGTTTTGGAGCGGAAGGCCAAAGCCTTGGTATGCGTCCGCGACGTCCGCGACGTGCTGGCCTCGTTTGAACGGCTGACGCGGATGAATGCGGCCACGCGCCAGATGCCGCAGGAGCAGGACAACTTCTTCAAATGGCAGACGGTCGAAGGCCGCTGCGAAACGTGGGTCAGCGGCAATCAGCCGGTCGGCATCGCCTACAACCGGATCAAGGATGCCCTGGCGCGCGGGTACCGGGACCGGATGTACTTCATTGCCTTCGACAAATTGACGGCCGCGCCGCGCGAGACGATGCGGAAGATTTACGAGTTTCTGGAGGAGGAGGAGTACGCCCACGACTTCGATCACGTCGAGCAAGTGACCTGGGAAGACGATGACATGCACGGCATCCCCGGCCTGCACATCATCCGGCCCAAGATCGAACCAATGGAGCCGCAGTGGCCCAAGTATCTGCCTCAACCCGTGGCCGATTTGTATGCGAAGAATAACGAGTTGTGGAGCCAGTTTGTGTGAGCGTGCGCCGCGCGGAATACGGAACCCTTGCCCTTACCCTCTCCCCGCAAGCGGGGCGAGGGGAGAGGATCAATCCCCGCCCCAAGCGGGATCAAGTGCTTGTCCTGAGCTTGTCGAGGAATGAGGGGGTGCGGTGAGTGGATGACAGCCAACTCGGATATTGCGCGAGCCTCATGAAACCGTCCCAGACTGAAGCGGCGGTCTGTGACCGCCGACTGTCGTTTTTCCCGGAAGATCCGGCGCTCATAGAGCGCCGCTACAACTCGCTCATGCAAAACGCAGGCTAACCCGGCATGACCAGGAACATCCATTTCCTTGCAGGCATGCCCCGCAGCGGCACGACGTTTCTGAGCAATATCCTCGCGCAGAACCCGCGGTTCCACACCACCTCCTGTGGCGGGATTCTGGCAGCGATGCTGCTGGTGCGCAACGAGTGGAACAAGATGGAGGCGTTTCGTGCCGCGCCGAATGAACCGGGCAAGCTCCGCGTGTTGCGCGGCATCCTCGAAGGCTATTACGCCGGTGTGGACCAGCCCGTCATTATCGACAGCTCGTTGGGCTGGCTCGGGTCCATCGAGATGGCCGAGGCGATCCTCGAACGACCTGCAAAACTCCTGGTCTGTGTGCGCGACATCCGCAATGTGCTCGCCACCTTTGAACTGCAATGGCGCGCCGTCCCGCAGATGCGCGCGTTCATCGAGCAGCACCCCAGCTACCCGCGTTGGGAGACCGTCGAGGGTCGTTGCGAGGTTTGGGCCAGCGGCGATGAACCGGTCGGGATCGCTTACAACCAGATAAAGGACGCCCTGGCGCGGGGTCTCCGCGACCGGCTGCATTTTGTGGAATATGAGAAGCTGACGCGCTGGCCCGGCGAAACGCTGGCGGAGCTTTACCGGTTTCTCGGGGAGCCGCCATTCGCGCACGATTTCAACAATATCAGGCAAGTCGTCTGGGAGAGTTACTCCCTGTATGGGGTTCCCGAGCACCATGACATTCCTTCCTGTATGACGCCGGCGGATCCCATCTGGCCCGAAATCCTGGGTCTCGCAGCCAATCGCTACGCTGGGCAACAGTTGTGGTAGAAGACCGCGAAGGCGCTTGAACCTTTTTCAGCCGCAGATGTTGCAGTTGAATGCAGGTGGGGTGGACAACGATGAAAGCGGGGGACGACATGAATGCTCAGACGATGACGAATTACAATGGGACTTGGAGGCGCAATCGGGTCTTGGTTGCGTTGGCGCTGGGATTGATTGCCGGCCTTGGATTCGAGGCAACCGAGGGATGGGCGACGGATTCAGTCCGGTTCACCGAGGCGGTGAACGACAGGGTCGTGTGTGTGACCAACCAGAATGGGGTGGCGCAGTGCGGCCCGGTTGGGTTTGGGCGATTCACCATCGACGCGAAGGTAGGTTTCGCGGGCGTGAACATTAGCCAGTTCGACGCGCAGACCCCTGTGTACCTTTCCGTGGGTGATTTCACCTTTATCGGGTCGTTGGGGGATGACCGCAATTATGTGGCTGGCAAGAGTAGGGCCACGATTGTCCAAAGCCATCTGGAGGCCGGCCGCAGCAAACCGGTGACAGACTTGCAGGTGGGCTTGAGTTGGAACTGGAATGGGCTTCGTATCCACATCACGGGCAACCCTTCGGCGAGCTATCGTGCCTCGATTTTTAGCGATCAGGTTGTGGAAGCAGGGCCTGTGAATAGTACCAGCTCGGCAACCGTCAGTTTTGGCGACACCATTGGTCTGTTCGATGTGACAGTGGTCGGCAGCGCGAAGGAGAAGTCAGTCGCAACCACCAATGGGGTGGTTAACTTGCTCAACGTTAAGATTAATGGCAAAGGCGCGCCCGCGGGGCTGTAGGCGATTGTTCTTGTTCAGCAAGCGGGCTTGGAATGGCAGGGAGGACGTTGGTATTGTGCGTGGTAGGGCACGACCGCTGGGCGCGCCGCCGTTCTCGGAGCGCGGGCAGCCCGGCGGTCTGCCCCTGCCTACAGCCCTGCAAAACGCCCGACGCCGGCTATGGCGGCAGTGTCGGATACACCGACGCGTCGAAAGGTGTTTATTTTGCATTGACGCCAGGGGTGGATTCGGTTAAAAAGGACGAGCAGAATCAAATAGGAGGCGACAACCATGAAGACGGGCGTGGACCTTGTGTTGACGAAGCGATTTTCCAAACTGTGTCTGGTCTTGCTGACCGTGGTGTCAGCGTGGCTGGTGACGACTGATTCAGCCAGTGCGTTGACCAGCGGCGGTGTGATCCTCAACAACGGCTTGATCGAGCTGGGCGTGAACCCCGCAGGCAACCTTATTGTTGCGACGAATGCCAACGTTTATGACGCGATTGGCTTGACATACATTCCGACTGGTGGAGAAGCCTTGGCTCCGGGCTCACCCGATGAGGGGTGGGGGGTCGGCGACCCAATCAGTGGCGTGTCCGGTTACGCCTACGACGAAAATGACATCAACAACCTGACGGTTGTAAGCTTTACTGCGACGCCGACCACCGCCACGTCGGTCGTTACAGTCGGCAACACCTTCCGGGTGACACATGATTACCAGCCTTCAATCAGTTCCAACCTGTTCGAAGCGACTGTGACAATTCAGAATATCAGCAGTGCCACCGTTGACGTGCGCTATCGGCGCGTGATGGATTGGGATGTCCCGCCCACGGTTTTCGATGAGTTTGTGACAATTGGCGGATGGCCAACGGCAGGTCTGATTGGCTCGAGTGATGGCGGTTTTTCAAGCGCTGATCCACTGGTACCGTCTAGCCCTATTGCTGCGGCCACTGTGAACGTCAATTTCGATGATTACGGGCCTTTCGACCAGGGAGCGGTTTTCGATTTGGATTTCGGCAACTTGGCCCCCGGCCACACCGTCCAGTTCGAGCTCTACTACGGGGCGGCTGGCTCGGAAGACGAGGCGAGGGCTGTATTGGCCCAAATCAATGCCGAAGTCTATTCCTTGGCTGAGCCGAGCAATTTCAACCCTCCTACGGGAGTGCCTAATACCTTTATTTTTGCCCTTACCGGCCTTACCGGCGTCACACCCATGGCTGGCATGGTCTGTATCCAGGATAACCGCACCTATGATCACATTCAGTTCGATGTGGACACCGGTAAGTACACAATCACCCAGTGCAGCAGTGGAAAGACGCTTACAGGCACCGGCCGCGTGCAGCAGGCGGGATGCATCACGGTGTTGCGGGACGTAAGCAATGGCCGGATTTTATTCGCTCTATCCCAGAGTGGCGCCTGCGGCACACGCGGCCTGTTCAGCGTGGCCGATCACAGCAGTCGGATAGCGATCCATGCCTCCGACAGCGACGTAACCAATAACAGTTGCGTTTGTCCGCTTCAGGACTGAATTTCTGCAAAACGGGCTAGGGAACGCATGGGGCAGTAGCCGCAGGCTTTACCCCTGCGTCGGTTTTCCGAGAATTTCCGCTTATTTCCCCCTTTTTCCTGCACCCATAAGCCGAGTCGGACGAGACGCCGCAGTCGTGTGCGGCAACGGTGTGGCTACATATTCTGCAGAACTTCAGTTGGTAGTGAGCTTGTCAAGCTGGCGCCCCGCTCTCTGCCGCACTTTATTTACGGTCCCCTCACTCGTCCTACAGACACCGCCTTCACTCGTTGCACGATGAGAGAGGGACCAACATGGGGGCGAGTTGGTTTTCGGGCCGTTGTTACCCTCTAAAATCAACTGTAGCCGAGTGGCCGAGGACTAGCTAAAATTGCGCTTGCTTGTGTTGTTCGAAAGGCACTATAAAAAATATGACCTAGCTGGTAGAAAAGAAGGAGATCCTTATGGCGGACGAACCTGTGATCGCTGTGGAACAACAGAACCAAAAGTATGAAAAGAAGGCCGCAGAGGGCGAAGTCAAGGCAGTGACGGAACAACCTCAAGCTCTCAAGTTGCATTATGACGAATCGGCACATGCGACGTATTCCAACCTCTGCCGGGTCACGGGCACACCGGAAGAAGTCATCATGGACTTTGCGCTGAACCCGAATGCGTTCGGGCCGGCGGTGGACGAGCCGATGAAGATTGATCACCGGATCGTGATGGGCTACGAAGCAGCCAAACGGACGGCCTTGGTGTTGTTGGAGACGGTGCGCCGTCACGAGGAGCGATTCGGTGAAATCGAACTGGATCCCCGCCGGCGCTTGAAGGGCTTCAAGACGGTGTAACCGCGGGTGCTCCACCCGACGCAGACGCGCAATTGCATCACCCGCGGCGGGTTCACCAGTCGTCGGCTGCTGCCTAGTGGTTTATGACGCAAGACACCAAGTTCATCTGGACCCACGCCGAGCTGCAGAAGATCCTTCAGGAGATCGGCTACCTGAGCCGCAGCGATCTCAAGCTCGAGGACTACCTCGGCCAATTGCTGAAGCTTACGGTTACCGCCGTACAGGGCCGGGGCGGGGCGATTTGGATGCCGCAGGGGGCGGAATTCCAGTGCGCGTACTCCGCGAATTTCGCCGAGACGAAGTTCACCACTGACGAGGTCCAGCAACGCAGCGTCCGGCAAGCCGTGCGCGATGCGGCGCAGAACTACCGGCCCATCGTGGTGGCCGGCCGCTCGGAAGCCGAAGCTGCACAGCAGGATCCCAACGCCGCGATTGTCAACCGCACCGTTTTTCCGTTCTTCTACATCCCGATCCACGTGAAGGAAATGACCGGCAAGGGAATCGTGCTGGCGGTCTTGCAGGTGTGGCTGTCGCCCCAGTTCGATCCGAAATCCTACAAAGAGGTGGTGGACTTTTTGCAAGCTGCCGGGCAACTCGCGGCCGGGTTCCTGCGCACCCGGCGGGCGGAATTGCTCACGGCCACCACCGAAAAATTGCAGCTCTTGCTGCGGATGGCCACCGAAGTAAATGGCCAACTGGATCCGGTGGCGCTCGGCGTTGCGGTTGTGAATTGGGGCCGCGAGATTACCGGCTGCGATCGCTGCGCGTTATTTGGCATGAAGACCGATGGCAAGCTGGAGCCGTTGGCGGTTTCGAGCGTGGAGATCGTGGATCGGAAGAGTTCACTCGTGCAGGCGCAACTCCGGTTGGCCGAAGAAAGCCTCGCGGCCGGTCAGCCGACGTTGTATCGCAAGAGCACGCCGAAGACGGAAGCGCAGGGCGACCTGGGTGATTACTTTTTCCATAGTCAGGCCAATGAGGCGCTGGCGATTCCGTTGGCGGGGCGCGATGGCAAGAAGAACGGCGTCCTGTTGCTGGAAAGCCACAAGGACAAACAGATCGACGACCAGATGCGCAAACTCGCCAGCGCCGTGACCGCGCACGCCGGCCGCGCGCTCGGCGCAGCGCAGGAAGTGGCGGCGATTCCGCTGGTGAAATCGTTGAGGCGGCTGGCGCAGGCGCGCGCGGCGCTGCGGTCGGATCGGCAGAAGCGATTGCTGGTGCGAGCGGTTGCGCCCGTGGCGGCACTGGTGCTCCTGGCAGTCTGTCCGTGGCGATTTTCTGTTTCGGGTGATTGTGCGGTGGCACCGACGGTGCGGGCGCGCGTCGTCGCCGAAGCCAATGGCCGCTTGGTCGAAGTGTTGGTCGATGAGGGCCAGCGCGTAGAAGCGGGACAACGAGTGGCGCGGCTGGATGACGGGGAAATACAGCAGGAATTGACCGTGCTGCAGCAGGACAAGCTCAAGTACCAGGCCGAGGCGGATCGGTTGGAAGTCTTGGGAGACGATGGCGGGCGCAGAGTCGCCGAGATCAACGCGGCGCGGACGGCGCGCCAGATCGAGCAGGTCAAACGGCACTTGGACCAGACGTATCTGCGCAGTCCGATCGCCGGGGTGGTGTTGACGAAAGATCTGCCCAGCAAGGTGGGCGAAGTGTTGCAGGTCGGATCACCTTTTTGCGAGGTCGCGGACCTGAGCCGGTGGGAAGTGACCGTGCAACTCCGGGAATCGGATGTGGCGCTGGTGGATGCAGAGTTGCGCAAGGGAGAACGGCTGTCCGTGACGTTCCTGTTGCATGGCATGCCGAATCAGCCGTTCGCCGCCACGGTCGATAATGTCGCCGCCATCAGCCAGATGTCGTACCAGGTGCCTCGTGCGAATGTGTTTCTGCTGAAGGCCAATGTCGCCGCTACGCCGCAGGTCCGCGAGGCGCTGAAGGCCGGTTACAGCGGCAGCGGGAAAGTCCGCCTAGGTTGGCGTCCGGCGGTTTATGTGGTCACACGGAGATTCTTCGCCTATCTGCGGACGCGTTGGTTTTTCTGATCCTTAAGGAAGACATGCGATTCAAATCGGTAACGATATGCGCTGTGGTCTTGATGTTGTCCGCGCTGGCGACGGCGGCGGAGCCCTTGAAGGCCACGGGGATGGTGCTCCCGTATCGGCAGGTGGAGTTGGCCTCAAACAGCGACGGCGTCATCACGGAACTTCTCCTCGAAGAAGGCGGTTCGGTCACTCAAGGCCAGGTCCTGGCGCGGTTGGAGTCAAGCCCCGAAGTCATGGAGTCCGAATACTACAAGCAGCTCATGGATAAGCGCGCCACGGACCTCGCTGCGGCCGAATCGCTGTTCAACCAGAAGATTCTCAGCCGCACGCAGTGGGAGGAGCGACAGATCGACGCGAAGTTGGCGGAAACACAGTACCGCATGGCGCTGCAGAAACTGGAGGGCAAATCAATCAAGGCTCCATTTCCGGGGTTGGTCTTGCGGCTCTACAAGGAACGTGGCGAATCCATTCGCAACCTGGAGCGCATTGCCCAGTTGATCAGCATCGACAAGGTGTACGTGGTCGTCTATTTCGATGGGGCGGAAATTTTTCGCGTGAAACAAGGGCAGCAGGCGCAAGTCACAATGCCCGGCTACGGACAGGAAGCGTTCCCCGGAGCGGTGGAAATCGTCGATCCCGTTGTTGATCCGTCCAGCGGTGTGTTTCGTGTGAAAGTCCTCGTCGAAAACCCCGACCATCGGATTCGCTCGGGCATCAAGGCCAACGTTCTGTTACGGGAGCAGGCGGCGGATGTTACCACCAAATGAGTTGTTCGGCGCCGACACGGTGCTGCCGCAGCTGCGCTCCGACCTTGTCATTAGCCCGCAGAAATACCGGGGGACGACCAGCTTTGTCGTGAAGGACCCGATCGCGCTGCGGTACTACCGGTTGGGATCGTACGAACTGCATGTTGCGGGGCTTTTGGACGGGAAGCGAACCTTGGCCCAAGTTATGGAAGTGCTGCAACGGCAGTTTCCGGACCGCGCCGTTGATCCACAGACCGTCCTGCGCGTCCTCACCTATTTTGCGCAGTTGAGCTTTCTCCAACTGAGCGGCGACGATGCGCAGCGGGTGTTTTCGCAACTTTTGGCCAGCCGCCACAAACAGAAACGCCGCCAGGCGCTCTTCAATCTGGCCGGCGCGCTGGTGTACTTCAAAGTGTCGTTGTTCGATCCCGATTTGCTGCTGCTGAAGCTGGAAAAACGGCTGCGATTCCTGTGGAGCGCGTACACCGTGGCCGCACTCGGCGGCCTCGCGGCGGTCGCGCTGGGATTGGTGTTTCAGAACGTGGACCAGCTCCACGCACGGCTGCCCGACTTCCTGACCCTGCATAACTTGGTTTGGCTGTGGGTAACGCTCGTCGGGGTCAAGATCGTGCACGAGTTCGCGCACGGGCTGATGTGCAAACACTACGGTGGCGAGGTGCACGATATGGGAGCGATGTTCATCATCCTGACACCCTTTTTGTTCTGTGATGCGACTGACTCGTGGATGTTCCGCAACAAGTGGCACAAGATCGCCGTCAGCCTGGCTGGAATCCTGGTCGAACTGGTCTTGGCGTCCTTGGCCGTTATGGTCTGGGTGTTGACGCCGGCAGGTCTCGTGAATCAGTTGGCGTTCAACATAATGGTGGTCTGCAGTATCTCCACGGTGGTTTTCAACGCCAATCCCCTGATGAAGTTTGACGGATATTATGTCCTTGCCGACTTGCTGGAGATTCCCAACCTGAGAGACCGTGCCCGCCAGCAGGTGACAGGCTTTTTCACAAGCCTTTTCACGGGACGGGCAGCGGCTGGCATGAGCGAGCCGAGCAGATTCCGCAGGATTGCTTTCGCCTTGTATTCGGTGGCCAGTTATTTTTACATTTGGTTTATCATGGTGCGGATCTTCGGCAGCCTCGGAAGGAGACTTGAACCATACGGGCTGGCGGGAGTCGGAAGAGCTTCGTTGGTGATCACGTATGCCGCCGGGATCATCATTCCGGTATGGGTTCTCATGAAGCAACTGATCCCGATGCTCCGGAGTGGGTTCAGCGGATTTGTGCCCGGCCGCGCGGTTAAACTGGGCGGCGGGGCCGTGGCCGCCTGTCTGCTTCTGGCAGTATGGCCCTGCAAACTGCAGGTCACGAGCAGTTGCGTGCTCGACGGCGGCAATCGGGTCGCCGTGCGCGCCAAGTCGAGCGGCTTCGTGCGACGGGTACTTGTCAAAGAGGGCGACCTCGTGCGCAAAGATCAGGTCGTGGCCGTCCTCGAAAACCCCGATCTGCAGGATCAGTTCAAGGATGTCGAGAGCCGCCTCCAGATTCTGGACCTGTTGCGACAACGGGCGACGGCCAAGAACGATTCTCCCGCGCTGAAACAACTCGACGCCGACAACGGCCAGTTGATGGCGGCGCAAAGAAAACTGCAACAGGAACTCGGTGCGCTCGAGTTGAAAGCGCCCGTGCCGGGCGTCGTGGTGACCGCCGAATTGGATTTGAAGAAGGGGACGTTCCTGCGCGAAGGCGATATCTTGTGCGAAGTGATTCCGCCGCAGCAAATGCGCATTGTGATCCCGTTGGGCGAGGGTGAGGCCGGTCTGGTCAGGACCGGCCAACCTGTCGACCTGCGCATATATGCCTTCCCAGGAAGGGTCTTTCGCGGGTCAGTCACCAAAACGTTCCAGGCCGGCTCGGCGCACCTGCCGCACGCGGCGTTGGCGGCGCGATTCGGCGGGGACATCCCGACCGAGATCGACCAGACGAGCACGGAACGTCCCGTGGACAATCTCTACCAGGCCGAACTCCAGATTGAGAACGTCGAGCATCTGCTGCGGGCCGGGATGAGCGGCCGCGCACGAGTTGAGTGTGGACGAACGACGCCCGCCCGCATTATCAGTTCGCGCTTGAAAAACATTCTCCGGCTCGACTTTCGCGTCTAGTGGCGAAATGCCGGAGTCTGATCGTCCTCGGCCAGCGTGATGTTGTGCTTCTGGAGCGTCGCGCCTTCGACGCGCGCAAGGTCGACGAGCGATTTGTTGTAGTCCGCCCGGGCGCGGATTTCAGCGGAGCGCACCGCCGCGAGTTCGGTCCGGGCCTGCAGCACGAGGAAACTTGTGGAGATGCCCTCCCGTAGTTTGGCTTCCTCGGCTTTCAGTGATTCCTCCGCCAACCGGGTGGCGGCGCGCGTGGCGTCGAGGCGTTTGAGATTGGTTCGCACCTGGCCGACGGCGTTCTCGACTTCGACGATGATGTCCTGCTCCAGGCGTTTGAGGGTCACGACGGCCTGCTCGGCGCGCAGCTTCGCGCTCTCATAATCGGAGCGCGCCTGACGGTTTCCAATCGGCACGGTGACCACGACACCGACACTCCAAAAGGGATGATCGGCGCGGGCCACATCGTCGATCAACCCGCTGAAACTTGCTCCCACTGTGTTCGTCATGGCGCCGTTCCGGGCATTGAGACCATAGCCCCCCTGCAGATCGATTTGCGGCCAGAGCTGATTGCGCGTGAAGTTGACGGCGATGTGCTGGCGATCGAGTTCTTCCTTCACCGCCAGAAAATCCGGTCGTTCCTCCAACGCAGTGCGGATGCTCCGGGCCTTATCCAGCACCACCATCTGCGCCACCGGGAAATCCACGGGCAACAGCGATACACCGTCCAGTTCCGACACATCCTGGCTGATCAGCCGTTTGAGCGCGGTTTCGCGTTCTTCGATGGCGCGCTCGGCCAGAATCACCGCCTCTTCGCGCTCCGCCACGCCCGCTTCGGCCTGGGTAACCTCCAACTGCGCCAAGAAGCCGACTGCGGCGCGCTTGCGGTTTTCGTCCAGCAATGTCTTCGCCCCGTTCAGGTCTTCGAGCGTCGCCTTGTGGTTCTCGATGGTGAACACCAGATCGTAGTACGCATTTTCGACGTCGGAAATCGTGCTGATGACCTGGCGGGCGAGATTCTTCACCGCGATCGTTCGATTTTTTCGCGCGATGCGGATACTGGCACTGTTGACACCCAATCCGAAGTTTTTCAACAGCGGCTGGGTCAGCGAAATTCCCAATTGGCCCGTGAATACGGAGTTGGTGACGATCGTCCCGGCAAACCGCGTGTCGGACGCCGAAAGCTGGTACCCCGTGCCCAGCGGCAAGAGCCCGCCTACCGCCGTGCTGCTGGAGAACTGTTTCGAGTTCAGCGTATCAACTCCCAGCGATCTCTCCTCCTCCGGGTCGAGCGGCTGAGAGTCGCCTTGATAGCTGGACTGGAAACGCCATGAGGGATCGTATCGGGCCTGTTCGCGCACGACGCCCCACGCAGCAATCGGCAGATTGAACCGCTCGACGTGGATGTCCAAGTTATTGGCCAGTGCCCGCTCGATGCACTCTGAGAGCGTTATCGACTTGACGGACTGACGCGACTCTTGCGCATCCGCAGGGCCGATCGTGGCAAAGACCAATGCCACCGCAAGGCTCTTAAGGACTTGTGAGCGCACCTTCATAAACCTGTGCATCTTGGCCAAAACAGTGGTGATGTCAATGAAATGTATGGAACTGAGTGTGATTAAAAGTGGTGGACGGGACCCTCACCCTGACCACATGGAACGTGGCAAACCCTCTCCCCTGTACGAGAAGGGAGAGGGGAATTTCCTCTCCACCGCTTCGGGAGATAGGATCAAGGTGAGGGGGTGTGGTGCTTTGGTGACCACCAGTTTGAATCGCACCGTGTGGAACGTTTCCCTTGAGCTTGCGTTGCTGCTGCTGAGCTTGGTGGCGGTGGCCGAAGTAAGTGGCCGGCGTGGTGGAGGTTGTGGCCGACGAGCGCGACAAGGTCACGCAAGGCCACGCGCTGGCCCGCGTTGACGATGCGGAGGTGCAGCGCCAAATCGAACAAGTGAAACACAGGCTGGCGAAAACGCGGATCGCCAGTCCCATCAATGAGGTGGTGCCGACCAAAGACCTCCAATCCCGCGTCAGGGAAGTGTTGCCCGTTGGGGGCCGATTTTGTGGCATTGCCGACTTGAGCCGGTGGGATTCTGGTCGAGGAAAGCGGCGAGGTTGCCGAGCGACAGGTGCGCTGGCTCGGCTGGGCTCGGGCGCGGGAAGCCCCGGAGGTGAACTGCGCAAGGCTGCTTATGGAAAAACGAGTTGTGGACTTCGCTGCCGCCGACACGTTGTACGATGAGAATATCTTCAGCAAGAACCAGTGGGAGGAAAAACTGATCGAGCCAAAGCTGGCGGAAACCCAGTATCGCATCACGCAGCAACAATTGGAGTCGAAGTCGATCTAGGCGCCGTTCTCCGGAGCGGTGGTGCGCATCCGCTCGCGCGTTCGCCTTCACGCCCGTTAAACCGACTTCTTTACCGGTTTGCCAGGCGCACAGCCCCGCCTCCGTTTGGTGTGGCAAACGCATTTGGCCCGGCTTTGTGGAGGGCGCCGCCGAGGGCACCGCTGCCAAACCCAAATCCAATCCCTACAACCGTTGACTTTCACCAGCACCTGAGCAGTGGTCGTGTCGATAGATCATCCCGCAGATCAGCCCGGTCCCTTTGCGTAGGTACAGGAAAGCCTTCCACGGGTGCCGCGTGATCTTGCGACCGTATTTGCTGTTGCGCGACGCTGCTCGAAGGAACGACAAAGATTCCTCGACGGGCGCTCGGAATGGCATCCGTTATACGCACCACGATGTGCTTCAGACGCGCCACGGGCATGGATAGAAGCTCGGTGGAAGGCTCGGCACTGGCGAGTCTGTCGGCATGGAGCCCTTTCGGTTGCCTGCACCAATCGCAGGTCCACTTCTCCTTGTGTCGGCTGATAGTCTATAGTGACCTGCGCCGCAGGGCAGGCATTTTGGCAGGCTGATAGGAATTTGATTTACTCAGAGGCTTGTCGTGACTATGCTAGGGCCCGAAAACGCGAACGTTTCCCGAAGTCGGGACCAGGTCGCGCGTTTCTCGGAAAAGCGGGTGTAGCATAGTGGTAATGCACCGGCTTCCCAAGCCGGCGAGGTGGGTTCGATTCCCATCACCCGCTCCAATTTGTTGGTGCTCTGCAATCAGCACAGGCGGCTGGTAAGTGGCGGGTTGTGCCATCTTCCTTCGCCCCCTTAACGGCTCAGCTTGAGTTTTCCAGCACTCACCCGAAATGGGGCTTTTTGCCCCTATCGGGTGAGTGCCGGGGTGATAGTTTTTTGGGGCGGAAATGCGGGGATCAGGCGGCGAGATGCGGGCGGACGGGATTGGGCGGGCGGCTGAATTGGCGGGAGAAACTAAAGGAGAGTCGAGGCTCAAACTGGTCTGCCCTACGCTCGCAACTTCAACTCGCCCCTGGACTCTCCATAGCAAGGTAAGCCTAATCGAAGGAATAGCAAGTGGTTCTCGTGGCGGATCCGGCGGCGGGATGCGGGCGGGGGTTCGGCGGGATTCAAATTGACCCGCTCGCATCTGCGGCTTACGCTGCGGACAGATACAGGGATGGAGAAATGAACGACAACGAATCAATTCTTGCTGAACTGCGAAAGATAGCGGCTTGGGCTGACATGCAGCGGAAGATTACCAAATGGTCGCTCATTTTTGTCACCGTTTTCGTTCCCGCCATGATCGTCTTTAGTGTCCTGATGGAACACCGGGTGACGAAACAGATTGAAGACACCGCAGAGAAACCAGAGTGGTATAATGTCGATCAGAATGTCCGTCTGGGCGATTTCGACAAAGCGATACGGATTGGTGAGGAACTCATACTGAAAACGCCGCAGTATCCCGACGCCCATCGACGATTGGCCGGGGCATACTTGGCAGCAGGCAAGATCGAGAAGGCGAGGGAGCACTATGCGGAAGCCTTTCGTCTGTTTCCTTCCGAAGAGAACGAAAAACTGCTGATAGCGATAGAGAAAAGAAGCAAAGCAGAGAGTTCCCAACCAAGCCGATAGAGCAATGCCAGTTGGGGGGCGGGTTTCAGTTGGGATCAGGCGGCGGGATGCGGGCGGCAGTCAACTGCCCCTCGTTTCACCTTGTCGGTTTTGTTGGACAGCGTAAAATCGAATTGGTTGGAAGGAACTAGCTCAGAATGGAATTTACTCTTTTTTACCGAGGGGAACTCAAAGCCAACGGCAGTCCAAGGGACAAGCAACAGATACGCCGGGCGATCCACCCTCAATTAAAGAACCTTTTTGAGCAACCCCCACTCTCGCATTACAAAAACCTGATGCAGCCGAGCGGCTCTAACGCCGGAATCTTTCCAAGCATCAACGCAAATCAATTCACGTTTGTACCAATTGTCTGCACAAAGCAAGACCTTGTTGCGAAGTTAAACATCACCTTTCTCCGCCCGGAACCACCGGGGAAGCTTATCACTCGAGGGGGAGACATCGACAACCGGATCAAGACGCTCTTGGATGCCTTGCGAGTCCCGGATGTGAAGCAGTCCGAGCTTCCCGCTGGGGACGAACCGGCAGAGACGGAGAAGCCCTTCTTCTGTCTCTTGGAAGACGATAACTTGGTGACGGAAATTGCCATCAAGACGGATACGCTATTGGACTCGGCAGACGCGACAGAGGTTGTATTGCTTATTCATGTTGCGACCAAGCGACTCGTTGCCCGATTTAGTAACGTCGATCTTGGCTGACCCTCGGATCGCCGAGTGCCCCGCCCGTTGTGTCGAGGTGAACTGGTATTGGACTCGCCCGGTTGATGTGGTGTGCGCGATTTGCAGAACTTGTGTCCTTTAAAAGGTGCATGTTATAGTGCTTGTGAAATTTTTCCCAAGCTTGGCGCCGGTGACGGTGTATCGGGCGGCGCGTCGGCGTCTCGGAAGACACAAGACGATCGCGCGCTGGACGTTGCCGGTTTGGATGTACGGATCTGTCACGGGGGTGATTATTTACCTGATGCTCTACCATTGGTATGCGCACGCTTACGAGCGCCTAACAAGATCCATGTTCGGCGCCGGTCTCCCGACCGCGCCGCTCCGTCTGACCGCATGGTCTCCGCTGTGAAGCACGCGTGCGAGACCTTCAGTCGGTCAGTGTGCGAGGTCGGGAGACCTCCGCACAACCCGGTTTTGTTGGCCGCTCTAAGTCTTGTCGTGGTCATGACGGTTTGCCTGGCCGCCGCCCGGGCTACGGAAACAGGCGGCGGCGTAATTGTCGGATCGGTGCGGCTCACCGGTCCCGCGCCGATCGTCCCCCTCGTTTGCGCAGAGCAGGACTTGGAGGTCTGCGGTTCACAGGCGCGCCCGGTGCAGGCATTACTGCTCGGTACGAACCAGACGGTTCGAAACGCCGTGGTCTATCTCGGCGCTTCCCTTTCAAACGGCAGATTCGCGCCGAACGACGGCGCGCCGGCCGTTCTGGATCAACGCGGTTGCGAATTCGTGCCGCGCATCCAGATCGCTCGCGCTGGGGCCAACTTGGTTTTACGGAACAGCGATCCGGTGTTGCACGTTGTGCGCATCGACTCGATGAGCGGCACGAACGGGCCGAAGGTGTTGCTGAACGTGGCCACACCGTATGCGGGGTTCGAGAAGAAGTACCAGCTTGCGAACTTTCGCGAGCCGACGCTGCTGAAGGCGGTGGGCGGCAACGGCCACGACTGGATGGCCGCGTACATCGCCGTGATGCCGCACCCGTGGGCGGCACTCACCGACGAGAACGGGAACTTCACACTGCGTGGCGTGCCCGCTGGCACTCACAAGCTGTACGCATGGCACGAAGTGCTCGGCACGCTCGTGCGCGAGGTGAAAGTGATAGGCGACCGTCCCACCACGGCCAATTTCGAGTTCTCATCGAAGTAATGAGCGGACAGCTCAGAAATTGCCGGTGCTGCGACGAAGTCGTTGCTGGGCCACCTGCGCGTTCTTCTCATCGCCGAGTGCAGTGAAGCAGTCGTACAACGCGCGCCACACCGCGGGATCATCAATGCCGTGCTCGACCGCGGGCCGCAGCGTTACCACGGCGTCGCGATAGCGTCCGGCATCAATGAGCGCCATTGCCAGGTTTTTTCGGCCGACGATTCCGTTGGGCGCGACCTCGACGGCGCGCTGGCCCATGGCGATGGCTTCGTCAAGGCGCTTCTGCCCCGTGTAATAGACGGTCAGGTTGACCAGCGCGGGATAAGACTGCGGATGTTCCTGAAGAACGTTCTGCAACAACGTCTCGGTATTGGCCCACACGCCCGAGCGCTCGACGGTCAACGCGCCCAGCCACACCAGCCACGCGCCGACGCAGCCGTAGATTCCGAATTCGGCGACGCGGCCGTGGCGCGCGCCGCGCCGAGCCAGCGTCACCAGTCCCACGCACACGGGCACCGCCAAACCAAGCAACGGTACGTACGAGAACCGCTCGGCGACGACGTGCACACCGACGGGTACGATCCCAATCGTCGGCGAGAGCGTGGCCAGATAGAACAACCAACACGGCAGCAGGATCGAGGTTTTCTTTCGCAACGCGAACACGACGGCGGTCACCGCCGCAAAACCCGCCAGCCACGCCACCGCTGTCAGTGGCATCCAATCCATTTCCTCGAACGTCGGGTAGATGGCCGTGAGATGGAACGGCCAGAGGAATTTGCCCATATAGAACAGCGAGCAGTATCCGACCAGTCCGATTCGCGCCCAGATCGGGATCATTTCGGGACCGGTGACTGTTTCACCTTTACCGCTTGCTTGCGCGACGAACGTTGCTGCGCCCACGATCAGACTGACGAGAAGAAACGGAATTTTTTCGCTCAGCGCGCGCCGCCGGGCCAGAAACCAGTCGAACAAAATCAAAACCAGAGGAAACGTCACGGCCGTCGATTTCGATAGCGCGGAGGCAATGAACAGCAGGAAGCTCCACCAGTACGCCGTCCGCTTGTGCTGGATCATCCACGGCCAATACGCAAGCAACGCTAGTAGGAAGAAGAACGCGAACAGCACGTCCTTCCGTTCCGTCACCCACGCGACCGATTCGACGCGCATCGGATGCACGCCGAACAGCGCGGCCGTCAGCACGGCCACAGGCGCGGCGGTCTGGCAACGTTCACGCAGGATTCGATAGACAAGCACGAGCACCAGCAGCGTGTTGGCAAGATGCAGCAGCAGATTCGTGAAGTGATAGCCGAAAGGATCCTGTCCCCAGATTTGATAGTCCACAGCGAAGGAAATACACGTCAGCGGGATGTACAGCTTCGCCGTCGGCTCGGTAAACATGACGCGCAGGTTGTGTGGCGTCAATGCACGAATGGCGGGGTTCTTGGTGACGTGGGAGCTGTCGTCCCACTCGACGAACTGGCCGTAGACGCCCGGCCAGTGCGCCGCGATGGCGAGCAACGCAATGAAAAAAGCACCCCACCACAGCCAGCGGCGGTCGTGTAATTGTGCGTTCATGCGCTGCGGCGCAAGCGCGATGCTAGGCGAGGTGGGCAGAGACAATCTGGCTGACCAGCCGATTGTCGGCGCGACCAGCCGTCTTTTCTTGGACAGCTTTCATCACCTTGCCCATGTCGGCCCTGGTAGTGGCGCCGACTTCGGCAATGACGGCTTTGACGATCTCTTCGATCTGAGCCTGAGATAGTTCTTCGGGCAGGTACGACTTCAAAACGGCGAGTTCCGCCTTTTCTTTATCCACCAAGTCGGCGCGGCCGCCTTTTTCGAATCCGTCGATGGAATCCTGGCGCTGCTTGATCTGTTTCTTGATGACCGCCGTGACGTCGCCGTCGGTCAACTTTTCCTGCTTTTTTTCGATCTTGTAGTACTGGATCGCTGATTTGAGCATGCGCAGCGTGGAAAGTCGTGCTGCATCCTTCGCGCGCATCGCTTCCTTGAAGTCGGATTCGATTTTCTCTGTCAGCATGCGCGCTACACTAGGCAGGGATCGCGCGGCTTGTCAACCCCGAAGGCCTTCCGGGTCAAGCCGTCATTCGTGGATCGACAGCGCCAGGACGATCCAATCGTTGCCGACGCCCGGGCCTTTGATGAAGGTCGCTCGTTTCTCGGAGATTTTTACCACGGTCTTCACCAGCAGAGCTTTGCCCGACCACCATTCCAGCTCCAACTCGTGCAGGTGTTTTTCGACGGACTTCTGGGTAACGAACACCACGAACCCTTTGCCAAGATTCAGGCGACTCTTGTCCTGCAGTCCAGGTCGCCGCGCTGACATCGTTCCACCAGATCGCGGTCGGTTGGTTCAGCTTGCGCGCCTTCATGCGCAGAATTGGACGCCAACGCTGGCGGGGATATTCACCAGGGATTTTTTCGGCACTTTCCATCAGCCCTTCACCACGCCAATAGGCCGCAGACGGGCGACCTTTCGGGCAATGCCCGCATTATGGCAAACGTCCACCACATTCTCCACGTCTTTGTATGCCCAGGGCGCTTCCTCCAGCGCTGTGCCTCGTCCCTGCGCCATCATGAAAACACCGCGCTCGCTCATTTCTCTCTGCAAATCCTGAAAACTTCCTTCCTTTTTGGCCCGGGCGCGGCTCATCATCCGCCCCGCGCCGTGGCAGACCGTGCCCCACGTTTGTGTCATCGCGCCCTCCGTGCCCACAAGCACGAACGAATACCGGCCCATGTCGCCCGGCACGAGCACGGGCTGGCCGATGGGCTTGTAGCGGTCGGGCAAGAATGGGTGGCCCGGCGGAAACGCCCGCGTCGCGCCCTTGCGATGCACGCACAGAGTTTTCTTCGTTGGTGGCGCAGGCGTCCCTGCCTGCGACTGTCCAACCATATGCTCCTCCAGCTTGGCGATGTTGTGCGGCACGTCGTACACCAGTTCCATGCCGAGTTCGCGCGGCGAGATGCGCAACGCGTGCAGGAACGCCCGCTCGGCTTTCGCCATCAGCACCTGCCGATTGGCGAACGCGTAGTTGGCCGCACAGCGCATCGACGAAAGATATTCCTCGCCTTCAGATGAATGCACGGGCGCGCTGACAAGCTGGCGATCGGGCAGATGGATGCCGTACTTCTCGGGCACGTTGCGCAACACCCTCAAATAATCGTCACAGACCTGGTAACCAAAGCCGCGCGAGCCGCAGTGGATCATCACGGTGATCCGGCCTTTGAGCAGACCCATCACGTCGGCAGCATGCTCGTCGAACACCTCGTCGACCATCTGCACTTCGAGGAAATGGTTGCCGCTGCCGAGCGAGCCAAGCTGGCCCTTGCCGCGCTCCAAGGCGCGGTTGGTGATGTTTGACGGCTCGGCGTCGGGAAGTTTGCCGTGTTCTTCGATGAAGTCGAGGTCTTCAGGTTCGCCGAACCCATGTTCGACGGCCCAGTGCGCGCCTTGTTGGACGCATTTGCGCTCGTCATCGAAGGACATTTTCAAATCGCTGCCGCGCCCCAGCCCGCAGGGAGTGTCACGGAAGAGTTGGGCGACCAGCTCGCGGATCTTCGGCGCGACTTCCTCGTGTTTGAGGTTGGTGCGCATCAGCCGCACACCGCAATTGATGTCGTAGCCGACGCCACCCGGCGAAATCACGCCGCCTTCTTGTGGATCGGTCGCGGCGACGCCGCCGATGGGAAACCCGTAGCCCCAATGAATGTCGGGCATCGCCAGCGAATATTTCTGGATGCCCGGCAGGAACGCCACGTTGGCGACCTGCTCCAGGCAATTATCGCCGACGATGTGCTCCAGCATTTTCTCCGTGGCATAAATCCGTCCCGGCACCCGCATGCCCGACTTGTAGCTGGCCGGCAGCTCCCACAACCAGTCGTTGACCTTCTCCAGCGGATTCACAAGCGAAGTGTACCCGCAACCAATGATGGCCGCAAGGCAATGACATGTTTATCCGTGACAGTCACCCCGGTCTCGATTACTGCACGAAATGGGGCAACATGTGCGAGGAAGAACGAAGGGTGACGCCACCGGGCGGCTTGTCAATGCCGGCATGCTGTTATATGGTCGTATGATCAACAGCATGGAATCAAAGATCAACTTACTTCTCAAAGCCAAACAGTTCGGTTTCTCTGACCGGCAGATTGCGGCGCTGGTGGGGAGCACGGAGGACGAAGTGCGGGCGTTGCGGAAGAAGTTGGGGATCGTGCCCAGCTTCCGGCTGGTGGACACGTGCGCAGCGGAGTTTGAGGCTTACACGCCTTACTACTACTCGACCTACGACACGGGCGACGATGAAGTCCGGAAGACGGACACGCGGAAGGTGATGATTCTCGGGGGCGGGCCGAACCGGATCGGGCAGGGGATAGAGTTCGATTATTGCTGCGTCCACGCGGCCTTCGCACTGAAGGAACTCGGGCTGGAGACGATCATGGTCAACTCGAATCCAGAGACTGTCTCGACCGACTACGACACCAGCGACAAACTGTACTTCGAGCCGCTCACGCTGGAGGACGTGTTGCACATCTATGAGCGGGAGAAATGCTGGGGCGCAATCGTGCAGTTCGGCGGTCAGACGCCGCTCAACCTTTCGCTCGGTCTCCAGAAAAACGGCGTCAACATCATCGGCACGACGCCGCAAAGCATCGAGATCGCCGAGGACCGCAAACTGTTCGCGGCGATGCTCGACAAACTTGGGATTCCGCAACCGCCGAACGGCATTGCCACGAATGAAGAGGAAGCTCTCGCAGCGGCGCGCAAGCTCGGCTATCCGGTGCTGCTGCGGCCGTCGTTCGTGCTGGGCGGTCGCGCGATGCAGATCGTGTTTAGCGACGACGAGGTGCGGCATTACATGCGGTTTGCCGTCGAGGCGTCGCCCGAGCGGCCGGTGCTGGTGGACAAGTTTTTGGAGGAAGCCATCGAGGTGGACGTCGATTGCATTGCCGATGTCGGCGTGGGCGGCGACACGGTGGTGATCGGGGGATTCATGGAGCACATCGAGTTTGCCGGTTGCCACAGCGGTGACGCGGCGATGGTGTTGCCGCCGCACTCGCTGGCCAAGGCCGAGATCGAGACGATGCGGAGGTACACGCGTGCCATGGCGCACGAGTTGAGGGTGGCCGGTTTGATGAACGTGCAGTTCGCTGTGAAAGGCCGCAACGTCTGGGTGCTGGAGGTCAACCCGCGCGCGTCGCGCACGGTGCCGTTCGTCAGCAAGGCGATCGGCCATCCGCTGGCCAAGCTCGCCGCCAAGGTCATGACGGGCAAGAAGCTGACCGAACTGGGGTTCACCAAGGAAGTCTGGCCGGAGTATTACTCCGTGAAGGAGTCGGTCTTCCCCTTCAACAAGTTTCCCGGCGTGGACATCTTGCTCGGGCCGGAGATGCGTTCGACGGGTGAAGTGATGGGGATCGACGAGGATTGGGGTCTGGCCTACGCGAAATCACAGATGGCGGCGTCGCCGGCGCTGCCGCTGTCGGGCAAAGTGTTTCTCAGTGTGCGCGACTCGGACAAGAAACACATGGTGCCGATTGCGAAGGAGTTTGCCGCGATGGGCTTTGAGCTGTGCGCGACCGGCGGCACGGCAAAGGTGTTGCAGGAAAGCGGCATCAAGGTCCAACTGCTGTTCAAGTTGAGCGAGGGCCGCCCGAACGTGCTTGACTTGATCAAGAATGGCGAGCTTGCTCTGGTGATCAACACGCCCGCAGGCAAGACGCCGCGCGTCGATGAAGTGCGCATCCGCACCGCTGCTGTCGCTCACAGAGTTTCCATCATGACGACGCTGGCCGGCGCGAAGGCGGCTGCGCTGGGGATTGCGGCTCTGAGGGCAAAGGGTCTCAGCGTCCG
>Ga0116116_1000359_pt1 | contig 52587 bp, 41 predicted proteins | sample June2015DPH_10_1_FD_89722 | JGI IMG/M metagenome (GOLD analysis project Ga0116116, IMG submission 89722) | Peatland microbial communities from SPRUCE experiment site at the Marcell Experimental Forest, Minnesota, USA - June2015DPH_10_150 | ecosystem: Environmental > Terrestrial > Soil > Wetlands... | reverse complement strand
ATGAACCGTGTGGAATTGGCTCTGCTGGAGCGTCTACGTGAACTGGAATCCTCACCCGCTCGCATCCAGTCCCTCACTCATTTCGACTGGATAATTAATGTTAAATTGAACGCCCATTAGTATAAATGAGCGTGCCGATCACGTCGGCGGGCAACAGATCTGGCGTGAACTGGATCCGATGAAACGTCGTCTGGATCGCCGCCGACAGCGTCTTGACCGACAATGTTTTCGCCAGCCCCGGCACGCCTTCGAGCAACACGTGCCCGTCCGCCAGCAGCCCGATCAACAACCGCTCGATGAGGTATTTCTGCCCGACGATGACCTTGCCGATCTCGCCCACGAGCAGCCGCACAAACTCGCTCTCGCGTTTGACCTGTTCGTTAATCGCCGCAATGCCTTGGTCCATGCGTTCTCCTTTTGAGGTTTACAACAAGCGGAAATCCAAACCTAAAGACACACCGATTGTCAACTTGGTTCAAAGCGGAACCAATAAAATGGCGGCCCCAACGGGATTCGAACCCGTGTACCGAGATTGAGAATCTCGTGTCCTGGGCCTCTAGACGATGGGGCCGCTCAAACCGAAGTTTACCACGTTTCACGTGGTCAGAATTCAGCCGTCAGAATACAGGTGGAGAATGGGAAATCAAGCCCTTTGGCCCGCGTCTTGGAGGGCTGGGATAGAAGCATTCGAGCCGTGGCTCCCGCCGAGCCGCAACCGCGCCAGGAGTTTGTCGTGGATGCTGTCGAACTTGCCGTTGGAAAAAACCGCCACCACGTCGCGGTCGCGCAACTGCGGCACCAGCCGCGCCACAATCTGCTCGCTGTCGTATGAATACTCGGCCAACTTGCCCGCGCGTCGCAACGACTCGACGATCTGTTCCGGCTTGAGCCGTTCGCTCTCGACAAGCTCGTTCAGCCGATGCACCCGCGCGATGAACACGCCATCGGCCAGCGCCAGCGACTCGGCCAGTTCGCGCTGGAAAACGTTCCGCCGGGTCGTGTTGCTGCGCGGCTCGAACAACGCCCACAACCGCCGCTGTGGATATTCCGTCCGAATGGCGCGGATGGTTTCTGCAATGGCCGTCGGATGATGGGCAAAATCATCAATCACCGTCACGCCCGCCGCCTCGCCGCGCACCTCCATGCGACGCTTCACGCCGCGAAACGTCGAGAACCCTTGCTGGATTTGTTCGCGGGAGAGTCCCAATTCGGCGGCGCAAACGGCCACCGCGGCCGCGTTGCGAGCGTTGTGCTCGCCTGCGAGCGGGACCGTGAAACCGTCGAAGCACGCTTTCTCGAAGAAGCGAACGCGACATTGCGCGCCGGCGACAACCTCGCGCACGTTGGCGTCCTCGCCGTTGGCAATCAGCAGGCCCCGTCGGGGAATCACGGCGACCAGTTGGCGAAAAGCGCGCTTGACCGCCGCTAGGTCGGCAAAAATGTCGGCATGATCGAACTCGATATTGTTCAGTATCACCGTGTCGGGCAGGTAATGGACGAACTTGCTGCGTTTGTCGAAGAACGCCGTGTCGTACTCGTCGCCTTCGATGACGAAGAAACGGTCGCAGGCAGGGACGCCTGCGCCACCATTGCCCGGCGGTGGCACAGGCGTCCCTGCCTGTGCTGCAGGTCGCGCGCCGCAGCCGAAGTTGTTGGGAATCCCGCCGATGAGAAAGCCCGGCGACAACCCAGCGGATTCGAGCACCCACGCCAGCAGCGATGTTGTAGTGGTCTTGCCGTGCGTGCCGGCGATGACGATGGAATGGTTGCCGCGAATGAAAAACTCGCGCAACAGTTCCGGTAGCGAGCAGTAGTTCCACCGTTCGTCGAGCAGGCGTTCCACTTCGGGATTGCCGCGTTTCACCGCGTTGCCGATCACGACCAGGTCGGGCCGGTGATCAAGATTGGATTCGCAGTAGCCCGAGATAATGCGGATGCCGCGCGATTCAAGAAACGTGGACATCGGCGGATAGACGTTCTCGTCGCTGCCGGTGACGGCATAGCCGCGTTCGCGGCACGTCGCTGCGACCGAAGCCATGGCGGTGCCGCACACGCCCACGAAGTGGATCGAGTTGACCTTCTTGCGCAACATCCTTTAGGGTTCCCCGCACGGTTGTGTAACAGAAATGACGAACTTTATCAATGTTTCTGATTTTGATCTGGCGAGCACGCTGGAATGCGGTCAGGCATTCCGCTGGTCCCGCCCCGGCGGGACGGATAGCTGGTTTGAAGGCGTGGTGGGACGCGAGGTCTGGCGACTCCGGCAGCAGGGCAATGTCTTGGAGTACGATTGTAGCCGCGAAGCTTCTTCGCGGGCCTCGCAATCCGACGACAGCCGCGAATGCGATTCACGGCTACAATACTATCTGTCTCTTGATCGCTCACTGCGCGACGTCGTTGCGACGTTCCCAGCCGACGACGAGGCGCTGCAACAAGCCGTCCGCAACCATTGGGGACTCCGCGTGATTCGGCAGGAACCGTGGGAATGTCTCGCCTCGTTCATCGCAAGTTCCGCCAAGCAGATCGTCCAAATTCGCCAGATCGTCGCCGAGTTGTCGCGCAGATTCGGTGACCAAATTGACGGAACGCATTTCGGGTTTCCGCCTTTCTCCGCCATTGCCCGAGCGTCTGTCCAGCAGTTGAAGGACTGCAAGCTCGGATTTCGCGCGAAGAATCTGCTCGCCGCCGCACGGATGATTGATGACGGCACGATTAATTGGTCTAAGATTTCCGTGGGAGCGGCGTCCCCGCCGCGATCAACCGACCCGGTCGCCCCGACATCCCTGTCGGGGCTCCTACAACCGCGCTGCGATTATGAGACCGCAATGGCGGAACTTCTGAACCTGCCCGGTGTTGGCGAGAAGATCGCCAGTTGCGTGCTGCTGTTTTCCTGTGGATTCGACCAGGCGTTTCCGATCGACGTGTGGATCGAGCGCGCGCTGCGGCGGCTGTACTTTGCTCGGAAGCACAACGTGACGCACCGGCAACTGCGCGAGTTCACCCGCACGCACTTCGGCCCGTACGCAGGCTGGGCGCAACAGTACTTATTTTTCCAGGAGCGCACGCGCGGCCGCCAGCCGTTGCTGGATCGCCGCGCGCAGCGATGACTCGCGCTCGGTCGTCGCTGCCAGCGCTGACTCGAACGCCTCGATGGCCTCTTTAACTCGACGCTGCTTCAGGTAAACGCTGCCGAGCGTGTCGAGGTAGTAGGCGCTCGACGATGGACGGAGTTTTACGGCGTGTTCACAAAGCTGCACGGCTTCGTCGAGGTTGGCGCCGAGTTCGAAGTAGGTCCAGGCCAGGTTGTTCATGGCGTCAGCGTTCCCAGGGTCAAGCTTCACCGCCCGCGCGTTGGCGGCCGCTGCCTCGGTGAAGAGCTTCTGTTTGATGAGCGCATTGCCGAGATTCATCTGGAAGCAGGAGTTGGCTGGCTGGAGTTCCGTTGCCCGGCGATAGTTTCCGGCGGCGGCAGCCAGATGACCCGTGCGCTCCAAGAACACACCCAAATCGTTGTGTTCATCCGCCGACAGCGTCCACATCGCGCGGTCGGGCGGACAAACCAGCAGCGTCCAGCGCTCGGCGTTGTTCCAAAACCGCAGGAAATCCTCCTGCCGCAATTCGAGACATGGACGCGAATCCGAGTGGACGATGACGGTCTGGGTGAAGTCGTCGAAGCCGAGCACGACGAAGTAATGGAAGTTCGCACCGAACTTTCCAAGCACAATCATGGGAACGCCCGCCGCCAGCTTGTGTCGCAAGTCCGCCTGCGTGCCGCGATACTGGCGAACCCACAAATTGAAGCGCGCTGCATAATCAGCCAGGTCAGTGGTGAGCGTGCCGCGGATCCCCGGCAGGTAAATGGCCGCAGCAATTTCGTCCTGTGAAACCTTGTGGCCGTGATAGTTGGCGAGCATCGCCAGTGCGGCGGGCCCGCAGTAGTTGGCCTTCTGGGCGATGAATGGGACGGAGATTGGTGATTGGTGACTGGTGACTGGCAAGTGGTGATGGGTGGCGCAGCCGATCGTCACGAGCGCAAGGCACAAGGCACAGAGCACACAGCGCATTTCAGCCGATGCGGAAGACAATGTCGCGAACGGCCGTCTTACCGACGCGTGCTTTGATTTTTTGGAGCAACAGCAGCTTGTGGTAACGGGAAAGTTCCTGCAACCAGACGGAATGATCGACCGTGACGTGGAGAAGCCCGTTGCGCAAGCTCACAGGCTGGGCGTGCTTGGCGATGTCGGTCCCCACAATTTCAGGCCATAGAAAGAAAACCTGTGACTGTTGGAGACGCTGCTCCAAGCCGAGGCCTTTCATGACGCCTGGAACGAGCTTGCTCATGGACGCGGCGATCTTTCCGTTCGGCACATCGCCGTGAGCAGCGAACGGTTGCCATTCGCGCAAGACTCGCGATCGCAATGCCGGGGTCACTGGGATTGCTGCGGCTGAGATTGCTCGGCGGCAGCGGCGTCGGCTTGTTCGCCGTCGTTGCCGATGGCTTCAACCGGGCAACCTTCCATCGCTTCCTTGCAAAGAGTTTCCTCCTCGGGCGATGTCGGTTGCTTGTATATGTAGCTGTAGCCGCCGTCTTCGTTGCGGGTGAAATTGTCGGGCGCAGTCTCACGGCACAGATCGCAGTCAATGCACTGGTCGTCCACGTAATACTTGCCCGCGACGTTGTCTGGATACTTGTTCTCGAAAACCGCCATCGCACTCTCCAACTATGGGCGCACTATAACAGAGCCGCATTTCGATTCAACTGCATTCTCCGTCCAGCCGGGGCAGCTGGGCGCATCTGGACACTACCACCATAGCCAGCGTTGGGCGTTTTGCAGGGCTGTAGGTAGGGGCAGACCGCCGGGCTGCCCGTCCCCGAAGAACGCGGCGCGCCCGGCGGCCTGCTCGCGTGCCGTTTACGGAGTCGCGCCCTACCTCGCACAACACCAGTACGTTGGGTGTTCGGCGGGTTACGGCGGTGGTGCTCAGATACGCCCGGGGCAGCTCACGCCGTCTGATGATGCAGCAAGGCCCCCATGCGACCGGCATGGCGCAACGGCGTTGGTCCTTATGGCAGAAGATCGGCAGAAGTCCGAGAGATTCCAAGCCGTATTTTCTTGTTGGTTCAATTCAACGCCGGGGCAGGTTTCTGTGTCGCTACTACTGAAACGCGCTGACGAAAGGATATGCCCGATGAATTCAAAGAAACTGAGAGTAGTTGGAATGACCGTTGGCCTGGCATTGTGCGTGGCGGCCGGCTTGATCGTTTTCACCGCCGTTGACAAACCTGCACTGGCCAAGGAAGAGGCTACCACCTCCAACCTTGGACCTGGCCCCGCCCCGCTCCAAGCGTTGAGCGATGCGTTTGCCGACGTGGCGGTCCGCGTGAAACCAAGTGTGGTGACGGTGTACTCCGAGAAGACCGTCAAGATGCCTTATTTCCAGTGGCCATTCGGTGATGACTCACCGTTTCGCTGGTTCTTCGGTGACGACAATTCGCCGCGCCCGCGCCGGTCGCAGCCCCGCGAGTACCAATTCAAGCAAACCGGCATGGGGTCGGGCGTCGTGATCGACAAGGAAGGCCACATTCTGACCAACAACCACGTCGTGCGCGACATGGACCAGATCAAGGTGAGATTTCCCGGCAGCGAGCCTTACGACGCGGTTGTCGTGGGCACCGATCCGAGATCGGACATCGCCGTGATCAAAATCAAAGACAAACTTCCGCGCGGCATCGTTCCGGCCGATCTCGGCGACTCCGATGCGATCCGGGTGGGCGACTGGGTGTTGGCTGTCGGCGCGCCGTTCGGGTACGAGCAGACCGTCACCGCCGGCATCATCAGCGCGAAAGGCCGCAGGGATGTCGAGCAGGGACGAGACCACTATCAGGATTTTCTGCAGACCGACGCCGCCATCAATCCGGGCAATTCCGGCGGCCCGTTGGTCAACCTGCGGGGTGAAGTGGTCGGCATCAACACCGCGATCGCCACGAGCGTCGGCCAATTCGCCGGCGTCGGCTTCGCCATCCCCATTAACATGGCCAAGCCGGTCGTTCGCGACTTGATCAAGAGCGGCCGCGTCACCCGCGGCCTGCTCGGCATCAACATCCAACCCATCACGGAAGACCTCTCCGAACACTTTGGCCTGTCGGGCACCAAGGGCGCGCTGGTTTCCAACGTTAACAAAGGTTCACCCGCGGAAAAGGCGGGGATCAACGCCGGCGACGCCATCGTCGAATACAACCGCACGCCGATCGAGGATGTCGATCATCTGCGAAACCTCGTCGCCGCTACCGCGCCCGGCTCCAAGGTGGACATCGTCGTCGTGCGGGACGGCAAACGCCGAACGCTATCGGCCACGGTCGGCGAAATGAAGGCCGAAGAGGCCGCCGGCGCCGGCGGAGAGGGCGAGGAAGCTCCCAGTATGCCCGACCTCGGCCTGAGCGTGGCCCCGCTCACTCCACAGGCCGCGAAGCAATACAGCCATGATCCGGACGCCAAAGGCGTGTTGGTCACCACCGTTGACCAGGGCAGCCCCGCTGCCGAGGTCGGCCTGCAAGAAGGCGACCTGATCACTGAGGTCAACCACGAATCTGTCGCCAACGTCAGCGAGTTCCGCGCCGCAATGGCCAAGGCCAAAGGCAACAAGAACATCCTGCTCCTTGTCAACCGCGAAGGCGCCAGCCGCTTCGTCGTCGTGCGGCTGAAGTGAGGTCGCGGAGGAGGCGGGCGAAGGACTTCTCATACGCGTCGCGGTCTTTCCAGTGGCGGAAATCGCCAATGTGCCGGGCCAAGATTGGGTACGGAATTTCTATAGAAGGCAACTCCGTAGACGACACGCGAGCAGGCGAAGCGAACGAAGACGACATCCTTTGTTTCCTTCCAACCACGGCGGGCAAGCGTTACCTTCTGTTCAAATCCTCCGGCTGAGGCGAATCGGAAAGAGCATGGTGCGTTTCTGTTCCTGCTCGCGGGCCAAGGCGGTTTCAACTTCGTGCTCGACCCAAATCGCCGGCGACGGAGTGCCCGGCTTGGCGCAACGCCTCCCGCTAAAGTGCCGAGGCTACCTGACGGCGCGTAGCGCCCACCCGGAACAGGGCTTGAATCAACAGATCAATGGAGACGCTCGGGTCGCCGGCCTCCTCCGGGCCTATTTCGTGGCCTTGCGTTCCTCCGGCTTCGCCCTGCGGGCCGGCATATTGGACAACCTGATCCGCTGGTAGGCGCCGCGTTTCTGGTCTTCAGGATGCGGCTCGATGGCGAGCACCGTGATGTCTCCCTGCTCCGGTCCATACGCCCAGAATAACCGCCCCGCTGCCGGCGTTTTGTTCTCCAAATACGACTGGAAAATCTTGATCCCGTGTTTGCGCGTCAGATCGTCAATCTCGTGTGAGGCCAACCCCGGATGACGCGGGTTCTGACCGAGAAAGCCCAGCACCTTGACGAGTTTCTTGAAGAACTTCTCCTCGTGCTTGCTCAACCTGCCTTGGAGATTGCGGGCCGACAGGTCGGTCCAATACGCTTCCATCTCCGGCACACCCATGCGGATGCGGAAAGCCACGGCGCTCCTAATCCTTGAGGAACGGAGTCAGATCAATCGGAACGGAGGCGATCCCCTTCTTTAAATGGGCGACAGATTCTTCCAGCATCTTGCGCGTGCGCGCAGGAATCGCCTGCGGCGGCACCAACAGGCGCGGCTCCAGCAGGAAGCAGCCGTTCGAGAGAGCCTTGACGTGAAAATACTTCGTTCGGGCGGTTCGCAGGCTGATCCGTTTCTTGTCATCGGCTGCCACGTCGTAGTGCGCGACAACGGTGATGCGGTTCGCTCGTTTCCGGCGTTGAAGTGTTGCGGTTGGCATGGCTCGAATATGGTGGGAATTCCCACTTATGTCAAGAAGTACGGCGTACCGACCGGGCTTTCGTTGCCCGAGTCCCACGGATTGAATGGCCGCAAGAGCCGAGTCCGACGACCCGCTGCTGTCATTTGCGGCAATGCGCAAAGGTCCTGTAGGGTCGCGCGGAGCCTGTCCTGAGCCAAGCCGAAGGCTCGTGACCGCATCCTCGTTGTGCGTGTGGTCTCCCGACCCGGCACGGCTTGCCTCGTGTAGTGGCCGCTGCCTGTCCCGCCCCGGCGGTGATCCCGGCGGCTGTCGTCAAAGTAGGACAGCTACTCCAGAATGTAACCCTCTTCGCCGTGCTCGTTGATGTCGAGGCCCTGACGTTCGGCGTCGGGCGCGGGCCGCAATTCGAGCCAGGGCTTGAGCGTGAAAGCAATCGCAGCCGTTGCTGCCACGGACAGGACCAGCGTGATGACGATCGCGGTCAACTGATGCATCCACAACGTCTGGCCGACGATGCCCTTGAGGTTGGTCGTGAGATTCGGGTTGACCTCGCTTGTCGCGAGGAACCCCGTCAACAAAGTGCCCAGCGTGCCGCCGACGGCGTGGACGCCGAATGTGTCGAGAGAATCGTCGTAGCCGAACTTCGCCTTGAGCTTGCTGCAGGCGAGGAACGTGCCGACACCGGCGAACAGACCAATCAGCACCGCGCCGTTGGCAGTGACAAAACCACTCGCTGGCGTAATCGTTGCCAGCCCGGCCACCGCACCGGAGCACATGCCGAGCACGCTCGGTTTTCCCCGCATAAGCCGTTCGAGCACCGCCCAACTGCTGAGACCGACGACGGCCGCCAGGGTGGTATTGACGAAGGCATAGGCGGAAACCATGTCCGCGGCCACGGCGCTGCCGGCGTTAAAGCCGTACCAGCCGACCCAGAGCATGCCGGTGCCGACCATGCACAGCACCATGTTGTGCGGGGCCATGCTTTCTTTGCCGAACCCGATCCGTTTACCGAGGATCAAACACAACACCAGCGCCGACCAACCCGACGACATGTGTACGACCATGCCGCCGGCGAAGTCGATCGCTTTGACGGTCGCGTGCGGGTTGGACAAGCCATTCATCAGACCGTCCGCGCCCCAGATCATGTGGGCCAACGGAAAATAAACCACCAGCATCCAGGCCACACTGAAGGTCATGATGGCAGAAAACCGGATCCGCTCGGCGACCGCGCCAATGATCAGCGCCGGTGTGATGATGGCGAACATCATCTGGTACATCGCAAAGACGTTCTGCGAAACCCAGTTCGCGTAATTCAGGTTGGGCAAAGCGGTCACGCCGTTCAGGAAGGCATACTGGAAACCACCCAACAGGGAGGAGCCTGTGCCAAATGAGAAACTGTAACCCACCGCCCACCACAGCAGTGAGATGACGCCCGCCATGCCGAGGCATTGGCCGAGAACCGACAACACGTTCTTGCGCCGCACCAGGCCGCCATAGAACAACGCCAGACCGGGCAACGTCATGAACAACACCAGCGCCGACGACATCATCATCCATCCATTGTGGCCCGGGCCGGGACCGGCAATCTTCGAAGACGGCGCCACACGCGCCCCGTTGTTGACGTAAGCCTCGAGGTCGGCGACGCGCTGCTCGAGCGTCGGCTCGGCCGCGGGTGGGACACTTCGTGGCGGCTGCGGCAGAGCCGGTGGCACGACTGCGATGGACGAACTAAGCCCACCCACTGCAAGTAAAATCATTGCGGTGACTGACACGACTGCCATCGTTCGTTTCATGGGCACAAATCTCCTTCGCTTGATTCTTGTCTCCGTCGGGTTCCCTGAAAAAACTCGGTCGCCATTGTATGCGGTGCTCCTGCCACAGTAAAGCCCGTCTTCTGTCAGCCCGCGTTCTGTCAGGAACCGGTCAGCAGAAAGATGAGATTCGCGGAAATCGCCAATGTGCCGGGCCACGATTGGGTACGGAATTTCTACAGAAGGCAACTCCGTAGACGACACGCGAGCAGGCGAAGCGAACGAAGACGACATTCTTTGTTTCCTTCCCACCACGGCGGGCAAGCGTTACCTTCTGTTCAAATCCTCCGGCTGGGGCGAATCGGAAAGAGCATGGTGCGTTTCTGTTCCTGTTCGCGGGCCAAAGCCGTTTCGACTTCGTGCTCGCCCCCCTGCCGAGTACGGTCGTCTCCTTCCCACCGGTTGTCATGCTGAGCTTGTCGAAGCATCTTTCCCTTACCCGTTCAGTGTTGAACGTTCAGGTGTATCGTCCTCCCTCCTCCGCCACAGCTTCAGCGACGGCGTCCCGCGAATTGCGGCGGTGGATTCAAAAGGCGCTCGAGGGTCGAGAATCGGAAGACGGAGGTCGGAGATCACCATACGAACGTGACGATGCTGTGTCCCGGTGCGAGGTAATCGAAGAATTTACCGTCCGCCTCGACCTGGAATGACTGTTCCGTTTTGTTCTTGTTGAAAGCGACCAGCGAGGTCTGGCCGTTGGGCAGGGCGAAGGCGACGATGTCCATGCCGCCGGGGTCAACGCCTTTGAAGGAAGCCGCGATGCGCTTCGAGCCGGGCCGGGCGGCGCGGGACATCTGGGCGATCCCATAGAACTCGCGCTCGAACTTCACTTCCTGGTAGTTGTCGGTCTGAATCGCCACCAATCCTGCGGCCTCGGAATCGGTGCGTGGAGTCGGTCCGAACTTGCCGTCGAGCGCGAGGTTCCACTCGACACTCGACTGACACCAGTTCTGCGGGCCGCCCATCCAACTGTGGGCCATGCCCCAGTCCACATCACCCCACCAGCCGCCCCGGTTCTTGCCCCAGCCACCATGCTCTGTACACAGGATTTCCTTGTCGGGAAACCTCTGATGGATGGTGTTGTAGGTCTTACTCATGAGGTTGGCGTTGCCGTAGTAACAGTGCCAGGCGCTTCCGGCGATATACTTGCCCGCCGTGGGATCCGAGAGGATTTTGGTTACACTCTCCACGGGGTCCATTTTGGCGTCACCGCGAATGACCTTCCGGTCGCCGGGATGCAATCCCCAGTTGTGGTCGTGGACGAAGATTTTCGTTTTCAGTCCCTTGGCCGCCAGTTTGGGACCCAGAAGGCTGACGAGTCTGATCTGATCGTACTCGTTCATCCGCATGCAAGGGTAGCTGGCGGCATCGAACTGCGGTTCGTTCTGCAGCGTGACGCCCCAGACTTCGACGCCCTCGGCGCGGTATTGTGCGATGAATTTCACGAAGTAGTCGGCATACACCTCGAAGCATTCGGGCCTGAGCTTGCAGGTGGCGCCGGCGGCCTTTTCCGCCTCCGAGATGCCCACCAGCTTGCCGTTGGTCTTCATCCAAGCCGGGGCGCTCCACGGCGAGCCGAGAATCCGAATCTCGGGGTTCAGCCGCAGCGCCTCCTTGAGCGCGGGAATGATGTACTGCCTGTCGTGAGCGATCGAAAAGCGGCTTAGATCCGGCGATCGCTCATCGCAGTAGGTATAGTAAGTGGCGCTGGCCGTGTAGTCGGAGGCGCCCATGGGCAGCCGCAGGAAGCTGAAGCCCGCGCCTTCGGTCGGCGAGAACAGCTTCTTCATGGTGTACTCGTATAGTTGCGGGTTCTTCTGCTTCAGATTCATGAGCACCCAGGCGGACGAATCCGTCATGGCCGCTCCATGGCCGTACATCGTCTGGAAGGTCTTGGTTCGATCCACGGCGATCTTCACCGGACGGCCCGGATCCGCCGCCATCAAAGGGATGGAACCCTGCCGAAGCAGTGTGAAGTTGTCATCCTGGTGGACGCCGTTCTGGACGTGCTTGGCGTCGCCGTCATCCACTTTGGTCACGACGACTGTTACCTCACCGGCCCGCAGCGGGGTGATGCACAGGGCCAATGCCCCGGCAACCACGGCACAAGCGGCTTGAAGCAATCGGTTGCTACGCATCAGGTCGCAAATCCGGGTTTTCAGCACGCCACAGATTCCAAACCGCAACGCCTTCCTTGAGGATCGCGAGATGTTCTGGATTGGCCATAGGTGTCGGCTTTGCTCAAACGCCCTTAGGTTTCCCTTCCGCCTTCAAATCTTCCTGTAACCGGGCGAAGGACTTCTCGAAGGCGTCGTGGTCTTTCCAGTTGGAGAAATCGGGGATGAAATACTCGCGCACCTCGACGGCCAGGTCCTTGCCGGTGTCGGCATCGAAACAGGTCCAAGCGCGCAGCGTGTCGAAGTCCACCAGCCGGATCGGGAACAGTTTCCGGCGATTCTCCTTCTTCTCCACTTCACGCGCCTTGCGGATTTCCGTCATCACCCATTCGCTCTTGATGCTGTGCTCAGACAGAACCAGCAACAGCTTGTCGTAAAGTTGAATCGCGCGGAATAGCTGCTCATGGAGTTTGTCACCGCCTTTAAGGTTTTCCGGCGCGAACCAGACGCGCAACCCGGCTTCTCTCATGCGACTGTGGAGACGGCGGGCAAATTCCTCGTCCTTGGTGGAATAGCTGATGAAACACGAGTGCCATTGAACGGGCAGGCCGGAGCGAATGAGCGGAAGCAGGTGCTCGATGACATCTTCGGGCACACCAGCATCGCGGAGAAATTTGTCGGGGATTTTTCCGTGGGATTTGTAGAGAGTGTCGAGGCCAATTGTTGACGGACCTTGATGTTCCAGATCAGTCAGCCCGTTGACCCTGCTGAGATCAACATCTGCGAACGCAGTACCGGAGACCCTCGCCTTACTCAGGTCAGCATCGCCGAAGTCGGCGCGCGTGAAGTAGGTCCCGGTAAGATTTGCACGATGAAAGTCCGCACCGCTGAGATGTGCGAAAGTGAGGTTTGCCATGCTGAGATGCGTGTAGCGAAGCGATGCACGCCTCAAATCCGCCGCCACCAAGTTCGCACCACTGAGATTTGCACCGGCCAGGTTTGCCGCACTGAGGTTGGCATGGCTCAAGTTGGCGTCCGACAACTCTGAGTCTTCTAGGATTGCCTTAGCCAATTCTATGTCCGAGAGGTCTGCTCCGTACAAGTTCACATTCGCGAGGTTCGCGCCGCGAAGGTTGGCACTGCGGAGAATTGTGCCGGTGAGATTTGGGAACTCGTCCCGATTCTGACCTCGCCAGAAATTCCAAGCCTTTACGCCTTGCTTGAGTATCGCCAGATGTTCTGGATTGGCCATGGAGCCTCAAATCATTTCATCGGCTCGTTTTTCGCGCGAGGTCTTCGGTTTCTTGGTCTGCGCCGTCTTCGCTTCTTCGGCGGCGCGGTCCAGATTCAATTTGAGCAGGCGTTCGAGAATTTGGTCGTCGGTGAGGTCGGCGGGGAAGCCGTAGGCGGCGGCAACGGCTTGGTCGAGTTTCTTGTGCGCTAAGTCCAGCCACGTCGGACGCTCGTTGTAGAGATTGGTCAGCGTGCGTTTCTTGAGCTTGGCGGCGCAGTCGGCGTCTTTCGGTTCGAGGCGCGGATAACGGACGTTGGTGATTGGTGACTGGTGACTGGTGACTGGTGATTGGGGGACGACGTAGCGAGACCAAGGACCGTCCACGGAGCCGGGGAATTCCAGTACGTGTTCGACTGTCCACTCGGGCGGATTGAGCCAGCGTTCGCGCATGTCGTTGAGCTCCTTCGCGGCGGTGGTAATCGCGGCTTCCTGCGCAGGCGTCGGCTGCGGAAGCGGAAATGTCTCGAAGCACGTCGTTGGGGTGTAGCGCGGGCGGGTTTCCAATCGCGTGCCCTGCTTCAACGCCCAGACTTCGTGAAACCGCGATTGCAACACGCCGAAGAAGTAGTCGTCAGCACGTGCGAAGGCGAATAGTGCGTGGTCCGGTTGCGAAGGAGCTTGCATCCAAACAAACATCCGGTGCTTGGCAACGGCGACCGTGGCAAGGAATCTCGGAAGCGGAGCTAAGGCCAGCCGCATGTCTTCGCGGCGTCGCTCTTGAAGCCACCATTCATCTATCGTCGTCCGCGACTTGTCGCGCTCCGGTTTGACGTGTATGCGGACGTATTCAAACGGGGCTTCGTACTTCGAGGCATCCTGCTCCGGTCTGCCGACTCCAAAATCAATGATCCACATGTCGCTTGCGCGGCGCGTCACGTTGAGACCATTGACCCACGGTACAACCACGTCGGAGTTCGGTTTGCCGTGTGGGTTCGGAGCGCGCAAGAATTCCAGCGCCTGCTTTTCGGCGATGTCGAATGCGCCTCCTTTGGTCGTGCCCATGAAGGCAATGTTGAGGTTCGAGCCAAGCACCGCACCTTGCGTAAGGTCGGAGGTGCCGGTGAGATTGGGATTGATCTGCGAGACGGTCTTGCCGTCCAGCACATGTTGTTTGTCGTCGCCCCTGTCGAACCCGACCATGCTGACGTGCACGCTCGCGCCGTCGAGAATCCACGGGCGGTCGCTTTCCGCAAAGAAGATGTCGCCGTTCTCCTTAATGCGCTTGAGCACGTCGCGGTTCGCTCCGCCACGGATGCCTTGCGTGGCCAGCAGGCCGGCACGGCGGCATTGCTTCTTCACGAGTTGGTGTCGCGCTTTTTCAAACCAGTAGCAGCAAAGATCGGCTTCGCGCGCCACCCGGCAATCGTACACTTTGAAGAGTTCGCTCACATACTCGTCACCCAACTCGGTCCGCAGCAATTTGCCGCCGAGAAATGGCGGATTGCTGACGATGACATCGCACTTTGGCCACTCGCGCTCGCTGTAAAACTTCAGCGCGTTCTCTTCGGTGTGTTCCTTGGCTCGCGCCTGCTTCAGGTTCTTCGCTTTGCTGCGGTAATGTGGGACCAACAGCGCGTCTTCGTTTTGGAATCCGTCGAGGACTTGCAGCACCGGCGAGCGGTCGAGTGGGAAACCGTTGTCGCGCAGCCATTGGAGATAACCGATTTGGACGGAGACTTGGGCCAGTTCGAAGGCGTAGGGATTGATCTCGATGGCTTTGAGTTGTTGGACGCTGACCTGCGGCGTGAACCTGAATCCGAGTTGCGTGGCGAACGCGATGACTTCCTTTTCCAGACTTAGAAGAAGCTGGAGCGAGACGTAGAGGAAGTTGCCGCTGCCGCAGGCGGGGTCGAGCACGGTGACGGTGCTGAGTTTCTTGAGGAATTTGGTGAGCTTGGCGCGCGTCTCCTTTTCGTTGTAGCGGCGGTTCCCTGCCCCGAAAGCTTTCGGGGTGAATGAACCGCCGGGATGTTTCTTACCGGCATCGGCGCTTGACACAAGCGCCGCTACACCCGCCAGTTCCCGTCTGATGTCTTTCCATTCGCGGCGGAGCGGCTGCATGAGGACGGGTTCGACCAGCGTTTTGATGTCTTCTTCGCTGGTGTAGTGGGCGCCGAGTTGCGCGCGGAGTTTGCCTTCGCCGTCGAGCGCGCGCTCGAACAGCGTGCCCATGATGCTGGGCTGAACGTATTCCCACTGGCATTCGGCGGCTTCGGCCAGCGCGCGGATTTCGTCTTCGGTCAATTCAAAGACGGTGGCTTCCTCGAAGAGGTGGCCGTTGAAATGGCGGATCTTGTCTTTGCCAAAGCTGCCGCCCTTGGCCATTTTGCGGAACAGTTCTTCGAGGCGTTCGGCGAAGAAACGCGGGTCGTCCACACCCTGTTTGGCGAGGTCGCGGAAAATCTCTTTGGGCAACAGGCTGACATCCTCGGCAAAGAGGCAGAAGACGATGCGGTTGAGGAACCGGGCAATGCGCAGGTTCTTCTTTTGCGCGACATGAACCTCGGCACGCGTGCGGGCGTTGCTCAGTTCGACCGACTCACGCTCCTGAAGCGAGCGGGCGACGGCGGCGATCCGCGCGGCGAGGTCTTCGGTGACCTTGCTGGTGGTGTGCATCGGACGCAAGGCTTCGGGATCGGTAAACAGCGCTCGGAGGATGCGCTGGCTTTCGGGCGTGTCGATGGTCGCGTTGGTGAACTCGTGCGTGTCCTGCACCGCGCCGTTGAAATTGGTGCGGACGATGTAGCGGTCGAAATCGCAGACGACCAGCAGCGGCGGGTTCAGCAACGATTCGCGGTAGCGGAGGAGTTGGTGGTAGGCTTCGTCGAGGTTCTTTTTCTTGCCTTTGTACTCCCAAGCGAAACAGCCGCTCTTCCAGACATCGGCAAACCCGCGGTCGCCCTGTTCGCCGTAGCGGGCCTTCTCCTCTGTCACCAGCAGCAATTCAGCGTCCTTGACGACGCGCTTCTGAAAACAGAACTCGGCGGTGCCAGTCGGGTCGGCTTCGACCGGTGTCGGTTGGCCGAGCAGGCGGCAGAGGTCGTTGAAGTGCTCCTGGTACGCGGATGATTCCTTGCCGCTGTAGCGCGCCCACTTCTTCTTGAATTCAGCCCACGTCATCGAGTGCCTCGATTGCCTTGGCCTCGGAGTGTAGCAAGATCATAACAGCCGGGCAACTCAACATCCTGCTCACCACCCCCATCCGCGTTCATTCGCGTAATCTGCGGTTGATTCTGTTTTGCGCGGTTCTCCGCCTTTTGGCGGCTGTTCCGACGCTCTAAGACGGTTGCGCGACAGGAACGGACTTCTGTCCCTTGCCCCGAGCGCGGAGGCCGGTGAGTTTGCGCTGCAATGCATCGAGGTAGAGGTAAACGACCGGTGTCAGGTACAGCGTGATCAGTTGCGAAGTCAACAGCCCGCCCACCACCGTCAAGCCGAGCGGACGGCGTGATTCAGCCCCGGCGCCAAGGCCGATGGCGATCGGCAGCGCACCGAGCAGCGCCGCCATCGTCGTCATCATGATTGGGCGGAAACGAATGAGGCAACCTTCGTAGATGGCGTCCCGCGGCGATTTGCCTTCCTTGCGCTCAGCTTCCAACGCGAAGTCGATCTGCATGATGGCGTTTTTCTTCACGATGCCGATGAGCATGATGAGGCCGACGAATGAGTAGACGTTCAGGTCGATCCGGAACAAGGCCAACGTCAACAGCGCGCCAAACCCCGCCGACGGCAATCCCGAAAGAATCGTCAGAGGATGTATGAAGCTTTCGTACAGCACGCCGAGCACGATGTAGATGAACACGACGGCGATGATCACCAGCCAACCCAACCCTTTCAACGATGATTGGAACGCCTGTGCTGTCCCCTGAAAAGTCGTTGTCATCGAGGCGGGCACGGTTTGACGGGCAATCGCCTGCACCTTGGCCACGGCGTCGCCGAGCGACACGCCGGGGCGCAGGTTGAACGAGATTGTCACGGCCGGCAATTGGCCGAGGTGGGCGATCGATTGCGGCCCGACGTCCTCGCCCATGCGCGCCACCGTGTCGAGACGGACAAGCTGGCCGCCGGAAGATTTGATGTACAGCTTCGACAGCAGGGCCGGATCGGCCTGGTATTTCGGTTCGAGTTCGATCAGCACCTTGTACTGGTCGTTTTGCGCGTAGATGGTGGAGATCCAACGCTGGCTGTATCCGTCGGAGAGCGCGTTCTCAATTTGCCCCGGCGTGACACCCAGGGTGGACGCCTTATCGCGGTCGATGACAACGTTGACCTGCGGGTTCTTGATCTGCAAATCACTGGTCACGTCCTGCAATTCTGGAACCGTGCGCAGTTTGGCTTCCAGCATCGGCGCGAGGCGGTACAATTCATCCAAGTCGGGGCTTTGCAGAGTGAATTGGTACAAGCTCTTGCTGAGTTGGCCGCCGATGCGGATGTTCGGCGGGTTCTGCATGAACACCGAGATATTGGAGAAATGGGAGAGTTTTGCGCGCATTTCCTGGATCACGCCGTACACGTCCAGTTTGCGATGGGCGCGCGGCACCAGATGGAAAAACATGCGGCCAAAATTCTGTCCACCCATGGTGGCGGAGCTCGCGCCGCCGATGGAGGACATGAACGCCGCCACATTCGGATCTTTCCTCACCACCTCCACCACCTGCCCTTGGAGCTTGGTCCGCGCCTGGAACGACGTGCCCTGGACGGTCTCGGTGACGACAAAGACCTGATCCTTGTCATCGTCGGGAATGAAGCCATAGTGAGCGAAGAAAAGCATCACGATCGTCATCAAGAAGACGCCAACATTGACCATCAATGTAAGAAACCGATGCTGCAACACCCACTGGAGACTCACCTTGTACAACTCGAACATGCGGTTATGGAACCGCTCGAACGCGCTGAAGAGCACCCCGTGCTTCTCACCGCCGTGGGGCCGGAGGAACCGGCTGCACAACATCGGCGTCAAACTCAACGAGACCATTCCCGAAATCAAGATTGCCACAACGATAACCACCGAAAACTCGCGGAACAGGCGGCCAATAATCCCGCCCATGAATAACACAGGGATGAACACCGCCGCCAGCGATATGGTCATTGAGAGGATGGTGAACCCAATTTCTCGCGAGCCATTGAAGGCGGCTTCCAACGGTCGCTCGCCCATTTCCATGTGGCGGACGATGTTCTCAAGCATGACGATAGCGTCGTCCACCACAAACCCGATCGAAAGCGTCAGTGCCATAAGCGAAAGGTTGTCCACCGAGTAGTTGAGTCCCAGCATCACGGCAAACGTGCCGATGATGCTCAACGGCAGGGCGAGACTGGGGATCACCGTCGCCGACAGATTGCGCAGGAACAGGAACACCACCAACACGACCAGCGCCAGGCTGATCAGGAGCGTGACTTCCACGTCGCGAACTGATTCGTGGATGGACTGCGACCGGTCATACAGTGTGTGCAATTCCACCGAAGGCGGCAGGTAGGCCTCCAGTTTCGGCAGGACCTTCTTGATGTCATCGGCCACCGCGACGGTGTTGGCACCGGGCTGGCGCTGGATGGCCAGTATGAGGGCGCGTTGCGGTCCGGTCGAGTCCGTATACCAAGCCGCCGTCTTGTCGTCCTCGACGCTGTCAATGGCGCGGCCGATATCCTTCAATCGGACCGGTGCGCCATTGCGGGAGGTAACGATCACGTCCTCGTACGGTTCGGCGGTCATCAATTGGCCCGTTGCGCGGATGGTGTACGTCTTGCGCTGTCCTTCCATCGTGCCGACGGCCAGGTTTACATTGGCATTCTCAACGGCCTGTTCCACCTCGTTGATGCCGATGCCGCGGCTGGCAAGACTGTCCGGATCGAGCTGGACGTGGACAGCGTAATGCTGCGTTCCGAACACGAGGACTTGCGCGACGCCATTGATCATCGAAATACGCTGGGCCATCATCGTTTCGGCATAGTCGTCCAGCGTCCACAGCGGCAGCGTCCGTGAAGTCAGGGCCAGGTATAAAATCGGCGTGTCGGCCGGATTGACTTTCTGGTACGTGGGCGGTTGCGGCATGCCGGCCGGTAACAGCGATGATGCCCGGGTAATCGCTGCTTCGATGTCTGGCGGGACATCCTTGATACTTCGGCTCAGGTTGAACTGCAATGTAATCTGGGTGTATCCGAGCGTGCTGATCGAAGTCATCGAGTCGAGACCATCGATTGTCGAGAACTGGCGCTCCAACGGCGTGGCCACCGCCGAGGCCATTGTCTCCGGGTTGGCGCCCGGCAGGCTTGCCGAGACGATGACCGTTGGGAAATCCACGTTCGGCAGGTCGCTCACCGACAGAACGCGGAAGGCCATGACGCCAAACATCAGCACACCCGCCATCACCAACGTGGTGGTGACGGGCCGACGAATGAACAGTTCGGAAATATTCATGGGTGACAGTCTTCTCGAAAACAAATGTATTCTGCAGCCGCCATAAAATCGCCAGCAACCTGATTGTTCAGTTTGCGGCCGACGCGATTCTGTCGCCGTGCGGATTACATTTTCGTGCGTTCCCCTTGTGTCGTCAAGCAGCGCATGTTATGTGAAACCACTATTTCAGATACATCAAGCCTGCCGCAAACGCGGCGGCAACAACGATCATGCCGGTCGCCCATTTGAGAGCGCCTGCCTTCAGTTTCCGCCGGTGCCACAAGTCACCAACCGTTTTCTGGAAGGCATCCATGTACGTGTACACGACCGGTGTCAGGTACAACGTGATCAATTGGGAAACCAGCAGGCCGCCGACAACCGCCAGACCCAGCGGACGCCGCGCTTCGCCACCGGCGCCGTAGCCGAGCGCGATGGGCAGCGTGCCGACCAACGCGGCCATCGTGGTCATCATGATCGGGCGAAAACGGACCAGGCAGCCCTGGTAGATCGCTTCGGCGGGCGATTTGTTCTCCTTGCGCTCCGCCTCCAGCGCGAAGTCGATCATCATGATCGCGTTCTTCTTGACGATGCCAATCAACATGATGATGCCCACGATGGCGTAGAGACTCAAATCGACCCGGAAAACCATCAACGTCACCAGTGCGCCAAATCCCGCCGACGGCAATCCCGAAAGAATCGTCAGCGGATGGATGTAGCTTTCATACAGGATGCCCAGAATGATGTAGATGACCAGCACCGTCATGATCAACAACACACCCATTCCGCCCATCGAAGAGGCGAACGCCTGCGCCGTCCCTTGAAACTGGCTGCTGATGGTTGCGGGTAACGTTTCGCGCGCCACGCGATCCACCGCGGCCACCGCGTCGCCGATGGAGACGCCCGGCTTGAGATTGAACGAGATGGTCGCCGCCGGCAACTGCCCGAAATGGTTGATCACGAGCGGCCCGTAGTCGCGCGTCAACTTCGCCACCGTGTCCAACGGCACCAGTTGCCCCGTTGAGGAACGAACGTACAACATTGACAGCACCGACGGATCCGCTTGGTACTCCGGTTTGAGTTCGACAATGACGCGATATTGGTTGTTCGGAGTAAGAATCGTGGAAACCTGGCGCGTGGCGTAGGCTGCGTACAGCGCGTCTTCGATTTGCGTCGCGGTCACGCGCAGCGCCGACGCCTTGTCGCGGTTGATGTCGACCGAGACCTGAGGATTCTTGATTTGGACATCGGTCGTCACGTCGCGCAATTCGGGCAACGCTTCGAGCTTGGCGACCATTCGGGTCGTGCGGTCGAACAGTTCCTTCGTATCCGGCCCCTGCAATGTGAATTGATATTGCGCCTTGGTGAACGTCGCCGAAATCTGGATCGGCGGCGGATTCTGCGGGTACGCCTGGATGCCAGGGATGGCGGCCAGTCGCGGGCGTAGCCGCTCGATATACTGGTCCACACTGCTCCGTCGTTGGTCGCGCGGTTTCAAGAGAATAAACATGAAGCCGGAATTCATCCCCTGGGAAGTCGGCCCACCGCCGGCGGCGCTCATGGCGGATTCTACGTCGGGATCGTCCAGAGCCACATCCCGCACGGCCTTCTGATGTTCCACCATGTCGCTGAAGGAAATCCCTTCCGCCGCTTCCGTCGGCATGAACACAATCCCGCGGTCTTCGCTCGGCAGAAACCCCTTTGGAATCTTCACGAAACACCAGCCCATGAGCACGAGCGAAGCGACCCAACTCACCATCATCGCGCGCCGGTGACGCAACACCGATTGCAGCGTGGTCTCGTACAAATGCAGCATCCCGTCGAAAAACCGTTCCAACACCATGTACGCTTTGCCGTGATGCGCCCCCTTCGACGGACGCAAAAACTTGCTCGCCAACATGGGTGTCAACGTCAGCGACACAAATCCCGACACCAGAATCGCCGCGCCGATCGTCACCGAGAATTCGCGGAACAACCGCCCGGGCACGCCGCTCATGAACAACACCGGTAGAAACACCGCCGCCAGCGACAACGTCATCGAGATGATGGTGAACCCGATCTGGCGCGAACCGTCCAACGAAGCTTGCCATGCGTTCTTGCCCATTTCCATGTGGCGCACGATGTTCTCCAGCATCACGATGGCATCGTCCACCAGGAACCCGACCGCCAGCGTCAGCGCCATCAGCGAAAGATTGTCCACGCTGAACCCGAGCGGATACATGATCGCAAACGTGCCAACGATGGAAAACGGCAGCGCCAGACTCGGGATCAGCGTGGCCGAGAGATTGCGCAGGAAGAGGAAAATCACCAGCACCACCAGCCCGATCGTCAGGACAAGCGTGAACTTCACATCCGTCACTGATTCGCGGATGCTAATCGACCGATCATACAGAACGTTCAGCTCCACTGAAGGCGGCAACTGACTGCGAAATCTCGGCAGCAATTCCTTGACGCGGTCGATCACGCGAATCGTGTTGCTGCCGGGCTGTTTCTGGATGCCGAGGACGACGCCGCGCGTGCGGTTGTACCAAGCGGCGATCTTGTTGTTTTCCACGCTGTCGATCACGTCGCCGAGTTCCTGCAACCGCACCGGCGAACCGTTGCGGTAGGCGACGATAACGGGACGATACGCTTTGGCTTTCTCCAGTTGGCCGCTGGCCTGGATCGTGAAGGATTGTTTCGGACCGTCGAGCACGCCCGTGGGCAGATTGACATTGGCGGCATCGACCGCATTGACCACTTCATCGATGCCGATCTGCCGTGACGCCAGCGCGCGCGGATCCAACTGGACGCGCACCGCGTATTTTTGTGCGCCATACACCTGCACTTGCGCCACGTCCTGCACCATCGAGATGCGTTGCGCCATCAACGTCTCCGCATATTCGTCCACGTCGGACAACGGCAGCGTCGGAGAACTCAACGCGAGATAAAGGACCGGTTGATCCGCCGGGTTCACCTTGCGGTACGTCGGCGGGCTGGGCAGGTTCTGCGGCAATTGCGGCTGCGCCTGCGCAATCGCCGTCTGCACGTCCTGCGCCGCGGCGTCGATGTTCCGATTCAGATTGAACTGCAGGATGATCTGGCAGGAACCGAGCGCGCTCACCGAGTTCATCGACTCGATGCCGGCGATGGTGGAAAATTGTTTCTCCAACGGCGTCGCCACCGCGGAGGCCATCGTGTCCGGGTTCGCGCCCGGCAGGGTCGCCGTGACCAGGATCACCGGGAAATCAACCGTCGGCAGGTCGCTGACCGGCAGCGCCCGATAAGCGACCACGCCGAACATCAGGATCGCCAGCATCACCAGCGAGGTGGCGATGGGGCGGCGGATGAACGGCTCGGCAACGTTCATGCGGCGGCTCTACTTTCCGCCCGGGGTCGTGCCGGTTTTTACAAAGACCTTGCTGCCGGGCACGAGACGCAGTTGTCCATCGGTCACCACGGTTTCGCCCGCCTGCAACCCCGTTTCGATCACGGTGTCGCCACCCACGCTGCGGCCCACCACCACCGGGCGGTTCGTCACCGTCTCATCGGCCCTGACCACGAACACGTATTGCCCCGACTGACCAACCTGGATCGCCTCCGTGGGAACCACCACAATATTGGTTTCGACCGTGAGGGTCATCGTTACGTTGACGAACTGACCCGGCCAGAGACGTTCGTCTTCGTTCGGGAACTCGCCGCGCAGCACGATCGTGCCTGTGGTCTGGTCCACTGCGTTGTTCAATACAGCCAGCTTGCCAACTGACGGCTTCCCGCTGTCGTCAGGAATGCTGGCTTCTACTCCCAAGGAACCTTGACTCATGTGCCGTCGAATGCGCGGCAGTTCCTGCTCGGGCACGGAGAAATCCACGTAGATCGGCCTGAGTTGGTTGATCGTAGCCAGCACGGAGTCGCTGTTCTTCACGATGTTACCCTCGTTGACCAGCAGCAAGCCGATGCGTCCATCAATCGGCGAGCGGATGTAACAGTAGGCGAGTTGCAGCTTGGCGTTATCGACCGCCGCCATGTCCGCCGCGACCGTCGCCCGCAGCGAATCGGCCTTCGCGCGCGCCTGGTCCACGGCGGTGGCCGACATGGCCTTGGTGTTCTCCAATTCCTTGGTGCGCTGCCAGTCGGCCTCGGCGCTTTTCAGCGACGCGGTGTCGCGATCGAGGAACCCTTGGGCCTGCGCCAGCGCCGCATCGAACGGACGCGGATCGATTGTGAAAATCAATTGGTCTTTCTTCACTTCGTCGCCCTGCTTGAACCCGACCTGCGCCAATTGCCCGTCCACCTGGCTCTTGGCCTGAACTGTCGAGTACGCATGCACAGCCCCGATGGCCAGCACCTGCACCGGCACGTCCTTTTGGATTGTCGTGGCGACCGTGACCGGTACAGCCGGCGGTCCCTTTGCCGACTGCTCTTTGCGCGAGCAGCCCGCCACCATCGATACTGCCAGGGCGACCAACGCGATACAGGTGCGTTTGGGCGCTTCTTGATACCACCACCGCGAAACCATCAGTTTCGGTGTAGCGGCGCTTCTGAGAAGCGCCGAGCCGTTGGTTTTTTGGGGATTTCGGCGGCTCGCAGAGCCGCCGCTACAAGGGAGCAATCGCAATGTCGGTGGTAGTGCCCAGATGCGCACGGTGGGGTCCATGGGACGCGAAAGATGTTGTTTGAGTTCAGTCATAATGTCTTCCTATTTGCTCGTCAAATGTTCGCCTGCAAGTTCCCAGCCGCCGCCGAGCGCTTTGTACAACGCCACCAGGTTTTCGGTTACCGTGCGTTCGCTATCCGCCAGTTGATCTTCGGTTTGATACAGCGACCTCTCGGCGTCGAGCACAATCAGAAACTCGCCGAGACCTTTCGTGTAAAGTTCATTCGCCAACTCGAGCGCACGCCGGTTTGCCGCCACGGCGTCGGTGAGCGCGCGGTAACGCATCTGCTCGTTCGCATAAGCCACCAGCGCGTTCTCGACGTCCGCGAACGCCGTGAGCACCGTTTTCTCGTACGCCGCCAGCGATTGCTGCTGCACCGCGTTGGCGGCCTGGATCTGGCTGCGGATGCGTCCCAGATCAAGTATGCGCCACGTAATCATCGGCCCCGCCGACCAGTAACGGCTACCGGGCACGAACCAATCGCTGGCGCTGAAACTTTGGAATCCGCCCGCGCCGATGAGCGAGAATTTCGGAAACAATTCCGCCGTTTGGATGCCGATGTTGGCCGTGTCCGCCGCCAGTTGGCGTTCCGCGCGGCGTACGTCGGGCCGGCGCCGCAATAAATCCGATGGCAGGCCGACGGGCACGGTCGGCGGCGTCGCGGGGACCGGCGCTTCCTTCAACAACTCCGCGAGCAACGCGCCGGGCGGTTGTCCGATCAACACGCTGAGTTGGTGAATCCCCTGCTTCAAGGCTGTTTCCAACGTGGGCAGTTGTGCCTGCGTCGTCGCGAGCAGCGATTCGGCCTGTTTCACGTCCAGCTCGCTCGTCAGCCCGGCGTTGAACCGCGCGCGCGCGATGTCCACCGCCTCCGCCTGCGCCTGGATGTTGTTGTTGGCGATGGCGAGCCGGCGCTGGAAGCCGCGCACTTCGATGTAATTGCGCGCCACTTCCGCGAGCACGCTCACGAGCACGCCTCGCCGGTTATCCTCCACGGAAGCGTACAACGCGGTCGCCTCCTGCACCTCGCGCCGTTTGCCGCCGAACACATCGATCTCCCAACTCGCGTCGAAATGCGCGTCGTACAGGTAGGTGTGGAATGGGGACGCGCTGTACGGCGCGTTCTTGCTGATCCGTTGGTCGGTGTAGGCCGCCGAGCTATTGATCGTCGGACCGAGATCCCAATAAGCCCCGGACCGCAACGCGCGCGCCTGGAGCAACAGCCCTTCGGCAATGCGCAAATCGTGGTTCGCCTTCACGGCACGCTCGATGAGCGAGTCCAGTTCGGGATCGTTGAACGTTTTCCACCACTGGACGACTTGCATGGCGCTGTTGGTCGCGCCGCCGCGTTGCCCCTCGCTCCAGTTTGCCGGCGCGGCAAGCTTGGGCGGGTGATAATCCGGTCCTACAGAGCAGCCCGCGAGCGCCAGTGCCGTCAGCGATGCAATTGCCGCGATGCAGCGGTTCATGGTTTCACCGTGTCGCTGGCCGGCTGCGCCAATGCTCGGAGTGCGCCGAGCGAAAAGCGCGTGATGTGCCTCGCCAACCGTTCAATGTCCGGTGCATCAAACTTGTCTTCGGGGTCCAGCTTGCTGATTGCCTGCCGCGCGTAGTGATAATACAGACTCTGAGCCAAAATACTTCTCGAACAAAGTCGAACCTCAAACTCATCGAGTCGCCCTCCGCCAAGCTCCCGAACAATCTGGCCAAGCCGATCATACAGTGGTCGGTAGGCAGTTTCGATCAGGTCGTCGAGGGCCCCGGTTGGCTCAACCATTTCCCGCGTCATCAATTGACCATGCCAGCCGGGACGGTTCTTGTCCAGGATGCGGAACAAAAAGGACCGAATGAAAGCGTGCAGTTTTTCCTCAGCCGTTGAGTTTGGACCGAGACCAAGATCCGTGGGGTATTTCTCCTGGCTAATATCAGACCAATACTTGATCGCCTCACGATACAGGTTTTCCTTATCGTGGAAATAGTAGTTGACGGCGGCGATGTTGGCGCCAGCACGCTCACAGATTTCGCGAACGGTAGCCCTCGCGAAACCTCTTTCTGCAAACACCTCACCGGCTGCGTCAAGGAGCTTCTGCATCATCTGCGCGTGGATGTCAGCCTTGGCTTTCATATTAAACGCGTATTTCAAACGGACATTTAACATCCAATCTCCGCTCTGTCAACTGGTTTATGCCCGACAAAGCCAGACGAAGGGGTGCCGGTTTCCGAAGTATGGATGGAGCTACCTTTCCGTCACCAAGCGACGAAATTGACGCGCTCCCAAGCGCGGCATCATCGCCACCATTTACCGCGCCAGCCAGCCGCCGTCCACGGCAATCGTGTAGGCTTGGACGTAATCCGATGCGGATGACGCGAGGAAAACCGCGGCGCCCTGAAGGTCCGTCGGCAGACCCCAGCGCCCGGCGGGAATGCGACCCAGGATTTCGGCATTGCGTTTCTGGTCCTCACGGAGGGCCTTGGTGTTGTCGGTGGCCATGTAGCCGGGCGCGATGGCGTTGACGTTGATGCCGTACTGCGCCAGCTCGTTGCCCATGAGCCGGGTCAGACCCATCACCGCGCTTTTCGACGCCGTATAGGACGGCACGCGGATGCCGCCCTGGAACGAGAGCATTGAGGCGGTGTTGATGATCTTGCCGCCCTTGCCCTGTTTTATCATGACCCGCGCCACTGCCTGGCTGAGGAAAAAGAGCGCGCGCAGGTTGATGTTGATAACATCGTCCCAGTCTTTCTCGCTAAACTCGGTCAGCGGCGCGCGCCGAATGATGCCGGCGTTGTTGAACAGGATGTCGATATGGCCGAATGCGGCGAGCGTGGCGTCGATGATGTGCGGGACGCAGTCGCTCTTCGACAGGTCGGCCTTGATCGTCGTGCAACGCCGCCCTCGTTTCTCCACCCCGGCCTTGGTCTCCGATTGGTCGAGAACGTCCACCGCTGCAATGTCGGCACCGGCTTCGGCGAGACCGAAGGCGAGTCCCTGACCGAGGCCTCGCCCGGCTCCGGTCACAATGGCCGCTTTGCCGTCCAGCTTGAATTGATCCAGAATAGCCATGTTCTATTTCTCTCCTTGAATTGAATTCGCTCTGCAGCCCTCACCTTAATCCTCTCCCCCAAACGACGGGGGAGAGGAGAATCCCCTCTCCCTTGCCGTGTAAGGGAGAGGGTCAGGGTGAGGGCTGCTCCTTCGGTTGTCCGCCACTTTTGATCACACCCTTTAATTTGAGTTCACTTCAACGCGTTCACCGGGATCTGATCCATGTCGGAGAACTCCTGGTTCTCCCCGCCCATCGCCCAGATGAACGAGTAATTGCGCGTCCCGGCGGCGCAGTGCATGGACCACGGCGGAGATAGCATCGCCTCGCCGTTGCGCACCACCAAATGCCGCGTCTCCTGCGCGGTGCCCATGAAGTGGAACACCGCCGCGTCCGGTGCCACGTCGAAATACAGATACACCTCCGTGCGCCGCGCGTGCGTGTGCGGCGGCATCGTGTTCCAAATGCTGCCCTCTTTCAGTTCGGTAAAGCCCATCACCAACTGGCAACTCTGAATGCCTTTGGCGTGAATGTATTTGCGGATCGTCCGCTGGTTCGCGTCCCGTTGTGAACCCAACTCTACCGCCTCCGCGTCCTTTATGGTAGCTCGCTGTGTCGGGTACGCCGCGTGTGCCGGATAGCTCACCAGATAGAACCATGCCGGCGACTGCGCATTGGCGCTGGCAAATTCGATCCGCTGGCTCCCGCGCCCGATGTACAGGCAGTCCCGCTTCTCCAGCGCAAACTCCTTACCGTCCACCGTGATCGCGCCCTTGCCGCCGATGTTGATCACCCCGAGTTCGCGCCGCTCGGCGAAATAGTTCGCGGCCAACTCCTTCGACGTTCCCAGAGACAGCTTCTGGCCCGTCGGCACAATGCCGCCGACGATCGCCCGGTCAACATCCGTGTAAACCAGCCGCGCCGTCCCCGGCTGAAACAGGTTTTCGATCAAGTAACCGGCGCGCAGTTCGGCGGTGGTCAACCGCGGGAAGCGCACCAAATCGGGTGCAAATTGGATTTCCATGTTTGCCTTCGTAATGATTCGTCTGCTGATTCGTTTCTGTTCTGCGCAACTCGCTCGGGGAGAATACCAACTTCACACCCTGACCGCAACAGGCGAGACATACTTACGGCGCGGGCTTCAATCCTTCCCATCTCACAACCCATTGGCCGTTGTCGGGGAAGCCGGGCGTGTGTTTTTTCGGCGCGCCGTCCCATCCGGCGGCCATCATCGCGGTGGCGTAAAGAAGGCCGCCGTTGCCGGGAAAGTAGGGGCACGGACCGCCGCGATTCCAACCATTGGCCATGTAAGTGTTCCTGGTTGCCGACGGAATCATCAGGGCACGGATTGCCAGCTCCGGTTCGCCCACGCGCGCGGCGGCCATCGCTGTCATCGGGAAATCCCAGCCCCAGCATCGGTCCCACTGCCAGACCTGCAGCACCTTGCGGACAGTGTTGCGCGTGATGACCGGGTCGGCGCCGTCGCCAGGCATCATGCCGAGCGGCCCCAGCACGCCCGGATGCTCGAAATTCATTTCCGTGTAGGTGTTGGTCATCCCTTCCTGCGTCAGATACAAACCGTCCTGCACGGGTAGTGGGGTGAGGTTGTTGAGGACCTTGTCCCATTCCGCGTCGCGTGGCAGGCCCAACCGCTTGCGCCAAGCCTGCGCAGTCCGCAGCCCGAACCGCCAGTAGGAAAGCTCAAAGCACGGGTTGCGTGTCTTGTCGCCCGCGATGTTTTCCGAGACAATCATCATCGGAGGGCCGAGAACGTAGTGGCCGGTGTTCGTGTCGAGTACCGCATACGACGTGAGGAAATCGGCCGTGCCGAAGACAATATCCTTCCACTTCTCCAGCGTTTTCCTGGAAGGATGCAGGCGGTAATCCAATTCGGCGTAGAAGATTGGATGCGGTTGCTGCCAGAGAATCAGCGCTCCCTTGCCGGACGGCGAATCATGCCCGCTGGGATCCGTCATTTTCGGCCAGCGCAATCCGCGGTACCCCTGGCTGCGTGCGAGTTCGCGTGCCTTGGGCATGATCTTCCAGTAATAACCAAGGCTGCGCTCCAACAACGGCCAGCGTCCCCACAACGCGAAATGAGCCGCGTGCCACCAATGCATCTCCAAGTGGAACTTGCCGTACCAACGTTCGTTGCTTACCAGACCGGTCTCTTGCGGCGGCAAACTGCCGGCGCAGTTGATGGCGGTCGCGTATTGCGACAGGACGATGCGCCGTTCGAGTTCCGGTGCGCGCGAATCTTTGCTGCCGGAAAGGTCGATCGCTCCACCGGTGCTCCAGAATTCCTTCCAGTAATCGGCACTGGCCGTCTTGGTCTGCGCGAACGTTGGCATCTCGCCTGCGTCCGGCTTGGGTGAAAAGGCGCAGACGAACTCCAGAGCGTTGTTTCCTTTTTCTGCAGCCAGCGTATAGGTGTGTTTCCGCTCTTCTTTCAAGGCGGCCTTGCCGGCCCACGCGAAACTGACGGCATAGGAATCGGCGTCCATCGTCCGCAGAAAATCGGCGTGGTGATCGCCCTTGAGGGTCAGCGTGGTCATGTGCGCGTCCGGCTTGTCCCAATCCGCCGCACTGGCCCTGGGGCTGGGATACGGAAACGCCACGACGACGCGCAACTGGCCGTTGCCCAAGCACGGCGACTCGATTCGGACCGCCAGCGCGTCGCGAGTGGGATGGCAGCAGGTTTGCACCTCCACGGGCTGTCCTTCGATCTCGAACCGGCTGGTGAGTACGCCGCTCCAGAGGTCGAGCGTCTGATGGATGTTCTTCAAGTCTTCAATCGCGACCGGTGAACCATGTGTGCTGACGATCTGCAGGCCGATCCGTCCCAGATGTGCCATATGCGGGTTCTCCCGCAGCCAGTTGAAGAGTTTCTCCTGCCCCCTGGAGTTCGTCATGTACGGCACCTGGCGGCCATAAGTATCCCAGTAGGTGTATTTGAAATCCTCGCGCCGCAATCCATCCGGTGCCGGCGTGGTGTGCCAGCCCCAATGCGCTTCGGTGACGAGCGGAATCTGACGGTAGAACTCCGGGAACGTCTGCAATCCGGTCACATCGGCAGTGAAAGCAAACTCACCATTGCCAACCTGAAGCGGGCAATCCGGGTCGGGCCGGGTAACCACCACATTGTGCCGCGTCACCAACGCGTGACGGTCTATGGACTGCGCAGGCACACTTGTCGCAACCGTCCCTATCAACGCACACAGAACGAATGCGACCATGGATATTCTCTTCCTCATCCTGTTCTCCTCTGCTGTTCGCCGTACACGATGGCGCCAGACCCCTCTCTGTTACAGCAGGAACTGAGAGCTTGTCAAAGCCAACCCTCTTGCTGCGCTGGGAACGCACAGGTGGCTTTGCCGCCTCGTTTTGAGTCTGGAGGTGACGCACCGTGCACCAGTTGACCGCCAGAAATAATCGCCCCCCCCGAAATGCACTCCTCTGACTCTGCGCCACTTGTAGCCACGCAAGACGATGTTCTGGCCACGTCCATAGGACAAATTGAAAGGGTTTGCTAAAGGCAAATGACTTGGGTTAAATAGCTTCTTCTGGAGAGGTGTTCCGCGGCGATGTCTTCTAAACAACAGGCTAGTTCGATCTTTCCTCGAACCGACTGGGCCGAGTTGGGTAAGGCGGCTGAGGGGGATGAAGCACGCCTTGATCGGCTCATCCGTCAGTATTGGGCACCCTTGAAGATTTTCCTCGTGACGACCTTTCCTGAGTTGAGGGATCAGGCAGAGGTAGTGTTGCAGGAGTTTGCCGAGGACAAGATCCTCAAAAAAGGCTGGCTGCAGCGCGCTGATCGAAGCCGAGGACAGTTCCGCCATTTCCTGAAGACAAGCATGCGGAATTTCGTTCTGGATCGCTTGACGCGGGCTGAGGTGAAGCACCCGATGCTTTCGCTGGAGGAGTTGGAGCCGGAGTTGCCCGGCGAGGAGGCTGCTTCGGAAGAGTTCGATCTGACGTGGGTTCGCACGGTGCTCGCCGAGACACTGCGACGGATGGAAGCCGATTGTAAGAACCCAGCCGTGGATCAGCCGCGGCGCAGTTACATTTGGGAAATGTTCCGTATCCGCCTGCTGTCACCGATCTTTGATGATGTGAGCCCGGTGCCTTATGAGCAATTGATTGAACGATTCGGGCTCCGGTCGCCGACTGACGCGTCGAATATGCTGTTAAGCGCCAAGCGGATATTCAAAATGCACCTGAACAAAGTGATCAAGGAATACGCGGAACAGGATGCCGCCACGTCGCTTGAAGCCCAAGCGTTGGAAGACTTGGTTTCACGGATGGCGAAACGAGGCTGAGGTGCGCAACGCGTGCAAGATTCGGTGAGCGAACCAGTATAGGTAATAGGATCATTATGTCCGAACTTGACTCTTCTGCAGCGGTGTTCAAGAGCCGAGCAAAAAGTCTCGCCGCATTGATGGAGGCTGGCTCGGAGCAGGCCAGACTTTGGGGGCCGGATGAATTGGCTGCGATTTTTCGGCACCAGATGTCCGCGCCGGTACTTGTGGACCTGGGAGGGTTCGATCCCGGTACGGCGGTGAGACTCAAGACCTTGAGTGAAGCTCAAGGGTTGCTCCTGAAAAGTTTTTCAGACCTGTTTCATCATCCGTCGCCGCCCATCGAACTGCTGAGACTTACCAAGGAGTTCGCCAAGGCGAATATGGATCGTCCGGAGAGTGGATTGCCGACGGAGACTGTCAGCGTGCTTTACTACACGAGCATTGCAGCCGCTCTCGTCCGACTCGACGCCCGGATTTCACAACTGAACGAGGCCGACCTGCGGCGCGGCCTGCTTTGGGCCAAAGAGCAAGCGTGGATTGACGAGGAAACCAAGGCATTGTTGCTCACGGCCCTGGAGAAAATTCCCCAAGGAAACGACCGGTGAGGCGGTGTTATGAGCAAGGACGTATCACAACAGAAGCCTGACGAACTGGCTCGTCCGGTCTCGTCGTTCGTTGGACCGATTGCCGAGTTGATCGGTCAGGGCATGCTCTCTCCGCCTTCACGGCCCGGCGTGCTGGCCGCTGTGGACCGCTTTGAGGTTCTGCGCGTTTTGGGAGGTGGCGGGATGGGCATTGTGTTGCTGGCCCGCGATCCGAATACGGGGCAGGATGTTGCGATCAAGATGATCAAACCTGAGCTGATGGCAAACCAGCAGGTTGTTCACCGTTTTGTCAAGGAGGCAGGGCATATGCAACGGTTGAGGCACACAAATGTGATGCCAGTGCTGGCGGTGTCAGACCGTCCCCAAGGCCCCTATTTTGTCATGCCCTATTTCGATAGGGAAAGCTTGGCAAAGCGCATCCAGCCTGGACGCGCATTGGAGCCAGCACTGATTCTGGATATCGCCTCGCAGATAGCGGAGGGGCTGCGGTATGCGCACCAGCGCGGGATTATTCACCGCGACCTCAAGCCGGCCAACATTTTGCTGGCGGCGAATGAGAGAGCTTGTCTGGCCGACTTCGGCCTCGCGCGAACCATGTTCAACGACACCATCGTGGATGTCGAGAGCCAGCAATGCGAGGGAACGGCCCCGTACATGTCGCCAGCGGTCGCGGCCGGCGACGCCGAGGATACCCGGTGCGATATATACGCGTTTGGGGCGCTACTCTACGAAATGCTGACGGGGGAACCTCCTTACAAGGGCCAGAGCACGAAGGAAATCCAGAAGCAAATTCTGGCCGGTCCGCCCAAGCCAATTACGGCCCTGAATCCGAAGGCGGATGACAGGCTCATCGCGGTGGCTGAAGGCGCGATGGCACGCGAACTCCGAGATCGGTACGCGGACATGGCGGATGTTTTGGCGGATTTGGAGCGGATCAAGGATGGCAAACCCCCCGTAGGGCCGCGTGACATGGGAGGAAAGGCGCGCCAAAAACTGCAACGGTTTCGACGAATTCCGAAAACCCTGTGGATTCCAGCGTGCTTGGCAGGGCTTGTTGTATTGGGCTGGATGCTGTGGCCGACGGTTCCGAGAAGACCGCTAATTTTTCACACTCCCCGAGGTATTGCTGTGGACAGCGCCGGCAATGTTTATGTGGCGGATGGAGACAACTGCACGATTGGCAAGATTACACCGGCGGGCGTGGTGAGCACCCTCGCTGGAACAGCCAGCATGCCCGGCATCGTTGATGGCGCTGGCAACGATGCACGATTCAGTATTCTTCGCGGAGCCTCCATCGACAGCGCGGGCAATGTCTATGTGGCCGATTCTTGCACGATACGGAAGATCACGCCAGCGGGCGTGGTGAATGTCTTCGCTGGAAAGGCTGGAATCCCCGGTGTCGCTGATGCCATGGGCAGCAAGGCACGATTTAGCGTGCCGTGCGGAGTCGCAGTGGACAGCGCGGGCAATGTTTATGTGGCGGACATGTACACGATTCGAAAGATAACGCCGGCAGGCATGGTAAGCACCTTGGCCGGAACGGTTCGACGTGCCGGCGGCACCAACGGCGCAGGTGCCAGCGCGCGGTTCGGCGACCAAGCCAAGGGAATCGCAGTGGACAGCGCAGGCAATGTCTATGTGGCGGATACTGCCAACAATTCGATCCGAAAAATCACACCGGCGGGCATGGTGAGCACCTTGGCCGGAACGGTTGGGCAAAGTGGCAGTGCCGATGGCTTCGGCAGCAAAGCGCGGTTTTCTCATCCTCAGGGGATTACAGTGGACAGCGCGGGCAATGTTTATGTGGCTGACACCGCCAACAACACGATACGGAAGATCACCCCGGCGGGCGCGGTGAACACCTTGGTCGGAGCGGCTGGGCAAAGCGGCAATACCGATGGCACCGGTAGCAACGCGCGGTTTTCTCATCCTCAGGCTATTGCGGTGGACAGCCGGGGCAATCTTTATGTGGCGGACACCGGGAATCAGACGATTCGGAAGGTGACGCCGGAGGGTGTGGTCAGCACGTTGACTGGACGCCCAAGCAGCGTCAATGGCTCCCCTCAAAACCATGAATTTTAGTTCAACACTGGTTTCGACTGTGGTAGAAGTGGCGGCGAAAACACATTCGCGCTCTGCAAGATTTCACGACGTGAACCGTATAGGCAATGAAGCGGCACGCAGACATGCGGCCCCGGAATAGAAAGCTCTGAACGGACAGCAGTCAAATCCGAAGCAACTCAGGAGGAAGACATATGAAAGAGAGAAAACTGGCAAGAATGAAGACAAATCTTGCTATTTTGGTGGCCTGCATCGCCTTGGGCGGATCTGCTGGAATACTGACGCCACCGGCAAACGCACAAACATCATCGAATACTCAAGCGACACCAGTAAGTCTCCCACCCGGAATGGTGGATGTCGTTGGACTCACAAAAGCTGGGTTTAGTGAAGACGGCATTATGGCCAAAGTTAAAAGGGCTGGCGTGTCTTACGATCTGACTACCGAGCAAATGATCTACCTGAAGAATCAGGGGGTCTCTGAAAACGTCATCTCCGCTTTGCTCCAAGCCGGACCCGCCAGCACTCCGCCGCCTCCCGTCAATACTCCTTCGGTGACGCCTCCCCCAACACCTCCTGCGGTTACGAGTGGACCGCCGAGCACACCCGCGCCTGCTCGTGCGGGTTCTGAAGGACCTCCCGAGGTTGGGAGGGAAGGAACGAGTACCGCTACAACTGCTCCGCCGCCTGGAGAACCGGTAGTAAACGCTGATTATGTTCAAGAGCAACTTTCGCCCTACGGCTTTTGGGTCGATGTGCCGGGATATGGCCGGTGCTGGCAGCCGTCTGAACTTCCAAATGGCTGGCGTCCTTATTATGATGGAGGACACTGGGTCTATACCGACGCCGGCTTGTATTGGCAGTCGGACTATCCATGGGGGGCCGTAGCTTTTCATTATGGCCGCTGGACTTGGGCTGGGGGTTACGGTTGGATCTGGGTGCCGGGTTACGAATATGCGCCGGCATGGGTCTTTTGGCGTCATGCCGACGGATATTTGGGTTGGGCGCCGTTGCCCTACGGCGCGGTGTTTGTAGATGGAGGTTGGATGTTCCGCGGTCGTCGATTTGCAGTGGATTACGGCTTCGGTTTCGGTGCGTCCTTCTTTGTATTCGTTGGGTACGATCATTTGTGGGAGCGTGATTACCATCGCTTCATATTGCGCGGTGACGAATTCCACCGCATTTATGGGAGAAGCGAAATAAGCCGGCTTCGTAGAGATGAACACGGTAGATTCGTCCACGAAGGATTAGACCGCGCGCACTTGGAACGTTTGACGGGGCGAAAGGTAGATGTGGTGCGACATGAAGAAGTACGAAACCGTGAGCGTGAGGCGCTGCGGGTTGATCGTGAGCGAGTCGTAGCTCAACACGGTGAACCCCGGCGCGGCGAAGCCCAGCGCGGCGAAGCCCAGCGCGGCGAAGCCCGGCGCGGTGAACCCCAGCGGGGCGAACCCCAGCGGGGCGGCCCCGGCAGAGGAGAGAAACCTGATAAGGGCGGGCCATCTGACAAGGACCAGAAGGATCAGAAGTAGTCAAAATGGAACAACAACCAGCGATTTGGGCAGGTGAGCTAAACACCGAGTCGTGCAACGACGGAACAAACGATGAAGACGGCACTTCGAAGACAAGCGGTCGTCGGGTTCGCAGCGGCGATGCTGATTGTAGCTGGTTGCACAACACCCGAAGGACAACCTGACCGTACTGCCACGGGAGCCCTCACTGGTGGAGCATGGGGCGCTGGCACGGGCGCGATCATTGGCAGTGCTTCAGGACATGCAGGAGCGGGGGCTCTGATCGGTGGCGCGATCGGGGCTCTCACCGGCGGCATCATCGGCAACGCCATGGACCAACAACAGCGCGAAACGCTTCGGCGGCAAAGTCCGCAGACGCTTGTGCGCGTGGAGCGGGGTCAGCCGCTCGGACCCGCGGACATCAAGGCGCTGGCAAAGGCCGGCGTTAGCGACGAGACCATCATCAGCCAGATTCGAAATTCGCGCACAGTGTATCACCTCAGCACTGCGGAGATCATCGATTTGAAATACGCCGGCGTGAGCGAGAAGGTGATCGATTTCATGATCAACACCCCAAGAGGCGTCGGTCAGCCGGTGCCGCCGCCGCCTTCTCCTCCGTCGTCATCAGAACCACCGGAGCCGTAACACTCATAGGCAGGAACCGTAGACCAAGAGCCGGCGAATTCCTTCGGCAACACTGGTGGCGCTGCGCAATTGCTCATTGACAACAAATTGCTGAGGGAATGGAGATCCGTACAACTTGAGAGTGGTGGATTGCTGCTTCCGCGCGGTTAATTTCTTCGCCGCTACAAATACAAAAAACAAAAACAAGAAGCAGCCAGCCAGCGGCGGCATGCTTCGGCAACCCTACGAGCTGGTGCTCTGAGTGTCGGCGGGCGGGGGCGATGGCGGATCGACTTGGAACCCCAATTCCCGCAAATGATGGAGTTTGTACAAGAGCGCCCGCCGGCTCATCCCAAGCGTCTTGGCAGCCTCTGTCCGGTTAAAATTGTGTTCGCGCAAGGCTTGGAGAATTGCCTTTCTTTCGACGTCCTCCAACCTCGTGGCTTGGATGATCTCCTGTTCTGAGGACTTGTCCGCAGCCTGTTGGACTCGCATCGGGAGGTGTTCGGGAAAAACCACCTCGCCATGAGACAAAAGAACTGCTCTTTCGATCGCGTTGCGGAGTTCCCGCACATTGCCGGGCCATTTGTATCCTTCCATGAGGCGGGCGACACTGGGCGAAAACCTTGCCTTTTGGTTTGTAAACTGAGTAACAAACAGGCTGGCCAGCGGCATGATGTCTGCCGGGCGTTCTCGAAGCGGCGGAACATAGATCTCCATCACATTGAGCCGATAGTACAGATCCTCCCGGAATTTCCCGTTTTCGACTTGCTCCTCCAAATCCCGATTGGTTGATGCCAGGACGCGAGCGTTGGTGTGCAATTCCTTGTTCGAACCGACTCTTTGGAATCGTCCGTCATGCAGAACCCGCAGCAGTTTCGCCTGCAAAGAAGGAGACATCTCGGCAATTTCATCGAGCAAAATGGTCCCTTGATTGGCCTCCTCGAAGCGACCGATCCGCTGGGTATAGGCGCCGGTGAATGCTCCTTTCTCGTGGCCGAAAAGTTCGCTTTCCAGGAGAGTTTCCGGAATCGCGGCGCAATTCACCTTGACCAAAGGACCGGACGACCGGGGACTCCACTGATGGATGACATCCACGACCACCTCTTTCCCAACCCCGCTCTCGCCGGTGATCAAGATCCGTGTTTCCGAAGAAGCAACCAGAGACGCATCTCGAAAAACCGCTTGCATCAGTTGGCTCTTGGCTACGATGTAATCCGGCAATCGCCGATTTTCTCCGAGTTTTACGGAGACCGTGCCTTCGAGACCGACGGCTGTCCGGACCGATGCCAGCAGTTCATCCAAATCAATCGGTTTCTCCAAATAATTCACGGCGCCATCGCGCATGGCCCCGACTGCGTCGCGGATGTCCGCATAGGCGGTCACGAGCAACACGGGGAGGGTGGGGCGTTCCTTGCGCACCCGGCGGAGTGTTTCCAAGCCGGAGATGCCGGGCATCCGCACGTCAGAGATCATCATGGCGATGTCCTGTTGGCTCAGAACCTCGAGCGCTCGCTCGCCCGATGACACCGGGACCGTCTCGAACCCTTGGCCCCTAAGGAACGAATCCAGCAGGCTCCGCTGCCCCGCGTCGTCATCCACGATCAGAATCCGGGCGGTTTTGGGCGACATAAATCGTCAGGTTTTCATCCCGTTTTTGGAAGTCAGTTCCAGACGGCTGAGGCGAAAGACTGCTCCCTTGGATTCGTTCGGAACATATTCGATATCCCAGCCGTGCGCCAAGCAGATTTGCTGAACGACCGCCAGTCCCAAACCCGTCCCCTTCGGATGAGTGGTGAAATACGGTTTAAAAATTTCGCTGCGGAGTTCTGGCGGGACACCAGGGCCGTTATCTCGAACCTCAAGCTGTGCTTCCGTCGAACTGGACTTCCGGGAAACAATCTGTATCTCCCCGTGGGGATCGACCGCCTGAACACTGTTGATCAAAAGATTGAATAGGACCTGCCGGAGCATCTGCTCGTCCGCATCCACGGCGAGGTTCTCATCGTCGATCTTCAGTTGGACGGCTTTGTCTTCGACATCGCTTTGGAGCGCACGGACGACGTCGCCAATGACCGCGCTCAACACGACCGGCGCCCGCCGTACTTCGCGCGGACGGGAGTAGTTGATGAACTCGTTCAACTGCGCGGTCACGCGATCCACTTCGTTTGTGATCTGAAGCGACTTGTTCTTGATTTCTTCCGAAGCGATTGGCTCCTGGGAAATCATCTGCGCCAAACCGCGCACGATGTTCAAAGGATTGCGCGTCTCGTGCGCCAGACCCGCCGCGGCCACGTTCATTTCCCGCAGGTGGGTGTTGAGTTGGCTGGCGCGCAGCAAGTACACCTGCAATTTCGAAGACTTGACAAGATTCCACCAGGCAAGCGCGAAACCCAGGACGCTGATGCCGGCAAAACCGGCAATGACAAAGCGCAGCCAGAGATCCCCCGTCGCCGCCGTTACGACCGAGTCGGTGGACATGGCCATCACCAAACCATGCAACCCTCGTTTCTCCAGCAACGATTGATATTCCTTTTCGTCCATCCAAAATGGGCGTCCGAACCGGGGTCTCTCACCCGGCCCTCTCGGACCACGATCCTCCGGGCCGCCGGGCGGCGGCCCTTCGCCTGGAGCAAATTCTCGAACCGATGAACTGCGGGCGCCTTCGTTCTGGTTGGTGATGCCGCCGCTGATGCTATTGGAAGAGCCTGCCTCGCCCGGGCGGAATTCCGGACGCGGGAACGGCCTGCGGACGCCTCGAACGCCGTTGGTCGCGTCACGCGGCGGCAACACAATCGTCGGCAGATTCGTCTGACCCTCCACGGCGGTGCTCGCCCCCAAATCGATCAAATTGACCAGCGTCACCCTCGTTTGCTCCCATCGTTCTCCTTGGCGGATGGTGCTCGTTTTTTCAGGATCAATCGGCCGGCCGGCCGAAGCGACCACGTCGCCCGAAGCGTTCAAGAGCGCGACCGACAGAAGCTCGCCGGATTTGGCGAGTTCGTTCAGCGCTGATTCCAGACGTTCCTGCGAGACGATTCCACCAAAGCGCCTTTGCGAGCGGATGACGAGGCCGAGCGTCGAGGCGATGTCGCGCGAGCGGTTGATCAGCGCGGTGCGCGCGGATTGGACGATCCAGCGATGCTCCAACGCCTGCCAGATTATGATGATCGCCCACACCGCCAGCAAGAAGCCGAAGACCAGCGGCGTCCGCTTCCGTATCCGAGAGGTGAATAGCGATTCCGATTCAGTCATTTAGTCTTGGCTCTTCGGGGATTGGCTGCTGGCGTTGCTTTGGGGAGCCGCCTTGGACATCGCAGCGCTTCGCTTTGCCGGGAACGTATCGAGAAACCGATCCAGTTCCTCTTCTGTGAACTCCTTGGGCATCAGCAAAGAGTTTGCCCGTTCGCGCGCCGACAATCCAGCCAGTTCCGTCGGTTGATTGACGATGTGCGGCGTCAAAAACACGATCAGCTCGGTTTTTGTGGAAGTCTTGACGGAATGCTTGAAGGCGTTTCCGATGAACGGAATGTCGCCCAGGATCGGGATCTTGCTGTCGGCCGTCGTTTTGTCGTTCTCCATCAAGCCGCCGATGACGACGGTTTGGCCGTCGGGCACGACCACGACGGTGTCGGCCGAGCGCGAATTGATGACCGGGGCGCTGACCGAGCCGTTGGACCCGTTGGAAATGGGGACCCACTGGGACTTGTCCGCAAGCTCTGAAATCTGCGGAGAGACGATCATCTCCACCATGCCCTCCGAAGTGATGAAGGGAGTCACCTGCAGGATCACCCCGACGGACTGGTACGTGACCGAGTTGATCTGGTTGCCCAACGAGTCAAAGCGCGTAGCGCTGATGAGGGGAACCTGCTGGCCGAGGCTGATGGTGGCCTGCTGATTGTTGCGCGTCAGAATCGACGGACGCGACAACACTTCGGTCTTGCCGGCCTGGGCGATGGCCCGCAACGTGGCCGCAAAGTCCTTGCCGAGGATGGTGTACATGCCGGCCGGCGAGGCGGCAGAGGCGCCCGTCGCGGCGAGTCCGAAGATGTTGGACGCGACCGCGCTGGTGTGGCCCTTACCGCCTGTGATCGTGCCTTCCACACCGATGTCCAAAGAGTTATTGTACGTGACCTCCAAAAAAACAACCTTGATGAGGACCTGGGGTTTTGGGCGATCCAAACTTGCGATCACTTGTTTGACGTATTTCGCCGTCTCCTCGTCCGTGATGAACGTGATCTGCTTGGTGTCCGGAGAACTTCCAAATGTTACGGGGCCGGGGTCGCCGTTGGGCACGTACTGCCGGCTCGCGCTACTGCTGCTGCCGCCTCCCGTTGCCCGCTGCCCCTGCGCGCGAACTGGAAGCGCGGCGCACAGACAAAAAGCCGTCACGCCGCCCAGAATTCTAATCCACTGCGATCGTTTGGTTATCATGGTTACCTCGCTTTTGTTTTCTTGTCCGACATCGCTGCCATGCTAGAACCCGGTTGATCCGCCAAGCCCGCTGCTGCCCCGGCTTCCGGTCATGGTTCCTGTGTTCCGCCCCATTTGGCTGCTGTTGTTTTGCTGCCGCTGGGAGAGCGCGCTGTTCAACGTTGACGCGTTGCCAACGTTGTTCCGACCGTTCATGGACGGGAACAGCGCCTGCAACACCTGCATCACGTCGTCCACCTCCGCGTCGTTGAGCGGAACCACGTATGCTTTCTGGTGCCCGCTGGCACTGGCATCCAACTCCGCAATCATGTTGGCGATCTGCGGCATCAGGTCGCCCGCCGCGCTGACAATGATCGACGAGGTGCGTTGGTCCGCCACCGCAACCACTTGCCCCATCTTTTTCATCCGATCGGTGGTCGTCGTTTGCGATGTGGCGGATTGATTGAAAAATGGACCGCCGCGGCCGCCCCGGAACTGAAACTGTTGGCCCTGGGTGTTCTGGCCGCTCTTCGTTTGATCCGGAAACAATTGCGTCAGCTCATCCACCGTCTCTTGCGGATCCGCGTTGACCAGACGGAACACCCGCACCTCCGTCAGGTCCGTCGCGCTGACATCGATGTCGCGAACCAATTGCTCGATCGTCGGGATGTATTCGTCCGGCGCGCTGATGATCAGCGCGTTGGTCCGGTCATCCCCAATGGCAACGACCCGCGAAGCCACCTGCCGCGCCAAATTGTCCCCCGCGCCCTGAGACTGGTCTCCGCCTCCCGTTTGGCCGCCCCCGCCAAAGGCACCAAAACCGGGGAACCCGCCACCGCGGCGGAAGAATTGGTTGATGCGGCTTGCGTTGTTCTGTTGACTGGTCGGCGACTGGAACAATTGCGTGACGGCGTCGGCCAATTGCTTCGCGTCGGCGTATTTCAACGGAAAAACGCGCACGGTTGAAATGCTGGAGATCGAGGTGTCGAGCGCGTTGACGATTTCCGTCATACGGCGGATGTCGGCCTGGGTATCGGTGAGCACCAACGAATTGGCGCTTTCGTTTGCCGTCAGCGTCGCGTAGGACGGAAGCAGCGGCTGCAAGTCTTTCACCAATTGCAGGACGTTCGCGTAGTGGACCGGGATGATGTACGTCATCATTTGATCGGTCGAAGGAATCTCTTCCGATTTCGGAGCTACTTGAACCGGGAGATTACTGTCCGTCTTCGCGCCTTCGCGGGCTTTGATGGTCAGCATCCGGCCGTTTCGGATTGCCGTCAGGCCGTTCTGATTCAGCACGGTGGCCAGCAGATTGAATGCTTCATCCTTGCTGAGCGGTTTGCTGCTCAAGACATCAACTCTGCCCCGCACGTCCGTTCCCGGCGCGATGTTGATGACGAAATCCGTGGCCTTGCTCAGATAATCCAGCACCGTTTCCAACGGCGCGCCGCGAAAGTTGAGAACGATCCCGCTGCCACTCGCCGCGACCGCCGGTGAGACGATCGGGTTCGCGGCCGGTTCATCCGTTGCCGCTTGGGCCGGCGCTTCTTGCGGAACGCTCGGTGCGTCGGCGGCTCGGGCAACCAATCCCGCGAGAGTTCCCGCGCCGACGGCGAAACAAACCATGAATGTATGAATTGTCGTGGCCTTCATTTCTGCAACTCCTTTTCTCGTTGTTCCATCAGCCGTTTCAGGATATCATTGGCATTTGCGCCAGCGCCTGAAGATGTTTCTGTGGCCGCCGCCGCGGACGTTTCCGAGGCGGAGGCACTGGTTGAACCCTCGGATGTTCTGCCGTTGCGATCCCGGCGGTACGACGACCGGCTCGATCCACCGACAGATTCCGTCCCCGCCACCAACTGCCAATCGCCTTCCCCGAGTTTCTTCAGTTGCATGCCGATGGGCAGGACGACTGAATTGGTGCTCTGGCTGGTAGTGCCTTGCAGTTTGACGTAGCTGGAAGTGACTTCCGCCACACGGTAATCGGCGATCACGCCCGATGCTTGGAGGACTTTTTTGTATTGCGAATCGGTACCGTCGAAGAAAGCGAACGCGCCTCGTTCGTAAAGCATCGTCCCAACCAGCGCAAACCCCGGCGCCGCGGCGACGCGTTGAGGATTGAGGAGGCGTCCCTCGCCCGATCCAGCGTACCGGTTAGGATTGAAAATATTCCGCTGCGCGATGAATCGGTAGGACGGGACGGAATTCGCCGCCGAGGAAGCATTCGTGCCCGCGGCCCCCGCGGTCAGAGGTAGCAGAGCGACCGCCGCCGCCGCGAACAAAAACCGCGCGAGCCGACTTCTGGACGATTCGCTGTCTCTCGAACGATTCATCCTTGTGCCCCCGTTAACACCAGCGCGCTGAAGCGCACGCCAAGCGAAAGTTGCAGCCCGTTGTCGTCGCGCGCCGAAAGCTCCATGTCTTCCACCCGCACCGCCAGCGGATCGCGCTCCAACTCGTACAGGAAATGCATCAGCGTTTCGATGTCTCCCGTCGCGTCCACCCGGCATTCGAACGTCTTGTAATCGTCGGCGTTTTGTTTCCACTGCGGCTTGATAGAGGTGACGCCGAGTCCGCTGTCCCTCGTCCATCGCTCCACCGCCGTGAGCACTTTGCTTTCCGCCGCCGAGCCGTCGTTGGGCAGGGCGCTCTTCTGCAACTTGTCCCAGCGGTCGCGGATCGCCTGCTCCCGAACCAGCAGAGCCTTTCCCTTGTCGAGGTTCATCCTCAACTCGGAAATCTGATGGGCGTGATCCCGCCAAAGATCGATCAACGGAGTAAAGACCAGCCTGTCGGCGGCCAGGGCTGCCACGGCAACCATCGCCACGATCGCGAGAACTTTTTGACGATTGTCGATTTTCACGGCTGCGCGCCCTCCGTCCAGCGGAAGTTAAAGCTGAACCGTTTGCCGGCCAACTGTTGGAGTTGCACGTCGGCGACGTGATTCGCCGCATTGAGCCGGCCGCTCATCTTCAGATACGCTTGATTGTCCTGCGCGCTGCCCGAGCAGGAAACGTCGGACACGTTGCGAATCTCGATCGACTTCGCCGTCACCACTCCGTCCTCGGGAAACATTTCCGTGAGTTTGCGCAGAACCGCCAGACTGTGGCGCGCCTCGGGCGACCACGTCCGAAACTTTCGGATATTGTCCTGAATCCCTTCCAATTCCGTCACCTTCGGTGCGATGGCGTTCCAGCGCGACTGCAGAATGGAAAGTTCCACGTACTGCACCAACAGCGCCCCGACCACCAGCACAGCCGCCGCGCCGGCTGCGGCACCCGACCAAAGAATCCTGCGCGACGAAAACCGGGAAGTCAACGCACCCCATTTGCTGACTTTCGGCGGCAGGAACTTAAAACCGGAAACCTCGCCGTTCAGCGATCGCGCCGCCATCACAAGCGCCGGCGAAACGTTCTCCGCAGCGGAGATCAGCGAGCCGATCCCGTCCGCTTGGTGAACCGGCCGCATCTCCACAAGCAGACCGAGACGTTTAACTCCAGGCGCAATCGCATCGGCCAACGGTTGTCTCCACTCTTGGCGCCCAAACACCCGGATCTGTTTCACCGTATCGCTGAATTCCCTCGGCAGTTGCCCCAGTGTCAACCGGATTTCCCGGATAAGCGCGTCGGCATCGATGTTGCGGTTGGCGCCGTCCATCTCGATGGCATCCGGCAGGGCGCGCAACGCGACCACGCCGCCGCCGTTTGTCACCTGCAGATCCACGCCGTTTTCGCCGGCGACCAGCGTGAGGACGCCTTCCGATCCATCGCTCGCCGGCGGCTGCAACGCGGCGACGAGCAGCGAAAAACCGGCCGGCCTGAGCCGCGCGGCGACGAGAATCTCTTCCAACCGGGCCAAATGGTTTTTGGGGATGGCCACCGACGTGGCGTATCGTTCGCCGTTAGGTGAACTCGACCGCGCAATCGAAATGGACAAGTCCTCCGGGCCGTACGGAAATCCCTTCTCAGCCTGGATGCCTAGGAAGCTCGCGACGTCCTCTTCGGGAATCTCCGGCAGTTTCGTCTGCAACGTCATCGCCCAATTCAGCGGAATGCCGACGATGCACCGGCTTTCGCGCACGCCCGCTTCATCCAGGCGATTCCGAATCTCTTGTCCCACCAGCATCGGATCATTTGTCAACGGATCCAGCGAGAGCGACACCTCAAACGATTGCCCCACTTCCAGTCCGCCCGCCACGCGGCGCACGACGACGCCTTCCAGCCGCCGTCCTTCCAGCGTCAACCCCAGCAGGGAAGACGCGCGCCGCTTCAGAAAGTCGAAATTGAATGTCATCACATGGTTCCTGTTGTTTGCGGCGTTTGCCGAACGTTGCCGAGCGCCCAGCCAATTCGCGTCCGGTCACGCCGGTAAACAATCTGCGGCGCGCCGCTGCTGATGTCGAACACGAACAGCGTCCGCCGGTATCCTCTTCCGTAATGGCCGACCGCTGCCACGTCAGCCGAGACTTGATAGATCGTGGTCGTGATGTTGTTGGTAGCTGACGGTCCCAATGCCTGTAAGACCCAATTGGTGGCCAGTTGATCCGGGTGCTGCTGGCGATACGCGACGAGCGTCTGCGCGTTGTCCGTGCCGATGCCCGGCAAGCAAGCCAACACCGGAGCAGGAGCTGTGTTCACGTTGACCCCGTTGGTGCCGTACACGGTGACGTATTCCATAATCCCGGCGTTCAAGCCGTTGTCGAGGTTGGCGGTGGTTTCGGCGGCTTGATATGAACTCTGGTTGTTCTCATTCAAATCGAGAATCCCGTTCAGGTTGATATCCGCGCCATACAGGATGTCGGTCGTCGAACCCATCACCAGCTTCAGTTCGTCAACCGTCTCGAAGGGGGCATTCTTGCAGGAATACGGCGGGTTGAGCATGCCGTACTCGAGTTCCGCGCCGCCCGCAACGGCGCTGGCGGAGTTGGTTCTCCAGTTGACGATGGACGCCGCCAACTGCGGCGTCATGTACGGCAGCGCTTCCAGATTAGTCAACGTGGCTGTGTTCAAGTTCAGTTTCGACGCTTCATCGACGAGGCCAAACACCGGAACGCTGCTGTTGACGTTCGAGGTTCCTCCCGTGTCCCGGCCGATCAGCCAGAACTTCGCGTCCCCCACCGCCACTTCCTCGTCCAAATACGTCAGCGTGATTATCGTCGAGCCTGACTGCGGCGAGTAGCATTCGATGCCGCCCGGCACAAACGCGCACGGCAACAGGCCCTGCTGCAGGAGATTGCTCAAGACCCCGCTGATATAGCGAGCGGCGCCTTCGATGGCTTGATCGGCCTCGACGCTCGCCTCATCGTTGTCGGCCGCTTGGAGATGGAAGATCATCGATTGCCCGAAATAGAGAGCGATGCTCACCAAGCCGAACGCGATCCAGAGGACGATGACCAGCACCGACGCATTCCGCCGTGATGCGTTTCGGCGGAGGCCCTGCAGGATGGAATTGAAATGACGCGCGTTCATGGTTCCCGCTCAGGGTCCCGTGCTGCTGCCGCTATTCGTCTGCACCTGGCTGTCCACGGGAACAACCAACTCGATGGGCAGCTTCGCCTGGCCACCGGAATTCACCCTGGCAAACTGAATCTGGGCCTTGATCGCCTGCGGCAGCGGATTGGCTTCTGCATTTGTGTCCCACGACGTCTGCCAATTGGAGCCGTCGTAGAACGTGAAGTTCAGAGAATCTACGCCGCTCAACAAGGTCTGCTCCGTGACGTCCGGTTGGACGGCGGCCAGAAGGTTGCGCGTGACGGCCCGAATCAAATCCTTGCCGGGCCGGCGCGAAGCGCTGACGGGATCCTTCAAGTAATACGAAATCCTTTGCATGTCGCCCCACGGCAACTGGTCGTCGAGCACGCCGGTCGTCGTACAAATGTCCAGCAGACTGGGCCGGGCGCTGCCGATGACCGTGCCCGGACTCTCGAAGGCGCTGGCCATCGCGCCGCCCGTTATCAAAACGCCACGCAAGTCCGCCTTGAGGATCGAAACGCCGTAATTCAACGGGATGTTCTCCTCGACCACCTTGGAGAGACTCGACCGCAAGTGCAGCGCGGCGTAAAAAGCAGCGTTCATCGCCGCCAGAACGACCGCAGCCACCAGCGTCGCAATCAGCAACTCCATCAAGGTGAAGCCTCGATCGCTGCAATGGTTCTTCATTGTGCTCCCGCTCGTCATTGCGTGTCCTGCACCAACGTGCTCAATCGCACGCGGCCGTTTGGATTCTGGGACGGATACGTGACGTCGATGGTGAGAAGATGCATGTTGTTCAGGTTGGGATCCTGGTTCCATGTCTCGTTCTTCAACGTCCACCGATACCCCGGCCACTGGTCGCCAAACGTTCCGCTCTGTGCGCCCGCGCGCCACTGGCCGGTCACGATCCACTCGTTCAACTGACTGTCGGCCAACCGCACCGCCACGCTCTTGCGGTCGGCCACTTCGCCGGCGCGCGCGGCGATCCGCAAGGCCTGCATGGCCACCGGGATCACAATGGCCATGAACAGCAGCGCCGCCAGCACCTCCGCCAGCGTGAAACCGGCCCGCCGCCCACTGCCGCCACTAGCGTGAATTTGTTTTCTGTTCGATAACATAGTTCATCTTGTTGTCGGACTCGACGATCGCAATCGAATCGCCGTCGTCCTGACGAATTTCCACACGCTGCAAACTGCTGTCCTCATCAATCGCTCCATTCGGAGCGAAACGAATCGTGGCCTCCTGGTTCTGGATCCGTCCCACCCGGCTCAACGCGAAGTGCAGCCGATCCGCCAACTGGAACTTCACGTCCTTGCCGGTGCCCGACGGGCTGCCACTGCCGCCGCCGGTGCCGGTGTATCCCTCCTGCACGCGCAATCCATACGTCCCGTCCGATGCCTTCATCCACAAAATGATCGGCACGGCTTCCGACACGGCGCGGCTCTGCCCGTAACGAGTCACGGCCAACAGCCTCTGCCCTTCCTCGTCCAGCGCCCGCCCGCGAAAGAACCGCGCCAGCGTCGGCGCTCCCAGCGAGATCACAACCGACAGCACCGCCATTACCAGGATCAACTCGATCAGCGTAAACGCACCCGTCCGAACCGGCGCGCCGCTACTTCTTCGATTCCCAGTTCGTGATGTCATCGTCTCCGCCCACGCGGCCATCCGGCCCCATGGACATGATGTCGTATGAGGTTTCATTGTGTTTGCCCGGACACTCGAAAATGTAGGCGTGCTGCCACGGATCGAGCGGAATGTTCTTGAGATACGGCCCCTTCCAATTCGGTGCGTCCTTGGGTTGCGTGACAAGATCCTCCAGACCATTCCGTCCCTTGGGATAATACCCGTTGTCCACCTCGAATGCGTCGAGCGCCGTCTCGAAACTGGCAATCTGCGCTTTCGTCGCCGTGATCCGCGCCTCCTGGCCCCGGTTCGCAAATTTCGGGACCACGATCGCCGCCAGCGTGGCGAGGATCACCAGCACCAACAGCAATTCGATCAACGTGAACGCCTCGCGCCGGTGGAAGCGTGATGGATTTCTGACTGAGTCGTTTCTTTTCATGCCGACCTCTCCGTGTTTGTTCATTTGATGTATTCCTGAAGCGTGAAAATCGGGAGCACCATCCCGACGAAAATCGTGCCTATGAACCCCGCGATGAAAAACAACATCAGCGGCTCCGCCAGCGCCACCGCCGTCTTCAAGTGCCGATCCAAATCGTTCTCCGTGACGTTCGCCAACCGCACCAGCTCCTGGTCCAAGCGCCCGCTTTCTTCGGCCACAGAAATCATTTCCAATACCGAGCCGGGAAAAAGCTCCCGGCAACCCGCCAAACTCAGCCCCAGCGCGCCGCCTTCCTTCACGCGCTCGATGGAATTGGACACCGCATCCACGAGAATCTGGTTGCCGATTGATTTGCGCGCGACGTTCAGCCCGTTGATCAGCGGCACGCCCGCTGCCAGCAACGTGCCCAGCATCCGACAAAAACGCGCCATCGCAAACTGCGCGACCAGTTTTCCCACGACCGGTGCCCGCAGAATAGCGCCCTCCCAAACGCGCCGCCCGTGTTGCGATCTGATCCAGTTCCGAACCAAATACGCTCCCAAACCGATCCCCAGCGCGACCAGCAATCCGTACGACCGCAGGACTCCGCTGGCGGCGACGATGATGCGCGTCAGCACCGGCAGCTTACCGCCAAACCCCGTAAACAGCGCCTGAAACTTTGGAATAAAAAAGGTCAGCAGAAAGATCAACACCGATGTCGCCAACACCAGCAAGATCGTCGGATACAACAACGCGGCCATCATCTTCGACCGAAGTTCCTTGTCGCGCGCCTGGAAATCGGCAATCTGGCTGAGCACCAAATCCAGGAATCCACCGGTCTCGCCCGCTTCGACCATCGCCACGTAGACACGCGGGAAAACGTCCGGCGACTTCGCCATCGCGTCCGCCAGTGGCATTCCATCCACCACCAAATCGTGGATCTCCTTCCACTTCTCCTGCGCGGCCGGTGTGGAAGCTTCTTTGTACAGAATGACCAGCGCACGGCTGAGTGGAATGCCGGCAGCCAGCAAACTGGAAAGCAACCGCGTGAAATTCTCCAACGTGCGCGCGGAGATTTTCTTCGATCCGAACGACAACGTCGGAAAAGGCCCGGCAGCGCCCTTCTCGCCATTTTTGGCGGATTCACCATTCTTGCCGGCGGATACGTTGATCGGCTGGAACCCGCGGCTTTCGATCAGCCGCAAAGCCTCCTGCCGGCCTTCTGCCTCGACGCTGCCCTCGGCGATTTTTCCGTCGGTCTGCAGCGCTTTGTATTGGAATACCGGCATGATTGCCTCGATCCGTCAGCGTCGGTTCAATGCCGCTCCCGCCAGAGCCTGGTCCTCCGTGGCGCCTTCGACCGACCCGTTCTTCGTGGCGGCCGCCACTTCCTTGGCGGTCGTGACGCTCAACACTTCTTCGACAGTGGTGAAGCCGAGGCGGACGATACGCCAGCCATCTTCCGCCAGCGTGCGCATGCCCGCGCGGCGCGCCACATCCCGAATCGCGTCGCCCGAAGCATTCTTCAGCACCAATTCACGGATGGCGCTGTCGGTATCCATCCACTCGAAGACGGCGCGCCGACCGAAAAAGCCGGTTTGACGGCATTCCCGGCAACCGACCGAGCGGTAGATCGTGGCGCTCGCGGGAATCCCCACTTGTTCCTTGAATGCCTGCGCTGCCGGCGAATGGTCCTCCTCTTTGCAGTGCTCGCACAACACGCGCACGAGACGTTGGGCCATCACAGCCTCCACTGACGACGCGACGAGATACGGCTCGACGCCCATGTCCACGAGGCGCGTAAACGCGGTCGGCGCGTCGTTGGTGTGCAGCGTGGAGAAAACCAGGTGACCCGTGAGCGAGGCTTGCACCGCAATCTGCGCCGTCTCTTGGTCGCGAATTTCGCCAATCAGAATCACGTCGGGGTCGTGGCGCAGGATGGAACGCAACCCGCGGGCGAAGGTCAGCCCGGCTTTTTCGGACACCTGAATCTGGTTGACGCCCTTCAGCCGGTATTCGACCGGGTCCTCAACCGTGATGATTTTGCGGACGGAATCGTTGATCTCGTTGAGCGCGGTGTACAGCGTCGAGGTTTTGCCGCTGCCGGTCGGACCGGTCACCAAAATGATGCCGTGCGGCAGTTGAAGCACGCGGCGGAAGCAGTCGAGTTCGCGTTTGTCCATTCCCAGTTCGGGCATCCCGCGCAGCGTGGCGCTCTGCCGCAACAAACGCATGACCACCGCCTCGCCGTGGATCATCGGAATCACCGACACGCGGATGTCAACTTCGGCGTCCTCGATGAGAATCTTGATCGCTCCGTCCTGCGGCAAACGTTTTTCCGCGATGTTCAAATGACTCAGAATCTTGATGCGCGAGACGATGGCCGGTTGGAATTGCTTGAGTTGAGCCGGGACCGGAACTTCCTGCAGCACGCCGTCAATCCGGTAGCGAATCCGAAACTCGTGTTCGAACGGTTCGAGGTGAATATCAGAGGCCCGAAGTTGGATGGCGTCCCGCAGAACCTGGTTGACAAACCGGATGATCGACGCGTCTTCCGCAGCGCTGTCCAGATTGGTATCTTCCTCAGCCGTTTTCTCATCCACGACTTGGAGGCGGGCTTCCTCGTCGAGCGTGCCGATCGTGTCGGCACCGACGCCCAGCCGCTTCTTCATCTCGCGCTGGATGGCCTCGGTGGGAGCGATGACTGGCTTGAGTTTCAAGCCCGTCATCGTCTTGAGCGTATCAAGCCCCTGCGAAGCAAACAGACGGCCCGTGGCCACCTCCACGGAACCGTTCACTCGTTTCAGGGGAAGGAGTTCCTCCTTCAATAGAATCCGCGCGGGAAACAGCGACAAGAGTTCACGATCCAACTCGATGTTTTCCAGATCGGTGTAATCCACCCCATACTCACCAGCCAGCCATCGGAGAACGTCCTCCTCGGACTGAATGGTTTTGGAGCCGTCTCCACATTGCCGCACCAGAGTCTCGGCATCCGTGGCAGACAGTTGCCTGGCCTCCACCATTTTTTCGAGCAACTCTTTCATACTGTTTCCCCGCGAATGTTTGTCCTCGGAGTTATGGTAGAAGTCCCATCAATGCTGCGGTGGCTTCCTGGCGGACCGTGAGCACCTTGCGAAGATCTTCCTGCGCCTTGGCCAGGGCAGCTTCCTTCGCCTTGCGGGCATCACGGAACGTCGCCAACTTGGCTTTCAGCACATCGGCAGACGCCTTTGCGTCCAACGATTGCTGCAGCGCATCGGCTTCCGGACTCGAGGCAGCACCAAATCCGCCCCGACCGCCCGGACCACCGGGGCCGCCACCGGCATTCTCACCGCCACCACCGCGACGACCAGGGCCGCGCATGCCCGACATGCTTTCACGTCGAGCCTGCATCACTTTCTCGATCAGCGGTTGAATGGCCGTCCACTCAACGTCGTTGGTGATTTCCAATCGTTCCTTGATCCGTTCCTGAAACTGTGCGGGGTCAAAATTCCCACGGCCTCCTCCGCCACCGCCACCACCTTGGGCCATCGCACTTCCCGCCCCGATTAGAAGGGCGGCCAATCCAACCGTCAATGCCAACGGTCTTGCTATTCTGTTCATTGCCTCGTCTCCTCCGTCTTTGAGTTTGGTTTGTGAGATCACAACGCCATAGACTTATGACGTTCTCACGGTTCGTTCGGTTACAGTTAGCAAAGGAAATGCCACACAAAGAAATCGCTTGAAAATGAAGCGTTTGCCATCGTTCAGTGCGCATTCTTTTCGCAGACGGCAACCCCGGCTAAGCAAACTTTGCGCACTGATGCTGCCGCAAACACGATGACTCTTCGAAGCCCCTCATCGAAAAACCGCGAGAGCCACTGCTTTGTTATTCTTCATTCGAACGGTTTTTGCAGGCTGTCTCAACGAGGCGGCGCCATGCAATCTCTCGCGAACAAACTCGCGACGGATGGGGAAGCGACAGGCACATCGTGACGGCTGCTGGGGATTAGTCGCCTCACGCCAAGCCGGAGAGTTGCATCGCCAGCGGAACAACTCACCGATACGTTCGTGTCGGATGTATGCCGCTTCTCACGTCACCGCCCGCCCTGGGGAGTACCGATCCAGTCTCCGCTTCGCGCTCAAGTACCGGCCGACATCGTCAAATGGAGAATAGATAGATCAGACCCCGGTCTGCCCTTGAACACGAGGTATGCCGTCGTTACGTCATCGCCCGCCCTGGGGAGTACCGATCCAGTCTCCGCTTCGCGCTCAAGTACCGGCCGACATCGTCAAATGGAGAATAGATAGACCAGACCCCGGTCCGCCAGTCCGTGCCGCCGGTTAAACCACATCGTGTAGCTGACGCCCAACCATTGCATCGCCTGCGAGAGATTGGTCTGGGGCGTTTCCACCAGCAGGTGGTAATGATTGTCCATCAACACATACGCGT